>Ga0075366_10001223_pt1 | contig 12743 bp, 14 predicted proteins | sample EndMethybrTD3031_FD_72351 | JGI IMG/M metagenome (GOLD analysis project Ga0075366, IMG submission 72351) | Populus endosphere microbial communities from Tennessee, USA - Endosphere MetaG P. TD hybrid TD303-1 | ecosystem: Host-associated > Plants > Roots > Endosphere | place: USA: Tennessee...
GCTCACGTGAGCGGTACGCTGAAAAACGGGACGAAGAACTCGTACTGGGTTCGGTGGACGACGTGCTTGCGCAAGTTCGGCGAGAACTGGCTCATCGTCCACGATCAAATCTCGGTGCCGCTCGATTTCCAGAGCGGGAAGGCGCTCCTGAACCTCGAGCCCTGACCGGCGGTCCTGGAGCGCGCGTCCCGAGGGCTCGGGCGAGCACGGAGGACAATCGGCGCCCGACCTTGCCCTCGGGATCGAGCTCCGGATTGTAGATGGCGAGCTCGAGCGCCACCGCCTTGCCGCTTGCGAGCGCGGTGCGAAGCACGACGCCGAGCTCGCGCCACGAGAGGCCCCCGGGAATGCGGTAGTCGACCGCAGGCATGATCGCGTCGTCCAGACAATCGGCGTCCACGTGAATGAAAAAGCCGTCGAGCTCCGCCCGAGTCAGATGCGCTACGGCGGCCTTGCTTGCCTTTTCGACGCCGAGACGGCGAACGGCGGCGAGGTCGAACGAGCGCAGGTTCCGAGGTAGCGGCTGGCTTCCGTACTCGGCCTGCTCTTCGGCGTCACGAAAGGCGAAAGCCACCGCGTCTTCGTTTCGAATCAGAGGCGTCCGTCCTTCGAGATCCGTCAGAAGCTTCGGGCCGTGGCCGGTGACGAACGCGAGATCCATCGAAGCGGCTTCACCGTTCGGATTCGCCGAGGGCTGGTAGAAATCCGCGTGACCGTCGACGAACAGCAAGCCGAAGCGACCTTGCCGGCGCAATGCGAGCGCCGTACCGAGCACGATCGAGCAGTCGCCTCCGAGGATCACGGCGAACTCGCCGGCGGACACGACCGCTCCGACGGCGTCGGCGAGGCGCGGCGACCACGCGGCGATCGCGCGCGCGTTCAGCGTGCCGGTCCGGCGGTCGCGCTGCGTATCGTAGGCGGGCGTCTCGAGACGTCCGGCGCGCCGCGCCCCGATGCGCTCTGCGAACCCGTTCGCGAGCAGCCGCTCCGGGAGTAGCTCGACCCCCGTGGGCTTGAGGCCGAGAATCGAGGGCGCTTCCACGATCGCGTAACGCCGGTCTCGAGCAGGGCGGCGCGTGCCGGGCTTCATGCTGCGGTGCGCTGCAGATAACGTACCAGGCAAGCCGCGCTGACGGGGTGTCCTGCCACACCGTCAATCGTCGCCTCGTGACTCTCCGAGCGCGATTCTGAGCGCGTCGTAGCCGTACCGTTTGCGGATCCCGTCCATCGTGCGGTGCAGGTTTTCGTGATCGAAGAGCGCGAGTTGCTCGTCCATCGGCTGGAGGTTCGAAAGACGGATTCCGAGCAGACGAATCGCGGTGCGGCGTTGCCGGGCCTGCCTGAAGATGCCCCGAACCACGGCGAAGAGCTCGAGCTCCGAGCACGTGGGCGTGACGGTGCGCGAGCGCTGCAGTGTTTCGAAGTCGGCGTAGCGGAGCTTGAGCGTGACCGTGCGCGCCTTGACGCCGCGCTTTCGTGCGCGAAAGCACACGCGTTCACACAGCGAACACAGCATCGCTTCGATGCACGCCGGGTCGCGAACGTCCTCGCGAAACGTGCGCTCGTTCGACAGCGTGCCGTGGGTGCCGCCCGACGGGTCGTACTCGAGAAACGCGGGGCGCTCGCGACCGAGCTCGTGCATCCCCTGTCCGCGGCAACTGCGCTGGATCGGCTCCGCCCACGCTCCGAAGATCTTGCGCAACGTCGCGAGCGGAGCCGCGGCGACGTCACCGAGCGTCGAAAGCCCGACGGCGCAAAGCTTTTGTTCCGCCACCGGCCCGATCCCCGGGAATTTTCGCACCGGAAGCGGGCTCAGCACGGCGAGCTCGCTTCCGGCTCGCACCATCAAGACGCCTCGCGGCTTGGCGAGACCGCTCGCTACTTTCGCGACGGAACGACTCGTCGCGATCCCCGCGCTCGACGGCAGCCCGACCTTGCTCTGGATCTCGTCGGTGAGCCGGCGCACGACCCGCTCGATGGTCGCGTCCGGATCCGCATCGCCGGGCGCTGCGTAGAGACTCTCGCATCCGGAGAAGTCGAGAAACATCTCGTCGATGCTCGCGATCTGCGACACGGGCGTGTAGTCCTCCGCGATCCGCCGCACGCGCTTCGCGTAGTCGCCGTACACGCCGTGCCGCGTCGGCAAGTACGTCGCCTTCGGCGCGAGCTCGTAAGCTTGCTTGAGCGACATGCCCGACCGCACCCCGAGCGCGCGCACCTCGTAGCTTGCCGCCGTGACCACTCCGCGCTGTCCCGGCATCCCTCCGACGACGACGGGCTTTCCGAGCAACCGCGGATTGAGCAAGCGCTCGACCGACACGAAAAACGTGTCGAGGTCCAAACAACAGATGCGCGGCGCGGCGAGGGCCATCCCACCTCGCCCGGTATACTATACTAATGTTCAGTATCAACGGCGCCGGCGGCGACCGCTAACTCATGATTTTCAAAGCACTTAAGCTCTCGACTCGTCGTCCGCTCCGCGCTCGCGGACGTCGATACGCAGAGCGCCGCGGGCTGCCGCGGGACCGGAGCTCGGCGCGCGCCGGGAGAGGCGGTGCGCTCGAAAGGGCTCACGGTGAAGCGTCCACCACGCTTCGGCGCGCGAGGTGTCCCAGGTGTCGCTCAAGGTGCACGCGCGAAGCGCGGCGCGGAGCTCGAGCGTGTCGGCGAAGCGGGCCTCCGGCTTCTTTTCGAGACAACGCAGCACGACGGCATCGAGCTCCGCCGGCACGTGCGCCTGCCGCGACGACGGGCGCAGCGGCGGTTCGTGAAGATGCGCTGCGCACACCTCGACCACGCTCTTGCCGCTGAACACCGGCTCGCCCGTCAGCAGGAAGTGCGCGAGCGCACCGAGCGAATAGAGGTCCGCGCGTGCGTCCACGGTTTCGGGCGCGGTGATGCTCTCCGGCGCGAGGTAGAGCGGCGTTCCCGTGAGCGCGTTTTCCTGGGTGAGCGCCGCATCGCCCGAGGCGTTCAGGTCCTTCACCAGCCCAAAGTCGCAGATTTTCGCGATGTCGCCCTCGCGGCCGCGCTCGCACAGGATCACGTTGCTCGGCTTCACGTCCCGGTGAATCAACCCGAGCGCGTGCGCTTCGGCAAGCGCTCCGCAGAGCTGCTCGAGGATCCACACCGCGCGAGCCGGCGGAAGCGGCCCGGCGTACTCGACGAGCCGTTCGAGATCGCCGCCTTCGAGGTATTCCATCGCGTAGTAAAAGACGCCGTCGGGAGTGCGCCCGTAGTCGAAGATCGCGACCGTATTCTGATGAGTGAGCTGCGCCGTGAGCTTGACTTCGCGCTCGAACCTCGAGCTCCCCGAGGTGCCGACGCGATCGGGCAAGAGCACTTTCAGCGCCGTGTCGCGCCGGAGCAGCGCGTGGGTCGCGCGGTACACCGCGCCCATCCCACCCTGACCAATTTTTTCGCGCAGCCGGTACTGGCCGATCTGAGCATTTTCCCGCACTTGCCGCCGCAATCCGTAGATGACGCGCGACGTGAGCGCCGCCAGGAAGACCGTCACCCCCAGGTTTCGCAGCACGAGCCACCCCTGGTTCAGCCAGTCTTCCGGGCGCGCGGCGGGCGCGAATGCCTCGACGCGCAACCGTGTCGCGACGAGCCCGGCGGGCAAGAGAGCCATCACCCCGAGCCATGCGGTGCGCCGCCCCGAGCTCGGGAGCAGCACCGCGCGCGCCATGAACACGTACGTCCCTCCGAGCACGATCGACGCCGCCCCCTCGCTCGCCGGCGTCACCTGCGTCATGGAGAACGACATCACCCAGCACGTCAGCGTCATGGCACCCGCGTCGAGCGTCGAAAGCTCGTGCGACGAACGCAGCCCGCCGCGACACCGCCACGCGAGCAGCGCCATCCCCGCGCCGAGCAACACCGTGAGCAGCGGAACCAGCGTCGAATTCTGCCGCTCCTCGACCGGCACCAAGAGCTGCGTGAGCTCCGACACCGCGTAGAACAGCGAGACGCCGCCGAGCACGCTGAACGTGAGCCTCAGGCGCCGTTGCAAGAGCCGCCGCGTGTCCTCCTCGAAGGTGTCCGCTCGGGGTTCGCCGGGCATTTCGGGGGAGTCTACACGCGCGCTCCTGCCGCCGGCGTCAACCGTGACCGGACACGGCGCGCTCGAGAACGTGAACGTCCGGTCAATTCGTGCCGGCACTCCGAGGTGCGCAGCAGGATTGCCGACGACATTTCCCCTTGGCTCGGATGTTGCTCGCGGTGCGCCGGGAGCATCGCCATGAACGAGAACATCATTCGACTAATACTGGCGGCGACGGCCACCGGGACCTTCGGCTGCGGCGCCGTCGCCGAGGACGAGTCCGTTGCCACGGTGTACGAGGCATTCGGCGAGGGGCAGTGCGGTCGATTCACGGCCGATCCAGCCAAGGTAAACAACCCGCGCTACAGCACGCCCATCGACGGCACCTTCGACGCGAGACCTGATCCCCTCAACTACAGACCGGAGCTCGTCACGCCGACGACCTACAACAACCCGGCGTGCGGAAAAGGCTACGTTGCGGTGGGCTGGATCACCCCCGGTGAGCTGCTCGACCCCACGGGAGGCGGTCCCACGGCCAATGTCACCGTGTCCTGGAACGATTCGCTGCCCACGAATGCGACCGCCTGCGTCAGTACGACGATGTCGGCGATTTCCTATGTCTGGATCGCTGACGACATTCCCGGTGGCGCGAGTCGCGGTTTCCATCACACGCAGACGCTCTCCAGCACCGGTCGCTGGTCTTCGTGGATCAACCGTTGCGTCGTACCGAACCTCGTCTTCGACGGCCCCACCACGCTGGTCGTTCCCGGCAACTTGAGCCCCGGCGTGGTGCAGATCTCGGTGACGGGTCGCGCGCCCGACGACACGACACGCTCGGTTCGCATCAAGTACAACCACCCGGTGGTCATCCGTTGATCGACCCATAGTCCGACGCCGCGGAGGTCTCGATTGTACGGTCGCCGTTGATCGCTTCGTATCGATAGCCGTGATTGTCCCGTACAATCCCCGGTGCGACGCTCGCTGCCGTCGTGCGGATACGGCTCGTCCTCATCGCGCTCCTGCTCTCGGCGTGCTCGGCTGAACCGAGCTCGCCCGCATCGGCGTCCGACACGGAAGCGATCGTCGGCGGGCAACCCGACACTGCGCGAAAAGGCGTCGTCGGCATGGTCGTCGCCGAGTCCGAGGGTTGCACGGGGACGCTCATCGCCCCGAACCTCGTGCTGACGGCGCGGCACTGTGTCGCGGCGATTTCGAGCGGCACGGGCGCCGTGCAATGCGGAACGAGCGAATTCGGCGCGGAGCACGCGCCGTCGGAGTTCGTCGTCACGTGGGACGCGAACATGCAGGACGGCATCGGCGCCGGCACGACCGTGTCCGTGTCGGACGTGCGCACGCCGACGCTCACGGACGTGTGCGGAACCGACGTCGCGCTCCTGATCCTCGGGCGCGCTGTTCCTGCGGGCTCCGCGGAACCCATCGCTCCGCGTCTCGACAGCGGACCACAGCCGAACGAGCTCTTCGACGCCGTCGGCTACGGCATCACGAATCCGAACGACCAGTCGGGCATGACGTTCGGGCGGCGCCTCCACGTCGATGACCTGAGAGTGCGCTGCACGGGCACGAGCTGCGCCGGTGCGACGGCAACCGAGTGGTCCGCGACGACGCCCGTTTGCTCGGGTGATTCCGGCGGCCCAGCGCTCGACGGATCGGGCCGCGTCATCGGCGTCGCGTCGCGCGGCGACCAGAACTGCACGGGTGCGATCTACAGCTCGCCCTATTCGTGGCGAAATCTCATCACCGACACCGCGAAGGACGCCGCGGCCATGGGCGGCTACCCGCTCCCGCCCTGGGCAGGGGGAAGCGCAGCCGACGCCGGAACACCGACGGATGCGGGGACGGCCGGCGACGCGGGGCCCGCTACGGACGCCGGAACGTCGGTCGACGCGGGAACGACGCCGCCCGATGCGGGCAACCCGAGCGACGCGGGACCGCCGCTCGACGCGGGTCCGCGGGATTCGGGGACGTCCGACGCCGGCTCGGGCTCTCCCGACGACGGCGGCTCTCTCGACGCCGGCGAGGACGACGCGCCTCGCGCCGCGCACGGCGTGGACGACGAAGCCGCGGGTTGCGGTTGCCGGACGGCACACCGGGCGCCTTCGCAAGCCGCGTCCGCAGCGCTCCTTTTTCTTGCCGCAGCGCTCGTGCTGCGGCGCCGCTCGGTCAGTCGACGGGCGTCCGCTTCGTAGACGAGAGCGCGCGGCTCTTCGACCCCGTCGCGCGTTTTGAAAGTCACCGCAGCGAAGCCCCGCTCGGTTCGCGTGGCCCGACGAGCAGTTGCGGGGACAAGAAGACGGTCGTGATACCGGCCGTCAAGGCGCGCCAGACGGTTCGCTCGGTGCCGTCGGGGAGGTACGCGAGGATTTTTCCGTTGATGTCGACCTCGTCGGTGACGGGCTGGATGAAGAGGGTGCCGTCCGACGCGGCAAATCGCTCGGACCAGAGGTCGACTCCGTCGCCGGCGAGGACGATCATCCGACCGTCAGCGAGCACGGCTGAAAGCGTCGTTGGACCTGCGTAGACGAGCTCGCCGTCTCGGCGGATCTGCGCGTCGCAATCGTAGTGAAGTCTGCCTCTTGCGTCGAAACCCATCGGCGATCTGAGAGAGCCGGTCACGACGGCCGGACTCGTCGTTGCCGACGCCGTAGTATCGCGGAGGTTCCGTCGGCCAAAAGCGCCGGAGGCCGCCTTCCACGCCCGAGCCCGTGGCAACGTACGCGCCTCCCTCGAATGGAACCGTATTCTGCGGCGGCTCGCTCGTCGGCGCGTCGCCGCCCGCGTCCACCGGCTCGTTCGCGTCGTGACCCGACGAGCGTTCGCTCTCGCCACACCCAGCCGTCAGCGACAGCGCAAAAATAGCCACGCGAACCCGTCCACCGCACCTCATAGGGCTCATCCTATCCGAGCGCTGTCGACCATACAATCTCGACATGCGCCCGTCGGCCGAGCTCGATGCACTCCTGAAACGCTCCGATCCCGACTCGTCCGATTGGGCGGACGGCGGCGGCCACGAGCGCGCGAACGAGCTCTTGCTCGCGTTCTCCGAGCAAGACTGGGCCGCACTGCACGCGCTCGCCCCGGAACGGGACGCGCGCTGGCGAGTCTGCTTGGCCGGAGCGCTCGCTCCGGAGCAGGGTGCGGCAGCGCGGCGACTGCTCCTCGAGCTCGCACGCGCGCCCGAAACGGAAACCGCGTTCGTCGCCGCCATGTCCGTCGCTTTCCATTGCGGCATCAATGACGGAGCCGCCGGCCCGTTCATCGACGACGGCACGCGCAAGCCCGACATGCTGCTCGACGCGCAATCGACGCCGGATTTGACCGATGCGGTGCGGCGACTCGCGTCGGCATGCGACCCGCGCTTCCGGCTGCGTCTCGAGCTCTTGCTCGGGGTGCTGCTCTCCCGGCCGGGCGCCTAGAGAAACCGCGCGAGCTTCTCGAGCGAAGAGCGAAGGCCCGCGAACGACGCGTTCCCCGATTCGAACTCGACCACCTGAACGATGCGTTTGCGCGGCTCGAGCGCAACGAAGCGCCCGGTGCTCACATCGGTCCGCCCGGTCGTCTTTCCGCGAGGCACTGCGCTTCGTCCCACCGCAGGAACGCGGGCTGCGTGGCACCGCGCCACGTCGCACAGAGTGGACGCATCGCCGAGCAGTGATAGAGGTCCGTCATGCGTCGAGCAATGGGAACCGCGATCGGTTTGCTTCTCGCGTGTGAAGGCATCGTGGCCTGTGCGACTGCCGAGAGCCGACCGGAATCTCCGGCCGAAGACGCGGCGACACGCTCCGAGGTGACGGCGAGCGACTGCGAGGCAAAGGGCGGCGTCGTCGTGGGTGACATCGGCGACGGCGCCATCCACCGCGCGGAATATCGCTGCCCGAGCGGCGCAGCGCCCAGCGCCAAGATTCGCAGCGGACCCGAGGGCGAACCCATGGGTGTCGAAGGGTCCGTCTGCTGCCCGAAGTGACCTGCCGCGGGTCACACGAGGATGGCGATCATCGGATCCCGAGAGTGACGATCACGGAGTCGCTACGCCGAGAAGCGCCGGCAGCACGACATCCGCCGGTCCGAGAACGATCTCGAGGAACTCCGGGTTCGCCGGCACCATCGGCTCCAAGTTGACGTAGATCGTGCGCGCCCCCTCGTGCCTCGCGGCGCGTACGAAATTCGACGCGGGCGACACCGTTCCCGACGTGCCCACGGCGAGGAACAGATCGCACTCGCGCAAAGCACGCTTCGCCGAGCGTTCGACATCGGCGTCGAGAAACTCATCGAACAGCACGACCGCAGCGCGCAAACACGCCGAGCAGCTCGGGCAGGCAGGACACTCCGCCGGGCTCGAAGACAGCTCTTCCGTTCTCACGTAGTCGCACCGCGTGCATCGACTCTGCCGAAGCGAGCCATGCAACTCGACGACGTTGCTCGAACCCGCGAGCTGATGCAGCCCGTCGACGTTCTGCGTCAGCACCGTCAACGTCTGGCCGGCTCTCAGCGTCTGCTCGACCTGCGCGATGGCGACGTGCGCCTTGTTCGGAGCAGCCGCGGCGATGAGCGCTCGAACGCGAGCGAAAAACTCCCAGACTCCACGCGGATCCGCCTTCAGCGCCTCACCCGTCGCGTACTGCGCAACGTTGTGCGTGGTCCACAAGCCGCCGGCTCCTCGATACGTCGGCAAGCCGGACGCGGCGGAGATCCCGGCGCCGGTGAGCAGGACGATGTGCCGGTAGTCGGCGACGCGAATGGGGGTCGGAGTGGTCATTGCTTCATCGGCGCAAATCCGCCGTCGAGTCGTTGGGCGCTGGCAGAAGCGCCGGAAGGGCGGCCAGGGCGCGCATCCTCTCAGCTCTCGCCCCACGTCGCGTCAATCGCACACGGCATGAACGCCGTCATGACGGTGCCGCGCACGTCGATGACGGGAAGCGAATCCGACGAGTGAATCCCGACTGCGGCAAGTTTCGCCTGCATGGCGCCGTTTGCCACGGCGTCGGTCTCGACGTCGTACTCGACGAACGGAATACCGCGCCGTTTCAAGTAAGCCTTGGCGACGTCGCAAGCATCGCACCACGAGGCTCCGTACACGATGACGGGCGTGCCGGCAGGCTTCGCCGGACCGACGCGGCCCGCGAGGTTTCCGCCGCGCGTGACGGCGTATCCCCCGCGGATCTGCTCGCTGCAATGCGCGTGAAGATCATCGAGCTGCTCGGTCGTGAGGGACAATCCGGGGTGGCAAGCGCCGAGCAACGACGAGAGCGCGACACTGCGAAGCAGTCTGATCATGTCACAAAGGCGGCGCGGCAGTGCGCCGCTCATCTCGGTACTGGCCCAACTCCTCCCTCAAACGTACCACGGTTTCAACCACGGCACTCCGATACGCTCCCAGCACTCGGTGGGTCGCGCTTGGACTCCGACGTTACGTCCACTTCGAAAACCATCCGAGCGCGCACAGAGCTCGACGGTGTCGTGCACGGCGAAGCCGCTCTGCCCGACGCCCTCATCCCGCGAGAAAGCTGGCTCCCCTCGCTCCGAGCACGCTCCCCGAGGCCCCGGTCGCGTTCCCCCTACGCCCGAGTGCGTTCCCCGCGGGCGTGGTGCGACGGCGCTCACTAAGCGCCGGGGTGAGTTTTGTTGCCGGACGTGTCCAGACATTCGTTCACCGCGTCGAGCAGGCGCGTCAGTGAACACGGCTTCGAAAGCCGCCGGACGACCGGTCCTCCGAGCGGGATCCCCGTCCGGTCGTTCCCCGTGAAAACCAGGACCGGAATCCGAGCGAGACTCTCGTCGGCCTTCATCTCGGCGACGAGCTCTTGCCCCGACATCACCGGCATCTGGACGTCCAAGATCACGAGGTCCGGTTCGGGTGCCACGCGCATCCGCTCGAGCGCGGCTTTGCCGTTCTCTGCTTCGACGACGGCAAAGCCGCTCTGCTCGAACGCTTCCCGCAGGAGATACCTGCCGTCGTCTTGATCCTCGACGACCATGATCAGCGGATCACGTCGGCTCATCCTGCGGGTGCCATCCCGAGTGCTCTAAACAGGCGCACGGCGCCCGACGACCAGCGCGACCACGGCGAGGACGAGGAACACCAGGAACAGGATCTTCGCGATCCCTACGGCGCTCGCTGCAATGCCGCCGAATCCGAAGACGGCAGCGATCAACGCGATGACGAAAAAAACGGCAGCCCAGTGAAGCATCTGATTTCCTCTTTCCGTAGCGGGACCATCCCGCGACCGATCGAAGCTCAGCAGAAGTCATGCCAGCGCGATTTCCCGCGGATTTACCGCGGAGCGCAGCCCACGCGCGTTGCCATTGCGCCACGTGCGACATTCCGCACCGGCTACCGGGTTACCTCTTCGTCATCGCTTGCGCTGAGCTCCGCGGACCCGACGCGGCCGTCTGCGACGTCGAGTGGGTGCGTCGGCCGATGGCAGCCTGGAGCGAACCAGTGAGCCCGAGCGCGCGCCGCTGACGATGGTGCGCACGGCGGCCTCGAGGAGCTCGGCCTTCAGCCGGCCTGACGAGCTCGCGTTCCACGCGTCGATCACCGCCCCGAGCATTCCGAGGAGCAGCCGCGGGTCGGTGCCGCCGGGGAGCTCGCCGCGCGCGACGGCCCGAGTGACCATCGTGTACCAGGCGTCGCTGCGCTCTTTGACGGCGTCGCCGATGATGAGGCCGACCTCGGGATCGTGTTTCTCGGCGAGCAGCCGCGCCCAGGCTTGCCCCTCGACGCGGTCCTTGAAGCTCATCTTGCGCCGGAACGCCTCCGCGAGGTCCCGTTCGAGCGAGCCCGTGTCGGGCAACGGCACGTCATGCACGAACCTGCGCATCCACTCGACGGCGGCCGCCACCAGCCGCGCCTTGCCGGGCCAGCGCCGGTAGATCGTGGTCTTGTTGACCTCGGCCGCCGCGCTCACCGCGTCCAGCCGAAATGCCCTGTAGCCGGACTCGCCGAGCTCGCCGACGGTGGCGGCGAGCACCCGCTGCACGACGCGCTCGCTGCGCCCGCCGAGCACGCCCTTCGTTCGACGGGTTTCCGTTCGCTGGGTCAAAGGTCCGAAAGGAACTCCTCGACCGGCGACGGTAGGCCGCGCTCGCCTAGATGGCAAGTGTTAGTTGCCATCTCCCTTCGCTGCGGATAACGTTGGGACCTCGCAACACGTAGTTCTCCTTCGGAGATCCCATGCTCTGGTTTCATTTCCTCGCGTACTTCTTCGCGGGCGCCTTCTTCGCAAACTTCGTCCCGCACTTCGTCTCGGGTGTGCTCGGGCGCACGTTTCCGACCCCGTTCGCGTCGCCCCCGTTCCGCGGGCAGTCGTCGTCGCGCGTGAACGTCCTATATGGACTGTGCAATCTCGCCGTCGCCTACACGCTGCTCGTGCGCGTGGGAGACTTCGAGCCGCGGCGCGCACTGCACGCGGGCGTCTTGGGGCTCGGTCTCACCGTGTGGTCGCTGATGATCACGCGCTCGCTCGCGCGCCTCGAAGCAGGACAGGTTTGAGCCGTAGGCGCCCGAGTCAGTTCTGATCCCCGTCGGGAATTGCACCGTCGCCGAACGTCGGTGGACCTCGCCGTGCGTCCTGAACAGGATCCGCACGGAGTCGCACAGAGGTCTAAATTCCCGGCGAGGACACCAAAGCCCGCCCCGAAGGGCGGGCTTGGTGGAGGCGTCGGGAATTGAACCCGAGTCCGCGAGGCATCCAGTCAATTTTCGTTCACGTGCGTAGCCGAACTATCCCGGTCGGCTGGGTTTCTGGATTCGGCCAGAACCTAGCTTTCGATTTTCTCGACCGCGACGCCGAAAGCATCATCGCGATCCAGCCCTAGTATTGACGCCCGATTCGCTAGCAGGACGATCTCACGGTCGGACGGCTTTCAACTGTTTTTAGGCAGCGAGAGCGATTGCGTTGTCGTTCGCAATTGGTACGGCCCGCTTTTGAGGAGGTGCAGGTGCCTCCGCACGCAAATTAACCTTCAGTCCCCACGTCGAAGCCGGTCGCCCCCGAAGGGGTGTGGGTCCGATGAAGGTAACCCCGCGCGCGTGCGAGTCAAGCGCGTGGCCGGCCGCGGAGTCGGGTCGCGGTCGCGCAACCACGTCGCTCTGCTGACCGAGTCCTAGCGTGACCCGACCGTGCGAATACACTTCGAACCATGTCTCGGCCGGTGAAACCCCGTGCCACCTACGAGGACCTGCTCGCCGCGGCGGAGAATCTCGTGGCCGAGCTCATCGACGGCGAGCTCGTCACGAACCCGAGGCCGGCGTTTCCGCACGCTCGAGCGTCGACGCGCCTTACCCAATTCGTCGGCCCGTTCGACCGAGACAAGCAGGGACCGGGAGGGTGGATCATCCTCGATGAACCCGAGCTCCACGTTCATGGGAATGTGCTCGTTCCGGACCTCGGTGGTTGGCGACGAGAGCGCATGCCCGAAATGCCGGACGAGGCAGCTTCTGAGCTCGCCCCCGATTGGGTTTGCGAGGTGCTCTCGCCGGGAACGATGGCGCACGATCGCGGTGCGAAGATCCCCATCTACGCGCGCGAAGGAGTGTCGCACGTGTGGCTCGTCGATCCGCTCGCGCGCCTGCTCGAAGTGCTGCGGCTCGAAGGCGAGCACTATGTGCTCTCCGGCGTCTGGCGCGACTCGGCGCTCGTGCGTGCGGAGCCGTTCGACGCGCTCGAGCTCGAGCTCG
>Ga0075366_10001224_pt1 | contig 12735 bp, 8 predicted proteins | sample EndMethybrTD3031_FD_72351 | JGI IMG/M metagenome (GOLD analysis project Ga0075366, IMG submission 72351) | Populus endosphere microbial communities from Tennessee, USA - Endosphere MetaG P. TD hybrid TD303-1 | ecosystem: Host-associated > Plants > Roots > Endosphere | place: USA: Tennessee...
GTGACCGCCTGCCTGTCACTCAGCGACACGGTCTTCGTGCCGCCACCCGGCGCGGCGGCTTCCCCTTGCCCATCCACCAGGCCGTCGCCCTGCACTCGCAGACGGTAGACGCCTGGCTTGAGCGATGCCATGCGATACACGCCGTCACGCCCGGTCACGGCGATTCCGGCATCCGGGGATTGAGTCGAGACGGCGGTGACGGTGGCTCGTCTGACTGGTCTTCCGCTCTCCAGGTACGTCACGCGGCCGCTGATCTCACTCGCGTGCAGCGTCGCGGTGGCGGGCGCCTGTCTGCCATCGGGCCGCGGTGATGCATCCGACGGGCGCGACGGGACACGCGGCCTCTGCGGACCACCGGCTTGAGCCGCCAGCGTGCCTGAAAGCGCCACCGCCAGTGCGATTCGAATGAATGCCCACATGTCTCCTTCTCCTCGCTTCGGCGGCCCCTGCGGCTCGGGCACGAATGGTACACAGCGACGTGCGTGGGCCCACTCACGATTGGCTGGAAATCTCGCTGGTATTTCGACTCTGCCGCTGGCGGCGATGACATCGCTGACTGAGCAGTTAGATCGCAACGTCGCGATATGACACGGGCACGTTTGACAGTGTTCCAGGTGCCGAGTAGGTTAGCGACCGACATCGACTGCGACCTCACGGCGGCTCGATGCGCCTCCGGTCTCGCCCCATTCGCCGTCACATTCATGGCAGACGAGCGCTCACCACCGCCGGGCGAGCCGGCCGACGCGACCCGTGCGTGGTTCGCAGCCGTCGTGAGGACGCTGGTGCTGGCGGGTGCGGCAGCCGGCATCTTCGCGCTGCACAGGCGCTGGATTTACACCCACTTTTCGAGCGATGGCTATCTGTATGACAGCGGCTGGCTGGCCTACCTCTTCGGTGCAGCGGACCCGCTGCTGCGAAATCCGTCGTCGATCAACGGCCTGAGCTTCTACGCGCATCATCTGTCGCCGCACATTTTCCTCTTCGGGGCGCCCCTTGCGCTGGGACTCGGCTGGAGCGGCATCGAGATCTTTGCGTATCACCAAGGCCTCTTCTACGCGTTGTTCTTCGTCGGTGCCTGCCTCCTCGCTGCAGCGGCACCCGTCGGGTATCCGACGCGCGCAGTCCTGCTCCTGAGCGGCGCGGCGATCGGCGGCCTCAGCAACGCGCTTCTGCAGAGTGCCGGATACCCTCATTTCGAGATTGCGATGATCGCCGGCACGGCCATCGCGTCAGCGGCCGGCGTCCACCGCAGGTGGTCCGTCTTTGCCGCCTGCATGGCGTGGCTCCCGTGTATTCGCGAGGATGGAGGCTTCTATGGGGCTTTCGTCTGCGCGATCTGCCTCGCGCTCGAGGAACGGGCCGACGGAGAGTGGCCGACGCGCGCGCGCAGGCTCGCGACGGTGATGGTTCTCGAGATCCTGGTCGGTCTGTGCGCCGTTGCGGTGAAGGCGACCGTGTTCCCGGGCTTCGACGCGTTTTCGGTCAACTTCTCCGGCGACGGCTGGAGCCACGTGACTCGCGCGCTCCTCGTCGAGCGGCTGCAGTCAGTGGCCGCCAATCCGACCGTCATCGCGGTGTTGGTCGGAAGTGCCTTCCTCGCGACACGAGACAAACGTTACGGCGCGGGATTGGTGCTGCTCTCGCCCTTGTATATGCTCCACCTGCTGTCCGTCCGAGCCGAGCACGGCCACTTCACTCTGTACTACATCCTGCCGTGGCTGCTTCCGCCGCTGACGTGGCTGGCGGTCGCGTCTGTCCGCGCTAGGGCGGCTCACGCGATCGGGCCCGAGGCGGCGGTCATCGCCATCGCATCGCTCGGACTGGCAGCCCCGACGCACGCCGCGCTGGGCCTGAACGGGCAGTTCTGGTACGTCGCGCGATGGTCCTATTCGAGACCCGTCGCCAACCTGCGGGCGATGACGTCGTTCGTACCGTGGGTGCTCGCTCGGTATCCCGACTCGACAGCAACGGCCGGCGGGCCGCCATCGAGGGCCTGCGCGTCGATGGGGATCGCGGCACTCGCCCCCAATCGGTTCAAGCCGCAGCAGATTGTCGACGGGAGCACGGACCTGACCATGTGTCGGGCTCTCTTACTGCTGCGCGCGGACATGGACTATGGCGTGCTGGCAACGCGCGCGGAGCAGCTGGGCTTTGCTCGCGCGGGCGCTCGCCAGTCCGCAGAGATATGGCTTCGCATGAATAGGTGACGCTCACGTCTCTCAGTGCGCTGTAGCCAGCTGAGCGATATGTCCACACCACGACACCAGTGGCGATGCATGTTTGTCGCTTCATTGTTGCCACTGCGCCGGTCTGAATGACGTATGCTGTGCGCCCCCCTTGTTCCACAGCATCTAAGTCGCTCATTCCCGTTCTACGTACTCGCTCCAGGAGACCCTCGATGAAAACCCTTCGAATGGTGGTCGTGTGCCTGTCGTTGGCCACTGGCACCGGCGTCGCCGCTGCTCAGTGCCCCGGCGCAAATCCGAACGACGGCTCGCCTGACAGCGCCGCTCTCCAAGCGTGCCTCGACGCACCCGGAGTGACCCAGGTCTACCTCGATCGCGGCAACCCGGGCTACATCATCGACGTCAAGCTGCGATTCCGATCGGACGACAAGGTTCTCGCGTCGTCCGGTCCTGACAAGGCGATCCTGATCGCCGGGTCGTCTCTCGACGGGCCGATGCTCGAGACACAGGACGCCTATGGCTACACGATGTTCGAGCTGATCTTCGACGGCCGAAAGTCGGCCAGATCGATCGGATCGCGATGCGATGTGCCCGGCTCGAACCGAGGGTCGAACCTCGTGCTGAGCGGTGACAATTGGGTCGTCCACCATATCGACACCGTCAACGCCCTTTGTGGCTCCGCCATGGCCGTCACCGGGGGGAATTACCAGGTTTACAGCGTCTACGCCTCGGACAACGGCTCCGAAGACTCAGGCCGGTGGGCCGACGGCATCACCCTCAACCGCTGCGACGGCGGATACGTGCATCACAACACCGCGAACGAGAACACGGACGTCGGGATCGTGGTTGGCCGCGGCTACGGCTGCGTGGTCCGCTTCAACACGGTGCAGAACTTCAGCCGCCACGCCTTCGCCGGGATCCATGTCGGTGGGGAAGCCGATTCGCACGCGGGCTCGGAGGTCAAGGACAACACGATCAGCTCAGGCTATGACAGACTAGCGTTCGGCCTGATGGTGGGCTCCCACCCATGGGGATTCGTCGTCTCCGACGTGGGCACCGTGTCCTACAACTCGATCAGCGGCGCGGTCGTCAACCTGGCGGTCGACGGCGTCGGCACCGGCACGGTGTCGGGCAACACCGTCTGGGGCGCACAGGGCTCGTATGGGTACTCGTGCAGCCTGTCGGCGAACTACACGATCGGCGACTATGGGGGCGCGAGCCTCCAAGGTGGATGGGACTACACCTGGCACTACAACGGCCCGATCGGCGGCGGCGGCTGCGGAGCGATCTGATCGCCTGACGGTAGAGGTCGGGCGGCCGCAGCCCATCGACTGCGGCCGCTCGCTATCGGACCAGCCGAACCACGCGCACCGCCCCGCGGGTAGCGACCCACTCGACATGCTCCACGTAGGGCTGCGGCAGCTGGCCGGAAACAGGCATCAGGTAAAAGGTGGCTTCTTCCCGACGCGTTTCCGCGAAACGTGGGCCGACGATGTGCACTGCGCGGGCCGACACGGCGATCGGAGCGTCGGCCTTCGCGAACTGAAGCACCAGCCCCGTGAGCTCCTGCCAGCTCTCGGGATCGAAGTCGACGAGCGGCCGCGTCACTCCACGGGCAGCGCAATAGCGTTGTAGGTCGGACGCGAGCGCGCGCATCGTCGTGTCCTTCGCCTGGTCGGCGTGCTTGCCGGTCAGTCGAAAGCTCCCGATGGCGGTCCAAGCGGCGACGACGAACCAGATAGCCCAGGGGTGCGGCCGCGACAGGCCACGCGATGCCAGCGGCCACAGGTCGACGAGCGTCGCGACGATCACCGCGTTGGCAAGGACGCCGACGGCCAGAACCCAGAAGAGCAGATAGTCAGCCATCGGTCCGACGATCCCGTGGGCAGCGACGGGGGCGACCGCCAGTGTGGCGGCAGTGATGGCCGCACACGCGGCTTCGTAACGATTGCGGCGCGCGCGGTGGTGGATGCAGGCCGCGCACGCAGCTGCAAACATCGCGCTCAGCGCCACTCCGTGCCAGACGTTGGCGCGTGCCGGCAGTTCGCCGAACATCGCCTCCCATTCCGGCAGCAGCGGAGCGACGAGCATGTAGCCGGCTCCATTGAGCGAGTCTCCCCAGTGTGGATGCGGATGAGTCCGGTCGAGGAGGAACGTCGCGGTCGCGGCGAGATTGCCGGGCCAGTGGCGAAACTCATAGATGAGCGGCACCATCCAGACGGCTGCCGCGACTCCCACGACAATGAACGGCGCTGGCAGTCTCCACCAAGGCGCGGACTGGGCCTTCGTCGCCCTGGCCCACACGACGGCAGCGCCGAACGCGACGACAGCGCACACGGGCCCCAGCCCCACGTGTGCTTGCACGCAGAAGGACAGCGTCGCGGCGAGAGCGCCGGCGCCCCATCGTGAACGCGCCTCGAGGCCCGCCGCGAGGCACACGCCGCACAGGAGCGCGAGCACAGGGACGAAGGGGTTCCACGCCAGGAACAGGAGGCGCTGTTCGCGCCACAATAGCGGCGCCAACGCAGCGACAAGGGCGAGCGCGAAGCCGGGGGACCGGCGATGGGCCGCGCACAAGGCACCGGCGAGCCAGCCGATGTTGAGGGCGAGCGCCGCCCATTTGAGTGCGATCTCACGGTAGCCCGAGGCCGCGTAGGGGACTGCAAGGACTTGATAGAGCAGCGGCCCTGGATGATTCCAGCCGAACCGTGAGTAGCTGCCGAGCTGCAACTCCCCTCGAGCGGCGAGGAGGCTGTAGATCGACGTCGTCGCAGTGTCCGCGACCGGGTAGGTCTCGGGAGCGGAGCGCGTACTGATCGTTGCAGCGACGGCAAACACCACGACGGCGGCCACCGCGAACGCGATCGCGATCCGGCGTGGGATAGGCGAGTGGTCGCGATCCTGCAAAGGTGACGGAGAGTGATGGTGCGGCCGGAGCACCGTCCAGACGCTCGATCACGAATCGAGCACAGCGTGGCCGCCAGCCAGATCCGTATACTACTCCGACTTCTTCAGGGTCGTCAGCCCGACGACCGACGATGGCCTGCTCGTGGAGCGACGGAACGAGGGAACGAGCTTCATCGGTCGTTCCCCCGCGCCGCTCGCGAAGTGCCTACGCCGCGCGGTGACGGTAAGCCAACGGCTGATCAGGGGGTCCAGTATTGAGTCGGACTGTAGAAGACGCCTTGAAAGTTGTCCGACGCGTCCCAAATGGCAACTTCGTTCCAGGCGCTTCCAGCGTCCATGCCGGTCGGCCTCGTCCCTCCAGGATAGTGGCCGACGTAGGTGGTGTCGCCGGCACCCTTCAAGATGCACGACACCCCTGCCACACACGACCACATGGTGTACGAGCCGCCGTACTCAGCGGTGCCGAAACCGATCAAGTACCAATCGGTCCACACCGAGAGCGGCATGCTCGATCCGGTGGCGGCGATGCACGGCGTGATTCCGTTGGTTTGCTGACAGCCGCCTCCCCACGCCACTGGTTGCGCCATGCCCATCGAGGGCAGCACAAGAAGGGCCGTCACGAAAGTACAGGCGAGAAGACCGCGTTGAGCCCGCATGTTCGACCTCCTGATGATGGGACCAGTGAATCGAGGCCGCTGTGCTGACGAGCCAGAAGCTCGAAGTTGAGCGTCGTCGTTGTCGGCCAGGTCCCGCGCGGAGCGTACACTGGTGCGCCGCGGGTCGCGCTCATTGTTGGCTGGAGTAGTCGCTGTAATTTCGACTCAACTGGACGAGCATCGACCAAGGGACGATCCGCACGTGCGACGCCATTGCGCGCGTCGAGTGTGCCGTCACGTGCCGTTCACGGCTGCGCACTGGGGAGCGTCCTCGTTCGATCAGCCGAACGATTGCATCTGGCCGGTGCCTGGGCGCTGTTCCTCGCAGCCCAGCCTCTTGGCGAGTGCTTCCAGGGCCGAAACGTTCGTGACCAGCCGCTGCACGGTCAGCAAGCGCGCTCCATGGACCATCGTAACGCCGCCCGGACCGTGAATACCCGCGCGGACCAGCATGCGCGCGACGGTTCGTGGATCGACGACATCCATGACGCCCTGCAGCTCGTCGACCACGCCTCCGGTCAGCCTGATCGCGCGCAACAACCGGCCCAGGTCCAGCGATTGTTTCGTGGGTACGTGCGCCGCGCGGCACCACACGCCCACGGTCGCTCGGCTCGCGCCGGCCAGGCGTCCCCAACTCGAAACCGTCCTCGGGTCGGTCCTGCTAAAGACGATCATCTCGACGGCCCTAGCCCATCGGTTGGCTGCATAGGGCACGTGCAACATCGTCGACGGATCAGTCGAACTCATGAGGTCCCTCATGTTCGTCGGCTGAAGGGGGAGCTCAGAAACTGACGATCAGATGAATGAAGTGGCGAAACGAAGTTCCACAATACTTGCGGCGAACGTTCTTTGTCCATCGAGTGAGGTCGATGCAACCGCACTCGTCATTCTAAGTAGTCCGATTCGGTTACTGATCTCGCGCCGTCGACGGACCGCGCGCGATCGCGCCAGACGCGCTTCTTCGTGGAGGCGAGCCACGCGACCACCACTCGGATCGGCTGACCGGGCCGAGGCGAGCGCGGCGGGGAGCCGCGCGGCCTCGTCCGTGGTGATGATCGTGACCGATACGCGCGCGCGGCGGGGCGCCACGCGCGCATCACCTGCTGGCGGCCCTCCGATGCGGGATGGGCGCGCCGCCGCGAACCGCGTCTACCGGCCGCCGGTCGGATTGGCGTTCTGCTGGCCGACGCTGAGCGTGCCGCCTTCCTGCACCGTCTCGAACTCGACCTGCGACTTGACGTAGTCGATGATCGCGCTCAGCTCGTTGAAGCGAGCGGTGGCGAGGTCGCGCTGGGCGATCAGCACGTCGATGCTCTGGGCGAGGCCGACCGCGAACTTTTTCCGGGCCGCGTCCAGCTGCCGCTCCGAGAAGACGCGGGCGGACGCCGTCGAGTCGACCCGCTTCCGGTTGGTGTTGACGTTGCGCGCCGCCGTCCGGACCAAGGTGGCGACGCTGAGCTCGCTGCTGCGCAGGCTGAGCTGCTGCTGCTCGAGGGCCAGCTTCTGCCGCGTCGCGTTGACCTTCTGCGTGCTGTTGCCGAGCGGGTAGACGAACTGCAGGCCCAGGGTCCACGTCGGGAAGTCGAGCCCGAACAGGTCGCCGATGACGCTGCCGAAACGGCGGTTGATGGTGTTCAGGATGGGCCCGCCGAACGGGTTGTTGGGATCCGTGCTCGGGCCGCGCTCGATCTGCACGCCGCCGATGGCGTTCAGGCCGTAGCCGACGTTGGCGTTGATCTGCGGCTTGACCTGATCTCGCGCGAGCTCGAGGTTGATGCCGGCGACTTCGAGCTGCTTCCGCAGCTGAATCAGGTCGGTGCGCTTCTCCAGCGCGTTCTTGATCGCGCTCTCGACGTCGACGTCGGCCTTCGACGTCGGCAGCTGCGGCGCGTCGGCGAGCTCGAGATCCGCCGTCCAGAAGTCGGGATCCTTCGGGTCGTAGAGCAGCTGGCGGAGGGCGTCCTCAGCCTGGTCGATCTGCGACGCCGCGACGATCGCGGCTTCTTCGTTGCGGGCGACCTCGGCCTCGGCGCCGACGACGTCGATCGGCGCCATAGTGCCGACCTCGACGCGCGTGCGGTTGTCGCGCAGCTGCTGGCGCGAGATGTCGAGCGAGGACTGGGCGACGCCGAGGTTGTAACGCGCCCCAACGAGGGTCCAGTAGGCGATGCGCACCGCGCGCGACGTGGCGATGATCTGCTGCCGCAGCTGGACGTCGGTGATTTCCTGGTTCTTCTTCGAAATGCGGAACTGGGCGCGGTTGACGTCGATTCTGAGCCCGCGGAGGAGCGGCTGCGAGAGGTCGAAGCTGAACGACGACGACAGCTGCGGGTTGAAGCTCGAGATCGTGCTGTTCGATGTGCTGCGGGCCGCGTCCCAGCCGAGGCTGATCGAGGTGCCGAGGGGGAGGAACTGATCGTACCCGGCGGATCCCGAGAACGAGCGGCTGGTCAGCGTGTCGGAGGCGCCGGAGATCAGGCTGTTGGGCACCTGGTCGCTGTTGCGGAGCTGCAGCGCGCCCGAGAGGCTCGGCTTCCAGACGGCGCGCGCCAGATCCACGCCGAGCTCGGAGAGCCGCGGCGCCAGGCGCTCGACCTGGACATCCAGGTTCTGCTCGAGCGCGACCTTGACCGCGTCCTCGATGGTGAGGCGGCGGGTCGGACCTCCGCCCTTCTGCTCCTGGATCGGCGGGGCCTGCGACGCCGGGACCGTCGGCTGCGGCTGGCCTGCGGGCGTTGGGGCCGGGACGACCGGCGGAGCCGGGACCGCGGGCGCGGGCTGACCCTGAACCGGCCGGCCCGGTGCGGGCTGCGCCGGTGCGGGCTCCGCCGGAGTCGGGCGGGCCGGCGCCGGTTGCGCGGGCGGCGTCTGTGCGGGGGCGGGCGCCGCCTGTCCGAAACCGGACGCGGGAAGGGCCGCCATCGCGAGCGCCACGAGCGCCGCTCGCACTACGACATCAGGCCGGGTGTGCATCTTCGGGAATCTCCAGGGAATCTCTCGCGGGCGATGACGGGTCGCGACGGCGCGGGCCTCGTTGCCCCGGCGCCGGGGCCAATGCAAGAAGCCCGCTCTAATGCAAGAAACAGGGCGGGGCCGCCTCGCAACTGCCACGGGCCGGTGACCGGACCGGGACGGACGAACCGAACAGATAGACGACGCATGCCTGAGAGCGGTTCGGCCGAGGTCCTGGCCAGACCGCAAATTGTATACTCACGCGCCATGCGCCGTTCCCGGTCGCGGGCGCCCCTCGCCGCCTGTCTCGGCGCCCTGGCGATCGTCCTGGTGCCCTGGTCCAGGCCCGCCGCCGCGCCTCACCAGACACCGTCCACGGCGCCCGCGCCGCGGCCGGTCGCCACGACCACCCAGGGGACCGCTGCCAAACCTCCTGCCGCGAGACCGGCGGCGGCCAAGCCGCCCGGCAAGGCGGACGACGCCTTCGACCTGACGGTCGACAGCATCATGCGCGGTCCGGCCCTGGTCGGCTATCCGCCGTCGGCGCCCCGCTGGTCGGGCGATTCCGAGCGCCTCTACTTCGAGTGGCGGCCCCGTGGCGAGGACGAGCCCGTCACCTGGGAAGTCGCCCGCGCCTGTCTCACCGCCGCGCGCCCCCAGCCGGATCTGGCCCGCACCTGCGAGCCGCGCCGGCTGAGCGAGGACGAGCGCCGGCTCGCCCCGCCCGCCAACGGCGAGTGGGACGCCGCCCATCGGCGCGTCACCGGCATCGTCGACGGCGACGTCGTCGTGATCGATACGATCGCGCGCACCCGAACGCTCATCACCCGCACCGCCGCCGTCGAGTCGCACGCGCGCTGGACCGACAACGACCGCGCCGTCACCTTCGTCCGCGATCAGGGGCTGTACCGCGTCCGGGTCGATCGCGACGGGGCGTCCGCCCCGGCGGCCACGGCCTTCGAGCAGCTCACCGACGCCGGTCCCGGCAAGCCGCGTCCGCCGACCACCGACAGCCAACAGTTCCTGAAGAACGAGGAGGAGAAGCTGCTCGCCGCGGTGCGCGAGGCGGAGGCCAAGAAGGCCAGGGCGGACGCCAAGAAGGACGCGCTCGCGGTGCCGCGGCTGACCGTCGGCGAGAAGCAGGCGGTCGAGGATCTCGTGCTCGGCAACGAGGGGAAGACGGCCTACGCCATCGTCGTCCAGCAGCCGGCGGCGGCACGCCGGGCCGACGTCCCGGCCTACGTCACCTCGAGCAGCTATCCGGAGACGCTGAACGGCCGATCGTTCGTCGGCGACGCGCAGGAAACGCGGCGTCTCGTCGCCCTCGATCTGGCGGCGAAGGCCGAGACCACGATCGCGCTGGACGGCGCCGAGGTCGATCCGAAGAGCGGGCCGCTGCTCTGGAGCCTGCCGATCGTGTCGACGAGCGGCCGCCACGCGGCGACGGTCGTCGTGTCGGCGGACAACCAGCATCGCTACATCGCGGCGCTGTCGCCCGACGGCAAGGCGCGCATCGTCGAGCACCTGACCGACGCGGCCTGGGTGCGCGCGCTCGACGAATCCGGGCCGCCGCCGACGTCGATGGGGTTCCTGCCTGGCACCTCGAAGCTCTGGTTCCTCTCCGAGCGCGACGGCTGGATGCACTTGTATCTGGCCGATCTCGCCACGCCCGACGCGGCGCCGCGCCAGCTCACGAGCGGCGCCTGGGAGATCACCGACGTCGCGCTGACGCCCGACAACCGCCAGTTCCTGATCACGTCGACCGAGGCGGATCCCGGCGAGCGCCACGTCTACGCGATGAGCGTGGACGGCGGCACGCGGACGCGGCTCACGACCGCCGCCGGTGCCCACCAGCTCGAGGTCTCGCCCGACGGCGCGACGTGGGCCCTGCTCTCGTCGTCCGCCAACCGTCCGCCCGAGGTGTTTTTCGCCAAGGCGCCGGCGGCCGGCGGGTCGCTCGCGGCGACTGCCGCCGTGCCGGTGACCACGAGCCCGACCGCCGAGTGGCTCGCCGGCCGCTGGATCGCGCCGAAGATCGTGACCTACACGGCGCGCGACGGGGCCAAGGTCCGCGCCCGGCTCTACACGCCGGAGATGCTGGGCGCGAAGCGCAAGAGCGGCACGCCGGCCGTGGTCTTCGTCCACGGCGCCGGCTACCTGCAGAACGCGCACCGCTACTGGTCGTACTACTACCGCGAGTACATGTTCCACCACCTGCTCGCGTCGCGCGGCTACGTCGTTCTCGATCCCGACTACCGCGGCAGCGCCGGCTACGGCCGCGACTGGCGGACGGGCATCTACCGCCACATGGGCGGCCACGATCTCGAGGACGTGGTGGACGGCGCCCGCTGGCTCGTGCAGACCGAGAAGGTCGATGGCAAGCGGCTCGGCGTCTACGGCGGCAGCTACGGCGGCTTCATCACGCTGATGGCGATGTTCACGACGCCCGACGTGTTCGCCGCCGGCGCGGCGCTGCGGCCGGTGACCGACTGGTCGCACTACAACCACGAGTACACGTCGAACATCCTCAACGAGCCGCAGACCGATCCGGCGGCCTACCGCCGCAGCTCGCCGATCTACTTCGCCGAGGGGCTGAAGGGCGCGCTCCTGATCTGCCACGGCCTCGTCGACGTCAACGTCCACGCCCAGGATTCGATCCGCCTCGCGCAGCGGCTGATCGAGCTCCGCAAGGAGCGCTGGGAGCTCGCGCTCTACCCGGCCGAGGATCACGCCTTCGAGAAGGAGACGAGCTGGGCCGACGAGTACAAGCGCATCCTCGCCTTGTTCGAAACCTATCTGGAGTAACGGTTCCCGCATGCACGCCGACGCCGTCCTGTCCCTGTTCCGATCCACCGGCGCTCTCCACGAGGGCCATTTCCGACTCTCGTCCGGGCTCCACAGCAACGGCTACATGCAGTGCGCGCTGGTGCTGCAGTTCCCGACCCACGCCGAGGCGCTCGGCCGCGCCCTCGCGGATCTCGTGCGGCCGCTCGACGTCCAGGTCGTGCTCTCGCCGGCGATGGGCGGCTTGATCATCGGCCACGAGGTCGGACGCGGGCTCGGCGTCCGCGCGATCTTCGCCGAGCGCGTCGACGGCACGCTGACGCTGCGCCGCGGCTTCACGCTGGCGGCCGGCGAGCGCGTGCTGATCGTCGAGGACGTCGTCACCACCGGCAAGTCGACGCGCGAAACGGTCGACGTCGCGCGCGCGGCCGGCGCGACCGTGGTCGGCGCGGCGTCGATCGTCAACCGCGGCGGCGACGTCGACCTCGGCGTGCCGTTCCATGCGCTGGCCAGCGTGTCCTTCCCGACCTGGCCGGAGGATCAGATCCCGGACTGGCTGGCGGCGATCCCGGTGACCAAGCCCGGCTCGCGTCCGACCGGCTCGAAGTAGCTCACGCGAGCAGGCCGTGGCCGACGCCTGTACCTTCAAGCTCACGCTGGCCTACGACGGCACCGGCCTGGTCGGCTGGCAGCGCCAGCCCGAGGGGACCTCGGTCCAGGGATTGCTGGAGGAAGCCCTGGCGCGGCTGACCGCGTCGCCGAGGGTGACCGTGACCGGCGCGGGGCGCACCGACGCCGGCGTCCACGCCCGCGGGCAGGTCGCCAGCGTGACGCTGGCCACCGCGCTGACGCCGGCCGACGTCCTCCGCGGCGCCAACGCGCTGCTGCCGGCGGCGGTGCGGGTCTTGGCGGTCGATCGCGTCGATCCGAGCTTTCACGCCCGCTTCGGGGCGCGCGAGAAGCGCTACGAGTACCACGTCGTCAACGGGCCGGTGATCTCGCCGTTCGACGTCCGCTACGCCTGGCACATCCCGTATCCCCTGGACGTCGCCGCGATGCGGGCGGCGCTGCCCTCGCTCCAAGGCCGCCATGATTTCGCCGCATTTCGGTCAACAGGTTCGGATATAGAGGACACCGTGCGCACGCTGATCGAGGCCCGGCTCGACGACGCCCCCGCCGATGGCGGCGGCCGCCGGCTCATCCTGACGCTGGTGGGGGATGGGTTCCTGCGTCACATGGTGCGCGCCATC
>Ga0075366_10001225_pt1 | contig 12733 bp, 9 predicted proteins | sample EndMethybrTD3031_FD_72351 | JGI IMG/M metagenome (GOLD analysis project Ga0075366, IMG submission 72351) | Populus endosphere microbial communities from Tennessee, USA - Endosphere MetaG P. TD hybrid TD303-1 | ecosystem: Host-associated > Plants > Roots > Endosphere | place: USA: Tennessee...
GTCGAGGTGCGGGCGCGGGCGGTCGGGGCCCGGCCGCGGGCGGCCGCGCGGTCACGGCAGGCGGCGGCGTGGACGCCGGAGGGCGCGCCGCCACCGGTCGATTCGGGCGTGCGCTCGCGGACGAATCCGACACTCCGCCGGCGTCGCCCGGCCTCTTGGCCCCGCAGCGGCAGGTGACGATGTACGGTGGAACGCGCCGGCCGCAGTCGCACGTCCAGGCGGTGCTGGCCACGATCGGACGATATCATCGGGCCCGGCCGATTCGCTCCCCCGCCGCGTGATCTCGCGCACTCTGGCGCCGTAGAATGATGCCATGAGCTCCTTTCCCCACGCCCTGACCACGCGCATGTGTGCGGTGGCGTTCGTCCTGTCCTCCGGCCCGTCTCTCCTCGCCGCCCCGAACCCGACCCCCATCGTTTCGCCCGGCCTCGATCTGTCCGGGATCGACCGGACGGTGCGACCGGGCCAGGACTTCTTCGTCCATGCGAACGGGGCCTGGCTGAAAGCGACCGAGATCCCCGCCGACCGCGCCGCCTACGGCGTGGGCGGAGTCGTGAACGAGCTGACGAGCCAGCGCACGGCCGCCCTCATCCAGCAGGCGGTGAAGGCCGACGCCCCCAAGGGATCCACGGCCCAGAAGGTCGGCGACTACTACGCGAGCTACATGGACGAGGCGGCGATCGAGGCCAAGGGACTGGCGCCCATCCAGCCGACGCTGGACCGCATCGATGCCATCAAGGATCGGGAGGCGCTGGCGCGCTTCCTCGGCGGGACGCTGCGCGCGGACGTGGATGCGCTGAACAACACGAACTTCTACACGGACAACATCCTCGGCCTGTGGGTGGCCCAGGACCTCGACGAGCCGACGCGCTACGTGCCGTTCTTCCTCCAGGGCGGGTTGGACATGCCGGACCGCGCCTATTACGTCGATCCCGCGCCGCGCATGGCCGAGCTCCGCACGCGTTACCAGGCCCACGTGGCGAAGGTGCTCGAGATCGCGCACATCGGGGACGCGGCGGCCCGGGCGGCCCGCATCTTCGAGCTCGAGCGGCGCATCGCGGAAGCGCATTGGACGCGCGAAGACTCGTCGGACGTGAAGAAGAACAACAACCACTGGACGCGCGCGGAGCTGGACACGGCCGCCCCCGGCCTTCTCTGGAGCGAATACCTGGCTGCGGCCGGTCTGGCCGATCAGAAGCTGTTCGCGATCTGGCAGCCGAGCGCGGTGACCGGCATCTCCGCCCTCGTGGCCAGCGAGCCCATCGAGACCTGGAAGGACTACCTCACCTTCCACGCCCTCGAGCACTCGGCGGCGGTGCTCCCGCGCGCGCTGGGCGACGAGGGCTTCGCCTTCCACGGCACCGTGCTCGCGGGCATCCCGCAGCGGCGCGACCGATGGAAGCGGGCGGTGGACGCGACGGGCAACGCCCTCGGCGACGCCGTCGGCCAGCTCTACGTCGAGAAGTACTTCCCGCCCGCGTCCAAAGCGCGCGTCGCGGAGATGGTGCGCAACATCATGGCCGCCTTCGGCCGCCGCATCGACGCCCTCGATTGGATGGCCCCCGCGACCAAGGCGCGGGCCAAGGAGAAGCTGGCCGTGCTCGAGGTCGGGGTCGGCTACCCGGACGAGTGGATCGACTACTCGGGCCTCGAGATCGTGCGCGGCGACGCGTTCGGGAACGACCAGCGGGCGGAGCGGTTCGAGCTGCAGCGCAACCTGCGCAAGCTCGGCCGGCCCGTCAACCGCAAGGAATGGGTCATGACGCCGCAGACCGTCAACGCGGTGAACCTGCCCGTCATGAACGCGATGAACTTCCCGGCGGCCATGCTGCAGCCGCCCTATTTCGACCCTTCGCGTCCGGTGGCCATGGACTACGGAGCGATCGGGGCGGTGATCGGCCACGAGATCAGCCACAGCTTCGACGACTCCGGGGCGCTCTTCGACGCCACCGGCCGCTTCCGCAACTGGTGGACGGACGAGGACAAGGCACACTTCGACGCCTCCTCCGCTCAGCTCGTGAAGCAGTACGACGCCTACCGCCCGTTCCCCGACCTCGCCGTCAACGGCAAGCTGACCCTCGGCGAGAACATCGCGGACGTCGCCGGCCTGGCCGCGGCCTACGACGCCTACAAGATGTCCCTGGGCGGAAAGCGCGCGCCCGTGGTGGCCGGCCTGAGCGGTGACCAGCAGTTCTTCCTGAGCTTCGCGCAGAGCTGGCGGCTCAAGATGCGCGAGCCCGCGCTGCGCCAGCAGATCCTGCAGGACGGGCATGCGCCGGACCAGTACCGCGCGGACACCGTGCGCAACCTCGATGCGTGGTACGCCGCGTTCGACGTGCGGCAGGGAGAAGCGCTCTACCTCGACCCCAAGGACCGCGTCCGCGTCTGGTAGCGGGTCCGCTCGCGCGGGCCGCCGCCGATCAGGGGAGCCGGATCGAGGGGTCCTCGTCGCGCTCGCGGTAGAGGATCGCCACCTTCCCCACCGCACCCACGAGGTGCGCGTCCGCGTCTCTGGCCAGGCGCTGGCCGGCGGCGCGGCGCTCCTTCGCGTCTTCCACCTCGATGCGGACCTTGATCAGCTCGTGCGCGCGCAGCGCCGTCTTCGTCTCGCCGACGACGCCGCCGGTGAGCCCGCCCTTGCCGATGCGGACCACGGGCGAGAGCGCGTGGGCAAGCCCCTTCAGGAACTGGCGCTGCTTCGAGGTGAGGGCGGCCATGCCTGGATCCTGACCGAGGCTCGACGTCAGGCGGCGGCGTCCGCCTCGTCGTCCACCGGGAACGGCGCATTCCAGGCCACGACGAGCGGAAGCACGGAGGCGGCGAGCACGACGACGAAGAATCCCTGATAGCCGACGGCCTGCTGCAGGATCCCGCTCACCATCCCCGTGGACATCATGCAGAGGCCCATGACGCCGGTCGCGAACGCGTAGTGCGCGGTCTTGTAGGGGCCGGGCGCCATCTGCTGCATCATGTACAACATGTGGCCCACGGAGCCGAAGCCGTAGCCGAACTTCTCGATGGTGACGGCGGCGGCGATGGCCGCCAGGCTCTCCGGGCGCGCCTGGCTGAGGTACAGGTAGGTCAGGTGGGGCACGTTCAAGGCCAGGAGCAGGACGAAGAACGTCGCGCGCAACCCCTTGCGCGCGGAGAAGAGGCCGCCCAGGAGCGCTCCCACGATGAAGGCGATCGTGCCGTAGGTGCCGTTGATCGTGCCGAGCTGCACGTTGTCCAGCTCGAGCCCGCCCAGGGCGCGCCGGTCGAGGAGGAACAGGGGCCCGATCTTGTCGATGAGGCCCTCGCCGAAGCGATAGAAATACGCGACCGCGATCATCCGCCAGATCATCTTCTTGGCAAAGAAGGTCGTGAACGCGCTCTTGAACGTGCGCACGGCGTCGCCGAGCCCCTCCGGAGCGGAGGCCGCGACTCCGCCCGTGGGCAGCACGCGCAGGTGCCACATCCAGGAGAGCGCCATCACCACCGCCAGCGCGCCCATGATCAACGTCCAGGCCTGGGCCCAGCTGAGCCCCATCCGTCCGTGCAGGACGCCGGTCAGGCTGACGAGGAGTCCGGTCGCGATGATGCGGCCGAGGTTCCAGAAGATGCCCTGGATGCCCACGTAGGCGGCCTGCTCCCGGTGGCTCATCGAGCTGATGTAGACGCCGTCGGCCGCGATGTCCTGGGTAGCGGAGGCGAAGCCCGTGAGCCAGAAGAGCGCGATCGTGCCCGTGAGCCAGTGCGGCAGGCCCAGGGCCAGGGCCCCGCCGGCGAACGTCACCGTCATCACGAGCTCCATGGCCAGCACGAAGAAGCGCTTCGTGCGGAACATCTCGACCACGGGTGACCAGAGCGGCTTGATCACCCAGGGCAGGTACATCGAGCCCGTGTAGAGCGCGATCTCGGCGTTGGAGAGGCCGAGGTTCTTGTACATGACGGCGGACATGACCGTCACCGCGGTCATGGGCGTGCCCATCGCGAAATAGAGCGAAGGCACCCAGAAGGCGGGAGAGCGGCGCCGGGCCGCGACGGGGGCGGCCGCGGGGACGGCGGGTACGGCAGCGACGGCTTGGGACGCGGCCTCCATCGTCGACCTCGCGCCGTGTCGCGCACGGCGGCTCGCACACTAGCCCGCGCCCGCGCCGGCCGTCAAGCAAAAGCGGGCGCGAAAGGGCTCATGAAGCCTGAAAGCGCTGCCAGGCGCGAAAGCGCTGTCATCGCGGCCCCCGCGCCATTGGCGTTGACACTCGACAGAACGGACCATAGGCTACCCGTCGAAAATGTCCGCGCAGTCGCATCGGTTCACGCGCACCGAAATTGATAAGCCGGCGAGCGAGCCCTTCCCGGACGGCTTCGTCTGGGGCGCCGCCACCTCCGCTTATCAGATCGAGGGAGCGGCGAACGGGGACGGGCGCGGCGAATCCATCTGGGACCGGTTCTGCCGGACCCCCGGCCGCATCCGCGACGGCGGCGTGGGCGACGTGGCCTGCGACCACTACCACCTCTGGCGCGACGACATCGCGCTCATGAAGGAGCTCGGCCTCAAGGCCTATCGCTTCTCCATCTCCTGGCCGCGCGTGATCCCGGAGGGACGAGGGCCCGTGAACGCGAAGGGGCTCGACTTCTACAGCCGCCTCGTGGACGGGCTGCTGGAAGCGGGCATCGTCCCCTATGCGACCCTGTTCCACTGGGACCTTCCGCAGCGGCTGCAGGAAGCGGGCGGCTGGCCTTCACGCGAGACGGCGGACGCCTTCCGGCCGTACGTGGAGACGGTGGCACGCCGGCTGGGCGACCGCGTGGAGAACTGGATCACCCACAACGAGCCGTGGTGCGCGAGCCTGCAGTCCCACCAGATCGGCCATCACGCGCCGGGCCTGCGCGACTGGCCGGCGGCGCTGCGGGCCAGCCATCATCTCCTGCTCTCGCACGGCTGGGCCGTGCCCATCGTGCGGGCCCACAGCCCGCGCGCGAAGGTCGGCATCACCCTGAACCTCACGCCCGCGGAGCCGGCCTCGCCCAGCGACGGAGACCGCGACGCGACCCGCCATTTCGACGGGTACTTCAACCGCTGGTTCCTGGATCCGCTGTACGGCCGCGGCTATCCCTCGGACATGATCGCGGACTACGCGCGCGAGGGCCGGCTGCCGAAGGAATGGGACGAGGTCGTGCGCGCGGGTGACCTCGACGCCATCGCGGTGCCGACGGACTTCCTCGGCGTCAACTACTACAACCGCACGGTCGTGCGCAGCGAGTCCCTGCCCGAATCGGACAACCTCCCGCGCACGGTCTTCCTGGCTCCGGAATCGGAATGGACGGAGATGGGATGGGAGGTCCATCCGGACGGCCTCTACCAGACCCTGTGCCGGGTCCACTTCGACTACGGTCCGGCGCGGATCTACGTCACGGAGAACGGCGCGAGCTGGTCCGACGCTCCCGGGCCGGACGGACGGGTGCCCGACCATCGGCGCATCCGCTTCCTGCGCGACCACTTCCGGGCCGCGCGCCGGGCCATCTCCGCCGGCGTGCCCCTGGCCGGATATTTCGTCTGGTCGCTGCTCGACAACTTCGAGTGGGACCGCGGCTACTCCCAGCGCTTCGGCATCGTGTGGGTGGACTACGCGACCCAGCGCCGCATCCCGAAGGAGAGCGCGCGCTGGTACCGCCGGGTCATTGACTCGAATTGCGCCGAGGCTTCTTGACGGAGTGGCGGGCCACGCGGCGCTCCGCCGCCACGGCGAGAGGGCCGGTGGAGGCGCGCAGGACGAGCTCGGTTCGGAAGACGGGCTGCACGAAGCCGCGGCCGCGCAGCTCCTCGACGACGGCCCGGGCCGCGGCCATGCCCATCTCCACCGCCGGCTGACGCATCGTCGTGAGCGGGGGGCAGCTGAAGGCGGCGCTGGGCTGGTCGTCGAAGCCGACGATCGACACGTCGCGGCCCACCTGCAGGCCGGCCCGGAAGAGGCCCAGGGCGGCGCCGAAGGCGATCTGGTCGTTGCCGCAGAAGATGGCGGTGAAGCGCGTCTTGGCCGCGAGCAGCCGCTCGACCGCGGTCAGGCCGGACTGCTCTTCCCAGTCCCCTTCCACGATCAGGCTGGGATCGATCGGGAGCCCGGCTTCGCCCAGCGCGCGCTCGTAGCCCTGACGGCGCGCCACCGCGTCCGCGTGCCAGCTGAGGCCGGTGATGTGCACGATGCGCCGGTGGCCGAGGTCGATGAGGTGCCGCGTCGCGTTGTAGCCGCCCTCCGCGTTCTCGACGCGCACGCAGCGGTGCTCGAGCCCGGCCACGTTGCGCCCGATGGCGACGATGGCCACGCGCTGGGACAGCGCCACCAGCTTGTCGTCGGGGGCGGATCCCCCCATGAGGATGATGGCCTCGACGCGGTTGGCCAGCAGCAGCTCGAAGGCCTGGGCCTCCTCCACCGGCTGCTCCCCGCTCGCGTACACGGGATGGAAGGCGGTCCCGCGCAACCCCTGCTCCACCCCCTTGAGCAGGCGGCTGTAGAACGGGTTCCAGATTCCCTGGGGCAGGACGCCCACGGCGAGCGACCGCCCGCGCGCGAGCTCCTGGGCGACGACGTTCGGACGATACCCGAGCACTTCCACCGCGCCCAGGACGGCCTCCCGCTTGGCCCGGGCCACGGGCACCGTCTTGTTCAGGACACGGGAGACCGTGCTCACGGAGACGCCCGCGCGCGCGGCAATGTCCAGGATGGTCACCTGGCCGGGATGGTTCTCTCCGATTCCCCGTGGCTTCATGGCCGCTTCCTTTGTCCTCGTGACGTCCGGGGGCCGATAGTACTCCCGTCCACGAAAGCGCGCTGAAGGCTTGGCCTCAGGGGGCGGCGGGGGCGGGCGGCGTTTCGGGCTCGATCACGAAGGCCTCGCGCGCCGAGAACGTGCGGCGGGCCAGGCGGTCCTGGACGTCGAAGAGGAGCTCGTAGGCCCCCGGCTCGAGGCGGGCGGTGGGAAGGCTGATGCGGCGCACCACGCGATGGCCGTCCGTCCCGATGAGCGTGGGCGCCACCAGATCGATCACGCGTCCGTCCGCGGCCTGCAGCGTGTAGCCCCCCGCGACCTGGGGCACGCCCGGCATGTCGCGCCCGCCGAACCCGAAGACCTCGTATTGGCAATGGAGAGGGCGCCCCTGCGTGAAGCGGCGTCGCGCGGTGGGCACGAGGCGGGGGGCGTCACCGCGGACGAGCGGCGGCTGGGTGCGATCGGTGAGGAGCGGCGTTCCCAGATACGGCTTCTCGACGTCGGGCACCTCGATGCGGGCGGTGACCGTGCCCGCGGCGGCGCCGGCATGGTCCCGGACCGTCGCCCGGATCTGGGCCACGCCGGGGGGCAGCAAGACTTCGCGGACGAATGTCCACCACTCCGCACCCTTCTTCGACGTGAGGGCGACGTTGATCGTCTCGCCGAGTGGCACCACGGTCGGGCGATCGCGCGCCACGGCCAGGATCGTGAGATCGAGCGCGGCCTTCGCTCCCTCCGGCACCTCGTCGAGCCGCAGCCGCGAGCCGTCCACCTCCATCACCATCTGGACGCGCGCCTTCCCCTTCCCGTCGGGAGCTTGCAGGCTCGCAGCCAGGCGCACGGGGAGGATGTCGCGCGCGCCGCCCGCGAGCGAGGCGCTGACGAGGCTCTGCCACGCGCGGCGGGCATCCTTCTTGTCCGGCGCGCGCTCGACCGTCGGCGGGCCGGCGCGGTATCCACGGCGCGCGCGCACCTCGATTCCGGGACGATTCACGCGGACCTCGAGCTTGTGCCACTTGCCGGACGCGCTTGGCTCCGGTTGGTAGCCGAGCAGGTAGTAGGCGGAGAGGTCCGTGGCCATCCGGTCGAGTCCGGCGACGAGATCGTTGGACTGCGACATGGTCCCGCCCGTCGCCTCCGTGATCTGCTCGGCCCCGGCGAACGCGATCAGGTTCTGCTCCACGCTCATGGCCGCGAGATCGCCGGGCGCGGCCGCGGTGCGGGCGTCCACCGAGAAGCTGGAGGGCCCGGCGAGGCCGCGCGCCGCCGTGAAGTAAACGGACGTGTTGCCGCGCTGGGCGCCGTCGATCGCCGCCCGGAAGCGCGCCTCCATGGACTCTTCGCGCAAGAGGTTCTCGCTGACGACCAGGATCGACTTCCGCCCCGGCAGCGGGGCCAGGCCGAGGGAGAGCCGCTCGATGGTGCCAAGAACGGCGGCAATCCTCCCCCGGGTCGTCGTGTTGACGAGGTGCGCCGTCGTCTGCGCGGCCGACTTGCACGACGCCATGGGGTCGGCGCAGTTCATGCAGCGAAAGCAGAGGCCGGCGGCGAGGAATCGCCCGGCCACGCGCTCGAGCACGGATCCGCTGCTGGCCACAAGCGGGGGTCCGCCGCCGTCGGGGGGACCGGCGGTGCCCGGCCCGCCCCCTTGGCTGTCGCCGGCGCCGAGCGGCGACGCGTATTCGACGACCGCTGCCTCCTCGTCCGTCATCGTGAGCTCGCTCTGGGAGCGGCTCTCCCGCTTGCCCCGAAGCCTCTCCAGCACGGCGAGGAGGTCCGTACGGCCGGTCCCCACCTTGTCCACCCACCAGATGTCGCCGCTGGTGTTGATCAGGGTGACCTCGTCTCCGGGGACCGGGTTCGCCCGCAGCCACTTCCCGATCGCGGTCTGCACCTGGCCAGCGACGATCGGCCTGAGGCCGAGATCGTCGATCAGGAGGATGAGCGTCCGTCCCGGCCGCGCGGCGGCGCCCTCGTTCGTGCCGATGAGGGGCGAGGCGGGGCTTTCCGCCGCGGGGAGCGAGCCTTCGACGTCCCGCGCCTCGAAGCCCACGATCGTCTGGGGTCGCCCGTCTTCGAGGACCGTGAAGTCGTCGCGGGTCAGGCCGCGCACGGGCGCCCCCGACTTGTCGAGGACCACGACGTCCACGGTGATGGCCGAGACCTGGGCCGGGAAAGACGGCGGAACCGGCGTCGGTTCCTGCGCGCCGGGGGCGCCGGCGAGCGGCAAACCGGCGGCCAGCAAGACCGCAAACGCCACGGTCGAGCGCATTCGGGGCAGTGTATATTGTTGGCAAATTCCAAGGGAGCCTTCATGAAGCGAACGTCCGTGTTCGTGTCGTCGGCCTTCTTCCTTCTCGCCGTTTTCGCCGCGCGCGAGAGCGCGGCCCAGCTCAACAACGCCGCCGCCGTCCGCGGCCAGGTCAAGGACGAGCAGGGGCAGCCCCTGGCCGGCGTGAACGTGGAGCTGGAGTTCAAGGGCGAGAGCCGGGTCAAGATCGTCAAGAAGACGACCACGGACAAGAGGGGCGGCTACATCTACTCCGGCCTCCTGCCCGGCGCCTGGACGTTCCACTTCACGAAGGCCGGCTACAAGACCACGCAGCTCAACACGAGCATCTCCCTGGGCGGCATCTCCGACATCGAGGCCGTGACCATGGCGGCGTCGGGCGGCGACAGCTCCGTGGCCGGGGCCATCGGGGCGGCCGCGCCTATTGCCGGCCCTTCGGCCGGGCCCGGGGTCAGCGCCGACAAGAGCAAGGAGCTGGCCGCCAAATACACGGCGGCCATCGCCGCGATGAAGGCGGGGCAGCCAGCGGAGGCAGAGACGCTCTTGAAGGAGCTCATCGCGGTGGTGCCGGGGTTCGGTCCCGCCCACCAGGCCCTCGGGTCCGTCCTCGCCGGCCGCGGCGACACCGCGGGCGCGGAGGCCGAATACCGCAAGCTCGTCGAGGTGGATCCTGACACTTCCGTGTCACATCTCGTGCTCGCGAACTTCCTGACCACCGTCGGCCGCAACGAGGACGCATTCAAGGCCCTGCAGGACGCGGCCCCGAAGTTTCCCCAGGACGCCCTCGTGCAGTTCGCGCTGGGTGCCACCGCCTTCAACCTGGGCAAGAGCGACGAGGCCCAGGCCGCGTTCCTCAAGGCGGTCGAGCTCGATCCGGCGAGCGCGGAGCCGAACTTCTACCTGGGCAGCCTCGCCATCAGCGCCAACGACGTGAAGAAGGCCGTGGGGTATCTCGAGAAATACGTGAGCCTCGCCCCCGCGAACGCGCCGAACCTGGGCGCGGCCAAGGCCCTGATCGAGACCCTGAAGAAGAAGTAGGCCCATGCCGGCGGCTCGACCCGCGGTCCTGGCCAGCCTGCACTGCGGCCACCATCGGGTCGCGTGGCTGGCGGGGGCGCTTGCCGCGGCCGCGGCGGCGACCCTCTTCGGACAGGCCGGCCCGGCGCCGCCGTCGTTCCCGGCCCAGGCCGAAGCCATCACCGTCGACGTGGTCGTGCTCGACCGCGACGGCCAGCCCGTCGCCGGTCTCACGAAAGAAGACTTCACGCTCCTCGACGGCGGACGACCCCAACAGATCGTCGGCTTCGAGGAACGCCGGGCCCTCACGGGGGCTCTGGCGCCCGCGGCCGCGACGGATGCCGTCGCCGAGCGTGTCGCGACCAACATCTCCAGCGGCCCGGCTCGCGGTCGCGTCCTCGTCATCCTGATCGACGACCTCGGCCTCACCGCGACGACGGCCCAGCAGCTGGGGCCCGCGCTCGCGCGCTGGATCCGCGACAAGGCGGACGCCCGCGACGAGATCACCATCCAGACCTCGAGCGGCGACCTGTGGTGGAGCGCGGAAGCGGGCGCCGGGCGCGGCGACCTCGTGGCCGTGCTCGACCGTTTGCGGGGCAAAAAGACGCCGCCGCCCTCGACGGAATGGATCAGCGAGGTCGAGGCCTACCGGATCGTGGTCCACGAGAGCCGGCTCCAGGCCGCGGACGTCGATTCACCCACCGGCGACCGGGCCGACATCACCATAGGACCCAGCGAACCGTCGCCCCCGCCGCTCCTGGGAACGAACGCGACCGTGATCGACCGCGTCGCGAATCGGCTCCTCGAGTCACACTCCTGCGTCCTCCTGCGCTCGCCGCGGCCGGTCATGTACCAGTGCAAGCAGCTCGCGGTCACGCTTGCGGACCACGCCTACGGCCAGTGGACGCGGCGGGCGGCCGCGGTGCTGGACATGACGAAACGGATATCCGCCGACCTGGCGGGCCTTCCCGGCCGCAAGTCCGTGCTTATCGTCTCCGACGAGCTGCTGCGCGACCTGTCGATGGAGGTGAAGTTCCGCGACGTCGTGGCCGCCGCCCAGCGCAGCAATATTTCTCTCTATTTCTCGCGCGCCGCCGGTTTGACCGGCCCCACGTCCTTCAGCGCGGCCGGGGGCGTGGTCGCCCACCCGAGCGACATGGGCTCGCTGGAGGTGGAAGAGACGCAGTTGGCAGTGGCGGGCGGCGAGCACCTCGCGGACGAGACGGGCGGGGCCTCCATCACCACCTCGAACGATCTGGCCGCCGGCCTCGCGCGGATGGCGCGCGACGCGTCGTCTTATTACCTCCTCGGCTATCAGCCCGAGCGCGCGCCCGACGGCAAGTGGCATCGGCTGCAGGTCAAGGTCGGCCGTCCGGGGCTCGAAGTCCGCGCGCGACGGCGCGGGCCAAGAAGGACGCCCCCCGCCTGCCCCTTCTGTCCGCGGCCGCGCACGCCCAGATCCCCCTGCGCGTGGCCTCGTACCTCAAGAGCCCGGACGGCGCCGGAGGCGCGACGGTCCTCATGGTCATCGAGGTGGACGGGGACCGCGTCCGCACCGCGGAGGCGGCGGGGAGCGAGATCGCGCGCCTGGAGCTGAGCATCCTCGCCGTCAGCCGCGACCAGCCGAAGGTCCTGCCCCTCGCCCAGACCGTGGAGATGAAGCTCCGGCCGCAGGACAAGGGATGGTGGGCCTTCTTCCGCGAGGTGAGGCTGCCGCCCGGAGTCGCGCAGCTCCGCGTACGCGTACGCGATACGGCCTCGGGGGCGCAGGGCGCGGTGGCCCAGCGCGTCGAGATCCCGGACGTGGAGGCGCCCTACCTCTCGACCCCGCTCCTCGCCGACGCCACCCAGCCTCCGCGCGAGAAGGGCGAGCCGCCGCAGCTCGTGCCCACCGCGCGCCGGACGTTCGCCGCGCGGGGCACGCTGTATTGCCAATACGAGCTCTTCATGTTCGGCGGGCGGGACCTCGAGGGGGTGCCACGCGTGACGGGCAGCTACACCCTCTCCCGGGTGAACGGAGAGGCCGTGGCGTCCGCGCCCCCGACCCTCATCGGCGGGGACGGGAAGCGGATCGTGCGGCGCCTGGCCTGGCCGCTCACCGGCCTCTCGCCCGGCGCCTACGACCTCGTCCTCACCGTCGAGGACCACCTCGCCAACCGTACGTTCACGTCACGCGAGCGCTTCGAAGTCACGGCGCCCCTCTCGTAGGTCCCGCACGGCGCCTCAGGGGGCCGCGGTCACGACGAACGGCTCCGCCTTCTCGATCGTCCGTCCCGAGATCTCGTCCTGGACGGTCAATACGAGCTCGTATTCGCCCGGCGGCGCGATGGAGAGCGGGATCTGGATGAGGCGGATCACGGCGCCCAGCGACGTCGGGGTCACGGTCGTGGGAACCACGCGTCCCACCACGCCACCGCCCCGCCGCCGGAGTTCGTGTCCGGCCTTCACGCGCGGGAGCGCGTCCGGCCCCTTGGCCGCGCCGAACACGCGGAACTGGCAGTAGAGCTGGCCGTCCCGCCGGAACTCACGCCGCGCGAGGACCGTCGGCGCCACCACGCCGCCCGCGTCCTTCTGGAGCGTGTCCGTGAGGAGCGGCGTCGACAGGTGGAGCTCGTCCCGCGCCGGCACCTCGAAGCTGGAGCGGACGGTGCCGATCTTCCCGGTGGCGGCGTCCCT
>Ga0075366_10001226_pt1 | contig 12730 bp, 12 predicted proteins | sample EndMethybrTD3031_FD_72351 | JGI IMG/M metagenome (GOLD analysis project Ga0075366, IMG submission 72351) | Populus endosphere microbial communities from Tennessee, USA - Endosphere MetaG P. TD hybrid TD303-1 | ecosystem: Host-associated > Plants > Roots > Endosphere | place: USA: Tennessee...
GCTCAATAGGCGTTTCGGTAGCATCCACCAATACTACTTCATAGTTCATCTGCGATTTAGGCGGTGCTTTACGACTGGGCAAACTGAAAATTCTGGACTTAATCAAAGTATCCTCGACCCATCGAATGGTCTTATATGCAGTACTTTCACTGAGGCCATAATGTTTCCCAATGTGAAAATACGTACGATATTCACGTGGATATTCCAAGCTCATCAGCAATCTGTCTTCTAGAGAGAGCTTGGAGGGCTGTCCGCCCTGTAAGATCTTTTGTCGCCGGGCTTCTTTCAGAACAACGATCATCTTTTCAGAAATCGGTTTCTGGACACCTGTCAGTCTTCTGAATGCTTCGTTAGAGAGCTCCTTGATGTGTTCCCTTCCCATATTGTTTAGTTGTTTTTATCAGCAAAGGGGGATTATCATAGATCCGGACGGGTTAAGAATTCTATTGACTGGAACTCCGTTCCATGGTGCAAGCAATGAGCTCGTCATCCTGGGACCAGTCAGTAATTTGCATGTCTGCATTGCGCGCGAGAACATCAGGAGATCGTCCAGTGAAAAAGAACACATGGAAGCGTGAATACTCATAGGTATATTCAAAACAGGAGGTCGCATGAACGAGCATTCCGTCTGGCGTAAGAAGGGTCCTTAACTGTCTCGTCGTTCCTACCGGGTCGAATAAATGTTCGAGCACGTTATGCGACAGAATGCCGTCGAACCTCCTCTGTTCCGCTTCCGCCCAGGTCGAAAACACGTGCTCCGACGAGTTCCGAACGTTGGGCTCGAAACCATAAATGTCCCATTCTTTCTGCCGCAGTTTGGCAATCGCTGCTGACCACTCACCACCACACCCGAAGTCCAAATACGTCCCTCCTCGTTTCGGCGAGAGCAACTCGAACGTGTGAACAGTCGACTCGGTGCTGTCTCCTTCGGCATATATTCGATAGAGATTGCGGTACTCCAGGCTAACCATCTGCTCATCTAGCTGGAGCATCTTTTGCGGGCCAAAGATGCTATCGCATGTTGGACAGCGATGGCGTAGCAATTGGCCGCCAAAGAATTGACATGTGCTCTTAATTTGCTCGAACGTCTTGAGATCTCCTACGTGGCCACATAAGGCGCATCTTAAAGAAGGGTCTGAAGGAATGATTTGTTCGATCAAGTCGACCGTACGCCAGTGCGCCTTCATCGTATAAGCAATGATATCCTTGATTCCATCGTTATTTAGGCGGGATTCGAGGGCGGCGGTACGGACGTCCAACTGGTCCAGTTCTGTAAGCCAAAATCTGGTATCTGCCAGCTTTTTCAGCGTGGCTGATCTAACAAGTTGGAATCCACCCCTACGAAGCAACTTGTTTATAGATGCAGCGAATTTCGATCTCGAGGTATTCGTCATAAGTGGTGCGACCAATGAGTGATTTTTGCCGGTGTTAACTGTGCAGCATTGTATAAATGTGGATTTGTAACAGCTTAGCACGTCAAGTCGAAATCGATCAATGTAGTGACTAAATCAAGTTTATGTTCCTCATGTTTGGCCAACTCTCGGTCGTGTTGCGTCACCCTCTGATAACTGCTGCCAGTCAAGATCTGTTACTCGATCAGGGACAGTTCGTCCGACGGCGAAATGATGGGTATATATGCACTAGAGCAGATTCCATTTAGTTAACAGATATAACCAGCAACTTTGAAGAAATGGTGACATTCATCAGCAGTAAAAGCTCTGAGACTATTTCCAACAGTTTTCCATAGAGAGCGCACAGTGCGTGCAGCTGCTTTGCGTAGCAGACTCTTAAGTTTTGAAAAAGCAAATTCGATTGGATTCAGATCAGGAGAGTAAGGGGGTAGATAGAATAGTTTTGCTCCAGAGCTTTCAGTGGCTCGACGGACGCCGTTAACTTTATGAGCAGCTAGATTATCCATCACTACTACGTCGCCCAGCCTGAGGGTAGGTAGAAGGGATTATTGGACTCAGGCACAAAAATTCTCTCCGTTGAGGGGGCTATCCAGCACCATGGGGGCCGTTAACCCCTTGGAGCGTAAGGCAGCAACAAAAGTAGTAGTTTTCCACTGACCCCACGGCGCCTTGCCAATCAATCGCCCGCTTTTTTGCACATCGGCCATAACGACGACTCATTTGGGTGTTAGTGCCCGTTCCATCGATGAAAACTAGTTTCCCTGCTGGGATCCTCCTTTGATTATTCTTCCAACGAGCACGTGCCTGGGCAATCTCCTCTCGATCCTGTTCTTGAGCATGCATCATCTTTTTTAAAACTGATTTGATGACGTTGAAAAAAACGCCATAGAGTCGCTATCCCTACCTGAACTCCCTTCTGAATTGGACTCTGACGAATTTTACCTAGAGTCTCATCAGGCTTCTGCTCAATGAGTTGGAGTAACCATCTCGTATGCGGTAACAAAACACTCTTTCGATATCCTCCTTGACGTTTCGGTTGGACATTTCCTTTATAACGAAACTATCTCATCCATTTCAGTGCGCATGAATAGTCAATCATCAACTGACAGGCTGCTTGGCGGACTGACATTCCTCCTTCTACAGTGCAGACTAACCGCTCTCGAAGGCTCATCGAATAGGCTCTTGGAATAACTGGCTCCTTTCTTTTCTGTTCTCTTGATTTCTCTTCCTTTCTTCCATCATATCACTAAATTATCAAGGTTATTTAATCGGAATTTTCTCTAGTACTGTGGTCTTCAATATCACAGTATCGGTATGCAGACTGAACTAATTGGTTCTGGCGTCACACACCCGCCAGCAACGGCGCTGCGCGATCACTGCTCATATGTCACTTGTTGCTCGTTACCTTTGCTTTGGACGTCGCCCGTTCCTGTGTCGCTTTGTCGACCCCGCCTCCAGCGCGACGGCGACGATGGAGATGGCAATCCACCACGACAAGGTCAATGTTGTGACGCTCCTTGAGCAATCGTAACCGGCTAACAGTTCCCGCAACATCTTGTCGCGCCTCATACAGAATCAGGTCGAGCGTGAGCGCTGACTTACCGCGGAAATCTCTGCGCAAATCACGACCTATTCGCTGGACCGGATTCCTCCGACGGCCATATCGAGCAATCTAATCCCGGACCAATCACTGATGGTGCCTTCATGGCTTTGATCTACTCAAAGATGTTGAGCATAAGAGGATTCAAGTCTTCTCAACGTATTCAGCGAGCCCTTGCCTCAAACTCTGATTGGTGGTCGTATAGTTGCGCGATGCAGGCCTGTATCTGGAAAGGTTGTATTTCGTTGCTGATGATTCTCCTTCACAAGCTTGGCAATAGGGCTGCCAGCCTTGAGATGTTGGAACAAATGATGCGGTTTGCCGGGATGTAGAACGCATCCAGAGATACCTGAGCAATGTATTTAGAGTACATTGACTGAAAGGGATCATGGAGTAGAGCAGGCCGTGTGCAAACACGCCCTGAGTCGACGATGGTGCCGGCGGCCGAGAACATTAGAATGCTGCTGAAGAGCCCTGCGCCATGGTGAAATCATCGGCATCCTGCCGAATGAGGTGCCGCTGAGTAGGGAAGCAGTATGGGCACCGTCTTTTAGCAAGCCAGCGTATGTCATGTCACTGATTTAGGGGCTCTAGCACCATACCGTCACACCGATTTTGATGTTCGGTGTAAGGCGTTTGTCTTCCGATCAAGGGATATCGCGACTGGATCAATAGATTTACCCACGCCATCGCCGCAGGATGAACCGAATCCGCCACCTTGATAAACGCCGCCTTGGAGACCATGATCTCGCAGGCGAACCATTGGAGGAAATGAAAAGCGGGCCAGAAGATCCATTCATCAACGGATCGACATTACCGTTAGGTGGTAGCCCATTTATGTATGTTAGAAGTATACATTCGAGCTGTGAAGGTGATTGCGGCTCTAGCAAATTCAAGCGGAAAGCGTAATAGGCTTTACCTAATTTACGAACCTCCAACGAGTTTTCCTCATGTAATCCGATGACTAGCGCCAGCAAAGATGTGCAGAGGTGCGATGGTATCTGGAGTTGTGGCCAATGCATCGGACACACCCCATCGGGCATATGTTTGCGTGAAATATCGGATCGCTTCAATCGTTGGAACTGCCTTCGCGACACTCGAACACATCGCTATTAATTTACTAGCATAGTTGTCGACGTTAAAAGTTAACGTAGCCCATTCCATTGCATCTTGCCCTATTTCATATCGCTCGGTTGGGTTGAGATAAAGAAATTCTAACTCCCTCTGCAAGTCCCCAAGCTCTTGTTCTGGGACGATTTTACGTACGTAACGATCTGGGAGCTCTCGGTAAAATCCGGTATCCATCACAATAACTGCTTTGCCGTAAAGCATGGCTTCTATGGCGGATGCGGATGCTGCTTCTAGTGGTGGCAGCCTCAAACAGCACACAACATCTGCCTGTTCCATGGCTTGAATTAAGCTAGCCTCGTCAACTTCACCAGAAATTGATATTTTTACTTTCAGACTTTTTGCCAAGGCAATAAGTTCCTGCGCAACAACCGACTTAATCGGACCGACAAGTCGATAAAGCGCCTTTTTGCGCAATTTGGGACTATTACCAATGGCACGAATTACACTATGAGGCCGTTTATTCGAATTAATGTGACCAAGTGTTAATACGGTGAAGTTGTTGTTAGATGTTTGAGGGTTGCTCAATGAGCGATGGACGAGTCCCCGTGCATCATAGGCCAACGGAACGGCGTAGACAGGCCCTGGACAGGCATTGAGAACGCGTTGGATGTCCCAACTAGAATGGGTCACTACCCCATTAGCCATGGAGGTGACCCATTCTGTCATTGGCGCAGCATTGCCCGTTTTCTCGATAAACTCTTCCGAGTTGCTATCGGAGGAATAGCATTCTGTTAGAGCTTCGCTATACCAGGTTCGTATGATAGCTCGTGCCTGTGGTCTACGCTGCTTCGACCACCCATAGAATAAATGTCCTAAGAAGTAGTCGTGCAAACAGATAATCCCGGATAATACGGGTAGCCATTCAAGGCATCCACAGTGAAATTGATAGTTGTCACCGATCTGATAGACCAGTGCGTCGGCTGTCCGTGCTAGGGCTTCTACCTGGCTCGCATTATCCCAACGCACAATCTCGACGCCAAATGCGTGAGTAGGTGCTTCAAAGCATGATATGTCTTCGGTCCGTACTACAACCACCTCATGATCCTGTGTGACCAGTGCTTGTACGACAAGTCTGGTCATTCTGCCAACGGCAGAAGTGATGGTGACAGGGGTGAAAATGATCAATTTCACGGAAGTAACCTCTCAATTGTGTACGGCCAGGTAATCCCCATATCCATCCAGAGCTGACGGGCAGCCATACCAAGATCTCTCGTGAAACTAGCATTGGCACCGACCTGAGCCATGGCTTCGGCTAGTGATTGTGGTTCAGGATGTACAACCCAGCCGCTTTGCAGATGCTTTACCAACCCCAAGACGCCACCACTATCGCAGGTTGATATCAATGCTTTGCTAGCTGCAGCTGCTTCCATGGTCACATAACCCAGCGAATCTTCATCATGAGGGAGGTAGGCGACTGCCGAGGCGTGGTTGACGTACCGTGCCAGTTTGATGCGCGGCAGGAATCCGAGGTCAAGTTTGACCCGGTTGCCTAATCCTAAGGTTTCCACAAGTTGGGTAAGTTTTTTTGCATCTTCAGGAGTATCGGGGGGGCCAGCAATAACAAGTCTGGCGCTTTTGGGGGCCAATGCTAATGCTCCGAGCAGTAAATGTTGGCGCTTCATGTCGTTAATCCGTCCGCCAGCAAAGATGTATCCCTCTGAAGGACCACCAAGGAACAACTCAGGATCGTTCAATGGGGGAAATAGAACTTCTGCATCAAAACCGTTGTAATGCGATAGCCGCTGCCGCGTGACCTTTGAATTAGTAAAGATTCGTCGATATTCACGAAAGCTTTCTTCATCCGCATTTTTGATGAGCTGGCGAATTTCCTGACCTTGCATCCCTTGGAGCAAGTTTGACTGACCAGCATCATATAGATCATAGGTTTGGCGATATTGATGCAACAGCCACAGGGTTTTTTGGGAATGACGAATTAAATAGGCCGGAAATTTTAATGCGATCACATGGTCTACATTCCACAACTCGAAAGCCCGTACCATTAGCATCTGGGATGGAATACGGGATGCAGGTTCCCATTGAAACGGGATGCGCAGTATCTCAGCCTCATGACCAGCAATAATCAGGTTTTTTTGCAGATGAACAGCCAATTCTTCTGCACCACCCCAGACAAATGGGGCCATGTTATTGACCACAAGTACCTTCATGAGAGTAGTCTTTCAAGCACATGAGGCCAGTTGATGCTCAGCTCGTCTAATCGAGCTTGGGCATTCTTGCCCATCCGACAAGTCGTTTCCCGATCAAGGCATAGCTTGTCCATGGCCTCGGCCAATGCTTGTGGTTCTGGTTCGGTTATCAAGCCGTTGAACCCATCCTGTACGAGCTCCAGAACACCACCAGAATCGGTCGTAGTTAACACTGGCTTGGATGAATGGCTAGCCTCAAGGCTAGGATATCCATAGGAATCTTCGTCCAGCGGCAGATAGGCAGCAGCTAGACAGTCGGATAGTACCTCGGCCTTTTCGGTCTCACTGATCCAGCGGTTGTCAAAGATGATACTTTCTTGCAAATCTGCCTGAGCAATTCGCGTTCGCAGATCATCCGAGTAAGCAAGATTAACACTAGTCCCACACAAGCGGAGCTTGACCCTGGTACGGGTGTATTTAAGCGCTTCGATAAGCAAATGCTGGCGCTTGTGATGTTCCACCCGACACACACATACAATCTCATCGTTATACAATCTGCAATGGAAGCGCTCCGACTGGTAAATCGGTGGGTACAAAACTTCGCTCCCTACGCCGTTGAAATGCTGGAGTCGATTCGATACTACTTTAGAATTGGTGAAAATTCTTCGTGCTTCACGCAAGGCAACCGTATCAGCCTCATACAGTGCATCACGAATTCCCCGATGTTTGACGTCATCGGGAAACCAGCGATACGGACTCTCCCATAAATCATAGAAGACTCGAATGTGGTGCATAAACCAGAGAATCTTGTGGGGGTGCGGAATAAAATGCGCAGGCGGTCGAAAACAAATGATACGGTCTGCAGAAGATGTCAAATCTACCCATCGATAAGCCGCCATTTGCTGAAACAATAAGTCGGGTACATCTATCTGTGGCAAATAGATGTGTTCTACCTGATGACCTGCTTCGCGAAGCATGCTTTCAAGCCATTCGACGATGTTCCGAGCTCCGCCATGAATAAATGGCACAAACGAAGAGCAAAGCGCGATCTTCATAATGAAGAGAGCACTTTCGACAGACTGTCCACAACCCGTTGCACATCAGATTGCGTTAGGTGTCGATGGGTTGGCAGATTGATGCCGCGTTGAGCCCAAGTATCCGCCACAGGGTAGGAGGTATTTTCTTGATAAGGAGGCAGTACGTGCATCGGATGGAACACAGGCCGAGTTTCTATTCCTGACTCATCCAGTTTGCGCATCACGGTGTCACGTCGTTGCTCATCACCCTCGCGCAAAAAGATGTTGTACATCCAAAAAACCTGTTTAGCCCATTTCTTCTGCATCGGTAGCACAATCTTTTCCTGGAGGGGAGCGAGGGCCTGGTTATACCAATTGGCAAGCGTTAAACGCTCTGATAGTGCAGTTTCAATCGTCTCCATTTGCGCCAGGCCAATTGCCGCCTGGATATTAGTCATGCGGTAATTGTAACCAATGACAGGAAACCAGTAACGACGTTTCAGGTCCATACCTTGGCCGCGATACAGGCGAATCTTTTCCGCCAGCTCGGTATCGTTTGTAGTGATCATGCCACCTTCACCAGTAGTCACAATTTTGTTACCATAAAAACTAAAACTGGCACCGTTACCTAGGCTACCTACCGTTCTACCTAAATACTGTGCACCATGCGCTTCTGCGGCATCTTCAAGAACAAAAAGGTTGTGCTTTTGGGCAATGTCAATAATTGGTCCCATTTCAGCAGGATGTCCGTAGAGGTGAACGGGGATAATCCCACGGGTTCTTACCGTAATCTTCCGCTCGATTTCTGCAGCGTTGATAGTCATGTTAGGGCAAACATCTACAAGTATGGGCGTAGCGCCGCAATAGCGTACCGCGTTGGCTGTCGCAATATAGGTAACGGTCGGGATAACTACCTCGTCTCCCGCCTCAAGTCCGAGCGCGACAAGCGCGAGATGGAGGGCAGTTGTGCCGTTATTCGTCGCAATAGCATGCTTGACGCCGCAAAACTGTGCGAACTTTCCCTCAAATGCCCCAATGTATTTTCCATTTGAAGAGATCCAATTCGTGTCCAAGCAATCCGATACATACAGGCGCTCATTGCCAGTCAGCTTGGGTTGTGCAACGGAAATTCGATTCAAATGAACTCCTTTTTATAATTAATGTTTGACTATTTTTACGGGTACGCCTATGGCCGTTGCCCCACTCGGAATATCTAAAATCACAACTCCACCAGCGCCGATAGTGGCTCTTTCACCGATTTTTATGCCGGGAATGACTTTGCATCCCACCCCAAGAAAGCTATTCGTTCCCACGACTACATTTCCTGCTAACCCACATTGAGGTGCAATATGTGCTCCTCTCCCTATCCGGCAGTCATGGTCAACCGTTGCGCCTGTATTGATAATGGCCAAGTCCTCAATTACACATCCGGCATTGATGACGGCACCCGCCATCACGGCGATGCCGATGCCAAGATGGGCAGAGGGGGAAACCACAGCATTAGGACTGATAGCATTCACCAACTGGTACCCAGCTTGTATTGCAACTTCAGCTATACATTGACGAATGGAGTTAGATCCGATGGCGATAAACGCTTTTGAGTAGCCATTCTCACGCAGTTTTTGCAGATTTTCGTCGCCTTTAAGAATGCTCACGCCCACCCAAGTATTCGGGCTGTCTAAACTAGACACACAGTAATCAACTTGCTCCCCCATGGCATGCAATATTTCAATGATAACCTTCGCATGTCCACCTGCACCTACCACGACCACGCCTTCTTTCATCATGCCGTCTTTGCTTTGCGCCATGCAAATGCGTTGGGGCGAGCAAATAAAAGATTTATGGATTCCACCGCCTCAAGTTGTTCAATTGACCACTTTTCAAGTTGCCCAGTTTCGACATTGATTGCTTTGTATATTAATCCTAGACGCTCAAAATTTAGCAACCAGTTGCTTGCTGAGTGGCCTGTTCGGAACAGGTGAAAAGGGCTAAACTTTACAATTAGTGCGATTTCCTGGTTATTTTCAATGAGCGACTTTGCACCTTCAAGTACTTCCAACTCGGCACCTTCAACATCAATCTTAATTAGATTGATATCTGTTGTTGAGGCCATCACATCATCCAATTTAACCAAAGGCACTTCTACTGACTGTGTATCCGTTCCAGGAGGAGGGGAAAGCGGGAAAAGGGAATGATGCCCGCTTATCGCTCCTAAAAATAGTTGCTGATGCCCTGATTGATTGGAAACAGCGGTTTGATGAATTTCAACGATGCTGGAAAATCCATTCATCCACACAGACTTCTCAAGCAGGCGATGCGTCGATTCGAAAGGTTCGAAAGCAACAATGCGGCCCCAACCATGCATTGCTTTAGCGGCGGCAAGGGTGTGTAAACCGAGGTTGGCTCCAACATCAATGAAGACGTCTCCAGGTTTAAGAAATCTTTGGATCAAAAGGCGGATGCCTCGTTCAAGCTCACCTGTATCGAGCAAGCAAGCAAGAATTGCATGATCCCTCGGGGAACACAGTATGTAGCCCACTTCTGAACGAATGAGCACCTCATCTGGCCCACAGCCGACTGCGACACGTCTAACGGACGTGTATCCGTATTGTTCGATCTGCTCGAGGCGAGATTGGAGCCAATTTTTCTCATTCTGTAGCGTTTCTTTAATTGCCTGTATTTCTGCGTGAGAGCGCTGCAGATCCTGCTGTAATGAATCCACAAAATATCGACGAATTCTGAAAGCGAGTGGCCACAAAGTGGGTACGGAAACTCTGTAGAAAAATCGAGCAACCGACCGTAGAAGTCTCTTTATCATTCTAGACAAACCAACTACAAAGGGCTTTTCAATTGCGAGAGACTCTGGGGTTTGGACTTTTGTGTCATTTATCTCCGGAATTTGTTCTTGTGAATTCGATGCGCCGGATATAGCTGTTGCCCATTTCATGTTCGACGTAAATGTAACCTGTACGTCTACACTATCTCTATATATTTTTTCCATGACAAATTGATCAACATGTTGTCGATTGTACTAGGTGGCCCAGTTGTTTTTGAACCTTGGCTTTAAACCCTTTATCCCGACAACAAGCCATTTGTCCACTAGTAAAATCTTCCGGCGGACAGTTGTGGCGTATTTCGTTATATGAGATGTAATGTGCGCAAACAACGAAGATGGTAGTTATTTAATTGTGGGGTGTAGCGGTAGTCCATGAGGTAAAGGGGGGTATAAGCAATCTTTTTGCGAGGTAGACTGGTATCAGGCTCAGGGGAGGCCAGGGTTTTCAAAATACCTCGATGTGCACCACCTTGTATGAAGCTAATCTAGATGAACTCGCTACCAAATCAGATCTACGAGAAGTAGAAACTGGCTTGTGCCATAAGAACTGCGATTTGTTCAAAGACATGGATGCCAAGTTTGAAAAGCTTGATGCCGCACTTGGTGTATTAACTCTGATCTTCAAGTTTTTACAGCCTTAACGCACAAAAATTATTGCAATTTTTGGAGTGTATAGTGGAATGGATGGATGAAGTACATAAGATATCTACTGATTCCCATTTCAAGCAGCTACTCAAATTTCTATTCCGAATCACTTTATACGAGTCGGCTAAGTGGTTGCGTTGTCATTTCCTATCCTATCGTTATTTCTGCTGGCTTTTCTGGTGAGTATGGTGCTTTTTTTAACGATTGATGCTGAAAGTGACAATTCCGTTCGTGCGAGTCGGTAATCTGACAATCTGGTATGTCCAGTGATTTTTCTATCGTTTCATGGGATGGATTCAATCCAGAGTTTTTGGAGGCCGATTCCCAATTTACGGCTGTCGGTATTTATCCCTAGATCTTTGGGAGATATTGGCTGCGGAGGCCAAATTTCAATCAGAGTTGAATCTCCTACCTCGTTAAACGGCAGAGAAAATTCCTGGAACACGTCGTTAGTGGGCGTAAACGTTCTAGTCTGCTGTCCAATGGCCACTGTTACAGGTTTGCCAGCGTTTGGCCCAAAGGCTTGTGCACGCAAATGAAGAACGAATCGTTTTGGAAGCAGCTGTGCGAAGTTAAGGCTTACCTCGGGCGCAATCTCGGCGTCTGACCATCTACCCCCACTTTCTCGTCCTGACAGACCATTTAGACCTGAAAGGAACGTAGGCATACCAGGACGGGTAAAATCGATACCCTCCACCCACGTAGCCGGGTATCGCACACCGAGGGCGTCTGCAATGAAGCCAGCACGCTCCATGATTTGTGCAGGCGACAGGCCTGATGGAAGTGCTGTGATATGTTGTCCGTTACCCCTCAGATCAAAGAAAGTCTGTTGTCTGTTCTTGCTGGTTAACATTGGCAGCTGGCCTAACAGGCGTGATAGTTCAGCTTCAACTGCTGCGCCGTTATCTAGGTAACCTCGCCGATCGATATAGAGGCCGCTGAATCCGATGCGCCTCGCGATTTCAATTTGCCGTTCAATGGGTTCATTAGAAAGGGCGCGAAAGAAGAAGTCGGCAGCGCGCCCTTTAACTGCGCCGAAGCTCCAGTTAAGTGAAGTCGATTGCAGATAGCCGCGTAGCTGTTCGTAACCATCCAATCGGTTTACGGGGCCGGCTTCCGGAAATCCGACATAGGGCAATTGATAGATCGCGCTGTTTTTGGGCATCCGCTTTTCGATCTGTGACACAAATTGGGCGTCGTTCTGAAACGTCAGCTGGCTTGTCTTCAAATATGGTAGGCTGGGCGATGTTGTCTGATCCCAAACTGCCAATGTGCAGAGTGCCACAGCGGAAATCGTAGTGGACAGCGCGAAAGGCGTGCGTCCTTTGGACCATCGGACCCGGTGCTCGACGATCAGCATTGAGGCGGAAATCGAGGTAAAGGCAATAAACACACCGACGCGATCCCACGCCCGAATCATTGGGCTGACTAACAGGCTAAAGAGTGATGATAGTCCTCCGACTGTGCAGAAAAGCACTAATACGAGGGTTAACGAAGCCAACAACAGGAGACGTTCGTCTGTCACAGATTTCTGCCTTGGAAAAATCAGCGTGGTCAGTAGCGCCAAAAATCCAATACTGCCAATTATGCCAATTGACGGCGTCATCTGGCTGACGAGCGAAAAATCAGTTGAGTATTTACGGTTCAGTTCGGCAAAAGGAGCGAATCTATGCTCACTCCGAGGCAGCAGAAGTTGTACCATCCTGAGCCCATAGATATCACTTTCAACGGGAATTCTGTGTGCAGTCTCGGGATTCACCCCGTGTTTCATGCGGTCAGTCAGATTTGGCGTGACGTTCGCCAGAATACCCACTGTTACGATTGCTACTGCGGCAATGGACACACGAATTGAGTGGATTGAACCATTAACGAGAAACCGCATTATTCCGGCGGTTAGCAGCGTAAGGACGCCAAAAAAGGCATAGTAAACGCCAAAGCAAGACAGG
>Ga0075366_10001227_pt1 | contig 12724 bp, 7 predicted proteins | sample EndMethybrTD3031_FD_72351 | JGI IMG/M metagenome (GOLD analysis project Ga0075366, IMG submission 72351) | Populus endosphere microbial communities from Tennessee, USA - Endosphere MetaG P. TD hybrid TD303-1 | ecosystem: Host-associated > Plants > Roots > Endosphere | place: USA: Tennessee...
GACATCGTGCTGTCCCACTCGTCGCCAGCCAGGATCGGCACCGACGCGGCGCCGGCCGCGCTGACGCCCGGGATGGCCAGGACACGTTCCAGAAGCTGGTTCTGGAAGGCGGTGCCACGCGCGTCGTCGTAGCCGTTGAGGCTCGGCTCGACCTGGAACGACACCAGGTTTTCGGGCTCGCGCACGCCGGTGTCGGTGCCGCGGAGATTCTGCAGGCTTCGCGTGAAGAGACCGGCGCCGAACAGCAGCAGGAAGCTGAGCGCCACCTGCGCCGTGACCAGCCCCTTGCGCAGGAAGAGCGACTGGTTGCCGCCCGCGATCGATCCCACGGTGTCCTTCAGCGTCTTCCAGGGATCGGGACGGCTGGCCCGCAGCGCCGGCAGCAGGCCGAAGACGACGCCGGTGACCAGCGTGACCGCGAAGGCGAACAACAGGATCCGGACGTCCGGCGTCGGCTCGACGAGCAGCGATCGGCCCTCTGACGGGATGAAGGCGAGCAGGGTTCTGGTGAAGAACACCGAGAACGCCACGCCGACGATGCCACCGACGAACGACAGGAGCAGGCTTTCGATCAGGAGCTGGCGGACCAGCTGTCCGCGCGAGGCACCGATCGACAGCCGGACCGCGATCTCGCGCTGACGCAGGAAGCCGCGCGCGATGAGCAGGTTGGCGACGTTGCCGCAGGCGATGAGGAGGACGAGGCCGACCATGCCGAGCAACACGATGAGCGCCGTCTTGAACTGGTTGCGCAGGTCGGAGTAGCCCTTCGAGGCGTCCGTGAGCCTCACGCGCCCCTTCATGAACTGCTGGCGGCCATAGTCGGTCCAGTCCTTCGCGGCCGGCAGTGCCATCTCGTCCTTGCGGATCTGCAGGAAGAGCCCCTGCATCGAGGGTTCGGCGGTCTCCGGGGTGTAGCCCGGCTTGAGGCGCGCGAACACCTGCACCCAACGCATGCGCCGGTCCGACATCTTGATGAAGCCCTGCGACGGCATCATCGCCTTCTGCATCAGGATCGGGACGCGGATGTCGGGCGCCGAGGTCGGATCCAGGCCGGCGAAGCCGGCGGCGGACACGCCGACGATCGTCATCGGGTAGTTGTTGACCGTGATCTTCTTGCCGACGACGTTGGGATCCTTCTGGAACCGGTTGACCCAGTAGTCGTGGCCGAGGACGACGACCGGATGGCCGTTGAAGATCCGATCGTCCTGTTCGGACGAGAACACCCGGCCCACCGCCGGCTTCACGCCCAGCATCGTGAAGAAGTTGCCCGACACGAGCTCGGCGTTGACGCGCTCCGTGTTGTTGTCGACGGCGAGCGAGGCTTCCACCGTGCGCCGGGCGATCACCTGCGCGAGCGGCTTGCCGCGCTGCTGGAAGTCCATGTACATCGGGTACGAGTTCATCCAGCGGCCCATGTTGCTGCCGTTGTGCGGCCCTTCCTGGTGGATCTGCACCAGGGCGCCCGGGTCCGGGAGCGGAAGACGCCGCAGCACCACCTGGTCGATCAGCGTGAAGATCGCGGTCGTGGCCCCGATCCCCAGCGCGAGGGTGAGGATGGCGATGATGGCGAACAGCGGGCTGCGACGCAGGCCGCGGATGGCGTAACGGAGATCGCCCAGAAGGTCGCTCATGAGGGGGTTCGACGCGGGCCGGTGGCGAATGGTTTACGGGCCGGGGATCTGCGGTTCCGGCCGGCGTGGTCCGCAGGTATTACGACCGCGGACCCGAGCGGGGGTGCGCGGTCGGCCCCCGTCCGAGCCGGCGGAGGCCGGACCGGCTCAGCGGGGCTGGGCGCGGACGGACGCGAGGCGGTCCTCGTAGATCGACACCGTGTAGACGGTCGTCGCGTCCTCGTAGCGGCGACTGCCGCCGGTCCGCTGCATGCTGCACGAAATGACGCCCGATCCGGACGGCCGGTAGGCGCTTTTCAGGCTGCCCGGGCCGATCCGGCCGACGACTTCCTCCTCCGAGGCGCCGCGCTGCAGGAGGGTCTGGCCGGCGGCCGACGTCAGTCGATCGCCGAAGACGTCCACGGCCCGGCCGGAGGGATCGAAGGTGACCGAGATCTCCTGCCAGGTCGACGTCGTCCGGTTGTAGCTCGTCCGGGACGCCGTCGGCGGCCCGAGGACCCGCTCGACTTCGGCGGCCGTCATGCCCGGTTTCGCGCCGCCGATGGTCCAGGGAGGGGTCGACACCGGCCCGTAGACGCGCTCGTCACCGGTCGCGGTCTGACAGCCGACCGCACCCGCCGCGAGGAACGCGCCCAGCGCCAGCCCGCGCAGCCGGACGGCGACGGGGCTCATGACTACGCGCAGTCGACCACGGCCTTCAGCAGCCCTTGCGGATACCGCATGTTCAGGGCGTAGGCTTCGGCGGTCTGCGGCAGGTCGAAGCGGTGCGAGACCAGGTCGTCCAGATCGACCTGACCGGATTCGACGAGGGCGATGGCGCGCGGGTAGGTGTGCTTCATCCGACGGGCCATGCGGATCGTCAGACCCTTCCGGCGGGCCGTGCCGTGCGACAGAGAGAGCCGGTCGTCGCCGGGAATCCCGACCAGCACCAGCCGGCCGCCGGGACGGACGATCTGGGCGGCGTGCTGGACCGAGGCGTCCGCCCACGCGGCCTCGAAGACCACGTCCAGGTCGGGGGCCTTGGGGCCGGCAGGCGTCCCGTCGGCAGCGACCGCCCAGCCGTCGTCGGCCCCGAGGCCCTTCGCCTTCTCGACCCGCCAGGGAAGCTTGTCCCAGACGTAGATCGGCGACGCGCCCGAGAGCTTGGCGAGCCGGACCAGGAGGAGGCCCACCGGGCCGCAGCCGATCACCCCGACCCCGTCGCCGACACGGATCTTCCCGAGGTCCACCGAGTGGATCCCGACGCCCAGGGTCTCGAGGAGCGCGACCGTCGCCTCGCTCATCGACGCGGGCACCGGGAAGCAGTTGCGCGCCTCCACCAGCATCTCGCTGCGGAGCGCGCCGTCGTCCGGCCAGACGCCGTAGAAGTAGTGGTGCGGGCAGAGGTTCGGATGCCCCTCCTCGCACTGCCGGCAGTGGCGGCAGGCGACGGCGGGCTCCACGGCGACGCGCGTCCCCGCGACCAGCGGCTTGCCGAGCCCGTCGATCGCGCCGTCCGCGGCCTCGACGACCGTCCCGCCGAACTCGTGTCCGAGCACCAGCGGCGTCTTGATCACCGTGTCGCCGATCCGCCCGGTCTCGTACATGTGCAGATCGGATCCGCAGACGCCGACGCTGCCGATCCGGATCCGTGCCTGCCCGGCCTTCGGCGGCGCCAGCGGTGCCGCCGTCTCGAGCCGAAGGTCCCGCGGCGCATGAAGCCTGACTGCCTGCATTTTCTGCAACCTGGTCGGGAGAGTCGTCGGGAGAGTCTCCCGACGACTCTCCCGACGACATTTCAGATTCTGCGATCTAGCCGTGGAAGCCCTTGTTCAGGGCGTAGTAGACCTCGTTGTGGCGGAGCTCGGTCTTGAAGCTTCGCAGCGACGTGGACGCATCGATGACGACGAGCTCGACGCCGGCGATGGCCGCGAGGTCCTCGACGTGCTCGGTGGTGACGCTGTAGCTGTAGCCGGTGTGGTGCGCCCCGCCGGCGTGGATCCAGGCGGCGCACGCGGTCTTGAAATCGGGCCGGCACTCCCACACGGCGCGCGCGACCGGCAGCTTGGGCAGCTTGGGCGGCTTCACCGCCTCGACCTCGTTGACGATCAGGCGGAAGCGTCCGCCGAGGTCGACGAGCGACACGTTGATCGCCGGACCCGCCGGGGCGTCGAACACCAGCCGCACAGGATCGGCCTTGCCGCCGATGCCGAGGGGATGCACTTCGAGCGCCGGCTTCGCGGCCGCGATCGTCGGGCAGATCTCCAGCATGTGCGCGCCGAGGACCTGGTGTCCCCGCGGCGCGAGGTGATACGTGTAGTCCTCCATGAACGAGGTGCCGCCCGGCAGCCCCTCGCCGATCACCTTCATCGCGCGCAGCAGCGCCGACGTCTTCCAGTCCCCCTCGGCGCCGAAGCCGAAGCCGTCCGCCATCAGGCGCTGGACCGCGAGGCCCGGCAGCTGCACGAGCCCGTGCAGATCCTCGAACGTGGTCGTGAACGCCTTGAACCCGCCGCCCTCGAGGAACGCCCGCAGGCCGAGCTCGATGCGGGCTCCGTCGCGCAGCGACGCGCGCTTCGCGCCGCCCTTCTTCAGCGGACCGGCGACCGCGTAGGTCGCGTCGTACTCGGCGCACAGCGTGTCCACCGCCTTGTCGGACACGTCACGCACGGCCGCCGCCAGGTCGCCGACGCCGTAGCCGTTCACGGCGAAGCCGAAGGTCATCTCGGCCGACACCTTGTCGCCCTCGGTGACCGCGACCTGGCGCATGTTGTCGCCGAAGCGCGCCACCTTCGCGCCCTGCAGGTCGTGCCACGCGCGCGCGACCCGGGCCCACGCGCCGATCCGCTGCTGGACCTCGGCGTCGGTCCAGTGGCCGACGACGACCTTGCGGGCGAGACGCATGCGCGTGTGCATGAACCCGGCCTCGCGGTCGCCGTGCGCCGCCTGGTTCAGGTTCATGAAGTCCATGTCGATGCGCTCCCACGGCGCCTCGCGGTTGAACTGCGTGTGCAGGTGGCACATCGGCTTCTGCAGCGCGCGCAGCCCGCCGATCCACATCCGCGACGGCGAGAAGGTGTGCATCCACAGGATCACGCCGGCGCAGGCCGCGTCGCCGTTGGCGGCGAGCAGCGTGGCGCGGATCTCCTCGGGCGTCGTCAGCAGCCCCTTGAAGACCACCGGCAGCGGCACGTGCTTCGAGCCGTCGAGCGCCTTGGCGACGGCATCCGCGTTGGCGGCGACCGTCTTCAGCGGACCGGGGCCGTAGAGGTGTTGCGAGCCGCAGAGGAACCAGATCGAGGGCGTGGAGAGGAGCTGCATCGCGAATTACTGTCCGTACTTGGTGGTGTAGCGCTCGTACAGGCGATCGATGTCGCCCGGGGCGATCGTCACCGGGTTGCCGAGCTGGTGGGCGAAGAAGGTGGTGCGCGCGACGTCCTCGCACATCACGGCGGCCTTCAGTGCATGGCGCGGGGTCGGGCCGATGGTGAACACGCCGTGGCTCTGCAGGATGATGGCCGGCGATCGGTGCCCGGTCAGCACGCGGACGACCTCGTGGCCGATCTCCTCGCCGCCGATCAGCGCGAAGCCGCCGCACGGGATCGGTCCGCCGAACTCGTCGGCCATCGCCGTGAGGATGCACGGGATCTCGCGGGCGTTGGCGGCCCAGGCGGTGGCGTAGGGGCTGTGCGTGTGCACGATGCCGCCGACGCTCGGCATGTGCCGGTAGATGTAGCCGTGGGTGGTCGTGTCCGAGGACGGCTTGAAGCGGCCGGCGATGACGCGGCCGTCATAGTTGGTCTGGACCAGGCTCTCGGGCGTCAGCGCCTCGAACGTCACGCCGCTCGGCTTGATGAGCATCGTGTCCGAGTGGAAGTCGCGCGCGCTGATGTTGCCGCTGGTCCAGGTGACGAGGCCGTTGCGCGGCAGCTCGAGGTGCAGGCTTGCCAGATCACGACGGAGCGCGTCGAGGCTCATCGGGATCCTCCAGCGCCCTTCAGGCGCTTCATGACGTCGTTGGCGCCGCGGCCGAAGTAGTCGTGCAGCCCCACATAGTCGGCATACAGGCGATCGTAGACGCGGGCGGCCGCCGTGTCGGGCGTATAGACGTTGCGGCGGATGCGGCCCATCTTCGCGGCCGCGTCGGCGATGGTGGGGTAGAGGCCGGCGGCGACGGCCGCGTGCATGGCGCTGCCGAGCGCCGGTCCCTGCTCGGAGTCGACCAGGCTCAGCGGCCGGCCGGTGACATCGGCGTAGATCTGCATCAGGAGCTTGTTCTTCTGGAGACCGCCGGCGATCACGAGCTCGTGGACGGGGACGCCGCAGCGGTCGAAGTTCTCGATGATCAGGCGCGTCCCGTAGGCCGTCGACTCGATCAACGCGCGGTAGATGTCCGGTGCACGCGTCGCGAGCGTCATGCCGACCAGCATCCCGCTCAGGTTGGCGTCGACGAGCACGCTCCGGTTGCCGTTCCACCAGTCGAGCGCGAGGAGACCGTGATCGCCGGGCTTCTGCGCCGCGGCTTCGCGCTCGAGGGCCTCGTGCGCCGCGCCGGTGCCGGCGCCGCCCCCGTAGGCCGCCGGGACCGCGTGCTTGACGAACCACGCGAAGATGTCGCCGACGCCGCTCTGGCCCGCTTCGTAGCCGTAGAGCCCGGGGATGATCCCGCCGTCGACCACGCCGCACATGCCGGGGACTTCGGTCAGCGTGTCGCCGAGGAGCATGTGGCACGTCGACGTGCCCATGATGGCGACCAGGCGTCCGGGCTCGACGACCCCCGCCGCCGGCACGGTGACGTGCGCGTCGACGTTGGCGACCGCGACCGCGATCCCGGGTGGCAGTCCCATCCAGCCCGCGGCTTCCGCCGTCAGATCCCCGGCGCGTCCGCCGAGCGGCGCCAGGTCGGTCTTCAGCTTCGCGGCGACGAGATCCGAGAAACCGGGATTCAGCGCGCCGAGATAGTCGCGCGTCGGGTAGGCGCCGTCCTGGTAGTTCGCCTTGTACCCGGCCGTGCAGGTGTTGCGCGTCTCGACGCCGCACATGCGCCAGATCACCCAGTCGGCCGCTTCGATCAGGCGGTCGGCGGCGCGATAGATCTCCGGGGCTTCCTCGAGGATCTGGAGCGCCTTGGCCAGGAACCACTCGCTCGAGATCTTGCCGCCGTAGCGCGGCAGCCACGCCTCGCCGCGCGCGCTCGCCGTGGCGTTGATGCGATCCGCGTGGGGCTGCGCCGCGTGGTGCTTCCAGAGCTTCACCCACGCGTGCGGATTGGCCGCGAACTCGGGCAGCGCCATCAGCGGCGTGCCGTCGGCCTTCACCGGCAGCATCGTGCACGCGGTGAAGTCGATGCCGATGCCGGCGACCGCCGCGGGATCGACGCCGCTCTTGCGCACGGCCTCGGGGACGGCGGTCTTCAGGACGTGCAGGTAGTCGAGGGGATTCTGCAGCGCCCACTCGTCGCCGAGGCGCGCGCCGGTGCCCGGCAGCGTCTGGTCGATGACGGCGTCGGGGTAGGGGGTGACCGCCGACGCGAGCTCGGCGCCGTCCGACACGCGCACCACCACGGCGCGGCCGGACTCCGTTCCGTAGTCGACACCAATCGTGAACCGTTCGGTCATCGGGGCTTCTGCGTGGCGGCCGCGGGCGGCCGTCCGGTGCGGTGTGGAGATTCGTGGGGGAGGCGATCGGGCACGACCGTCACGCCCGAGGTGACGACGAACGGGTACTTGGTCCCGCTCGCGAAGAGCAGCTCGACGAGGCCGGCCGCCCAGCCCGCTGCGGGCGCCGCGATCGTCGTTTCCCAGGTGCCGGGCGCGACCGGCGTGAGCGGTTCGGAGGTGAAGATCGGACCGAGCGTCTCGACGCGGAAGTCGCGCGCGCTCGGATTCGTCGCCCGCCACACGAGGACGCGTTCGGGCGCGCGATCCGCCTGCACCCGGATCCGCCCGTCCGTGCCGGCGGTCCAGGTCACCTTGGGGCGCGGCGTGCCGGTGAGGATCGAGGAGTAGAAGGCCGCCACCGATTGCAGCGCGTCGGTGCCCTTCAGCCCGTGATCGGCGTTGGGCACGTAGCGCACGCTGGTCTCGCCCGGCAGCGCGTCGTAGTAGACCCGCCAGGAATCGGGCAGGAAGAACTGATCGCCGGTCGCGTTGACCAGGTATTTCGGCAGGGTCAGCCGGCCGCGGTACTCGTACGGATCCTCGATCCGCATCAAGGCGCGGAACTGCGGCGTGCCCATCCACGCCATGATCCCACCTTCTTCGTAGTCCTTCACGGACGGCGCGTAGAAGCCGTAGGCGCGGTAGTGGTGGTCGAAGGACGCCTCGACGTTCAGCACGTCGATCACCACGGGCGCGATCGCGACCACCCGCTGGTCGACGATGGCCGTGGTCCACGTCGTCCAGCCGCGCTTCGAGGCGCCGGCGACGACGAAGCGATTGACCGTGGCGGCGGTCGCACCCGCCGGAGGCTTGCCGCAGAACGCCGTCACCGCGTCCATGGCGCGCACGACCGCCTTGGTCATCGGCAGCCGCAGCGGCCACTTCTCGTCGCCCGTGCGCAGGAACTTGTCCCACGTGTAGGCGATGATCTCGTCTTCCTTCCGTTCACGGCCGCCGTCGTCGGCGAAGACCAGCGGCTGGTTCGGGATCATCCGCAGCTCGGCGACCACCGACCCGGTCGTGACCGCGATGTCGGCGAGACCGGGATCGGTCTTGTCGGGAGGCCCCTTCCTGGCGTCGCCGCCGGTGACGAACACCAGGCCGGTGTCGTGGCGGACCGTCGTCGGCTCGATGACCGTCAGCCAGTGATGCCACTCCGGCTTGTCTACCTCGGCCGTGGTCAGCCATCGCTGCGACACCAGATCGAGGAGGTAGGCGGTGTAGCCCTCGCCCGGCCGCGTCGCCACGACCGACCAGCGGAAGGCCGGATCCGGGGCGGCAACATAGCGATCGAGGGCCGTCTGCTGCGCGCCCGGCCCCGTGGACGGTTGTCGGAGCGCCTGTGCGCGGGCTGAAGCCTGCGACGAGAGGGACGGCCCGCCCGAGAGAACGGCCGCCATGACGCAGGCGCCGATCAGGACGGGCGGACGGTTTCGCATGGGACCCAGCACGACAAAAAGCCGCGGCGATCATACGTCGTCGGCGACCGACAGGGAAAACCAACCTGAGCCGCACCTTTTTGCTCGCGGCGGCCTGCTGGACGCCGTACCGTGGACCGATACAGAGGAGCGGACCGCCTGCCTGGCTCCCCGCCTGGTCCCCGACTCCCATGTCGTCTCGAAGAACGATTCACGCGGCTCGTGTCCTGACGTGCGTTGCGGCCTGCGTCCTCGCGGCCGTGCGTCCGACCGTGGCGCAGCCGAGTGGTGAGCCGAAGCCGCTCACGCAGTACCACCTGGAAACCTGGCAGACACGCGACGGCCTGCCCACCAACGCGATCCGGGCCATGGTGCAGACCGTCGACGGCTTCCTCTGGCTGGGGACGGAAGCCGGCCTCGTCCGCTTCGACGGCCTGAAGTTCCGCGTCTACGACCGCAACAGCACGCCGGCCCTGCGGGCGACCGACGTCACCGCGCTCTTCGAGGATCGCGAGCACCAGCTCTGGATCGGCACCGACGACGGCGCCCTGATCCGGATGCGGGACGACGAGTTCGAGGAAATGCAGGCGCATTTCGCCACCGCGATCACGACCTTCTACCAGGATCAGGGCGGCACGCTCTGGGCCGCCGGCGGCAACGCGATCGGCCGCGTCTCGAGCAAGGGCGGCGCGGTCATCATCGGCTCGGCCTACCAGTCCGGCACCGTGACCTCGATCTTCCAGGAGCCGGGCGGCAGCCTGCACCTGGGCACGACGGGGCCGGAGCTCCGCGTCGACGGCGACATCCTCGTCGAAGTCGCGGGTGGGCCCAAGACGATCCAGGCCGCGGTGCAGGATCCCGACGGCACGCTCTGGTTCGGGCTGCCGACCGGCCTCAAGCGGACCGGCGGCGATCGTCCCGACCGGCTCTTCACGGCCGCCGACGGCCTGCCCAACGTCCATGTCACCGCGCTGACCCGCGATCATCGCGGCGGCCTCTGGATCGGCACCACGGCCGGCGTCGCGCGCCTCGTCGGCGACCGCATCGTCGCCCTGAGGGAATCCGATCCACAGGTCGAATCGCTGAACGTCTCGTCGCTGATCGAGGATCGCGAGGGGACCATCTGGGTCGGCACGCGCGAGGGCGGCCTGCTGCAGGTGCGCGACGTGCCGTTCCGCGCCATCACCGCGCAACAGGGGCTCCCGAACAACGACGTGATCTCGGTGCTTGAGGACCACGCCGGCGGCCTGTGGGTCGGCACGCAGGGCGGCGGACTCACGCAGTTGAACAGCAACGGCCGCATCACCTGGACGATGCAGGAAGGGCTGCCGAGCAACGTCATCCAGTCGCTCGGCGAGACCCGGGACGGCGCGATCTGGGTGGGCACCGGACCCGGCCTGGCGCGAATCGCCGGAGGTCGGGTCACGAGCTTCGCGGGCCTCGAGGGCTACCCGAAGAACGGCGTCCGCGCGATCCTCGAGGATCACACCGGCGCGCTGTGGGTGGGCACGCGGCAGGGTCTGTGGCGCCTGCGCGCCGGGGAGGTCAAGCAGCTCGGCCCCGACGACGGCTTCCGCGGCAAGTCGGTGTCGGTGCTGCGCCAGGAGCGCGACGGCACGATCTGGATCGGCACCATCGACAACGGGCTGATCCGCTACCGCCACGGCAAGTTCTCCACCTACTCGGCCAACGAGGGGCTGCGCAGCAACGACGTCAGCGCGATCCTCTGCGACGACAACCAGAACGTCTGGGTCGGCACCGCCGACGGCACGCTGCACGTCGTCCGCAACGATCGGGTGCTGGCGCTGCCGGCCAAGGAAGGGGTGTCCAGCGGCCACCCCCTGCAGATCCTCGACGACGGGCGTGGTTCGATCTGGGTCACCGGCGAGCGCGGCGTCACGCGCTTCGATCGTTCGGACCTGATCAAGGTCTCGAACTCGCAGCGGCAGGCGACCTCGCCGACCGTCTACGACTATCGCGACGGCTTCGGGCGCTGGGAATTCCAGGGGCAGTCCGGATCGTCGGGCGTACGGCGCGCCGACGGCTCGCTGGCGCTGCCGAGCGCGACCGGCGTGATCATCGTGCGCCCGGAAGCGTTCGCCAAATCGACGATCCTTGCGACCGCGCGCGTCCTCGAAGTGCTGGCCGACGGCACGCCCATCGAAACCGAGCCCGAGCTCGTCCTGCCGCCCGGCGTGAAGACGGTCGAGATTCGTTACACCGCCACCAGCCTCGCGGTACCGAGCCGCGTGAACTTCAGTTACCGGCTCGAGGGCGCCGATGCCGACTTCGTCGACGCCGGCACCCGTCGCGCCGCCTTCTACTCGAACCTGCGCGGTGGCCGCTACCGCTTCCGCGTGACCGCAACCAACGCCGACGGCGTGCAGAACCCCAAGGGCGACGCGGTGGCGTTCCGCGTCGAGCTGCAGTTCTGGGAGACGTGGTGGTTCTACGCCCTCGCTGGCGTCGGCCTGCTGTTCACCATCTTCCAGGTGTCGCGCTTCCGCGTCCACCGCGCCCAGTCGCGCGAGCGGGCGCTGCGCGTGGTCGTCGACGAGCGCACCAAGGAGCTGTCGCAGGAGATCGCCGAGCGGCGGCGCGTCGAGGCGTCGCTCCGGCAGTCGCGCGACGAGCTGGAGGACCGCGTCGAGGATCGCACCACGGAGCTGCGCGCGGCGCTGGCGCAGACGCAGAAGGACATGGCCGAGCGGCGGCGTCTCGAGGAGCAGCTCAATCAGGTCCAGAAGCTCGAGAGCATCGGCCGCCTCGCCGGCGGCGTCGCGCACGACATCAACAACGTGCTCACCGTCGTCCTCAGCTACTCGGACCTCGTCGACGCAGGCCTCGGCAAGTCGCATCCGCTGCAGGCGCAGCTGCGGCAGATCCGCAAGGCGGCCGAGCGCGCCTCGAACCTCACGCATCGCCTGCTGGCGTTCGCGCGCAAGCAGATCGTCGAGCCGCGCGTCATCAACCTCGGCGAGCTGGCGCAGAACCTCGACGGGATGCTGCGCCGGTTGATCGGCGAGGACGTCGAGCTGCTGACGGTCACCAGCCCGAACCTCTGGTCGGTGAAGGCCGACCCGCACCAGATCGAGCAGGTCCTGGTCAACCTCGCGGTCAACGCCCGCGACGCCATGCCGCAGGGCGGCACGCTGCGCATCGAGACCACCAACGTCGTCGTCGACGAGCCGTTTGCGCGGCGGCATCCGACGCTGCAGGTCGGCGACCACGTCCGGCTGTCGGTCAGCGACACCGGCGTCGGCATGGACGAGCACGTCATGCAGCACATGTTCGAGCCGTTCTTCACGACCAAGGAGCCGGGCAAGGGCACCGGGCTCGGTCTGGCGACGTGCTACGGCATCGTGCAGCAGCTCGGCGGCGTGATCTACCCGGAGAGCGAGCTCGGGAAGGGCACGATCTTCAGCGTCTTCATCCCGCGCGTCGACCTGCCGGCCGAGCCGACGCCGCGCGTGGCCGAGACCGCCATCCAGCGTGGGACCGAGACGGTGCTCCTGGTCGAGGACGAGCCGCTGGTGCGCGAGATCGCCAAGAGCGCGCTCTCGGACCAGGGCTACCAGGTGCTCGAGGCCGAGCACGGCGAGGACGCGCTCCAGGTCGCCGGCGAGCACGACGCCGAGATCCAGATCGTGCTGACCGACGTGGTCATGCCGAAGATGGGCGGCCGCGAGCTGGTCGAGAACTTGCGGCGGACGCGGTCGGGCATTCGCGTGCTCTACATGTCCGGCTACACCGCCGCGGGGATCGACGAGCAGGATGTCGTCGAGCCCGGCACCGCGTTCCTCCGCAAGCCGTTCGCCCTGGCCGAGATGCTCAGCAAGGTCCGCGACGTCCTCGACGTCGACGCCCCGGCATCGGCCACGCCCGTCCAGTCCACCGACGCCGACACCCCGGTGGGGTGACCGCCCCGGGGCCCACCCGGCCCCGGGGCCTACCTAGCCCCGGGGCCTACCTAGCCCCGGGGCCTACCTAGCCCCGGGGCCTACCTAGCCCCGGGGCCTACCTAGCCCCGGGGCCT
>Ga0075366_10001228_pt1 | contig 12713 bp, 11 predicted proteins | sample EndMethybrTD3031_FD_72351 | JGI IMG/M metagenome (GOLD analysis project Ga0075366, IMG submission 72351) | Populus endosphere microbial communities from Tennessee, USA - Endosphere MetaG P. TD hybrid TD303-1 | ecosystem: Host-associated > Plants > Roots > Endosphere | place: USA: Tennessee...
CGGGTGCTGGAGAAGCACGGGGGGAAGTCGGGGGATTGGGTGGCGGCGGACTGAGCCGGCCGCCGCTCAGATGTCGTCTCGCCAGCGGCTGAGCAGCCCGCCTCGCTTGGAGCGCATCACGAGCAGCCGTGGCGCGCGAAAGCGCACCAGCCGCGCATACAGCCAGACATAGAACAGGCAGAACAGCGCCGCGACGACCTGCAGCGCCAGCGTGTGGCGCCACAGCAGCGACGCGGGTACCACCGCCAGGCTCGACAGGGCCCACAGGTAGGGCGCGGTGAGGCTGTTGCGAAGGGTCATGCTGGCGGCCTCCTTGCGGCCCACCGCCCAACGCACGAGCCGGCGAAACACCAGCGTGTGCAGGTGCAGCCCGTCGGGCAGCCCCGGATTCGAACCACGCAGGAACTTGCGGCGCCAGATGGAGAACATCGTCTCCCAGACCGGGTAGATGAACAGCACGAGCGCGTACCACGGCGACACCGACGGGTTGCGCGACACCAGCAGGATTACCAGGACGGCCAGCAGGTAGCCCACCAGGTAGGCGCCGCCGTCGCCGAGGAAGATCAACCCGCGCGGCCAGTTCCACAAGAGGAAGCCGATCAGCGCGCCGGTGCACGACAGCGCCGCTGCCACGATCAGCGGATCGCCGACCCGCCAGCCGACATAGGCCATCGACAGGAACATCGCGCTGGCCACCGCCGCGGCCAGGCCGTTGTAGCCGTCGATGATGTTGATCGCATTCGCCATGCCGCCGGTGGCCATCGCCGTCAGCAGCAGGCTCACGGTGGAATACATCAGCAGCGCGTCGACGAAGCCGACGTCGATGCGCCGGATCTCCGCGCCCAGCAGCCAGAACGCCAGCCCGCCGCTCACCATCGTCGCCAGCAGGCGCACCAGCACGCCGACGCGCTTGGTGACGTCTTCGGCCAGCCCGGCCAGCCAGGCCGGCAGCCCGCACGACAGCAGCAACGCGAACTGCGGTGCCAGCTTGCGGTCGCTGAACACCATCACGACGGCCAATGCCAGCAAGGCCACGGCGATCGCGATGCCGCCGACGCGCGGCACCACGCGGGCGTGGAACTTCTGGACGCCGCCGAGGCGGTCGTCGTCCCAGGCCATGCCGCCTCGCACCCGGGAGATGCGGATGATCAGGCCGCAAGCCACGAAGCTCGCCAGGATGGCAATGAAGAAACTGGTCACGGCGCGGGAGTCTCCGGAAAGCCGTCATTTTGCGGGCATCCTTCGAATTCCTCGCAACTCCGCCGTCAGCCATCCGCAGACCGAGGTCTAATACACGACTGCCTCCTGGAGATTTTTCTGGAATGATGAGTCTTGCAAAACGGATTGCAGCCCGGCTGCGCCCCTCGCCGCCGGCGAGGCCCGCGCTCGCTGCGGCGGACGTTTCCCGCGCGAAGGAACAACTGGCCGGGCAGTCGAGGCTGCACCTGGGGTGTGGCGGCAATGTGATGCCGGGCTGGGCGAACCTGGATCTCGAGGGCGTTGCGCCCGTCATCCAATGGGACTTGACGCAACCGATTCCCGCTGCGAGCAACAGTTTCGACTACATCTACTCCGAGCATTTCATCGAGCACATCGGCTTCGAAGAGGCACGCAGGCTGGTGCGCGAATGCCAGCGACTGCTCAGACCGGGTGGCACGCTGCGCCTTTCCACCCCGAGCCTCGAGAAGCTTGTCGACGAGTACCGCAGCGGTCGCCTGTCCGAGTGGGACGACATGCGATGGAAGCCGCAGACCTCATGCCAGCTCATGAACGAAGGAATGCGCCTGTGGGGGCACCAGTTCCTCTATGACCTGCCGGAGTTGCAGGCGCTGCTGCGCGGCAGCGGTTTCTCTCACATCGAACGCGTGGAGTGGCGCAAGAGCAGCCACGAGGCATTGCACGGCATCGAAACCCGTCCGTACCACGACGAGTTGATCGTCGAGGCCCGAAAGTAGCCTCTGACGGCGCGTCCCCATGAGCAATCGCCCCCCCGTCTTCGTCACCCAGCCCGACATGCCGCCGCTGGCGGAGTTCATCCCGTATCTCGAGAAGATCTGGGAGAGCAAGTGGCTGACCAACGGCGGCCCCTTCCACCAGCAGCTCGAGGCCGAGTTGGCCGCCTACCTGGGCGTGGACCACCTGGCGCTGTTCGCCAATGCGACCATCGCGCTCGTGACCGCGCTGCAGGCCCTGCGAATCACCGGCGAAGTCATCACCACGCCCTATTCCTTCGTGGCCACGGCGCATTCGCTGCTGTGGAATGCCATCGAGCCGGTGTTCGTGGACGTCGACCCGATCACGCTGAACATCTCGCCGCGCAGCATCGAGCCGGCGATCACGCCGCGGACGACGGCCATCATGCCGGTGCACTGCTACGGCCGCCCCTGCGACGTCGATGCGATCCAGCGCATCGCGGACACCTATGGCCTGCGGGTCATCTACGACGCCGCGCATGCCTTCGCGATCCGGCGCAACGGAACCAGCATCCTGCGCCACGGCGACCTGTCCGTGCTCAGCTTCCACGCCACCAAGGTCTTCACGACCTTCGAAGGCGGCGCCATCATCTGCCCCGATGCCAAGACGAAGCAGCGCATCGACTACCTGAAGAACTTCGGCTTCGCGGATGAAGTCACGGTCGTGGCTCCAGGCATCAACGGCAAGCTCAACGAGGTCCAGGCCGCGTTCGGCCTACTCCAGCTGCAGCATGTCGACCAGTCGCTCGCGAAGCGACTCGAGATCGATGCGGCCTACCGACGCAGGCTCGGCGAGATCGACGGAATCACCCTGCTTGCCCCACCGCCGGACGCATCTTCCAACGGCAGCTACTTTCCCATCCGGGTCACGAGCCGCTATCCGATCTCCCGAGACGCCCTCTACGATCGGCTGCGGGCGGAGAACGTGTTTGCCCGTCGCTATTTCTACCCGCTGATCTCCGACATGCCGATGTATCGCGGGCTGCCGTCGGCCGCCGCGGACAGGCTGCCGAATGCGCGCCTGGCGGCCCAGGAGATCCTGTGCCTGCCGATCTACCCCGACCTGACGGCCGAGGCGGTGCAGCGCATCGCCGATGTCATCGCGCAGTCAGCGCATTGAGCCGGCGCTTCGGCCATGTCCTACTACAGCGACACGGAACTGGCTGCGTTGGGCTGGAAGCGCCTCGGACGCAACGTTCGGGTTTCGCGCAAGGCATCGATCTACAACCCGCGGAGCATCGAGATCGGCGACGACTCTCGCATCGACGACTTCTGCCTGCTGTCCGCCGGCAGCGATGGCATCGCGATCGGCCGCAACGTGCATCTGGCAGCCTACTCCAGCCTGATCGGTGCGGCGGCCATCGCACTCGACGATTTCGCCGGGCTGTCCTCCCGCGTCAGCATCTACAGCTCCAGCGACGACTACTCCGGGCGCAGCATGACGAACCCGACCGTGCCCGTCGAGTTCACCGATGTCCGACACGCGCCGGTTCGGCTGGCGCGTCACACCATCGTCGGTGCGGGGAGTGTGATCCTGCCCGGCGTCACGCTGCACGAGGGCTGCGCCGTGGGCGCACTGTCATTGGTGCGCAAGGACTGCGACGCCTTCGGCATCTACGCAGGCAATCCGGCTCGAAGGATCGGTACCAGGCTGCGCGACCTGCTCGAGCTGGAAGCTCGCTTCCTGGTCTCGCCCCCGCAGCACAGCCCGCGCTGATGTCGCTTCGTCGCAGCGCCGCCGCGAGCTACGGCAGCCAGATCTACGTCAGCGTCGTCGCCGTACTGATGCTGCCGGCCTACGTTCGCTACCTCGGCCCGGAAGGTTACGGGCTGGTGGGCATCTTCATCGCGATGCAGGGTTGGTTCCTGGCGCTGGATTTCGGTCTGTCCGCCCTGCTCACGCACCAGGTGGCGCGATGGCGAGGCGGAGTCGGCCGCCTGAAGGCTGTTACGGAATCGTTGCGGCGCCTCGAGGGGCGCTTCGCGGTCGTTGCCACGATCGCCCTGCTGGTCGCGCTCACCTGCAGTCCCTATGTCGCCGATCATTGGCTGAAGCGCGATGTGTTGCCCACGCAAACGGTCAGCAGAGCCTTGGTGCTGATCTGTGCCGTCTGCATGGCGCGCTGGCTTGCGGGCATCTACCGCGGCATCGTCTGCGGCCTGGAGCAGTTGGGCCGGCTCGGCGCACTCACGGCGATCTCCGCTTCGATGCGATTCATCGTCGTCGTACCGGTCATGGCGTGGGCAGACGACGCGGTGTCGGCGTTCTTCTGGTTCCAGCTGGCAGTCAGCGTGATCGAGAGTGCCGCCATCGCCTGGCTCGCCAGGCGCGGGTTGGCCGCCGCCGGAAGGCAACCCGCACCGGCCATGCAGTCCGAAGCACCGAAGGCCACCGGGCTGGGATGGCAGATGGCACTCGCGACCATCGGCTGGCTGGCCGCAACCCAGGCGGACCGCCTGCTGTTGTCGCGACTGCTGCCGCTGTCCGACTTCGGGCACTTCAGTCTCGCGCTCGCCGTTGCCGGCGGCATCGTCATGCTGACCGCACCCGCGGGGCAGGCGCTGATGCCGCGCATGAGTCGGCTGGAGGCTGCCGGCGACCAGCCCGGCCTGCGCAAGCTCTACTCCACCGCGACACAGGCGGTCGTCGTGGTGGCGAGCACGCTGACGGCAACGCTGGCCGTCTGCGCAGGCCCGATCCTGTGGGCATGGACCGGTGATCGTGACATCGCGGCCCGCACCGAACCGCTCCTGGTTCCCTATGCGATCGGCAACGGCCTCCTCGCCATCGGCACCCTGCCCTACTATCTGCAGTTCGCCCGTGGAGACCTGCGACTGCACAACATCGGGACCGGCATTCTGATCGCCGTGCTGCTGCCGGGCATGTGCATCGCCGCCCCGCGCTGGGGAGCCCAGGGTACCGGGACCGTATGGGCGGCCGCAATGGCCCTGTACCTGCTCCTGTGGACACCCGTCGTGCACCATCGCCACCTGCCCGGTGCTGCGTGGACATGGTTGGCGCGAGACGTGGCACCCGGCGTCATGGCCGCGGCAGCGATGGCAGCGGCGTCGTGGGCCCTGTTGCCACGAGCGGCGCAAGGACGGGTCGAGCAGCTTGCAAGCATTGCCGCCACGGCGACGCTGGTCACGACAGCGGCTGTCGTCGCATCGCCATGGGCCCGGTCGATGGTGAAGGCGGCCGTTCGGTCTGCTCGGCTGAGGCGGGGAAGCCCAGGAAAGGAAGGCACGCGTCGATGATCGAATCTCGTTTCGCGCCGGAGCGCCCGGTGGTCACGGTGTGCGTCCTCACGTACAACCACGGCCGATACATCGAGGACTGCCTGCTGAGCGTGCTGTACCAGGATCCGTCGATCCGCACCGAGATCCTCGTCGGCGACGATGCTTCGTCGGACGACACCTCACAACGCGTCGCGCGCCTCGCCGAACTGCACCCTGGCCGCATCACGTTGCACACCCATCCGGTCAACCTCGGCGCGACCCGCAATTACCAGTTCCTGATTGCGCGGGCCGAAGGCGACTGGATCGCGTATCTGGACGGAGACGACTTCTGGCAGCCCGGCAAGTTGCGCGCGCAACTGGCATTTCTTCACGCGCACCCGGCCGTCGTCGCGTGCTACACCGACGCGATGGCCATCGGCTTCGACAACTCGGCCGTGGGTGTGTTCTCGGGTCCACACCCCCCGGAATTCGACACCGAGTGCCTGGTGGAGGGTGGCAACTTCCTCTGCCACAGTTCGATGCTCTATCGCCGATCGGCGCGCGACGCGATCCTCAGCCTCTCGGAGGCATTCATCGACTATCGGATCCACCTGCGACTCTCGCGTCTGGGTCCGCTGGGGTTCGTGAACGAAGTGCTGACGGCCTACCGGGTTTTCGTGCCGAACTCGATGACCGCCAGAAGCCCCTTGCAGGTACGCCAACTCTACTGGGAGGCGCTCACGGAGGCCTGCCTCGAACTCGCCGGGAAGCCGGCGGTGGTGCGCGGCCTCGCGAGGTTCCTCGGCGCGGCCGTCGTGCATGGCGTGCTGCTTCGCAAGCCTTTCACCGTACAGCCTTGGTTCGCGTCGCTGCGATCGAAGTTCCCCGGCATCGCCACGCAGGTCACGCTGCGCAGTGCGGCAGCGGCCCTGCTGCTCGTGCTTCAGGTGGGCTGGCGCAACCTGGATCGCCGGGTCTCGGGTTCCTCGCTGCGCATCCTGTTTCCCCGCCGAGATCGCCGCCGCAGCTGATCAGGCTTTCATGCCGATCCCGAAGAGGCCCCGCAGCGCGCCGCCAGCCAGTTGCACCAGCTTGCGCACGCGGGCGTCTTCCGCCGCCACGATGCCGACGGCTTCGTAGGCCAGCCGCGCCACGCACAGCGCGGCGAAGGCCGGCTCGACCAGCAGGTACCTGCGCGCCAGCCAGGCCGTGTTGCGCCCGATCATCGCCCGGCGCGCCGGCCCATGCCCTCCAGACTGCACCACCCGGCCGAACAGCCGGTACGCACGACGTTGGCCGATCGAATGAGCGAACTCGCAAGCGCCATTGAGTACCACCTTCAGGCCGGCGCGCCGCGCCCGCATGCAGTATTCGGTATCGACGTGGTCGACGGCGAGCGCCTCGCTGTACGGACCGAGCGCATGCAACACGCCCAGGCGCCACACCGACATCGAATTGATGACGAAGGCCACCTCCCTTGCGTCGGCAAACTCGCGAGGCAGGTGGTGCAGGCGCCAACGACCCAGCACCAGATGCCGCGCCCGCAGTCCGGTCGCACGGTCGCGGTGTGCGGGGGCGACTGCAGCCGTGCCGGGCCGCGCCCAGGCCTGGAGCGTGAGGGGATCGGACAGGAACGCCAGCAGCGTCGAGCAATCCGAATCCTCATCGACGAAGACGAGATGTTTCCAGGGGGGGCTCGCAGCCGTCGCGTGGTCATCAACCCACTGCAGCGCGCGGTTGTAGGCGCCGGCCAAGCCGCCACGGTTGCCATTGCGGAGCAACACGGCATTGCCGGGCAACGCATTGCCGGCCAGCGCCGGGTGCCCCGTGGCCGTGTTGTCCACGACGATCAGCTGGCCCAGGTGTGCGGCCAATGCCCGGATCGCGGCGTCGGGCCGTTCCGCGGGGTTGAACAGCACGAGGACGGCGACCGTCGAGAGCGGTCGGGCGGGTGGTTCGATGCTGGACGAGCTCATCGAGGGAAGGCATGACAAGGCTGCGCATAGACTCGCAGCCGATGAATGAAATCACCCTGTCGGTCGTCAGCCATGGTCACGGTCCGGTGCTCGCGCTGCTGCTGTCCGATCTCGATCGCCTGGCGTCGCCGCACGTCGCACGCGTCGTGGTCACGCTGAACGTCGACGAACCGTGGCAGCCGCCACCACGCGTCGGCCGCACGACCGTCGAGGTCGTGCGCAATCGGCAGCCTCTCGGCTTCGCCGAGAACCACAACCGCGCCTTCGCTCGCTGCGATACGCCGGTCTTCGCGGTGGTCAACCCCGATATCCGCATGGCCGAAGATCCCTGGCCCGCGCTGGTGCGTGCCTTGCGCGATGACACCTGCGGGCTGGCCGTACCGTGGCAGGTGAACGCGCAGGGCGACACCGAGGACTTCAGGCGCCTCGTTCCGACGCCATGGGGGCTGCTGCGCCGCACCGTGATGCGGCGCAAGGTGCTGACCGACACCGATCGGCTGGAGTGGGCCGCCGGCTCCTTCATGGTGTTTCGCAAACCGGTGTTCGAAGCGCTCGGCGGTTTCGATGCCGGCTACCGGCTCTATTGCGAGGACGTGGACCTGTGCCTGCGGTTGCAGCTGAACGGTTGGCGCATCGAGGTCGTGCCATCGTCGCGGGTCGTCCACGACGCCCGGCGCGCATCGGGCAGCGGCGGCCGCTTTCTTCGATGGCATCTGGCGAGCTTCCTGAGGTTGTGGACGTCCGCAGCGTTCTGGCGCTATCGGAAGTTGCGGTAGTCGAGGCCGGCGGGGCCATCGACGCATTGGAAGGGACGCACACCACTCGCCGACGCCGCCGCCTCGCACGGCGCGAAGAAGTCGGCCGCCTGATCGTTGCGGAATTCCTTCAGCCTTGCGGCCACATAACGTGCTCGCTCGACATCGCCCGCCTCATCCAGCGCGCGCGCCCAGGCCTGCATCAATCTGGCGTCGAGCAGGTAATGCGGCGCGCTGCGGAACGACGCCATCGCCTCTGAAGGATGTTCGACCGTCGTCACCGCCGCGTAGTCCGCGTGGTGCGCGAAGAACCAGCTGCGCCGGCCTTCCGCGATGCGCTCCGGCAGGCTGGCTGCCCCCGCCGGCGGCGAGAAGATCGCGACGACGCGTGTGTAGTCGACCGTCGCAGCGATGCCCCCGGCGACGAGCACGCAGCAGGCCACCGCCAGCGGGAGCGGTGGCAGGCTGCGGCCGCCCTTCATCGGACGCCCCTCGGCATCGCTCGCGGCAGCGTCCCGTGACAGCGCCATGCCGAAGGCGAAGGCGGTGGGCAGCAGGAAGTACGCATACCAGAGCGGGTACTCAAGCTGGCTGTGCACGGCCATGGTCAGGACCATCATCGTGGCCGCACGCATGCGGGTGCCGTCCGGTCCGGCCGGGGCGCGCACGGCCACGCGGCATGCGCACCACAGCGCGCAAAGCAGCAAGCCCAGGATCAGCAGGCCGAGCGGCAGGCCCAGCTCAACCAGCAATTGCAGCGGAAGGTTGTGGGTGTGGTCGAAGAAGGCCGTCGGACGGCCCGGGAAGACCGACAGGGTCCAGGCCAGGTTGAACTCGCCCCAGCCGACGCCGGTCCAGGGCTGGGCAGCGATCATGGACAGCGTGTTGCCCCAGATGGCGAAGCGCGAGCTGGACAGGTCGGACCGGTGCAGCTGCGAATCGCCGCTGAACGCGTGCGCGCCGGCGCGCGCCCAGGCGTCCATGCCCACCCAGCCGAGCACGAAGACCACCGGTGCCGCCCACAGCAGCAGTCGCGTCGTGCGGGACATGCGGCGATCCACCGCCGCCCAGACCGCCAGCAGCGCGACACAGATCGCCCCGGTGCGGGACGCGGTCAACACGATGCCGAAGATGAACAGCGGCAGCAACAGGCCGCTGGCCCAGCGCACGACGGATGCGCTCCCCGGGGCGTCCGATGCGCGCTCCCGGGTCCACACCAGCGCAATCGCCGAGAGCACGAGCAGGCTGGCCAGGTGGTTCGGCTGGCGCAGGTTCGCGCCGACCCGGCCAGGCGACGAGACATTCGCGATCCAGGTGCCGTCGGTCCATCCCGGCATGAAGGTCTGGACCAGCGCGATGCCGGCGCTCACGACACCGGCCCACACCAGGGCTTCGCAGAACGCGCGAAAGGCGTGCGCCCCGATCTCGGTGCGCGCGCCCGCAACCGCGACGCAGATGACGAGCGCGGCGGCCACCAGCAGGCCGGCCGACGAGAGCGCCAGCGGCCCGGGCAGACCAGCCAGCAAGGCCGATGCGAGCACACCAGCCAGCATGAGGCCGAAGGCGGCCAGCAGGCTGTTGGCGCCGGTGCCCGCGTTGAGGCGCGGCCGTGGATTCGACCACCCGGCCAGCACCATCAGGAAGAGGAACACGCCCCATCCCACCAATGCCGCAGCCTGGTTGAGGAAGGTCGCGGAAGGCGGGACGTTGTATGCCAGCGCGCTGGGGACGACGACGGCCAGGATGGCCGCGACGCGCAGCGCCTCGAGGCTGCCTCGCGAAGCTTGCGACATCAGAAGAATCCGTCCAGCGGGAGGTAGCCGACGATGTTCGCCTGCGGTTCGTCGAGCAGCACGACCCAGCTCGCGCGGCGCGACATCAGCGGCAGGAAGCGAAGCCGGGCGGCATCCACGCCGGCCTTGGCGGCGATGGACTGCACCGCAGCGGCAGTCTCGGGATAGTGCGCTGTGAGCGCCGCGACCGGGCGGGCCACCTTCAGCATGTCGGCACGTGCGCCGGCGATGTCCGACCAGTTCGCCGGGTCCATCGAGAGATCCACGCCGCCCAGGCCCTTCGTCATCGCGCGGAAGGCGGCATCCGGTGCGGTGGGCTTCTGCGCGGCAATCAGGACCGGCCCGGTCCACGATAGCTGGCGCATGCCGGGCGGCGCGGCGGCCAGCGATTCGGTCTCGATTTCGACCGCCGTCACGACGCGCAGGCGATCGACCTCGAAGGCGACGATGGCAGGTCGCGCCAGTGCGATCGTGTAGATGCCGTAGCCGAACGCGGCGACCTGCACGCAGGCAATGACGGCGATGTCGCGCACCAGTTCGCGCATCGGCTTGCCCGGCGCGGCCACGACGGCCGTCAGCACGGGGCCGAGCACCAGGTCGACCGCCGTCAGCAGGACGAACAGGTTCAGGCCGCCGGTGAGTTCGCCGTAAGGACTCGGGTACCAGACCAGGAACACGAGCACGCTCGCCAGCGCTGCAATGCAGCCACTGACGAGCACATGCAAGGTGGTGGCGCGAACGCGGCGGGGAAGGGCGTGGAAGATGTCCATGGCATCTCAATCGGGGAGTGAAGCCTCGAACTCGAGCAACTTGGGCTGACGCTCCAGTTCGGCCTGTTCGCGCAGGACCTTGCGCTGGTTCTTGATCGACCTGTCGCCATAGATCGATCGCATGCTCATGAAGACCTGTCGCCCTTCGTCGGCCCGGCCTGTCAGCGCGAGCGCTGCCGCGTAGCGCATGATCGACGCGGGATAGGGATAGCGTCGCATGAGTTGCCCGAGCTCGGTCACTTCGGCATCGGTCAGAGACGCCGTGAGCGGCGTCCGGGACACTCGCAGGAACGCCGTCAGCGAAGACAGCAGCGGGGCGTCAGGCGCCGGCTGGGTGGCGCTCAACAAGCCGATGCGCGACTTCTCGAAGCGGATCAGGCGAAAGTCTTCCTCGACGTCGCGGTAGCCCCAGGTCAACCCGACACCCAGTGCGGCGGCGACGGCCACGACAGCGCCCCCCCAGCGCGCCGGTGTGTTCCGATGGCCCGGCTCGGCGCGCTCGAGGATCCCGATCCACAATCCGACCGGCACCAGCAGGTAGAGGTAGTGGTACGGCAGCTCGATCATGCTGTGCGCGCCGACCACGGCCAGCGTCAGCACGCCGGCTGCACCGGGCAGGCTGCGCACGGAGAAAGTCCGCATCACGGCCCAGGCCACGATGCACAGGGCGAGCAGGCCACCCAGCGGATAGCCACACCAGAGCAGCAGTTCAAGGAACAGGTTGTGGCCATGCAGCCAGAGTTCGTTGAACTGCACGGCCGGTCCGGCCATGCTGAGCTGGGCCTCGCCGACCTGAAGCCAGCCGTAGCCGGTCCAGGGCGAGTGGTTGAGAGCCTCCACCAACTGCGGCCACACGACGTAGCGATTCGACGACAAGGCCCGTGCGCCGAGCGGGTTCGTGCTGGTCAACAACAGCGCCGACTGCACTTGCGGCCAGATCCACATCAGCAGGAACTGGCAGGCCGTGACGGCGGCCACCGCGGACAGTGGCGTGCGGAACCCGACACGTCGCCGCATCAGCAGCATGCCAACCAGCACGACGGGACCGAATGCGAGAGCCGTGCGCGACTGCGTCACGGCCATCGCCGTCAGCAGCAACGCCAGCAGCGCGGCAGCCGACAGCCCGCCCACGCGGCGCAGCTCGTACAGGTAGAGCAGGCCGACCCCGGCCATGCCGATCAGGGTCGCCAGGTTGTTGGGCTGGCCCAGGTTGGCCGACGGACGGAGGGTGGACGGGATCTGGTTGGCCCACAAGCCCATCTGGAATTCGAATGCCTGTCCCAGTGCGAGCACGCTCGACGCGGCAGCCCCCACCAGCAAGACGGCGGACAGCATTTCGGCGAATCTCGGCTTGTGGCCGACGCGCACGTACCCGACGCCGATCGCCGAGGCAAAGGCCATCACGTAGAAGGCCGCGACCCAGGCATCGCCGGCATAGACCAGCCGGCCGCACAGCCACTGCACGGGTGGGATGAGCGCCACCGCACCAACGAACCAGAACACGATCGGCAGGCGTTCACGCAACCAGCCGCGGCCTGCGTCCAGCGCGAGGGCGAACAACGCGATCGCTGCACAGACCTCGTTGTAGAACGAGGTCCACGGCGGGTAGTGATCCGGGACCAGCCAGGCGGCCACCAGGGCCAGCAGGGACAGCAGTTCGAGCATCGGGTGCGCTGGAGCGGGCTCAGAAAATGAAAATGGCGGCCCGAGGGCCGCCATTGTCTGCTGAAAAATCAGCGATGCGGATCAGCCGCGGCACGAACCCGGCAGGAACTTCGCCAGGATGTCGGTGCCCGTGCCGCCGCAAACCCAGCGGTACACGGAGTCGCCAGCCGTCGGAGAGGTTTGGGCTGCGTCCTTGTAGGGGATCAGGGTGACCTTGCCGCCCATGGCGCCGTTGGCCATGTTCTTGATGTTTTGGCTGGTCACGGTGATCACGCCGGTGTTGGCTGCAGTCGAAATCGAGGCAACATATTGCGACGTGGCGGTGCTCGCCTCGCAGCCCCAGCTGTTCGCTGATTGGGGAACGGAGCTGCCCGACTGGAACACTTCAGTGATCGTGGTGCGGCAAGCCGACGCAGCCAGGATGACTTCCGAGTTCTTGGCACGGATGGTGTAGTCCTGGTAAGCCGGCAGTGCGACGGCAGCCAGGATACCGATGATCGCAACGACGATCATCAGTTCGATGAGGGTGAAACCTTGTTGAACGCGCTTCATGGTGTAGAGC
>Ga0075366_10001229_pt1 | contig 12705 bp, 9 predicted proteins | sample EndMethybrTD3031_FD_72351 | JGI IMG/M metagenome (GOLD analysis project Ga0075366, IMG submission 72351) | Populus endosphere microbial communities from Tennessee, USA - Endosphere MetaG P. TD hybrid TD303-1 | ecosystem: Host-associated > Plants > Roots > Endosphere | place: USA: Tennessee...
CGTGGTCTCGGCCGGCACCGGGCACGGCAAGGTCGATGAGTTGCTGCTGCGCAGCGGCGTCGAGCGCCGCGTGCGGCTGACGGTGCCGCACTACGTGAGCGTGGGCCACATCCTGCGCGGCTCGGACCTGATCGCCACAGTGCCCGAGCGGCTCGCCGACCGGCTGCTCGAGCCCTTCGGCCTCGTCAGGCTGCCGCATCCTGCGAAGCTGCCCGACGTCGCGATCAACGTGTTCTGGCACGCGAAATACCACCGCGCGCCGGCCAACCGCTGGCTGCGCGGCGTGGTGTTCGAGCTGTTCGGTGATGAAGCGCGGCAGTCGCCTGGCTCGTCCGCGCGAGCCCTCGCAAGAACGTCTCGACCCCGCGACTGACCAGCGGCCTGATCTGCTTCTGCGACCGCGGCGGCGGGTTCCTCTCGAGCTGCCGCATGTCGTTCTCAGCCGGCACGAGAGACAAGGAACTGATGCGCGGCCACCTTGGGATCCGCTCGCCCCAGTTCGCCGCGCAGCATGCTGTCCGCATTGGCTGGCTGAAGCCATATCAACGGCTTGCGTCGCGGATTCCCTCGCCATTGGCGTCCGCTGACACTTCACCAGACGTGCTTCCAACTGGCGACTCGTCTAGGCCGCCCGGTTCCCGGCAGCTAGCTAAACAGCCCTATGGAACGATAGGTCTCGACAATCTGGTCGAAGGTGTTGACGTCATCGCGCCCGCGGGCAATCAGCTGAGCACCTTCGATCGCTGCGAAGATCGCAACGGCGCGCTGCTCGAAATCCCTCGGCGCCGCCTTGCGGTGACGCCGGGCCAAGGTGGCAGCCAGCCATTCGGCGTTCACTTGAGCAAACCGGTCAACCTCAGCGCGCGTCTCGGGCGGCAGATCGTCGTACTCGGCGGTCATGATGCCGCACAAGCACATGCGGTTGTCGTTCTCGAGGGCTACGCGGAAGGCTTGCGCATACGCGTGCATCAAGTCGTCGTGCTGCATGCCGCTCGCGCCGAGTTGTCCCAGGAACGCTTCAGCCTCGTCGGCATAGCGTCCCGCAAGAGCAGTTGCGAGATCGCCCTTCGTAGGGAAGTAGTAGTGCACGCTGGCGCTCTTGATGCCGACCTCCTTGGCCAGCTCCCGGAAGCTCAGGGCGTTGTACCCATGTGCCTGTACCGCCAGACGACCGGCAGCGAGGATCGCCTCGCGTGTATCAGGGCGCGCATCGCTTCCCGCGTCACTTTGCTTCATAGCGTGGCTCTCCGAGGACATGATCCCGTGGCTTTCGCAAGTCCAATCTATCTATCGGTAGATTAGTTTGACACAGAGCGCGCTCCGCCGCTAGAGTGCGGCCCTTCGTTATCTACCTATCGACCGATAGATAGATATCACTCATCAAGGACGAAACATGAAGATCTATGACCGCCCCGGCTTCCCGAATCCCGCCCGTATCCGCATCGTGTTGGCCGAGAAGGGGCTCGACGATCAGGTCGAGTTCGTCTCTGTGGACCTGATCGCAGCAGAGCACAAGCAGGCGGACTTTCTGGCCAAGAACCCCTCCGGCATCGTGCCGGTTCTCGAGCTCGACGATGGCACTCTGATCTCGGAGTCGACCGCGATCACCGAATACCTCGACAACCTGGACGGCCAGCCAACGCTAACGGGGTTCACCCCCAAGGAGAAGGCACTCATCCACATGATGCAGCGCCGGGCTGAAGCGTTTGTGCTGGACCCGGTCGGGCTCTACTTCCACCACGCCACTCCGGGTCTTGGACCGGTTCTGCAAGCGCACAAGAGCCCTGACTGGGAAGGCCGCAAGGAAATGGGGCTGCGCGAAGCGCACAAGGTCGCGCAAGGCTATCGGTACTTCGACGACCTGCTCAAGCATCGCCCCTTCCTGGCCGGCGAGCGTTTCTCGATGGCCGACATCACGCTCTTCGCCGGACTGATGTTCGCCGACGCCGCCGGACTGTCGGCGTCGCAAGAACACGAGGCGTTGCATGCCTGGCGCCACCGCGTGGCGGCACTGCCGAGCGTCCAGCAACGCAGCGGTCAGCAATTCATTCAAGAGGATCTGACCCGTTTGGGGTTCTGAACCCTGCCTCTTTTGTTGCTGGGCGGCAAGCAGCACGGTCTCGCGCGCCTGCATCTCGGCGAAGCACAGTGACGGTGCCACGCATATTGCCGTCATCGGGTCTTCGAAGTCGGTTCATGACGCCAGCTCAGTGTTCCGTTGCAGCCACAACGCGCGCACTCGCGGGTGAGGTTCGAATTCATCTCACGCCGGCACTCACCGCGTTACGCTCCTTTTGCGTAGGCCGCGATGAACACCCGTACCGCCTCCCGGAGCAACGCGCTGTTCTCGCGCGCATCGGGCATGTCGAGCAACAGCAGCCCGCGGATGTGGCCATCGCCAAGGAACATGGCCAGGAACAGGTCCGCCGCCTGACGCGGGTGCCGTATGTTCAGCGTGCCCTGCGCATCGGCGCGGCGCAGATACGCAGCCAAGTCGCCGATCAGCCTGTCGGCACCCTGCCTGTAGAAGGCCCGACACGCCTCGGGTTGCGCACCGGCGGCGCCGTAGAGCGAGCGAAACTGACCCAGCGTGTTCTCCTCACGCGCCAGCGCAAGGAACTGTTCTCCAATGGCAAGCAACGCCTCTTGTGGCTGCTTCGGATCCAGCGCTTCGAGGCCGGCCAGCCCGCCCATCACGCGATCGGTGCGTTCGCGAACCACCGCCTCGAACAAGCCTTCCTTCGAAGCGAAGTGACTGTAGATCGTCATCTTCGAGACGCCGGCGTCAGCGGCGATGGCGTCGACGCTGGCCCGCTCCAGACCGTGCGCATAGAAGTGGCTCTGCGCCGCTTCCAAGATGCGCCGGCAGCGCTCGGGGTCGCGCGGCCGGCCGCGACGCGGTTGGGGCGCGACATCGTCCTTGGTCTTGGGCATCCGCTTCTTTCTGTACTTGACAGTCCACTATATGCCACTACACTTACTGGACCAACAAGTACAGTATATGAAGCATTCCCTCCTCATGCCGGTCGCTGCGGCGCTGTCGATCCTGTCGGCCTGCTCGGTGCCGCCAGTCCAGCCCCCGGCGGCTTCGGTGCCACTGTCCGCCGCATTCACGCGGGCCGGGCCGGCTGCCGCCGCCGGCCAAGCGATTGATGGCGCGTGGTGGGCCGGCTACGACGACCCGGCCCTGACAGCATTGGTCGAGGAGTCCTTGATCGCCAACCAGGATGTGGCGATCGCCCTGCAACGTGTCGCTCAGGCCCGCGCGGGCCGCGATGCGCAGGGTTCTCGCCTGTGGCCCACGGTGGGCGTGCAGGCGTCCGCCTCGCGCAGCGACAGCGGGCTGCCCGCACCGGTCAAGCAAGGCATGCCCGACACACGTGCGCTGCGCGCCGGTGTCGACGTGGCCTGGGAGATCGACCTGGCCGGTGGCGTGCGTGCGGCGCGCGACGCAGCGCAGGCGGATGCCACCGCCGCAACGGCTGGTGTGGAAGGAGCCCGGCTGCTGGTGGCCAGCGAGGTGGCGCGGCAATACTTCGTGCTGCGTGGCGCCGAGGAGCGACTGCGCATCGTGCAAGCCCTCGCCGCGGCCCAGCGCGAAACGGCGAATCGCGTGGGCAGCCGCCTGCGCGAAGGTGAATCCAGCGCCTTCGACATGGACCGCGCGGTCGCCGAAGCCGACGCGCTCGACGCGCAGGTGCCACCGCTCCGGATGCTGGCCGGCGTCTCGCAGACGCGGCTGGCCGTGCTGCTGGGCCGCAACCCGTCGGCCCGCGTCGTCGGCGAGTACGCAGGCTTTGCGTGGCCCGCGGCGCGCGAGATCGGCACCGGCCAGCCCAGCGAACTCCTGAGGCGCCGTCCGGACTTGATCGCTGCCGAAGCGCGCGTAGCGGCCGAGACGCTGCGCGGCGCCGAGGCGCGAGCCCAGTATTGGCCCAAGCTCTTCCTGAGCGCCCTGTTCGGCCGCGAGGACCTGCGCCTGAACGCGCTCGATCTCGCGCCGGTGCACTTCTCGAACGTCGCGCTGGCCTTTGCCATGCCGGTCTTCAACGCCGGCCGCATCGACGCCGGCATCCGCGCGCAGTCGGCGCGGGCCGACGAGGCGCTGCTGGTCTGGCAGAAGGCGGTGCTGTTCGCCGTGCAAGAGGTCGAGGACAGCCTGCTCGTGCGTACCGAGGAGGCCGCGCGAGCCACTGCGCTGGCCAGCACCGTCGAGCACCGCCGCCGCTCGCTGCAGCGCGCGCAGTCGCTGCGGCGCGAAGGACAGATCGACCTGTTGGTGCTGCTGGACGTGCAGCGATCGGTGCTGTCCAGCGAACTCGCGCTGTCGGACAGCCGCCTTCAGCAGGTGCTCGCCGATGTGCAGCTCTACAAGGCACTGGGCGGAGGCTTCGCGCCGGCCCAGGCCAACACCGCGATGACGCCCCTTACCGAGAGGACGCCCCAATGAACAGGACTTTCCCCGCCGTGTCCCTTCTGGCCGTGGCCGCCGCCGCCGTCGTCGTGCTCGCCGCTTGCAGCGACCCTCCCGCCCCTGCCACCAAGGTCAAGCCAGTCTTTGTGACCACCGTGACCGAGGTCGTTTCATCGCAGACGCGCTCGTTCACTTCCGTTGTCAGAGCCCGTGTCGAAACGGACCTCGGTTTCCGCACCGGCGGCAAGGTGGTGGACCGGCTGGTCGAGGTGGGCGACGTTGTGAAGGCCGGCCAGGCGCTGGCGCGGCTTGATCCGGCCGACTACCAGCTGGCCGTGAGTGCCGCCGCCGACCAGGTGCAGGCGGCGTCGGTCGATGCGCAGCAGGCCGCTTCCGACGAGGTTCGCATGCGCCGCCTGCTGGCGGACGGTTCGGTGGGCAGTGCCGACCACGAGCGCCAGAAGGCACGCGCCGACACAGCTGCGGCGCGGCTGGAGCAGGCGCGCCGCCAACTCGACTTGGCGCGCAATCGGGAGGGCTACACGACGCTGATGGCGCCCTACGCCGGCGTAATCACCGCGCTGCGCTTCGAGCGTGGCCAGGTGGTCGCCGAAGGCCAGCCAGTGCTGTCGCTGGCCCGGGACGGCGAGCGCGAGATCGTCGCCGACCTCCCGGAGGAGTGGGTGGGCCGTGCAAGAACACTCACCGCCTCCGCCACGACGTGGCAGGACCCCAAGTCTTCGGTGCGACTCTTGCTCCGTGAGCTCTCGCCACTGGCCAGCGCGCAAGGCCGGACCTTTCGCGTGCGCTACGCCGCGGCCGCTGAATCGCGTGACCAGGCCGCCGCGCTGCCGCTTGGCAGCACCATGCAGCTGAACCTCTCCGCACGGCCCGACGGTCCGGCGGCCACGGTTCTGCCGGTGACCGCACTGGTGAAGGCGAGCGGTTCGACGGGCGTCTGGGTGCTCGACGCGAAGGGATCTGGCGTTGTCTTCAAGCCCGTCCAGGTGGTGAGCATGGACGACGCGACGGTGCACGTCATCGGACTGGTCGCCGGCAGTCGAGTGGTCAGCGTCGGTGCACAGAAGCTCGATTCCGGCATCACCGTGCGCGCCATCGAACGCGCGCCGGAAGACGGGCTCGCCCGCGTCGCGAAGAGCAGCTCATGAAGCGCTTCAACCTCTCGGAATGGGCAGTCACGCATCGGCCGATGGTGCTGTTCCTGATCATCACGACGCTTATCGTCGGTGGCCTGTCCTTCAGCCGGCTCGGCCGCCTGGAGGACCCCAACTTCGATGTGCCGCAGATGACGGCCATCGTCGTGTGGCCTGGCGCCAGCGCGCAGGACGTGCAAGACCAGGTGCTCAACCGCATCGAGCGCAAGCTGCAGGAGCTGGATCACTTCGAGTACGTGCGCAGCTTCTCGCGCCAGGGCTACGGTGGCATCACACTGTGGATGAAGGGCGGCACCAGCAAGGCGGAGCTTGAGAACGCCTGGTACCAGGTGCGCAAGAAGATCGGCGACGTACGGCAGGAGTTTCCCGACGGCGTGCGCGGGCCGTTCTTCAACGACGAGTACAACGACCGCTACAGCGTGCTCTACGCGCTGAGTGCGCCCGAGCTTTCGATGGCCGAGCTGCTGGCCGTCACCGAAGACGTGAAGCGGCGCATCCAGGGTGTGCCCGGTGTTGGCAAGGTCGACGTGCTGGGCAAGCAGGCGGAGCGCGTGTTCGTCGAAGTCTCGACCCGGCGGCTCGCCGCGCTCGGCATTGCGCCGACCGCGGTGTTCGACGCGCTCGCGCGCCAGAACCTGGTGGCCCCGGCGGGTTCGGCCGACGCGACCCACGATCGTGTCCAGGTGCGGGTCGACGGCGCGCTGCACAGCGCCGCCGACGTCGCCAACGTGACGCTGGAGGTGGGCGGCCAACTGCTGCACCTGGCGGACATCGCGAACGTGCGCACTGGCTACGAAGACCCGCCGAGCCTGACCATCCGCCACAACGGCGTGCCGGTGCTGGCGATCGGCGTGACGATGCAAGGCAACGGCAACGTGCTGGATCTCGGGCATGCGCTCGAACAGCGGCTGGCGCAGGTGCGGCAGGAGCTGCCGGCGGGTGTGGAGATCCAGCAGTATGCGGATCAGCCGCGGGTCGTGTCGGAGTCGGTCTGGGAATTCGAGCGTTCGTTCCTGGAAGCGCTGGCAATCGTGCTGGCGGTGTCCTTCTTGTTTCTCGGTTGGCGCACCGGCATCGTGGTGGCCGCATCGGTGCCGCTGGTGCTCGCGCTCGTGGCGGCCGTGATGTATGCCGCCGGCTGGAATCTGGACCGCATTTCGCTCGGCGCATTGATCATCGCGCTCGGCCTGCTGGTGGACGACGCCATCATCGCCGTCGAGATGATGGTGGTGAAGCTCGAGGAGGGCTGGGACCGCCTGAGCGCTGCTACCTACGCCTACACGTCGACGGCCTTCCCCATGCTGAGTGGCACGCTGGTCACGGCCGCAGGCTTCATGCCGGTGGGCTTCGCGAAGTCGATCGCTGGCGAGTACGCGGGCGGCATCTTCTGGGTCGTGGGCGCGGCGCTGATCCTGTCGTGGGTAGTGGCCGTGGTCTTCACGCCTTACCTCGGCGTCCTGCTGTTGCCCAAGAACCTGGCCACCGGCACGCACCACGACGTCTACGACCGGCCCATCTATCACCGGCTGCGACGCATCGTCGACTGGGCGGTGCAGCACCGAAAGTGGGTCCTGGCGCTCACGGTGCTGGCGTTCGCCATCGCCGGCGCCGGCATGCTCAAGGTGCAGCAGCAGTTCTTCCCCACCGCATCGCGGCCTGAACTGCTGGTGGAACTGCGGTTGCGCGAGGGAGCGTCGTTCGCGGCCACCGAGCGCCAGGTGAAGCTGCTCGAGGCGCGACTGGCAAAGGACCCCGACATCGAGTTCTTCACCGCCTACACCGGCGCCGGCACGCCGCGCTTCTATCTGTCGATCCAGCCGGAGCTCCCCAACCCGGGGTTCGCACAGTTCGTCATCAAGACGGCCGGTATCGAGCAGCGCGAACGCGTGCGCGCGCGGCTGATGGGTCTGTTCGCCAACGACGAGGTCCTGCCCGACGTCAAGGCCCGCGTGCTGCGCCTCGAGTTCGGCCCACCGGTGGGCTTCCCGGTCCAGTTCCGTGTCATCGGTCCCGACAAGGCGCAGGTGCGGGAGATCGCCTACAAGATGCGCGACGCTGTGCGCCAGAGCCCGCTGGTGCGTGACACACAGCTGGACTGGAACGAGCAGGTTCGCTCGATGAAGGTCCACGTCGACCAGGACAAGGCACGGCTCCTGGGCTTGTCCACGGCCGAGATTCAGGGCCTGGTGCAGACCGCGCTGGACGGCGCCCCGGTGACGCAGATCCGCCGCGGCGAGGAGCTCGTGGACGTCGTCGTGCGGGCCACGCCCGACGAGCGCAAGCGCATCGGTCAACTGGGCGACCTGCAGCTGTTCACGCGCAGCGGCGTGACCGTGCCGCTGTCCCAGGTGGCCAGCGTGGAGCCGGCCTTCGAGGAGCCGGTGCTGTGGCGACGCAACCGGGACATGGCACTCACCGTGCGCGGCGACGTCGTCGACGGCGTGCAAGGCCCGGACGCCACCGCGAAGATTCGGCCGTCGCTGCAGCCCATCATCGACAGCCTGCCATCGGGCTACCGCATCGAGGAAGGCGGCGCGATCGAAGAGAGCGACAAGGCCAACAAGGCGCTGTTCGCGGTGTTCCCGGCGATGTTCGCGGTGATGCTGACGCTGCTGATGATCCAGTTGCAGAGCTTCTCGCGGCTGTTCATGGTGTTCATGACGGGCCCGCTGGCGCTGATCGGCGTGGTGCCCGCGCTGCTGCTGTTCCAGGCGCCATTCGGCTTCGTCGCGCTGCTCGGCGTGATCGCACTCGGCGGGATGATCATGCGCAACTCGATCATCCTCGTCGACCAGATCGATCAGGACATCGCGCGCGGCGTCGCCCCCTGGTCCGCCATCGTCGACGCCACGGTGCGGCGATCGCGTCCCGTGGTGCTGACGGCCGCCGCCGCGGTGCTGGCCATGATCCCGCTCACACGCAGCGTCTTCTGGGGACCGATGGCCATCTCGATCATGGGCGGCCTGGTCGTGGCCACGGCGCTGACCCTTGTCTTCGTGCCAGCGCTCTACGCCACTTGGTTCCGCGTACGGCGCGAAAGCCCCGCACGGGCGCCGGGCGCGGCACTGATGACGGCCATCGCCTGACGTTTGATTGAATGGAGAGTGAGATAGAAATGTCGAGAGATCTGCAACACCAGCAGCCCGTGGCGATCGTCACGGGTGCAACAACAGGCATTGGCGCAGCCACCGCCCGCGCGCTTCACGCGGCTGGATACCGTGTGTTCGGGACGTACCGCAAGCTGCCGGCGCCGGGGATGTCCGGCGTCGACTACGTAGCATGCGACGTGACCAACGACCTCGCGGTTGACGTTGCAGTGCGCGAGGTGCTCGCGAAGGCAGGCCGCATCGACCTCCTGGTCAACAACGCGGGAGTTGGGTTGATGGGGGCCGCGGAGGAGTCTTCGCTCGATCAGGCCAAGTGGATCTTCGACGTCAACCTGTTCGGCGCGATCCGCATGACGAAGGCGGTCTTGCCCCCGATGCGCCACCAGCGTGCCGGACGCATCGTCAACATCAGCTCTGTGCTTGGCCTGATCCCGTCGCCCTTCTCGGCGCTATACGCATCGAGCAAGCACGCGATCGAAGGCTACTCGGAGTCGCTGGACCATGAAGTCAGAGGCTCTGGCATCCGGGTCGTTCTTGTCGAGCCGGCTTACACCCGCACAGGGTTCGACAGCAACGCTCTGGTTGCCGATCAGCAGAACGACCACTATGCAGCGGCGCGGGCAAATGCCGAAGCGGTGTTCCGTGCCGTGATGACGACCGCTGACTCACCTGACGTGGTGGCCGACGCAGTCGTGACAGCCGCCACCGCTGCCGCACCGCGTCTGCGATATGCCGCGGGCCGCGTGGCCAAGAAGGTGAGTCTGCTCAGGCGCTTCGTCCCTGCATCGGCATTCGACAAGAGCCTGCGCAAGCAGCTGCAGATGCCCGCATAGGCCTACTGCATTGGCTTTCCCAGGCGGTGTCACTAGTCGAACGGGAGGAGGACGTCATGAGCATCACCTATGCCCGCATGTTGATCCTCGCTGTTCGCGGGCATGTGCGAGCAAACGGGAAGACAGGCCGAACCTGGTCCTACCCGTGAGATCGCAGACTGCTCAAGATGGAAGGGAGAGCAACACTGCTCCAGCATGTGTCAAAAGGTGCTAGCGATCCGTTCGTGATACAGACGATCGATCCGTACGAGGACGACCTCGGGGAAGTAGGTCAGGGCGCCGTGCAGGTGTAGCTCGTTGCCAACTTCGCCGCCGCAGCGTCGTTGGCCGGGCCCGTGTACCGCGGGTACTGCGGGTACTGGCACAACGGGCGAGCGAACGTCAACGCGCCCGAGGCGTCACGCTTCTCCGCAGTCAGCGCGGCAGGCGCGACTCCCTTCGTCACCCATTGATCCAGCGCGGTCAGCAAGTCCGCGCTGTCCGCTCCTGGGCCGCCTGCGCAATGGTCGACACCGGGCGCAACGTAGAAGCGGGTGGATGCGTCGGCATTCGTCGCGCCGGCGGCGTTTCGCATGTTGGCGACGTACTCTGCGGTCGAGTTCACGCTGAGCGCCCCGTCATTGCCGCCATGCCACAGAATCAGCTTGCCGCCGCTGTTGATGAACGGTCGAATGTCGGTGTTCGTCGCGTCGTTGAGCGCGGCCATCGCATAGAGCGCATTCTGGTTCTGGTCCCACGGCGCGTAGGTCAGCGAATTCGCCGCCGGGTCGCGCGCAAGATAGTTCTTGACCGTCGTGTCCTGGAACAGGAACTGCAGCGCGCCGGTGACGTTGCCGCCGCCGGTCTCCCATGCCGCCCAAGCGCCCGGATCGTCCTCGTTTCCGGTCAAGGGCCAGCCAGCATTGCGGAAGGTACTGCTGCCGGAGAACACGGCGTCGGTCGTCCACGAGGTGACCACGGCCAGCTGTGCATCCGACAGGCAGGTGTCGCCGGTGTCCGCGCCGCCGGCACAGCGCAGCGCGGTCACGTTGACGAGCGCGGGCGTACAGGCCGCGGGGTTCGAGACGACGCCATCGACGATGCCATCCAGCGCGTCGCAGGCGTCGCGCACATGCTTCGCCAGCAGCGCCGTCTTCGCCGTGCCGAACGCACCCCCGGGGGCGGCCAGTGCCTTGGCCGTGCGGTTGAATGCGCCCATGAACCCCACCCAGTTGTACGCGGGTGCGCGCGCGACGACGCCGTCGAACAGATTCGGATAGCGCTGCACATTCATCAGCGCCTCTCGCCCGCCGTTGGAACAGCCTTCGAAATAGGACTTGGATGGCGGCACACCGTAGGCCGCAGTCACCGTCTCGAGCGCGGTCGACATCACCGTCGGCACCGAGAGGCTGCCGAACAGCTGGGCCGCAAACGTGTCGGTCAACGCGAAGCTCGCAGACAGCCCACTGCCTTGGTGGCCCGAATCGCTCGCGACCGATGCGTAGCCCTGAGTGAGTGCCGGCAAGGACAAACCGGGGATCGAGCCGTTGTAGCCACCACCACCGCCGTAGTAGAGCTTGCCGTTCCAGGCATCCGGCAGACGCATCTCGAAGTTCAAGGCCGGCGCGAGGGTGCCATTGACCTTGCAGTAGGTCGGTACAGCGCCGCTCGCGGGCACCGCCACAGCGGCCAGGGTCGCGCCCGCAATCGTCTTGCCGGAAAGTGCGGCACAGGCCTGCTGCGCAGTCACTACTGCCACCGCTGACGCGGCTGAGTCGTCGTCCGAGCCGCATGCCGATAGCAGCAAGGGGCACAAGCCCGCTGCGATGAGTGATGCGACCTGTGTCCGGCTCGTCTTGCAGTTGCCAACGTTCATGTCTCGCTCCTTCGTTGTTCTGATCCGATTCTGGAATCCGCGCCGCCGATTGACTGTCCATCGGTGTACATTCGCCGCGTCTTTCGGCTAGGGAAAACCATGTCCGCCTCCTCCCTCGAACTGCGCGACCGCCTGCTGGAAGCACCGTGGGCCAAGCACCTCACTGTCGAGCAGCTGGTGCGCGTCGAGGCAGAGACTCAGGTGATCAAGTACACCGCTGGGTCTATCGTCTTTCAGGAAGGCGAGCCCGCCGAACATTGGCTCGGCGTGTTGGAAGGAATGGTGAAGGTCGACACCGTTTCCGCGGATGGCCGCAGCACGACCTTCATTGGCGTGTCCGCCGGCGGATGGCTGGGAGAGGGATCGATGCTCAAGCGCGAACGCAGGCCTTACGAGGTGGTCACGCTGCGCGACAGCTGGATCGCACTGATGCCCGTGAAGACATTCGACTGGCTCTTTGAAACCAGCCTGGCGTTCAACCACTTTCTCGTGCGGCAGTTGAACGCTCGACTCGGCCAGTTCGTCGCGGTCGTGGAGAGTTGTCGAATGCAGTCGACCACTGCGCAAGTGGCGGTGTGCGTGGCAGAGCTTTTCAACCCGACGCTGTGCTCTGCCACCTCGGACGCTTTGCACATCTCGCAAGAGGAGATCGCACGCCTGTGCGGCTTGTCACGGCAGATCGCGAACCGCGCCCTGCACGAACTGCAGGCGGCCGGCTTCGTGCGGATGCAGTACGGCAGCATTCTTGTGCTGGATGTCGGCGGCTTGCATGCATTCGGAAGGGGTGTGAGACTGGGACAAGACGCGCCGCGACCCGTCGCCCGCCCACACTGAGGTGCGGACTCACACGCAGCGCCTGTGGCGCTCGATGCAGGCGCCGAGGATCTCGTTCCCGGTTCGCGCCCACCAAGTATTCGAGAAGATCTCCACTTCGCAGAAGCCCGCGAAGCCTTGCGCCTCGACCCAGCCGCGCACCTGCCGGATGTCGATGACGCCGTCGCCCATCATCCCGCGGTCGTTCAGCAGGTCGGTCGTGGGCGTGAGCCAGTCGCATACGTGAAAGGCGAGCAGCCGCTCGCGCCCCGCGCGCTCGATCTGCGCCTTCAGCTTCGGGTCCCACCAGACGTGGTACAGGTCGACGGCCACACCGAGCGCTCCGCTGCGCTGCGGATCGAGGGCATCGCACAGGTCGAGCGCCTGCTCGAGCGTGTTGACGCAGGCGCGATCCGCCGCGTACATCGGATGCAGCGGCTCGATCGCGAGCGGCATCCGCCGCGCGCGTGCCTGCTCGAGCAGCCATTCGATGCCGTCGCGGACCTGC
>Ga0075366_10001232_pt1 | contig 12699 bp, 12 predicted proteins | sample EndMethybrTD3031_FD_72351 | JGI IMG/M metagenome (GOLD analysis project Ga0075366, IMG submission 72351) | Populus endosphere microbial communities from Tennessee, USA - Endosphere MetaG P. TD hybrid TD303-1 | ecosystem: Host-associated > Plants > Roots > Endosphere | place: USA: Tennessee...
TAAATGACGAGATTAACTATCAGCAATTTACATGGATAAAACCAAACAGTTTTCGGGTTCATGGGCTGTAATTTTAGGAGGCTCTGGCGGCTTTGGGTTTGGGGCTTTGCAAAAGCTTGCCGCACACGGCATGAACGTGGCGGTTTTATACCGCGAAACCGCTATTACCGAAAAACCTCTTAAAACAAAACTTAACCAGATTGCTGAAGCAAACGGTGTAACTATTTTACCTTTCAACATAAACGCGCTTGAACAAACCGGCCGCGATTTATTTTTAAAACAATTTACCGACGTTGCTGTACATAAACATTGTGTTAAGTTATTACTGCATTCAATAGCACGGGGCAATTTAAAACCATTGGCTGCCGGGGCAGAAAATGCTGACACCGCTACTGTTCTTTCAACTGATGATATACAGGCCACAAGCTATGCCATGAGCAATAGTTTGCTTGATTGGACAAGGCTATTGTTAAACGCCGGCCTTTTTAATGCCGATGCCCGTATTATAGGCCTTACCAGCGGTGGGGCGCATAAATACTGGGAAAGCTACGCGGCGGTATCTATTGCAAAAGCATCGTTAGAGAGCCTTGCAAAATACATGGCGGTTGAGTTTAGCCGTTATGGGATAAAAACCAATTTGATACAGGCCGGGGTTACCGAAACCGCATCATTAAAAAGAATTCCGGGCAGCGATAAATTAATTGAACTGGCCGGAGCAAACAACCCTATGGGTCGTATAACCAGGCCTGCAGATGTGGCAAACGTAATATATATGCTTTGTACCGACGAAGCCTTCTGGATAAATGGCTCATTGATTCATGTTGACGGTGGCGAACATTGTTTGTAATGATATAGATTTTTAGATACATGAATAACCACATACTCAACCATTTACCATACAAATCTACTTTCCGCTTTATTGATAATATTACATCATTAAACGAGAATGGTGTTATTGGCGATTTTACTTTGAAACAGGATGCCTTTTTTTATGAGGACCATTTTGAAGGAAACCCGGTTACGCCAGGCGTTATCATTACTGAAATTATGGCCCAGATTGGTTTGGTTGTACTGGGTATATTTTTGATTATGAAAGAACCCGGTAACGATTTTACCAGCGATACATCATTATACCCGGTGCTTACCTCAACAGATGTTTCTTTTTACAAAATGGTTTTACCCGGCCAAAAGGTGACGGTTATTTCTAAAAAACAATATTTTCGTTTCGGCAAGTTAAAATGCATTGTGGAGATGCTGAACAGCGAAAAAGAAATTGTTGCCAGGGGCACATTTGCCGGTATTATTAAACATATTGATCTCAAATGAGCAGGCGCGTTGTAGTTACCGGCATGGGCGTTGTATCGCCAAACGGCATAGGGCTCAGCACTTTCCTTGATGCCATACAAAACGGCATCTCGGGGATCAAGTTTCAGCCTTTGTACGAAGAATTGAAATTTAGCTGCCATGTTGCGGGCAAGCCCGATTTTGTGCTGGAAGATCTTAAAACCAAAAACTACATATCCGAAGTTGTTTTTCACGGCCTTAAGGGCACCAATATAGGTTATGGCCTTATGGCGGCGCTTGACGCCTGGGCCGATGCCGGCCTGGAATACGATACCGACGAACCCCGCTGGGAAACCGGCTGTATTTTTGGCAACAGTGTATCTGATACCGAGGCCATGAAAAATGTAATTACCCGTGTTGATAATAAAGAAGCAAAAAAATTAGGTTCGCGGGTGGTAGAGCAGGCTATGAACAGCGGAGTTACCTCCTATGTATCGGGCCGTTTGGGGCTGGGCAATAAAGTAATTACCAATTCGGCTGCCTGCGCCACGGGTACACAGGCTATTTTAATGGGTTACCAAGCCATTAAAGATGGCTATGCCAAACGGATGCTGGCAGGCAGCAGCGAATATGTTGACACTTATGTATTCGGCTCGTTTGATTCTATGCGGGTATTATCCCGTAAATATAACGACCAGCCCGAAAAGGCATCAAGGCCGATGAGCATAACCGCAGGCGGTTTCGTTCCCGGCTCTGGTTCGGCCGCGCTGGTTTTGGAAGACCTGGAATTTGCTTTGGCCAGGGGCGCCAGAATTTACGCCGAGGTTTTAGGAGGATCAACCAATAGCGGCGGCCAGCGCATGGGCGGCTCCATGACGGCGGCCAACCCACAGGGTGTTATCAGGTGCATTGAAGATTCGATAACCAATTCCAACATCAGCGCTGGTGACATCGACCTCATTAGCGGTCACCTCACTGCCACTAATGCCGATATGCAGGAAATTCAAAACTGGTGCAAAGCGCTTGGCCGGGGCGGAGACGATTTTCCGCTGATGAATTCGCTTAAATCGATGATCGGGCATTGCTTGAGCGCGGCCGGCTCTATCGAATCGGTGGCATCAATATTGCAAATAGTACACGGGTTTGTTCATCCAAACATCAACCTGGATGATCCTAATCCAGAAATAGGCAACTACATCAATTTAAACCGTTTGCCTGTTTCGTTAGTCAAAAAAGACATTAATATCGTTGCTAAAGCCAATTTTGGCTTCGGCGATGTCAATTCCTGCTTAATATTTTCTAAATTTAACCCTAATGACACGACAAGAAATTTTAACTGAACTAAAAAAGGTTTTATCGCCATATACCCTTGATAAAGAAGCCCTGGCCAGCATCGACGAAAATACCGACCTCATTAAAGACCTGAAAATTAATTCGGCTAATCTTGTTGATATCATTATTGATGCTGAAACCAAATACAATATCGAGATAGATTACGATGCTGCAGACAAAATGGTAAACGTAGGCGGCTGTATTGATGTAATTGAAGAAAAGACCAACCAGCAAACATGATCATAAGTGCCGGTAATGATATTGTAGACCTCCAGGCCATCGACACAGCGCGAACAAATAACCCCAGGTTTTACACAAAATTCATTACCGGCGCCGAAGCTGCATTATACAACCAACCCCAACTGGCCCATTTACCCTTTGAATGTTTTGTATGGATGCTATGGTCGGTTAAAGAATCGGTATACAAATTCCAGCAAAGGCATAATCCCGGCCTTGTTTTTTCTCCCTCAAAAATTGTTGTCGAAAGTATTAAGCCTCCTTTGAGTACAAGGATGGCCGATGTTGCCAACGGGCCAATTGAAGGCAAAGGTTTTGATGCCCAACTTTTCTATAACAGCACTATTGTTTTTGATTTGCATACGCTCTATTCACAGTCGATAGTCAACGACAGTTTTATTGTAACCCTGGTTAACAATAGCAATAAGTTTGAAAATATGTACTGGGGCGTCAAGCCTATTGACAACAGTGGCCCGGCATATCAATCAACAGAAGTACGAGCGTTTATATTAGAAAAGCTCCGGCCTGTTTTGGCGTCCACACATCTTAATATCATTAAAAAAACCTCAGGTTGCCCTGTTTTGTATGATGGGACTATTGAAACAACCGTACCTGTTTCATTGGCACATCATGGCCGGTATGTGGCTTACGCATTTCTTTTCAGCGGATAATAAACAGACAAAACGCCTTCGGTTGGGTTAACATAACTTAACATATTTCGGCTATATCCTCATCTAAATGTTTGATAGCTAATAAATTACATTTCGACATGGTTAACACTAAACAGATAGCGAAATTTAGGCGAATCCCGATATTTGCGACTGTTGTTGGCCTACTGACAATACCTCCGTCAGGTAGTTAACGCCTCTATTTTTTTGATATCGCGATAGCAGATGTACAGCGGGATAAATCCAAAAATGCCAAAGCAACAATCAATAAACCTCCAGTAAACAGGAATGCCACGGATAGGCCCGGCAATAAATGCCAGCGGAAAAACCATAATGCAGGCAATCATTCCAAACTGAATTATCCATATGTTTTTTACAGGATTGCGCAGGGGGCCAATAAACGCGGTGGCGATAACCAGGTGCCCAAATGCCAGCCAGTCGGTTCCGTAACTTAGATAGGGGTAGTTTTGGTTAGTTGTTTTTACGGCCAGGTAAACCTGCGTTATCCAGTTATGCATAAAAACCGGGAATATATTTACATTGGCCAGGAAAGCCAGCTCCGTTTCTATCGGGAAGGCAGTGATACCGCTTAACACCAGCCCTATAATAAATACAATGATCCAGGTTTTTACTTTTTTGCGCAGTTGAGGTTCGGTTTGCATAATGGGTATTCAATTTATTTTTAAATGAAATGAAAATTGCCAAGCTATTAATCGAGAAAATAAAAGTACTTTGACATTCAAAGTTAGTTAAATTATTCTAAAACCTACATCCTTTTAAATGCTTGTGATTATATTTGTTGCAAAGGAAATGGTGTCTTCCTACTCAACCGCACTAAAAAGCTGATGGCGCCTGCATTAATTAACCCGTGGAGTAATATTCCTCGCTAATTTTTTGTAGGTGAAAATTTTTTCAATCAAACCCATTTCAAAAACATCCCGCCGGTTAGCACGTGGCGTATCCCTTTTTACAACATTTTAGTATCTCAAACAATCAGCATCAATGTTTTATGCCGCTTGTTTTGTTGCTGCAACTACAATCCATCAATTTTAAAACTAAATTAGCGTCGCCATAAAATGAACGATAACATTTTTACGTCCGATTTTTTTTCGATAGTGAAAAACCTGCTCAGGTGGACACTCATCATCGTCCCCATTGCCATTATCACCGGCAGCATGGTGGCCTTGTTTTTATGGCTGCTCAGCTGGGCAACACACTTCCGGTTTGCCCATACTTACCTGTTATATCTACTACCGGTTGCCGGGGTTGCCATCCATTTCATATATAAGCTGGCCGGTAAATCATCAGAGAAAGGAAACAACCTCATTATCGACGAGATCCATCAGCCAGATTGCGGTGTGCCCAAACGGATGGCGCCGATTGTATTGCTTACCACGGTTATCACCCATTTATTTGGCGGATCGGCCGGGCGCGAAGGTACGGCGGTACAAATTGGAGGCAGCATAGCCCAGGCCTTTGGCAAATGGTTTAAACTAAACCCTGCCGATACCCGCACCATACTCATTGCCGGCATAGCCGCGGGCTTCGGAGCTGTATTTGGCACACCTGTTACCGGGGCCATATTTGCTATGGAAGTTTTAACCATCGGCCGTATACAATACAACGCCTTACTGCCCTGCCTAATGGCCAGCATTATTGGCGATGTTACGGTTGCCGCCTGGGGCATTCACCATACCGTTTACCATATTGACGTTTTTGCAAATGTACCGCGCTGGTATGCAACTTATACCGCCTTCGACTTTTTACTACTGGGCAAAATCATCATAGCCTCGGTCGCCTTCGGCCTCGCCAGTCACCTGTTTGCTTACCTGGTGCATGGGCTAAAATCTTTTTTCGGAACAATCCTTCCAAAACCCTGGCTTGTCCCCGTACTTGGCGGATTGATTATTATCGGCCTTACCGCTCTTTTGGCCAAGCCGGATTACCTGGGCCTTGGTATCGACGCCGAACATGCCGGGGCAATTACCATCCCGTCGGCATTTAACGTGGGCGGGGCCGATACCTGGAGCTGGCTATGGAAAACCATTTATACAACCGTTACCCTTGCAAGCGGCTTTAAAGGGGGCGAGGTAACGCCATTGTTCTACATCGGGGCAACCCTGGGCAATACGCTATCAGTTTTGATGGATGCCCCGGCCGGTCTTTTTGCCGCATTGGGTTTTGTAGCGGTATTTGCCGGTGCTACCAATACGCCGCTGGCCTGTACCTTTATGGGGATTGAACTTTTTGGCAGCCAATATGCATTGTTTTTTGCGGTGGCTTGTTTTACCGCCTATTTTTTTAGCGGGCACTCGGGAATTTACGGTTCGCAGCGCATTGGCATTGCCAAAATACAGGGCCGCTATGCTGATGCTGCAACGCTGGCCGAGGCAGATAAACGCAGGCGGGGATATATGCGGCAGAAACTGGCAAAGTACAGGTTAAAGGGGAAATAGCAAGGGCCTGTTTTTCCGGCTACAGCGTAGCCCCGTGTTTATAGCAAAGCATGAAAAATGATTTTGGCTCCATCGGAGCCCCCTATTACGAATTTGGTAGTGTACAAGTTTGAAATTTGCATGATGAACTATACCTACAAAAGAGATAAGTACTTTCGAAGAAAAGGATTAGTGTATAACTAAAAATAAAGCGAAATTTGATAAGCTCAGGTAATCAACCCTTAATTCAATATTTCATATGGACGTACAGGAACAAATTAAAGAGTATATAAGCAGCCAGCCTGAACCTAAGCGCAGTGAAATGCAAGAGTTGCACCAACGCATACTGCAAACTTTACCAGGTTGTAAACTATGGTTCGACAATGGTAAAAACAGCGAAAATAAAACCGTTAGTAACCCTACTATAGGCTACGGATTGCAAATCATACAATATGCTGATGGAAAGACCAGGGATTTTTTTCAGATTGGTTTGAGCGCAAACACAACCGGAATCTCTGTTTATATCCTCGGTATCAAAGATAAAACATACCTGGCCCAAACGTATGGGAAAGAACTGGGCAAGGCCAGCGTGACCGGGTATTGCATTAAGTTCAAAACGCTAAAAGATATAAACATGGATGTACTTGAAGCGGCAATACGATACGGGGCCGAGCATACCAAGGTAAATTAAACTTTAAACCGGGGCACTGTCCAATTGCATGTAAAACAGGCTACCGCTTTAATTCTCCGGCACGGTCTTTTTAACCGAATCCTTACCCGTCTTCAGCGGTGCGGCAGGTTTAGCTACCGCAGGGATTTTAATGCTATCCTTGCCCGTTTTAATTCCCTTTAGTTTCGTTGTATCTGTCTTCAGCAGGCTATCCTTCCCGGTTGTCAATTGCTTTTTTAAACTATCCACAGGCGCGCCTTTAAGCGGCACCGTTCCTTTTCCATTAGCCGGCTTGCTTTTTATATTAGCCTTATTTCCGGCGGCCTTCACCAGCGCTTTACGGCGCGATGGAATGATGGATTCTTTTGATACCGGCCTATCCTTAGGTTTCCAGATAAAGCCTTTCAATATCTTATCATCCTCAACCACCTTTTTCAGTGGCAGGTACTTGTTTTCGGGCTTAATAAGCAGGCGTATATTGGCAACCTTGCTGTTTTTAAACGATATCACCATGCGGCTGCTTAATGATCGCTCTATCCCCTCAACTACGTTGGTAGCACTATCCCGCTTAAAGTAAATACTTTCGGCATTGCCAACCGTGTACAATCTATCCAGCTTATCGTTTTTAAAGAAGCCGCGCATTTTTTTGCCCCCCATCTGGTTAAAATGCAACGAATCATCCTTCTCCAGGTTCACTACAAAAGCCGAAGGGAACAGTTCCATATTATCCATCTTCTTGTTCCGCATCTGCACGTAAATGGTATCGCCGGAAAGTTGCGAGCCTTGAGTCCAAAACATGGGCTGCACGTAACAACGGATGGTTGAATCGGCATTGCTGTAAAAAATCGAATCGGCCTTGCCTTGTAAATCCGATTTAAACAGCTTGGCATGATGGTGGGCTATCACCATCCTTACCCGGGCGGTATCCTTCAAATTAACCTCACGCTGGGCAAATACGGGATCTTTTTTCATCTCCTCCCTGTGCACGCTATCCTGTTTTGCTTTGCGAATGGCCGATAGCTTATCTTTTTTTATCTGTGCCGAATCCACCTTTACTTTAGGGTGGCCAAAAAAATCACGATGCCGGTAAGTAGTATCCCTGGGGATAGATAGCCCTCTTGCAAACAGTTTTTTCTCGTTTTTTTTGTTTTCAATGATCTGTTTTCTTGCAGCGGCCGATGTATCCCTAACGTAAGCGTAAGCCAGGCGTTGTTTTTCCTGGTATAGCTTCAGGTTTTTGTAGGTCAATATCTGGGTTTCCAGCGTATCCGCCGTCATGTAAACCGAATCTACCTTTACCTTACCCGCTTTTGTGGTATCCTTAGGCACCGGCAAGCTTTTGCCGGGTTTTATGGCAGCCGCTACCTGCGCCAGGTTATTCATCTGTTTTTTGGCATCGCCGGGGTTAATGTTTTTGGCTTGCGCAGAGATTTTCTTTATCGCCGAATCTGCTTTGGCCGAATCTTTTTTTGTCAGGTTGGGTTTTATTTGCCCTGCTGTGTTTACCAGTTCGCTGATGTTTTTTACTTGATCCGGCGTAACGGTTTTATTGGGCACTGCCACTTTGCTGACGGCGGAATCCAACCGGGCCGAATCTTTTTTTGATACGATGCCGTTGGGCTTAATATTGCCGGCCAGGTTTTCCATGTTAGTTATTTTCATGGTATTTGGCGGGGCCTTCATGGCTTTGGTTTTGTTTTTGGCTACAGGAGCAGCGGGTGGTACCGAATCTGTTTTGGTGGTATCTTTTTGCTCGGTAACTAATATCATGTAGGCATTCTCGGTAACAATAGTGCGTTCATCGGCCCTGAAATAAGTGGCCAGGTCGCCTTTCATTGTTATTTTTTGTTCCCTGTCGGTAAAAGTGATGTTTTTAACCGCGCGGCCATATCCTTTTAGTTTGTCATAAAACAAGCTATCGCCTTTTAATGATTTTGTGCCTTGCTTATAGTGGTTTTTTTTGCCAAAAAAAGCCTGCTCGGTAACGGTATTATACAGGCCGTTTTCGGTGTACAAGGTATCTTTATCTTTTTTACCATAAATATTGGTAGGGCCATAAAAATAGGCAATGCGGCTACCCGTATTGTATTTCATGGTATCGGTTTTAATAATGGCATCAACCGTAGTTAAAACCACATCATACCTGAAGTACGAATCGCGGGAGAGCGCAAAATAATACCCGTTTTTACTGGTAAGCACATTATCCTTATTAATCAGCTTACCGCCATTGGTATATGTACCAATACGGGTTGCGGTGTTGTATGTTAAGTAATTGGTGGTAAGGGTGGCGTCTTTATCAACCATCTTAACATTGTCGGTAAGGATGGCCAGTTTGGTATTGCCGTTATAGTTTAACTTATCTGCGAAGATGTTGAGCGTATCGCCCTGGTTTATGTTAACATTATTAAAGGCGTCAAAGGCATTGTCCTGCGGATAAAAATAGGCGCTGTCTGATTTTAGAATGGAGTAATCCTGTTTAAAAACCCCCTTATAAACCCTAATAACATCGCGGCCGTTCATTTTTCCAAACGTACTGCTTTCTGATTGTATCAGGTTTACAATTGATTTTTTTTGGCCCATAACGGTAACCGCCATCATCAATAACAAAAAGCTTAAAACGTATTTTCTCACTGGGGCAAAATTAGTTTTTTGTTGGGGTTATTAAATTAATAATTTTGATGAATGCTACCAGTTGCCCGGTTTGTTAATTTTATTGAACAAAATGCCCTGTTTGCGCCCGGCACTAAGGTTTTGGCTGCTGTAAGCGGCGGTACCGATTCTGTTTTAATGAGCCACCTGTTAAAGGCAGCCGGCATAAATTTTGGTATTGCCCATTGTAATTTCCAGTTACGCGGCGATGAGGCCCTGCGCGACCAGGAGTTTTGCCAAAACCTGGCGCTTAAACTAAAGGTGCCATTTCATACCATCAATTTTGATACCACGCCTTATGCTGCCGCCAACAAAATATCTATCCAGATGGCCGCCCGCGATTTGCGTTACCAATGGTTTGACACCTTAAGCCGGCAGCATGATTACCAGTCCATTGCGCTGGCACATCACCAAAACGATACTATCGAAACTATATTGTTAAACCTTACCCGCGGCACCGGCATTGCCGGCTTGCATGGCATATTGCCCAAAAACGGCGCGCTGGTACGTCCGCTGTTGTTTTTAACCCGCGATGAAATAAATAAAATTGTAGCCGATGATAAACTGGATTTTGTTGAAGACAGTTCAAACGCATCGGCAAAGTATGCCCGTAATAAAATCAGGCTGGAGGTGATACCCCGGTTAAAGGAGCTTAACCCATCGATCGAAAAAACTTTCGAAAACAACCTGAAACATTTTCGTGATCTGGAACTCTTATTGGCAAACGAGGTAGCGGGGCTGCAGAAAACTATTGTACGTCAGAACGCTGATGAAACCTTTTTGCTGGTTGCCGACGTTAAAAAATTAAACCCGGCCCGTTTGCTGCTGTTTAAGTTATTACAGGAATACGGATTTAACGAAACTGCCGTTGATGATGTGCTGTCGGTCTTGGATAAGCACCCGGGCAGAATATTTGAGTCAGCAGGATTTTTGCTGGTGCTTGATCGCGACAAACTAATCATTAGGCAAAAACAGGCAGAAGCACCGGAAGCAGTAACGATATCTGTAAATGAACACGAGGTTCATTTCGGCGCATATAAGCTCAATCTATTGCATGATGATAGCCCGTTGATTGTAAAAGATAACACTTTGGCTACATCGGTTGATGCCGGCTTGCTGGTGTACCCGTTAACAGTACGCGCCTGGCACGACGGAGACTATTTTATCCCCATGGGAATGAAAGGCCGTAAAAAGTTGAGCGATTATTTTATCAACCAAAAGTTATCACTGCATCAAAAAAAAGAAGTCCCGTTGTTGGTAAACGGCAACGGCGATATTATTTGGGTGGGCGGTTACCGGGTGGATGAAAGGTATAAAGTAAACAATAACACTAAAAAAGTTACTATCTTCGAATTGTACAAACTATCATGAACGAGAAAGCCGTATTTGTAGAAAAGCAATACCTGGGCAGGGAATTTATCCCCATTACCATACGCCTTGTTTTGGCTATGTTTTGCTTTGCCGCATACTTTTTTACCGACGAAAGCGAACATAACGGCAACCTGCTGGTACTGGTAGGCTTTGCCATTATCATCATCTCTATCATTATGGGCTTTTTACTCCACTACAGTACAACCGTGGAAAATAAAAGCATCCGCCTGGCCGGTTTGTGGACAGCCCGAGTGGTAAAAATTGATCTTAACAGCATTGTAAAGGCCGAAAAGGGCTTATACAGCCGCTATCTTTTTAATAACCCGGTTTATAACCTGCACACTAAAGGCACTATTCGCTTTTATGCCGCGGGCAATGATGCCGTGCATTTAACCGATAGGGATGGCATGGTGTACATCATAGGATCGCAGCATGTAAATGAATTTTTGCGCGCGATTAAAGAAGAAATGAAAAAGTAACCACACCAATTTACACTGATTGTGTCGGATTTCACGAGTTTTCGGGTTGTTTGTTTACCGCCGGTGATATAATAACAATAGGAAGTTATATTAACGCTTTACTGCCATTGTATTAAACATCGCGTTTAAATCTATCAGCAAATGGCAAATAATAAGAATTTTAATGTTGCGGTATTTGTAGTAATGGTAGCCAAAAACCAACCCTATAAACAAGGGTACCAATACATTTATTGCAGTACCATAGCCCCAATGCCCCACACCAAATATTACCGAAGATATAATTACAGGCCAGTGTCCGCTTTTAAAAAACAGTTTTAACCGGGGTATCATGTAGCCCCTGAATATCAATTCTTCTAAAACCCCTGCCGTAACAGCGCCCAACAATTTTGCAGGGGCGCCCATATTCCGCATTAAGGTAATGGCTGCACTAAGCTTTAACAGGTTAAAGTGCTTTAACGTGAGGCCAATAATGGCTGCTCCGAATACGATAATCAGTAAAATTACAATTACCGATAATATGTAATACCCAACCGAATAGTGCTTATCCTCCCATAACAGCAGTCGTTGCTGCTCGGCTTTGCTCACATATATCAGTATGATTACAAAACACAACCAGAAAAATAAGCGGGATATAACAAACCGGGTTTCTAACGACAGGGCCGGGGCTGCTAAACTTGAAAATAACTTTGAACCTATTGAGAAGCACAGAAATAAAACAGCACTTAGTATAAGGCCATAAATTATGGTAACGCGCGGGTTTTTAGTGGTGAATTGTGTCATTGGGGCCTTAGGTTTGTTTTATCAATTATAGTAAAAAATAACGGGTTCCGGCCAGATTTGCGGAGTTTTAGAAACTTCGCAAATCTTCAGGACGGCTACTCCTCATTCCCCATAACCTCCACCAATTGCTCAATAAAAAGTATCGCGGCTTTTTTGCGGTAAACGCCTTTTTGCCACAGAATATATGATTGCCTTTTGATGCCTTTGGCGATGATGGGCACGGCCGCTACTTTATCCCAGCCTATTAAAGCTTTTTCGTTAAGTACGGTCGCCCAGTGGCCATCCTGTATCAGCGATAGCAACGAATGCACATCGTTCAGTTCGATCCTGATGTTGGGCGTTATCTTGTTTTTATAAAAAAGGGCATTGATAAAATCGCGTGAGCTGAAACCTTTGCCGGGCAATATCAGTTCCTGCCGCGCCAATTCTTCCAGGCTGATTTTGTCGAGTTTTGCCAATGGATTGTTTTTGGCAACTACCATAACAACGCTGCTGCTAAAAAGTACCTGCATCTCCAGGTCTTCATCGTCGGATGGGTTATGGAATGCCAGGATCATATCCAGTTCGGCCAGGCGCAGCTTTTTTTCCAACTCCTCGGGGCTGCCGTAAGTTATAAAAATTTTGATGCCGGGATACTTATTGGAAAACGGCGCCAAGGCTGGTAACAACAATGAGGTAAAAGCATACGAAACGCCCAGGTTAAGTTCGCCCGTGGCGGCGTTACTGAGCTCAGTAATGGCCTGTTTGCCTTTTTGTACCTCGTTTAATATTTTACGGGCGTGGGTTAAAAATAT
>Ga0075366_10001233_pt1 | contig 12683 bp, 10 predicted proteins | sample EndMethybrTD3031_FD_72351 | JGI IMG/M metagenome (GOLD analysis project Ga0075366, IMG submission 72351) | Populus endosphere microbial communities from Tennessee, USA - Endosphere MetaG P. TD hybrid TD303-1 | ecosystem: Host-associated > Plants > Roots > Endosphere | place: USA: Tennessee...
TGTAGGTGTTGGTGCCGGACGGCGTGATGGCGTTGTAGATGATGCCCATCGTCTGGCCGAATTCCGGCGCATAGCCCGTGGTAACGACCTTGACTTCGCGGATCATCACCTCCGACATCGGCATCTGGCGCAGGCCGGCGCGGTCCTTCTGGGTGTTGTTGCTGCCGTCGATCTGATAGTTGACGCGGAGCAGCGCCCCGTTCGACGTGATCCGCGTCGCGCCGAACTCCGAGTTCTCGAAGCCGACGACGCCGGGCTGGAGCAGCGCGAAGTTGTACGGGTTCCGCGAGGTCAGCGGCAGCGTCTTGATCTCGGCCTCGGTCAGGGTGCGGCCCTGCTCGATCTTGCCGGCGTCGACGAGCGGCGCGTCGGCGGTGACGGCGATGGTCTCGCTGACGGCGCCGACCGCCAGCTTGAGGTTGACGACGGCGGCCTGGCCGGCCGAGAGGTTGATGCCCGTCTGCTCCAGCTTCTTGAAGCCGGCCAGCTCGGCCTCGACCTTGTAGCGGCCGAGCGGCAGCAGCGGCGCACGGTACAGCCCGCTGTCGTTGCTGACGACCGCGCGCGTGTCACCGGTGTCGAGGTTCGTGATCGTCACCGTGACGCCCGGCAGCACGGCCCCGGAGTCTTCGCTGATGACGCCTTCGATCGACGCGTTGATCGCGGTGGACTGGGCGGCCGCCGGCAGCACGGCCGCGGCAATGAAGAGCAGCGCGAGGAACAGACGGTGCATATGCTGAACGGCTCCGGCGGGATGGCGGTGCAAGCAGTATAGCGAGCGGACGCGGACGGGTTGGCACCGATTCTTGACGCGCGGCCGGCTGTCGCGGTGTGGACGGGCCTGGGGCCGCCCGCCACTCGCCCCTCGTGCGCGAGGGCCCTCTCCCGCTTCAGCCTGCTGGCCGTGGTGAGAGGCGGCGCCGGCGGCGGCGCATCGGTGCGGCGAACCGATGCGTTTGACCACACGTCCTGATACTTGATAGGACTAAACCAATTTGCCGCATCCCGCCATCGACGCCAGCACGTCCGTTTTCAATCGTCGGCGGCAGTCGGAACGACGCTGGCGGCCAGCGCAGGAGGCGATGTCCGATGAGATCACGACGACTCGTGTGGAGCGGCGTCGGCGCGGTCTGCGCAATAGGCGCCATCGGTGGCGCGTGGCTGCTGTCGCTGCCGCCAGACCCAGGGGTGGCTTCGTCGCCGCCGATCGAGCCAGCCGAAACCGAGGCGTTGCTCGCGGCGCTGACGCCGCCGAAACGGTCGCGTCCACTCATCGCCGCGATCGGCATCAATGAGGCGACGGAGACTACCGACTACCTGATGCCGTACGGGATCCTTCGGCGGGCCGACGTAGCCGACGTCGCGTTGCTTGCGACGGGGCCAGGTCCCGTCAGGCTCTTTCCCGCGCTCACGGTCCAACCCGACGCCACTGTTGCCGAATTCGACAGCCTGCATCCTGACGGGGCGGATTATGTGATCGTCCCGGCGATGAGCCGCGACGACGATCCGGTGGTGATGGCCTGGCTGGGGAGCCAGGCGGCCAAGGGGGCGCTGATCGTCGGCGTGTGCGCCGGCGCCAAGGTCGTGGCCCAGGCCGGCCTGCTCGACGGCAAGCGGGCGACGACTCATTGGTACTACCTCGCCGAGCTGCTCGCCGGGCATCCGGCGGTCCGATATGTCGCCGACCGACGGATTGTGGTCGACGGTGGGGTGGCGACGACGACCGGCATCAGCGCGTCCATGCCGATGGCCCTGACCCTCGTCGAGGCGATTGCGGGCCGCGCGAGAGCGGAGGCCGTCGGCCGTGATCTGGGCCTGACGGTCTGGAACGAACGTCACGACAGTCGCGCGTTCCAGTTCACCCGCCCGTTCGCCATGACCGCCATCCGCAACAGCCTGGCATTCTGGCGCCGAGACACGTTCGGCATCGAATTGTCGGCGGGGGTCGATGAAGTGGCCCTGGCCCTGGTGGCGGACGCCTGGTCCCGAACCTACCGATCGCGGGCGGTGACGTTTGCGCCGACCGGCGCCATGCGCGAGAGCCGCCACGGCGCTCGGATCGTTCCCGACGAGGTCCGTGCGCGGTGGCCGGCGGACACGCGCCTGGCGGCGATTGACCGGCTGCCGGCCAAGGCGCTGGACGACGCCCTCCAGGCCATTGGCGAGAGGTACGGCGCGCACACGACCGATTTCGTCGCCATGCAGCTCGAATATCCGACGGCCGCGCGTCGCACCGGTCGCGAACGGCCCGCGGTCGGCCGGAGTGCCACGGCGAGGTCTCTGCCATGACCGAGCGAGCACTGCGCGTGCTGCTCTTCGTCCACGTCTTTCTGTTCGCGCTCGTGGTGGGCGTGTTCTGGGGCACGTGGTTCAGCTTGAGCCGTTCCATCAGCGCCATCACGCCCGCCACGTTCCTCGACATCGGCCACACGATGATCGGCAACCTCGGCGGCCCGATGGCCGTCCTCATGCCGGCGACCCTGGTGTCGGCGGTGCCTGTTGTCGTGGCGCTTCATCGCCGGGGCCGTCGCGCCAGCCTTTCTCTGACGCTGGCCGGCGTGGGATCGTTGGCGGTCGCGCTGGTCATCACGCTGAGCGTCAACGTGCCGATCGACGCCGACATCGCCCGCTGGACGGTCGACACGCTGCCGGCCGACTGGTCGAGCATTCGCGACCGGTGGGAAGCGTTCCACGCCGCTCGCACGTTCATCAGCCTGGCCGGCTTCGGATTCGCGCTGGCGGCAGGACTGTGGTCACGTGACGATGCCACGTCACCGGCGTGACGTCACGTTGCTCGCTGTCAGACAGCGACGGTCAAGGAGACACAATGTCGATGCTTTGCGTCAACGCGTTCAGCGTATCGATCGACGGCTTCGGCGCCGGTCCCGATCAGAGCCGGAGCCAACCGCTCGGTCGCGGCGGCGAACAGCTGCACCAGTGGCTGCTTCCAACCCGCACCTTCCAACGGGACGTCCAGAGGCGAGACGGCGGGACGACCGGCATCGACGACGACTTTGCGGCCCGATCGTTCGAGAATCTCGGCGCCTGGATCATGGGCCGCAACATGTTCGGTCCGGTGCGCGGCCCCTGGCCGAACGATGAGTGGAAGGGCTGGTGGGGCGCCAACCCGCCGTACCACGTGCCGGTCTTCGTCCTGACCCACCATGCGCGACCGCCGCTGGAGATGGAAGGCGGAACCGTCTTCCATTTCGTCACCGAAGGCATCGCCGCCGCTCTGGCTCAGGCGCGGGCGGCCGCTCGCGGGAAGGTCGTCCGGATCGGTGGCGGCGCCGCCACCATCCGCCAGTACCTGCAGGCCGGGCTGCTCGACGAGCTGCACGTCGCCATCTCGCCGATCCTGCTCGGCCGGGGCGAACCGTTGTTCGAAGGCATCGACCTGCCGGCGCTCGGCTACCGCGTGAAGGCGCACGTCGCCACCGAGGCCGCGATGCATCTGGTCATCGGACGATAGACGCCGATCGAGTGGAGATATGCCGCACCCCGAGAGCAGCAGCATCCTCGACGCCTTCCGGCGCTACACCGAAGCGTTCCAGGCGCTCGACGCGGGCGCCGTCGCACGGCATTTTCACGAACCGGCGCTCGTCATCACCCCCAAAGAGGTCGCCTGCCTGGCAACGACCGCGGCTGTCGAGCAGACCTACGCGCGAGTGATGGCGGACATGCCGGCGGACTACGCGCGGACCGCGTTCTCGCCGCTGTCCGTGCACCGCCTGAGCGACGATCTGGCGATGGTGAGCGGGAGTGGCGCCTGGAAGACCGCCGCGGGCGACGATCTGATGCCTTTCGGGCTCACCTACACGCTGCGTCGCATCGGGCAGACGTGGCGCATCGTCGTCGCGGTGCTTCACGCCGCGGACGGCGGCCCCGGCCGGTAGGCGTTTCGCATGTCTGCGAGGGTCAGCGCGCCGCGTCACTCGCCCTTGAGCGCCACGAGCGGGTCGACACGCGTGGCCCGCAGGGCCGGAACCAGGCTGGCCGCGGCGGCCACCGCGACGATGAGCGCCGCGACGCCGGCCAGGGTCAGCGGATCGGTCGGGCGGACGCCGAAGAGCAGCGTCTCCATCACGCGCGTCAGCGCGAGCGCGGCCGCCAGGCCGACCAGCAGGCCGGCACAGGCCAGCTTGAGGCCGTGTCCCAGGACGCCGCGCAGCACGGTCGTCCGCGCGGCGCCGAGCGCCATCCGGATACCGATCTCGCGCCGATGCTGCGTCACCATGTACGACAGCACCCCGTAGGTGCCGATCGCCGCGAGAAGCAGCGCGAGGCCGGCAAAGCCGGTCAGGAGCTGCATCAGCATGCGCGGCCGGCGGACCGCGTCGCGGAAGACATCCTCCATGTCGCGCAGGCGGATGATCGGGAGCGACGGATCGGCCTGGCGCACCGTCGTCGCGATGGCCGTCTGCAGCGACGCCGCCGGCAAGGGGCTGCGGAGCACGACGTGCATGCTGCCGCCGCCGAGCATGCTGCCGAGCCGTGCCGCAGGCACGGTCGGGAACACGCGCGGCAGCTGGTCGTGCAGGAGGTACAGCTCGGTACGCGTCTGCCGGTCGACGCCGTCCTGCTTGACGTCGCGAGCCACGCCGACGACCGTGACCCACGGCGTCCGATCGCCGAAGCGCGGACGCACTCGCCGCCCGATCGGATCGATGCCGGGCCAGAACGTGCGGACGAAGGCTTCGTTCACGATCGCGACGGGCGCGCCGGCGCGGTCGGCCGCTCCGAAGGCGCGGCCGCGCACCAGCGGGATCCGCATCGCCTCGAAGTAGCCGGTCGTGACGGCCTGGTAGTACTCGACCAGCTCCGCCGCTCCCGCCGGCGGCGTGTAGTGCTCGATATCGGTGCCGAACCGGTTCTGCTGCCGCTGGGGGGGCAGGCCCGACGCCATCGCGACGCCGTCCATCCCGGGGATTGCCCTGAGACCGCTGGTCAGGCGGTCGTAGAACTGCACGCGGGCGTCAGAAGTCGGGTAGGTCGCCGCCGGCAGGGCGACCGCGAACGTCACGAGCCGCGACCGCTCGAACCCGGCGTCCACGTGCATCAAGTTCACGACGGTCCGCACCATCAGCCCCGCCCCGACCACCAGCACCGCCGCAAGTCCCACCTCGCCGGCGACGAGGGCGCGGCGCACCCACGCCGGGCCGGCGATCCTTCCCGGCGTGCGATCGTTCAGCAGGCGGCCGTTGCCGCGTTCGGAGAGATACCGCAGCGGCGCCAGGCCGAACACCACGCCGGTCAGCGCGGACACCAGCAGCGTGAAGCCGAGTACTGCCGGATCCAGGCCGATGCCGGCGACACGCGGCAGGCTCTCGGGATAAGCCGCCGCCAGCGCGCGCACGCCGGCCCAGCCCACGCCGAGACCGAGCGCGGCCCCGAGCACCAGGAGCACGACGCCCTCGGCCACGAACTGGGCGACCAGTCGCCGCCGGCCGGCGCCCAGGGCGCGACGGACCGCGACCTCGCGACCGCGGGCCTCGGCGCGGACCATCAGCAGATTGGCGAGGTTGGCGCAGGCGATCAGCAGCACCAGGCCCACGCCGGCCTGCAACAGCCAGAAGACGCGCTGCGCCGGTCCGACGACCGTGTCGAGGACCGGTGCCATGTGCAGCACGTGTCCGCCCGGCTCGAACACGTGGTCGGTGGCACCGACGCGCTGGCCCCAGCTCCGCATGAGGGACGCCAGATGCACCTCGGCCTGCGCCGGCGTGACGTCGTCCTTCAGGCGTCCCAGGACCGAGAGGAAGTGGCTGGCGCGGAAGCGGCGAATCGCCGGCTCGAGCTGCAGCGGCAGCCACAGCTCGATGCGCTCGTCCATGAGATCGAAGCCGTCCGGCATGACGCCGACGACTTCCCGCTGCACGCCGTCGACTTCGATCGACCGGCCGACCACGTCCTCGCGCGCTCCGTAGGCCGACCGCCACAGCTCGTGCGACAGCATCGCCACCGGCGGACCGCCGCCGCGCGTCTCGTCGCGGCGGAACCAGCGCCCGCGCGCGGGCGCGACCGCCAAGGCCTCGAGCAGTTCGGCGGTCACCGTCGCGCGGGCCACCCGTCGCGGCTGATGCTGCGTCGAGAGGTTGGCCTCGCCGGTGGCGAAGGCGCCGACGACGGCGAACGAGTCGTCGATCTCGGCCAGCTCGTAGTATTCGGCCGGCGAGACCGAGCCGGTGCCGTCGGTGAACAGGAACCGGAGCTGCTCCGGCCGCGGATACCCGAGCGGCTGCAGCAGGGCGCCGTTCACCACCGAGAACATCGCCGTATTGGCGCCGATCCCGAGCGCGATCGTGAGCACGGCGACGATGGTGAAGGCCGGGCTCCGGCGCAGGGTCCGCAGCGCGTAGCGGACGTCCTGGACGCTCTCATCGAGCCAGCGCCGCGTCCACTGGGCCCGCACGTCCTCCTGTGTCCGCGTCACGTTGCCGAACGCCCGGCGCGCGGAGTCGCGGGCATCCGCCTCGGACATCCCGGCGGCCACGTGCGCCTCGGCTTCGAGCTCGAGGTGCGTCCGGATCTCGCGGGCGATATCGTCGTCGCGTCGGGTCGGCATGTCGTCGTCCGCCGGCCGCCATGGGCCTGGCGCCTCACACGGGCTTGAGGACGCGGGCCATCGCCCGCACCAGTTCGTTCCACCGCCCGTGCTCGACGGCCAGCTGCTTGCGTCCCTTCGCGGTCAGCCGGTACATCCGCATCTCGCGGCCGCGGTCGCTCTCTTCCCATTTGGACGCGATGCAGCCGGCCGTCTCCAGCCGGGCGAGCGCCGGGTAGAGCGACCCGTGCTCGACTTGCAGGACGTCCTCCGAGGTGCGCTGGATGTGCGTGGCGATGCCGTGGCCGTGCAGCGGTCCGAAGCGCAGCGTCCGGAGAATCAACAGATCGAGCGTGCCCTGGACGACCTTCCGCGCAGCCATGGTAGGCAGTCTACCACCATGGTAGACCGTCTACCAGCAAGGACGGCGCCGGCCGCTGGCGTGCGCCCGAGCCGGGCCAGCCCGCCGACCGGGAAGCCGAACCGCGACCGGGCCGCCAGCCGGCCGGCCGTCACACCGGCGTCATCGCTGTCCGCCGCGCGCGGCCCGCTCGCCACGCAGCGCGTCGCCGAACGCCCGGTGAATCCGCCGCAGGCGCGGCAGCGTGTCGTCCTGGATCAGGTCGACGATCCGCGGGTGCTGGTCGACCGTCACCGGGATGACCGTCAACAGCCGTCGGCACGACCGCAGCGTCGACACACTGGCTTCCAGGTCCGGTCGGATGGGGTCGAGCTGCCGCGGCGACAGCAGCGCGTGATCGAGGGCCCCCTCGGCGAAGGCACAGAGCAGCGCACACCACTGCGCGTAGGCGCCGAATGGGTGGATGGTCATCCGCGCGTCGTCGCCCCAGCCCTTGGCGAGCTCCCGGTCGAAGCGCGCCATCGCCTCGTCGGCCCAGGTCCAATGGCGATGCAGCGCGGCAAGACGATCGACGGACGCGGCGCTCAGCGCCCCCTGAGTGGCCGCCTCGTTCGATGCCAGGGCGGCGGCAGCGCCGTCCCACGGCCCGTCGCTCACCGCCAGGCCCACCGTCGTCCACCGGGACGGCTCGTGGTTCAACGAGTAGGCGCCGTCCGTCGCGAGTCTCAGGACGCGTGCGTCGCGCAGCTGATCGAGCACCGCTTCGGCGATGTCCAGCTCGATCCCGAACAACCGGGCCGCCTGACGCGCCGTCAGGCGCAGCCCGGGCATCTCCCTGTATTCACCTCGCAGGCGCGCCGAGAGGGCCAGCAGGCGGTCGGCAGGCGCCGGTGCGTCGGAGGCTCGCGGCTGGTGTGTGCTTCGGATGGGCAGCGTGGCATTCATCGTGATGACCGGCGAGGCATGGGGAACGGTGGGTGGCGCCGGACCGACTCGTTCGAGCCGGTGCGACGAGGACCGGAACGTGCGCGAGGCGCAGCACGCGGTAGGCGATGGCGCCGGGATGCGGCGCCGGGTCGGCGACAGGCGCCCGCCCCATGACGACGAGGCCGGCATCGTGCGCGACCGCCATCGCCGCAATCGACTCGGCGGCCGCGCCGACCGACAGCGCGCTCGAGACGTGCGCCTCGCGCAGGTTGGCCGCCAGACGGGCCAGCCGCGCTCGTGCGCGGGCCACCCGATCGTCTTCGAAATCGGCCGCCAGCATCTGCCAGCGTCGAGGCACGACGACGGGTTCGACGACGTGTGCGACGACCAGACGCGCGTCCAGGTCGAAGGCCAGGTCGGCGGCCCACTGGACGGCGGCCATCGCGCTGTCGCGGAAATCGGTGGCCAGCAGGATGGCCGTCACGGCGACGTGCGCGCCGGCGTCGACGGCGCCGCCGCCCGGAAGCGCCGGGACGGCGAGGACGGGACATCGAGTGCGCCGCAGCACGTCCTCGGCGGTCGAGCCGAGCAAGAGCTTGCGAAGTCCGCCTCGCCCGTGCGTGCCCATCACGATCAGCCTGGCTTTCCGCCGGCGCGCCGTCCGCAGGATGACCTCCGCCGGCTCGCCGACGGTCACGACCATCTGCACCGGCGCGTGCAGCCGGTCGTCCGCCGGCAGCGTGGCCTCGACGAACGCCCGCAGCGCCGGACGCAGCTCGGTCAGCGTGAGATCGACGCCCAGCCGGATGCTCGCGGCCTGCGTCAGCAGCGGCTCGCCGACGAAGAGGACGATGAGCTCGCCGCCCCGCTGGCGGGCAATGGCCGAGGCCCACACCAGCGCCCGGCGGGACTGCTCCGAGAAATCGACGGGACAGAGGATCGAGCGTACGGTCAGCATGGTCGCCTCGGACGATCCGCAGCCCTGCGGGTGCCGGGCCGCGTGCCACGGCACGCCTCCTTGACCGGGTCGGCCCCGGCTCCGTGACAGCCGCCCCGCGGCCGGCGCGCCTGTCACATCGCCGCGCGATGTCCGGTCTTCGCCTGCGCCCGGCCCCGTCGACGGGCCCGAGGCATCACGGCGTCCGTCCGGATGGCCCGACTGGAGCACTCACGATGAAGACCATGCACGCGTTGGCCGCCCTGACGGCCGCGCTCCTCCTTCTCGAGATCGATTCGGCGGGAGCGCAGGAGACCAGGGCCGACGTCATCCGACGGCAACAGGCCGACCGGCAAGCCGTCGTCGCGCCGCCGTCGCTGAATCGCGCCGAGCTGATCATCGACCGCCTCGACGAGTGGGGCGTGTTCACGGGGGAACCGCGCGGCATCTATCCGTGGCTCGGCTCGATCTTTCCAGGCGGCGGCATCGCCGCCGGCGCGGGCGTGCATCGAGCACTCGGCAACAGCGCCGCGGTCAACGTGTTCGGCGGCTACTCGACGCGCCAGTTCTGGCACACCGAGGCCAACGTGGCGCTGCCGGCGTTGGCGCGCGATCGAGCGCGGGTCACGCTGTCGGGGCGCCACACCGACGCGCCCGACGTGCGGCACCATGGGATCGGCAACGACACCGCCCAGACCGACGTCACCTACTACGGCTACCGGCCGTCGTCGGGTGGGATTCGGATCGACGTCGATGCGTCGTCACATGTCTCGATCGGCGGCGGCGTCACGTACCTCCAGGTCGAGTCGTCGCCCGGCCGGTCCGGCCCGTCCGGCGAGATTCGCCCGGCCCCGGACCAGGTGCCGGCTCCGGTCCTGGGCACGTTCACCTACATCAACACCAGCGCGCGGGCAGCATTCGACTGGCGGCAGCCCTCCGGCTACTCGGGATCGGGCGGCCTGTATCGCGTGCGCTTCGACGACTACCGCGGACGCGACGGCGATCGCCGTTCCTTCCGATCGCTCGAAGCGGAAGTCCGGCAGCTGATCCCGCTCCTGCGCGCCAACTGGGTACTGGCCCTCGGCGGCCTCGCGACCGTGACCGACATCGACGACGCCGGCGACGTCCCCCACTTCATGCTGCCTTCGCTCGGCGGCGGTGGGACGCTGCGCGGCTATCCCGACTTCCGCTTCCGCGATCGTCACCGGCTGGTGATGAACGCCGAACTGCGCTGGACGCCCGCTCGATTCCTCGACATGGCGGTGTTCTACGACACCGGCAAGGTGGCCGCCCACCGCCGCGATCTCGATCTCGCGAGCCTGCACGATTCGTACGGCCTCGGCCTGCGCATCACCGGCCGGAAGGGCTATGCGTTCCGCCTCGAAGTGGCGCGCAGCCGCGAGCACCGCGCCCGCTTCCTCGTCGGCGCCGGAGGAGCCTTCTGATGCTCCGCACCTCGACTCGCCGACTCCGCGTCTGGCTGCCTCTGGGACTGGCGTCGGCGATGGCCATTCAGGCAGGAGCCCGCGACCGCACCTTCTATCCCGACGATCCCGTCTCCACGGTGGTCGACTCGCAGGACGCCGCCGGCGTGCAGGCCCGCGACATCGACGTCGTCTACGACACGTTCGAGAACTCGTTCGCGTGGCGTGGCGACCGGACGGCTGACGTCCGCGCCCAGAACGTCAACACGATCGACGAAGTGCCGGATTCCAGCTGGTTCACCAACCGCCTGGGGATGCGCCCGGTGACGGCCGACGCGCTGGTGAGAGGGCCGGGCACTGGCCATGGCCCCGCGGCAGGAGCCCTGACGGTGATCGGCGCCAAGGCCGATGGCGTGATGCCGGGCGTCACGGTGCGCGACAGCGCCGGCCAGGTCTGGTTCGTCAAGTTCGATCCGCCGGGCTATCCGGCCATGGCGACGGGCACCGAGGTCGTGGTCGCCCGGCTCTTCTGGGCACTCGGCTACTACGTGGCCGACACCCATCTCGCGACTCTCCACCCCGACGAATTGCTCATCGACGCGGACGCCCGTATCACGCCGCCAGGCGGACGCCGCCGGCCCTTCACGAAGGGCGACCTGCGGCGGCTGTTCCGGCGTGCGCACCGCCATCCCGACGGCAGCTTTCGCGTCGTCGCCAGCAGGGCGCTCGAGGGCCGCCCGGTGGGGCCGTTCCGGTTCTATGGCACGCGGTCCGACGATCCCAACGACATCGTGCCGCACGAGCATCGCCGCGAGCTTCGCGCCTATGGCACGTTCGCCGCCTGGGTGAACCACGTCGATTCCAAGTCGGGCAACACGCTGGATACCGTGGTCGCCCAGGACGGACGGCACGTGGTCCGTCATCACCTGCTCGACTTCGGATCCACGCTCGGCAGCGCCGGCGTGTATCCGCGCGAGCCGTACGAGGGCAGCGAGTACCTCGTCGAAGGCAAGGCCGCGCTGGCCGGCATTCCCAGCTTCGGGCTCTACATCAAGGGCTGGCGCACCGTGCCCCGCTACCGCGCCCGCTCCGTCGGGGCGTTCCCGATCGACAACGCGCAATGGGACCCGGAACGCTGGAAGCCGCGCTACCCCAACTCGGCATTCCGATCGGCACGCCTCGACGACAAGTTCTGGGCGGCACGACGGCTGCAAGGGTTCACCGACGAGTTGATCGAGGCGGCCATCCGCGTCGGCCGCTTCGACGACCCGGCGTCGGAGGGACGGCTGGCCGCGTTCCTCGTCGAGCGCCGGAACGCGATCGTCCGCCGCTATCTGCCCGCGGTCAACCCGATCGTCGATCTGGAGCTGCGTGCCGACGGGACGCTCGCCTTCGCGAATGCCGCCGTCGACGCCGGAGTCGCGTCGGCGCCGCGCGAGTACGTCGTGGCGTGGAAGCAGTTCGACAACGCCAGCGCCACGGCCACGGAGCTCGGCGTCACGACGGCTTCCACGCCGCGTGTCGCCGCACCCCGTCCGCTCCCAGCGACGCCAGGCTCGTACCTCTGCGCCGACATCTCGGCCGCCGGCGGCCCCGCCGCGTGGGCGGCACCGGCCCACGCGTGGTTCCGACGGGAGTCCGGCGGCTGGCGGCTCGTGGGCTTCCAGCGGACGCCTGGTGGCAACCCGCCGGCACGACAGACCGAACGCGGCGAACCGCGGCCGCGGCGCCATGTCACAGATCGCGGCGCCATCTCGTCACGGATCGCATCGCTGCCCGGTCCTGCGTCGTGAACCCTCATTCGCATCTGGAGCCCGCCATGCCGACCCTCTCCCCCACTTCGTCTGCGGCGTCCGCCGCGGCGACGCCGACGCGCGCCGATATCGACGCACGGCGCCGCACGTTCCGTGCGCTCCACGCCACGGGCTGCTTCGTGATTCCGAATCCCTGGGACGCGGGGTCCGCCCGCTACCTGCAGCATCTGGGGTTCCCGGCCCTGGCGACGACCAGCGCAGGGTTCGCGTTCTCGCAGGGGCTGCCGGACTCGGATGCCGCGGTGTCGCGCGATCGCAGCCTGCGCTACATCGCCGACGTCGTCGCGGCCGTCGACCTGCCGGTCAACGCCGACTTCGCCTCGGGATACGGATCGACGCCGGCCGAGGTGGCCGAGAGCGTCACCCTCTGCGTGGCGACCGGCGTGGCGGGGTTGTCGGTCGAGGACGGCACGGGCGATCCGTCGTCACCGCTCTTCGACCTGCCGGCGGCGGTCGAGCGCGTGCGCGCCGCCCGGGCGGCCATCGACCAGACCGGCCAGGACGTCCTCCTGACGGCGCGAGCGGAGTGCTACCACGTCGGCCACCCCGAGCCATTTCCGGAGACCGTCCGTCGCTTGCAGGCCTACGCCGACGCGGGTGCCGACGTGCTCTTCGCCCCGGGACCGCAACAGCCCGCCGAGATCAAGGCGCTGGTCGACGCCGTCGCGCCCAAGCC
>Ga0075366_10001235_pt1 | contig 12677 bp, 11 predicted proteins | sample EndMethybrTD3031_FD_72351 | JGI IMG/M metagenome (GOLD analysis project Ga0075366, IMG submission 72351) | Populus endosphere microbial communities from Tennessee, USA - Endosphere MetaG P. TD hybrid TD303-1 | ecosystem: Host-associated > Plants > Roots > Endosphere | place: USA: Tennessee...
CTTCCCAGCCGCTGGGATAATGACATCGGTGGGTATCACCGGCTGGAACAATCAGCCCTCCATCGCTCTTATGCAGCACATTCGACTTACGGCCTTCTGGCATAGATACCCTCCTGGAACTTACTGTACGATTGACACTAAGTTGCACAGTGTACGGTATGACTTAGTGTGCTGTCAACACTAACTCGGCCCGCTAGCGACGACTGGCTCTGCTAACAGAGTAGGGTCTGTCAAAGATAAAACAGAAATAAATATACGGGCGCTATATGAATCGCTGTGGTGAATTCTGCGACACAGCTTGCTTAAACCTGTAGGCCTGGGCCGGACGATGAGCGCCCTCGTGCACCATATCGCCGGTTAACTCCACAATATCCAGTGCAAGGATTTTCTTGCGGAAGTTACGCTTATCGAACGGTTTGCCAAAAAGGAATTCGTATACCGTTTGCAGCCGGGACAATGTAAAGCTTGGCGGCAATAAGGCTGCCAGGACATTAGTGTGCAGGGCTAGAGCACGCAGCTGAGCCTGCGCGTGGGCGATAATTTCCGCATGATCGTATGCCAGCTCCGGCAGTTTATCCAACGACCAAAACGTAGGAGCCTGGCCGTTGGTCATGCCAGGATCAGCGCCTGGGACCAAACCGCGACCAAGTCCGATATACATAATGGTAATTGCGTAGCCCCTTGGGTCGCGGCCTGGTGAATCGAAGGCAAATGGCTGCCCGATAATACTACACTCCCGGCTGCTTATCCCTGTCTTTTCTACGAGCACGCGGTTAAGCGCCTTCAGGCTCGTCTCGTCCTTAGATATATAGCCGCCCGGCAAGGCCCATACGTTCAGGAACGGCTCAAAAGCGCGCTTTATCAGAAGTACGGCCGGCTTGTCATCCACCAACTGGAATATGACCCCATCGGCAGTCAGGATCGGGAAGGCGAAATCGGTTTCGTTCGCAGCTGCTTCAATCTTGCTGGTCATATCACTCATCTCCTGTATCATTCCATTGTTTACCCTAAACCGTCAATAACGAATAGTAGCCCGGCAAGCCGGGCTACACATATTGGCCATATGTAAAAGGCAGCTTGTCAAGCGTTGGCCATGCGTCGTACACGGTCTCACTACCAAGCATAGTTCCGAGCGTCAACATAGGCCATGTGGCTGGGAATGTTCCATCGCCGGGTCGTAGGATAACGCCTCTGAAGCGTTCTTCAGCATATTCGAACAGGGATTCTATGGCATCCTGGTAAGCCGGTTCGCCTGCCCTATAGGCCCGGGCGCCTGGACAGTCCTGGATCATGGGCAGTCTCCCCTTCCGCAATGGTCCATATCGAAATGTATATCTTCCTTCCTTAGTGCGCACAAAAAGAGGCTTCTCATCTGGGAAAAGCTGTTCCGGCTCAGCCAGGTGAGTGTATTCGTAGTGGTGAAATCTCGGTGACAATGGATTTTCATGCACCATAGGCAAAAATTGTGCTTTCTTTAGACTTGCCGCACGGTCCATCAGCTCGATATTATTGAATGCCGTATGACATAATTCTTCGTTATCCGGCCATCTTTGCTCACCCAAACCGTAACTATGTCCCCAACGCAAAAGCATTTCCTGGCTTACACAGGCATTGTCATACAATACCACGTGGGGTAAAAAATCTCAGCATAACGCGCGTAATCTCTAAGCCTATGCTCCCGGTGTTCTGGCTCTTCCATACCTCTGGGATAGGGCAATCGTCTACTCGGGTTCTCCGCCACATACAGATTGTAATCGCGATATGCGTCGATAACCCCTCGCACTAGAGGGTGGTAGGGGCTGTCTGGGGGCTCCGCTTTCTTATAAACACGCGCGGCGGCTTTAAAAGACCAACTCAAATAGGCATCGTGGAAATCCTTTGCGGTGCCTTGGCAAAAAAGTGGATCGGCCATATAGATCGGTCCAACATCGTAAACGTCGGCTGTTAGCGGCTTGCCGTTCTCTACATAAGCCATGACATCCTGCGCCATATCGCAATATATAAGCGTGCACACGCCGCCGATTAAGGTTCGTAATACTCCCCGTCGAGCCTTAGCTTCTATCACTTCTTCATCACGCTCTACGGAAGAGTATTGTGTAAGTAACTCATCTTTGAGTTGCACCCGAATATCCGGGAGATGGTTCGGGAAGTACAGCGCATCCTGGCCTCGTCTAGCAATCGGGTCATATCGGGGAGGATTAACAGGAAGTTCACATAGTAGTTGCTCAGACATTCCAGGAGTATAGCACCATCAGACGAATCTGTTGCCAGTAATAAAAAAGAATCCTCCTCGGTGCAAGAGAAGGATTCTTAAGAGTTGTTGTTTTCGGAGCGGTCAGTCAATGCTCGTTACTTGTAACTCTAGCACAACTTGGGAGCTTTGGCTACCCGCTTATCCACAGGCTTCCGGAGCCCACCTCCGGGAACCATGTAAGTGGATTAGCTTAAGTGGCGGCGTTGACGGCGGCTCGTAACAGCACGGTGGGCTACAGCACCAGCGGCAGATGCGCCAGCGAAGAGGCCGAGAAGGCTACCCGCACCGGTCTTAGGAAGTTCAGTACTTACCGACAGTACTTCTTCACACTTGGCGTCACCCTTAGGGATACCAGGCTTACATTCTTCCTGACATTCAGGGGCGTTCGGTGGGTACATTTCCTTACCAGGAAGCTCACAAACGGGAGCCTTGGTAGAAGTTACAGTAGCTTCACAGGTCTTGCTTTGTACACCATCGGCAACGTTGAAGTTTACCTTGGCAACAACTTTGTGGCTCTTACCATCTTCGGCAAAGGTGTAGTCTTTGTAGATCATACCCTTGTCGTCTTTGGTGGTTACACCGGTAGTGGTGTTAGAACCATCAAGTGTGAAGTCGATGTCTTTCAATGTAGCGCCATTACCCTGGCTGGTCTTAACAGCAAAGCGGAACTGGGTCTTCTTGTCGTTAAGCGCGGTAGGGATCATCTGGATACAGTCGTAGAAAGGTGCAAGGACTGTAACAAGCGTCTTACATGTAGAGCTGGTAACCGTCTGGGTCTTACCACCAGGCAGGTTAAAGGTTACGCTTACAGTAACAGTGTAGTTACCAGGCTTGGTGAACTTGTGCTTCACACCGCTAAGGTCGGTACGAGTTTCAGAAGTACCATCGCCGAAGTTGTAGACAACCTTGGCAATTTTAACGTTTGCAGTGTGCGGAGCATCAACGGTGAACATGTAGGTGTCTTTTTCACCAGCAACAGCTGATTTGTTCAAAGACTTACACTCATAGTTGTTGCGGACAATCTTACCAGTGGTTGGGTTACCACAGTCATACATGACTGCGAAGTCCATCTCACCCTTGTCGTTGAACATAACCATGACAGGGATGTCAGATTTGTTCACGTCAGTGGCCTTGCTGGCCCAGTAACCATTCCAGTTCCAGCTGTAAGGCTTCTGGAAACGACCGATGCTCCAGGCATCAGTAGCAACAGTTACACCATCTACTTTAATGGTGCCGTCGCGGTACGAAACACCTTGTTTGGCTTCGCCGCGGAACTTCTGGTACTCGTTAGCCTGAAGACCAAACTGGTCGTAGGCAGGTTGCGTGTTCTGCTCATTGTTCTGAACACGGTTGATGAAGTGATTTGCATCGGTAACACCACATTTTAAGACCGCGTTACCAGAACAGTCTGCAGCATGGGTTGTTTGACGTGTCGATAAACCAAGGCCTACTGCACCGGCCAGGGCAAACACGAAGGCGCTTGCAATAACCAGCTGCTTGGTGCTGGTTCTCTTCAGACGCCGAAGTACGTTAGTTAACATTGAGCCACCTCCTTTAGGTACTCGTGTAATATTATCATAAGTGTTGCTTTTTGTCAATACGGTTAAGGTAAAGTTAACGAGATTCCTATCTGTTAGAAGCTTTACAGAGGCAGAAAAGGTGTTCAAATAACCACAAAGCTGTGGAAATCAGATACATACAGGATGCCTAAGGGGGTCACTCAGAGGCCGCTTGGGAGGCTTGAGCAGCGCTTTCTTGCTCCATCGCCTGGAGCTTCTCTTTAGAGAAAGTGAACCCGAAAGTACTTCCTTTGTGCTCTTGGCTCTTGAAGATAAGCGCGCCGCCTTGGGCTACAATCACCTTTTTGGCCATAAAGAGGCCTAAACCTGTGCCGTCAGGGCGGGCACGCTTGGCGTTATGGGCGCGGAAGAACTTCGTAAACAGATGATGCTGTTCGGATTTAGGCACGCCAATGCCGTCATCGGTCACGGTGAATTCGATATTCGATGGCTTGTCTAACAGATTAATCGAAATACGGCCACCGCTGGGAGTGTAGTAAATGGCATTGTCGATAAAGTTCATGATAACCTGGCGCATCTTGGTCTCATCCAACATAAGTGTTGGGAAATGCTCGGGATGGTTAAAGCTGATAGCCAGATTGCGCGCCTTGGCCGTCTCTTGCAGCTGCTCGACTTCGTCACGGATCACCTTTGCTAGATTGGACGGCACCGGCTCAATAATGAACTTGCCCGTGCGCAGTCGCGACACGTTTAACAGATCAGAGATAAGATACACCATGCGCTGCGAGCTAATAAATGATTGGTTAAGCAGCTTGCGCTGCAAGGCGTTCAGCTTGCCGGCGTCGCCATCGAGCACCATACTGACATAGCCTTTAACAGAGGTAAGTGGCGTTCGCAGCTGGTGCGATGCCATACTTATAAAGTCATCCTTGGTCTGGTCGAGCATACGCAGTTTCTCGTTGGTGTGGCGTAATTTCCGGGTAGCATCGTCGATTCTCTGCTGCAAGGTGATGTTGAAGTTCTCGATCTCTTCATAATGAAGTGCGTTCTGGATAGCGATCAGCAGCTCTTTAGCAATAATATTGATGGTTTTTATGTCCTGGTGGTTGTAGGGGTTGCCACTCCTTTTCTGTCCCAGATACAGATAGCCGAGGCCTTCCTTGTCCGAATCAGCCTCCGAGCCTAGCTGTGCCAAAATGGCGATATTATTCTTGGACAGCGTCCTCTTGAGTGCATTTTGCTCAATCGGCAGGTTATCGGTAATAATGACGGCTTCCAGAGGCCGGGGTTTCATATGCCGTATTACGCTCAGGTCGTGCGCCGAAATATCTTTCTCGATTGTCCCCACCACACGCTGTTTATGGAACTTGGTTTCGCGGACGCCGAACAGACAGAATTCGGCCTTAAGGTTGTTTTCTATCACTTTGGCGGATTCATGCAGCAGCTTGTCGAGCTCCACATTCTCCACCAATACCTTATTAAGCTGGTCAATAAACGACTGTGGATCGTAAACATCCTGATAAAACAATCTGTTTGTAAGACGTTTAAACACCCTGGTTAGCGGTCGGAACAGCACCGCTACAGCCAAGGTGATGAGCGCCAGCACCAAAATAGTAGTGGCCGGCAACGATACATGCAGCAGATACGTTGTAACCAAAACTGCCGGTATGACATAGGCTAGCATCGCAACGACGATGGTCAGCAGATATGTTGCAGCGCGGATCGCATAAAAACGGATGTCGAACAGCTTGTGCCGCACAATCGCCGCCGTAACAGATACGGCAAATAGCAGCGTAAAGAATGGCCCGAGCCAAAGAATATCCCCTTTTCCCATAAGCGGCAGCGACAGGTTGGTGATAAGCGCAGGCACGCTGGCGCCAAATGCCCCATAAAATGTATACGCCACCTGGATCTTGCTGATGCCCCTTAGCCGCTTCACCTTAAGGAAGAAAGTGGCATAGACCAGCATGAAAAATGCCGAGAAGAATGCTGCGTAGAAGATATAACCCGGCGTCTGTGGCACCGGGATGTTTACTCCGGGATTGATTTCTATGCTCTTTATGAATCCTTCGAAGTTAGTAATGAACAGGAACGCATACACCGCGATAACAGAGGCGGATCCGATAATTGCGCCGGGACTTACCTTTCGCTCTTCCGGGAAACTCAGGCTAAAAAACCAGATGAAAATAGGGATGAACATCGGCCCGATGTAAAACAGCAGCGCGCCAAGATGAACAACAGCCGGATCTTTGGCAAACAGCATGATCATGTCGCCGAAGGCCCAGGCGGCCACGCCAAGCACGGTACCAGCGAAATACCAGCCGTATGCTTTGTGGTAGGTCCGTGTCAGGACAATCAGGCCGAAAATGGCGTTGACCAGGATAGTAACGGCAAGGAAAAGAAACGGAAGAATCGTAGACTGGCTGATTACTATACCCATTACGCCAATAATAGCATGAGCGGTATAGCGAAGGGTATCTATGCCCCTCGTCCGCGCCTCTGTGTTTGCTGGGTACTACGCTGCGCGCTGATTCGGGAGGACGACCGGACGGCCGAAGGCTTGCGGTGCCGAAGGAACAATGCCAAATTTAGTGAACAGTGCACCAATGTATCGTGTTTTCTGGACGCTCACACGTCCGTGGACAGCAACTTTGTCGATGATGCGAGCAATGGCGGCTCGAGGCAAACCACGAGCCTCAAGCTCATAGCCGTAAGCAGCAATACTGGCAGCCTCAGCTTCGCAACCGAACAGATCGGCGTGGGGATCGACCATAGTAGCGTAGTCATAGCCGCGGCGACGTGCTACTTTGCCTGTCGGGTCGGATCCGATTGCCCAGCGGACTGCACCGCCCATTCGTTCGGCTTGCTCGGGGTCAACGCTGCCGGGCTGACTGTCGTCGACGGCAACCCTGCCATTGAGCGGATTTACACCAAGTGCTTCCAGGTCAAGACGGTCAGTGACGGCAGAAACAATAATGTCGCTGTTATCGATAACATCCTTCACGCTGGTACGGCCAACAAAAGTCTCGCCTGTAGCCTTTACGCGGTCAATGCGGTTCTCTTTTACATCAAATATGTTGATCTTGGAATCGGGATATTTATTCGCTAGGATACGCGCAATCGCTTCACCGATAGCGCCCAGGCCAAGCACACCGATTGATTCAGGCTTACGGCCCTGCAATGAAGATTCAACAATACGGTTAATGAACTCCGTCGTACCGCCATGTCCAGTGGTAAGCGTCACATTTTTATTAGTGATCGTCTTGCCGTAGTTGGTCAAAGCTGGCAAAACAGCACCAAGACCAATAGTATTTACGCCGAAACGCTCATAAGCAAAATCTACTGCGGCATTTATATTGTTGGTGCCCGCGCGGCTTAAGAAACTCATGGAAGCGCCTAGGTCAGTGAGCATATCCTCGAAAACCGGAGCTAACACCAGATAGCCGCGTTTGCCTTGCTCGTTTTGCTGATAGGTGTCGATGACGAACGGCGGGAGGCCAATCATCATGTGGGCGCGCAGTTCGTTAGGCAGATAGCGGAATGCAGGAATGGTCGGCTCGACTTCTTGGCCATAATCCGGGTGATTGCGGCCCATGCGAGCCGGCACTACGAAGGCGAAGGAGCCGTCAGCATCAGGCGCGACACTGCCATCGCCGGGGCGCGCCTCATACATAGAGAAGGCCGACTCTACAAAACTTCGAGTGGCATCCAGCTCAACCTTCGATATTTTATCGCTGTGCTCTTTTTCGAGGAAGTCGACGAGGCCGACAATCTTCTCTACTGCCATTTCTTCCGAAAAGTCCGTGTAGTAGCGGAGGCGGTCTTCAAGTTTATCCGGGACATGAAGGAGCCCTGCTCCTTCGGCCCATGCGCGCACGCTCTCTTGTACGGCGTGCAGCTCTTCGCCTTCAATCTTATCTACAACCTGAGCCTGATCGCGCTCGTCAAGGTACCTGTCAAAGGCTTCCCGGCTGTGTTCATACATAAGCTCATGGTTAGGCTCGGCATCCGGCACAACTGTAAGGTTAGGTGCCTGTCCAGCCTGGATATGTAGGAATTGTGCTGTTTCCAAAAATGGTGCAGCCATATGTTTATCTCCATTACTCCACCCTGGAGGGTGTATGAAAGCAAAAAACGACGCCAGCGATTTCTCGCTTGGCGTCATTTAAGTCTCGTAACTTGCTATCTCATTAATTGAGATTATGACTTTATAATACTATGTAATTATTAAAAAGTCAATATCTGTGAGCAATATCACATCTTCAATCATGTTTATGCACTTTTCGCTAGAAAAGATGCAAGATAATTTCTTGCGGACAAAATGAAAAATATGGTACTACTAGTACAGACTCTAGAAAAAACGAAATAGTAAGAAGGACTCGATGGCTACGCTAAAAGCAGTGGTCGTAGAAGACGACCAGGATCTTCAGTATCTTTACCGGCTCAAGCTTGAGCGTGAAGGGTTTATCGTATCAACGGCTTCCAACGGCGTTGAGGGTCTTAAGGTCGTAGAGGAGGTCCAGCCAGACATCATCCTGCTTGATCTTATGATGCCAGTGATGAACGGCACCGAGATGCTCGCCGAAATGCGCGCAAAGTCCTGGGGAAGCAACGCCCGGGTGATTATCCTGACCAATATTAGCCGAGATGAAGCGCCTCAGGCGCTTCGTTTTCTGCATGTCGACCGTTACATCGTGAAGGCGCATCACACCCCGGCACAAGTTATTACTATTGTGCACGAGGTACTTGGCAGCAAGCCAACATAGTGGCATAGTACATCAAAACATTAGTGCTACACTAGGAGCAGAGAAAGAGGGTATATGACCACCAAAATTGCTATCATCGAAGACGACCAAGCCATCTCACAGATGTACCGCATCAAGTTTGAAGCTGAAGACTATATTGTTGAGACAGCTGAAAACGGCAAATTGGGTCTGGAACTCATAGAGAAAATGAAGCCGAATGTGGTTTTGCTTGATCTGATGATGCCTGTGATGACCGGCGAGGAAATGCTGAGCAAACTGCGCGCTACCGCCTGGGGCAAAGATATCAAGGTCATTATTCTGACAAACCGTGGCGAACAAGAGATTCCGCCCGAAGTTAAGAACTTGGGCGTCACTGCGATCATTTTAAAGGCAGATATGACGCCGCGCCAGGTGGCCGAACTCGTCAAAGCCAAACTAGCCGGATAGCTGGACATACCTGTACAATAAAGGTATGAGGGTAGCAATTGTCGGATACGGAGTAGAGGGCAAATCCGCCGCGAAGTATTGGCGGGCCCGCGGGGCGGATATTACCATCTGCGACCAGAATGCAACATTGGAAACAGATGGCTTTCGTGCCCAGCTTGGCGACGGCTACCTACAGGACCTCGACCGTTTTAACCTGATCGTGCGCACGGCCGGTATGAACCCAGAAATCATCCTTCGATCTAATCCGAATGTCGGGCCGAAAATGACGACGCTGATGAATGAGTTCCTGCGCGTCTGTCCGACCAAAAATGTGATTGGTATCACCGGGACCAAAGGCAAAGGAACGACGACTACTCTGGTGACACGCATGTTAAAGGCCGCTGGCAAAGAGGTCTTTTGGGGCGGCAACATCGGTGTGCCTCCTTTTGATTTTTTGCGTGACCTGACCCCTGAAAGCTGGGTCATACTGGAGCTATCTAGCTTTCAGCTGTACGATGTGCGGCACAGCCCGCACATCGGGGTTTGCCTTATGGTTGTGCCGGAACACCTGAACTGGCACCGCGACATGGGAGACTACCTGCAAGCCAAGGCGCAGCTGTTCAAGCATCAAACACGGCGTGACATTGCCATTTATTTTGCCGACAATGAGTTATCGCATCAGATTGCCAGCCAGAGCCCAGGCAAAAAGATCCCTTATTTTGCGAGTCCTGGGGCTTACGTTCAAGATGGATTTATTACCATAGACGACCAGCAAATCTGTCATGTTGACGAAGTGAAGCTGCTCGGGGAGTTCAACTGGCAAAACGCCTGTGCTGCCGTGACTGCCGTTTGGCAGGTCATCAAGGATACGAATGCGATCAAAGCAGTATTAACGACATTTTCGGGGCTGCCACATCGGCTGGAGCTTATCCGTGAAGTTGGTGGCGTGGGGTACTACGATGACTCCTTCGGTACCACGCCGGAAACGGCTATCGCGGCTATTGAAGCGTTTAAAAGGCCGAAGGTGCTGATTTTGGGCGGTTCAGATAAAGGTGTTTCTTTTAAGGGATTGGCGCACGCCATTGCCAGCGATGAGACCGTCCGGCATGTGGTTCTTATCGGCGAGACAGCCTCTGCAATAGAAGAGGCATTGCGCGCCGAGGGGTTCGAAAACTTCTCGCTTGGCGGGGCGGCGATGCGTGTCATCGTAAAAGCTGCCCAAGCTCAAGCCAGCAAAGGTGACGTCGTACTGCTGTCGCCGGGATGTGCCAGTTTTGGCCTTTTCAAGAATTACAAAGACAGGGGTGAGCAATTCAAGTTGGCAGTGGGGGCGTTATAGTTCGATCTTCTTCGAAATAAGATATTTTAGTGCTTATCAAGTTAACTATCAGTTGCGCCCTCTGCTAACGTACTAGGATTTTAGGAACGAATGAATTTGTCTTATGAGGTCCGCGGCCTTGTCAGGATGTGCGCGCATCCAACGCATGACTTGATGATCACAATCAGCTACCTGGATGAAAGTTAGCCGATCGGCTGGGACTGCGGCTACGATCATGTCTATTACTTCTTTAGGAATAGGGCTGTAACGCTTCTCACCTGCTATTTCCACTTCGCCGGCCGAACCGCCAGCGGGTTTGCCGTACGCTTCGGGGTCAAGGCCATCATACTCGCCTACGACCAGCAACACTTTGCCCTTGAATGTTTTTAGCAGCTCGATTGTATCATTATCGCGGTAGCTAAATGGCTCAGAAATGGTGCTTCGGAATAGTTCGCCATAATTCGAACTGTATGCTTTTGTCGTGTAGATGCCGGGGTAAAACAGGATCAGTTTGTCGATTTCTTGACTATGTTTCTCCAGTAGCTTGAGGGCTGGCGTACCGCCAAGGCTGTAGCCAATCACAATTTTGGGGCGACCAGGATCAAGATATTGGTAAAACGTTTCGACTTCTTTCGTATTATTGCGCAGGGAGGTACCCGAACTCTTTAACACACCCGCTTCGCTATGGCCGGACATGTTAAGGCTTAGTACTGAATAGCCTTTGTCCCTTAACGCAAGCGTAACCGGGTCGGACTTGGTGTAGTCAGAACGGGCACCATGGGCTGATAATACCCAGGGTTTTTCTTGGCCGGAGTTGTAGACGATGCGTCCTTCGAGTGCGTAGTTACCGAAGTCGTGCTCAAAATATGCTGCGTTTTTCGGGGCGGGCTGGTTAAAAGCCAGGACATCTTTGTAACGCGATTGGTCATACAATTTTGGCTGCATACGGCCTACGCATCCTTGGCTTCCGCTGCTTGACGGGCGGCCCTGATGACATTCTCGAACAAGGAACAAACTGTCAGCGGCCCGACACCGCCTTTCGGCGGGGTCACCGTCAGGTCATCGCGGTCGTACACATTAGGAGCGACGTCACCGACGGTCTTACCTTCTTCTCCGGCTACACCGGCATCGACAACAACAGTTCCCGGCCTAAGCATTTCTGAGTACAAAATAGCCGGGCTGCCAGTGGCAGTGATAATAACGTCGGCAGCCAAGGTTTCCGCTTTTAAGTCTGAGGTGTCCCGGTCGGCGACAGATACATCAATCTCGGAAGCAGCCAGCATACGTTCCAGCGGCGCGCCGACCAGTTTGCCGCGCCCCACGAGCAGAACCTTTTTGCCCCGAAGGTCGATGTTATAGCCAGCCAGCAACCACAGGATGGCCATCGGCGTAGCAGGGTCAAACAGAGCGTGCTTGCCTAAGGCATCGACATCTTTTTCCGGGGCTACAAGGTTAACGACCGCTTCTGTCTCCTCGGGTTTTTCCAGAGGCAACTGCACAATAATTCCATGTACGGTAGGGTCCGTATTCAACGATTCGATAGTTTTCGTAATATCGTATTGTGATACCCGATGAATATCAACATCGACAAGGATATCTGCGCCATACTTCTTTTTCATGCGCATATACACATTGATCACCGGGTGGTCGATAGTCGTAACAATAGCCAGCTTAGGTTGCACGCTAAAAGCTTGGCGCAGCCCCCGAACCTGATGCGCCTGCCGTTCTTTAATAAAACCGGCCAATTCTTTGCCATTAAGCAATTTCATAGGGAGAATTATAACAGATGCGAATCAAGACCTCGCCCATCATACTTCATATACGGTGTCAGCATTTCCATATTAGGGGTATCCATAGTAACTTTTTGGGATGCAAGAAGCTCTAAGTTGTCCGGATGGGGCATACTGGGCTGACGCTGGACGAACAAGCCCGAAGACTCGTACCACCCTTCGCTGCCTGGGCCAGATTCAGGGATTCCATGTTCAAAGTATGGTGGAACGTAGCCTCGTCTAAGATGTAGGCGGGCGCCAATCTGCTCATCAGGATCTGGGAAAAACTCAGGCATTGCACTCGTGTACCCCTTAAGAAAGGTATCGGACTGCACGATGCCGGCCTGCAGCGGCTGCACAGATCGGAAGTGCGGAGGCATCCTTTCTTCAATCGAAGGTGGAGGCGGAAGTACCCTGCGGACAAGTTTCGATAAGGCAAAGTTGGTTAGTGTAAACTGCGCAACATCGCTCTTCCGTGCCTGGGTGGCACTCCCCCACTTATCATTAAGCTCCTGGATACCGTCCAGAGCCCGGATGCAGGCGCCCAAAAGAGATCCGCCCACCCTAAGCCGGCTAGCTTCTTTCATCTGCTCAGCGAGTAGTTGGTGTCGCTGCCAGTAGTCTTCTTGCGCCATAGTCAGGAGG
>Ga0075366_10001237_pt1 | contig 12669 bp, 11 predicted proteins | sample EndMethybrTD3031_FD_72351 | JGI IMG/M metagenome (GOLD analysis project Ga0075366, IMG submission 72351) | Populus endosphere microbial communities from Tennessee, USA - Endosphere MetaG P. TD hybrid TD303-1 | ecosystem: Host-associated > Plants > Roots > Endosphere | place: USA: Tennessee...
AATGGCGGAGCAGGTGTGGCGCCCGCGCTTCTGTGTACGCGCACAGAGGTCCGGGTCGCCCTGGGTTCCCGTCCGCCCTTACTACGAAGGGCCGCCTTCGCAAGAAGGCCGGTACGGTCCGGACGAAGGGCGGCGAAAGCCGCCCGGATCACGGGGGATGAAAGTCCCTCGGTCAGGACCTGACGAGACGGTCCCGGGGTGGAAGACGCCACAGTGGAGCGCCGGGAGGCGGCGTGCCTCGCAAAGGCACGCGGCGCCTTCTACGAGGTGCCAGACTGTGAAGTAGCGCCAATCGGCGCTCCGCTCCCTCACGCCGGTGAGGGAAGAAAGAAGAGGGCGGTCCCCACGCCGACACAATAACAGGGGCGATGACGCACGCCTGTTTGACAAGCCACAGCCCTGGATTATCATTTGTGCACATACAAATATGCTTTTACGCCAGCGCGCACTCTCGAGGCGGGCACCGCGAAGGATCACGACAGAAATGGAAGGCAGGCTGTTCTTTGTCGTTGGGCCGAGCGGGAGCGGCAAGGACACATTGTTGAACGGTGCGAGGGACGCGCTGGCGGCGGACGGGCGTGTCGTTTTCGCGCCGCGCGTGATCACGCGCCCGGCCGGTGTCGGCAATGAAGATCATCTGCCGTGCGATCCCGACGAGTTTGACCGAAGGATCGATTCCGGCGCCTTCCTGATTCACTGGTCGGCGCACGGCCTCAAGTATGGAATTCCGATCCATCTGGCGGACCACCTGGCGGCGGGACGAAACGTCGTCGTCAACGGTTCGCGTGCGGCGATCGCGGAGCTTCTCGGAAAGACGAAGAACGTGACGCTCGTCGAAATATCGGCGCCGCCGGAGCTGATCGCGAAGCGGCTTATGGCCCGGGGCCGGGAAGACGCGCAGCAGGTGGAGGCGCGCTTGAAGAGGATCACGCCAAGCCTGCCGGCCGACGTCGACACCGTCGTCATACGCAACGACTCGGAAATCGAGACCGGCGTGACGAAGCTCGTTTCGGTGCTGACCTCACGGCGCCCCGGCGGCGAACGATCGAGCCCGAAGCGGATCGCGCCGAACGGCGGCAACGGCGCCGCGCACCTGCGGGCGAAGCTGAACGGCGACGAGCTGAATGAATCGCAGTACCGGCTGCTGCTCGGCGAATTCGTCGACCGCAAGCATTCCTACAACGACATGGCGCAGTTTCTGGTGGCGGCGGCTGGCTCGCTCAGTATCGCCGAGGTCACAGCCATTGCGCGCGTGCGGTCGGAGTTCGCGGAGAAGGTCTCCTGGGGTGAGTCGATCGTCGTCGACAAGCATTCGCTGGGCGGGGTGCCGGGCAGCCGCATCACGCTGATCGTCGTGCCGATCGTTGCGGCGCACGGCCTGGCCATGCCCAAGGCTTCCTCGCGGGCGATCACCTCGGCTGCCGGCACCGCGGACGCCATGGAAACACTGGCGAAGGTGGACCTCGACGCCCATGACGTCCGCCGGGTGGTTGACGCGGCGCGTGGCTGCATCGTCTGGAATGGCAAGCTCAATCACTCCGCGCTTGACGATGTGATGAACTCGATCACCAGGCCGTTGAAACTCGACAGTGTGAAATGGGCGGTTGCCTCGATCCTCTCCAAGAAGGTTTCGGCCGGCGTGACCCACGTGCTGGTCGATCTGCCGTACGGCAAGTTCGCCAAGCTCAAGACGCAACAGCAGGCGATCGAAGTCGCCGATCTGCTGCGTGTCGTCGGCGATGCGCTTGGGCTTAAGGTCGAGGCGCATCCGTCACCCGGCGATCAGCCGATCGGCCGGGGTATAGGACCTGCGCTTGAGGCACGCGACGTCATGTCGGTGCTGGAAGCCCGACCCGGGGCCCCCGACGACCTCCGCGAGAAGGCGTTGATGTTTGCGAGCCGAATCCTTCGATGGGCGCCCGGCATCGGTTCCGAAGCTGCGGCAAAATCGCGCGCCGAACGACTTCTCGACTCCGGCTCAGCGAAGCTCGCCTTCGACCGGATCATTGACGCACAGGGGCGGCGCGAACCCGCGGCCGTTCCGGGATCGCTTGTGGCCGAGGTTCCGGCCAAGAGTTCGGGAATGGTCGGGGGGATCGACGGCTGGAGGATCGCGGAGATCGCGAGGGCCACCGGCGCGCCATGGGATTTTGGCGGCGGCCTGGAGCTTCGCCTGCGTCCCGGAGAGCCGGTCCGCGCCGGCGACACTCTTTACTCGATCAGGTCGAACAGTCCGAAAGGGCTCGCCGCGGCTGCGGCGGCGGCGGCATCGGACGACGGATACGAGATCGCGTAGCATGCACGCTGCCTGCTTCTCATTCTTGACAACCGAATGGGCAAAGGGCTCACTTGAGTTTGTGTGTGTACAAACGAGTTTTGATCGGCAGCTTAAGGAGGCGATGATGCGCCACTGGGTACGAACCACTGCGGCGGCTGCACTATCGGCCGTTTGCCTTTGCACGTCCGTGCCGCCTGCTGCTGCCGAAGAGATATCGGTCACCCAGTGGGGACAAAGTCTCTACGGCGCGCCGTTCGCGGTCGGCATGGACAAAGGACTGTTCAAGCAGGCCGGCATCGATATCACCGGCATCATCGGTTCGGGCGGTGGCGGAACGACGGTCAGAAACATTCTCGCCAGTCCATTGCCTTATGGCGAAGTCGCGCTTTCGGCTGCGCTCGCCGCCGCCAACCAGGGCATCGATCTGGTGATCGTGAATGTCGGCACCCGCACCATCGCCGAATCCACGCTTGTCACCATGCCGACTTCGGACGTGAAGACGCTCGAAGATCTCATCGGCAAGAAGGTGGCGATCACGTCGCCGAAGTCGTCGTCCGAGATGATCTTCCTGATGCAATTGAAGGAGCGCAACATCGATGCCTCCAAGATCGCGCGGGTTGCGGCCGGTGGCTATCCGCCGGCCCTGACCATGCTGGAGCAGGGCGCTGTCTCCGCATCGGCGCTGATCGAGCCGCTGTCGATCATCCGGAAGGCGAAATACCGCACGGTCGTTGCCGCAAAGGACATCCTGCCGCCGATGACGACGTCAGTCGGCATCACCACCAAGGCGTTCGCGAAGGACAACGGCGCAAAGCTGCGTTCGATCATCGCCGGCCGCCGCGCTGCGGTGCAGGCGATCTACGCGGATCCAGACGCCGCGGCCGATGTGCTGCGCCGGACGTGGAATTTCGAACCCGAGATCGCCAAGGAGGCGGTCCGCAACATGATCGGCCCGAAAATGTGGAGCCTCGGCGATTTCGACCGGACCGAGCTCGAGCGCACCGCGGCTGGCCTGAAGTTGATCGGTGAACTCAAGCAGGACGTCGACTGGGCGACCTTGATCGACGAATCGTACCTGCCTGCGGATATGCCGAGAAAGATGCGATAGGCATTTTCATGGAGGGCGCGGTCGTCGGCGGTGCGGGACCAGCAAGCGACACGAGCAGTGCCTCGGGCTCCGATTCGGTCCATGTCCGGCTCAAGCAGGTCACCCGGGTCTTCACGCTCCAGTCCGGCGGATCGCTGCACGCGATCGGTCCGGTCGACCTCGAGCTGACCCGCGGCGAATTCTTCTCGTGCGTCGGACCCTCGGGTTGCGGAAAATCGACCTTGCTCGACGTCCTGGCGGGCCTCGCGGTGCCGACCGAGGGCACCGCGACATTCGAGGGCCGTCCGATCTCCGGCGTGCCCGACGGCGTCGGCGCGGTGTTTCAGGAAGATGCCTCGTTTCCCTGGCTGACCGTCGAAGACAACGTCGCGTTCGGCTTGCGCCGCGCCGGCGTGGATCCGGCTGAAATCAAACGGCGTGTCGACTACGCGGTCGGCTTCATGGGGCTGAAGGATTTCGCCAAAGCGTATCCCGCGCAATTGTCCGGCGGCATGCGCCAGCGCGTCTGCATCGCCCGGACCCTGGTGCTGCAGCCCAGACTCATTCTGCTGGACGAGCCGTTTGGTGCACTGGACCAGCAGACCCGGTTGCTGATGGGCGACGAGCTGCTTCGGCTCTGGCGCGAGACGTCCGCCACCGTCCTTTTGATCACGCATGCGCTGGACGAGGCGGCGATGCTGTCCGACCGCGTGGGTGTGATGTCGGCCCGTCCGGGCACCTTCATTGATATGGTTTCGACCGGCTGGGAGCGCGATCGAGACAGCCGTGTGGTTTCGACGCCGCGTTTTGGCGAGATCACCGCGAGGCTTTGGGACAAGCTCCGCCGCGAAACCATGAAGATCATGGGCGTAGCCCACGGTCCCGCAGGCGGCGTGGCGGCCCCATGAAACGCGAGGCATGGATCAGGCTGCTGATCGTTGCGCTGTTCGTGCTTTCCATTGAGCTGTTGTGCCGCACGAAAACGATTCCCCCGACCGTCCTGATCCCGCCTTCGGACATGCTGATCGAGCTCATCGCGATTCTGCGAAGCGGCGAATTGAACACCGATATCGTTTCGACCTTCGGCAATATCCTGATCGCGGCGCTGATCGTCGCTGTGCTGGGCTTTGCGGTGGGTGTCGTCATTCACGCCTTCCCGTGGCTGCGGTCCTCGGTCGAGCCGCTGCTGGCGAGCTACTACGCCGTCCCGACCTTCATGTTCTATCCGGTGTTCATCGTGCTGCTCGGCGTCGGCAGCGCGCCGATCATTGCGATCGCGGTGCTGCTGGCGATCGTTGCGATGATCACTGCCACCTTGGACGGCCTCGACCGTATCCCCGGCGTGCTCCGCAAAACGGCGCGCATGTACCATATGTCGCGGCTGCGCACGTCGGTTCTGGTCGAACTGCCGGCGGCGAGTCCTTATCTGTTCACCGGCGTCAAGCTCGCGGTCGCCTATTCCTTCATCGGCGTCATCGCGTCGGAATTCATCCTGTCGGGTTCCGGGCTCGGATACGCCATCGCATATGCGTACAACAATTTCGAAAACCGCAAGATGTACGCGCTCATGCTGTTGGTGCTGCTCGCGGCGACGGCGGTCAATTCGGCTTTGAATGCGGTTGATTCCAGGTTGCAGGCGCGGCAGTTGCGATGATGGCAAAGCGGTACCTTGGCACATTTGTCATCTTCGCCGGCATCGTGCTGGCCTGGCAGATGCTGCATCTTCTCGGCGGCGAGACCGCGCTCGCGTCGCCGGCGGCGACCGCCGTCAAACTGGTGGCGCTGTTTCGCTCTGACATGTTCTGGGGCCATGTGGCCGAGACCGCGAAGGCGTTCACGTTCGCATTGGTCCTGGGGATTCTTGGCGGCGTGTCGCTGGGGGTCGTGCTGGGCCTGTCGCGGCTGTCTTCGGCGGTGGCCGGGCCGATGCTGGTCAACCTCTACTCGATCCCGAAGGTCACGCTCTATCCTCTGGTGCTGCTCTGCTTCGGCTTGGGCCTTGCCGCGAAGGTGGCGTTCGGCGTCATGCACGGCATGATCCCGATGACGATCTTCACGATGAATGCCATCCGACAGATGAAACCGGTCCTGCTGCGCAGTTCGAAGATGATGCGGCTCACGCCATGGCAGACCGCTTCGACCATCGTGCTTCCGGCCGTCATGCCGGAGGTGCTGTCCGGCATCCGCCTCGGATTTTCGCTGACCCTTCTGGGAGTCCTGATCGGCGAGATGTTCGCTTCGAAGCGAGGCCTGGGCTTTCTGGTCACCAATGCGATGAACCTGGGCGACACCGAAACCATCATGGCGGTTGCGGTGCTGTTGACCGCCTTCGCGGTGACGGCTAACGGCTTGCTCATCAACCTCGGATCATCGCGGCACCGGTGAATGCCGAAAGCGCGCGGGTAAACTTGTTTGTGTGCATATGAAATGATAGGTTTGAGGCTTCGGATCAAACACTGAATACGGGTGCGCTTATGTTGGATCTTTTCACGGTCGGCTCGCTCATCGACATGTGGCTCAAGGAAGACATCGGTCATGGCGACCTGACCGCCTTGTCGATGATCGAACCGGATGCGCGCGCGACGTTCCACATGAACGCTCGCGAGGAGCTGTCGCTGGCCGGCGTCGATGTCGCGGCGCTATGCTTCAAGCGCTACGATCCCAACGTCACCGTTGAGGTGAAGACCGCCGACGGAACACGTTGCGCGAAGAAGACGCTGCTGATGACGGTGTCCGGATCGGCGCGCAGTCTGCTGACGGTCGAGCGTACGGCATTGAACATCACCCAGCATCTGTCCGGCATCGCGACCGAGACCGCACGCTGGGTGGCCGAGATCAAAGGCACCAAGGCGCAGCTGATCGACACGCGCAAGTCCACGCCGGGTCTTCGCATGCTGGAAAAGCATGCGGTGGTCTGCGGCGGCGGTGCCAATCATCGCTTGGGGCTCGACGGTGGCGTGATGATCAAGGACAACCATATCGCGGTCGCGGGCAGCATCGCCAAGGCGGTGGCGCGGGCCCGCTCGCGCATTCCCGGCTTGGTGAAGATCGAAGTCGAATGCGACCGGATGGAACAGGTCCGGGAGGCGCTCGACGCCAAGGCCGACATCATCATGCTGGACAACATGCCGCTCGACAAAATGCGCGAGGCCGTCAAGTTCGTCGATGGCAGGATTCCATTGGAGGCGTCCGGCGGCGTGCGCTTCGAGACCGTCCGCGCGATTGCGGATACCGGCGTGGACTATGTGTCGACGAGCAAGACCATCCAATCGGCCCCGGCGGTCGACATCGGCTTGGATGACGCCTGAATGGGGACTGCAGCTGGGACCTGATAGTCCGAAACGGCTTGACCTCGGTCCGCGGCTGCACGAACCTGACCTTGCCACGAGAGGCGACCAACGCAAGGTCCCCGAAGGCGCTGATACGCAATGATAAAGGCCGGTTCGGGAATCATCCGAAGGCTCCCGATAATCACGGCCTGCAAGGCTGAGCGAGCACGGGAGGAGGCCGGAATGATCAAGCGAACTCTGTTTGCAGCATCGCTATGCGTCGGGTTGGCGTTGCAAGGCTCAGGCCTCGCGCATGCTCAATCCCAAGCCTATCCTCACAAGCAGCCGATCAAGGTGGTCGTGCCGTTCCCGGCGGGCGGGCCGACCGACGGCATGGCGCGCATCATTTCGGAGCGGCTCGGCACCGTGCTTGGCCAAACCATCGTCATCGAGAATCGCGGCGGCGGTGCCGGCGGCAGCGTCGGTGGCAAGTTTGTCGCCAGTGCCGATCCTGACGGCTACACGATCCTCCTCACGCCCGGAGGCTCGCTGACGACCGGCCCGGCCGTGCACAAGAACATCGGCTATGACCCGGTCAAGGTGTTCACGCCGGTGGCGCAGCTCATCGAGACACCGCTTATCATTGCGGTGCATTCGGACTTGCCGGTGAAGTCGATGGCCGAGCTCGTCGCTTATGCCAAAGCCAATCCGGGCAAGTTGAGTTGGGGCTCGCAGGGGTTTGGCGTGGCGCCGCACCTTCTGCTCGAGCTTTTCAAGCTCGAAGCCGGCCTTAACATCGCGCATGTGCCTTATCGCGGCACGGCGCCGATGCTGACCGCGATCGTCGCCGGCGAAGTCCAGGTGGTCGCGGACCCGATGACCACCTGCCTGCCGCACATCCAGTCCGGCAAGCTGCGCGCCATCGCCATCGCCGGCCCCGAACGCACGCCGAAACTGCCCGACGTTCCGACCACCAAGGAGGCGGGCTATCCCAAGATCGACTCGCCGTTCTGGCTCGGCGTTGTGGCGCCGGCCGGAACGCCGCCCGACATCATCAAGAAGCTCAATGCCGCGTTCCGCGAAAGCATGGATTCTCCGGAGACACGCGCACGGCTGGCGACGCTCGGCGCCGAGAGCAAGATCGGTTCGCCGGAGGACTTCGGCAAAATGCTCGCCAAGGAGCTGGCGTTGTGGACGGCCGTCGTGAAGGACGCCAACATCAAGGTGGAATGACGCGAGCAGAGCCCTTCGTCCATATCAGGTCCGAAATTTCAGCGCATGTTCCGTAGCGATTCACCCGCCGAAGCCGAATTCCGCACGCAAGTGCGGACGTGGCTGGAGGCCAATCTCCCGATTGCGCTTCGCGACCGCACGACGCGCCCGCCGCCCGTGGAGTTGATGCCCTGGTACCAGATGCTCTCGCGCAAGGGCTGGATCGCGCCGCACTGGCCCAAGCAGTACGGCGGCATGGGCGCCACGCTCAACGAGCAGATTATCATGACCGAGGAGCTGGCGCGCATTGGCGCGCCGTCTCTGCCGGTTCAGGGCCTCAATCACATCGGGCCGATCCTGATGGAGTTCGGCAACGCCGCGCAGAAGGCCAAGCATCTGCCGCCGATCGTTGCTGGCAGTGTGATCTGGGCGCAGGGCTATTCCGAGCCGGGCGCAGGCTCCGACCTCGCCAGCGTTTCGACCCGCGCGACATTGGATGGCGATCATTTCGTGGTGCGGGGCCAGAAGATCTGGACCACCTGGGGCCATCATTCGGATTGGATGTTCGCGCTGGTGCGCACCGATCCGGAGGCGCAGCCGCGGCACGCCGGCATCAGCTTCCTGCTGATCGATCTGAAGAGCCCGGGCATCAAGATCAGGCCGATCACCACGATCGCGGACGACGATGAGTTCAGCGAGGTGTTCTTTGACGATGTCATTGTGCCGGCCGAAAACCTGGTCGGTAAGCTGCACGATGGTTGGCGCATCGCCAATGCGCTGTTGGGTCATGAGCGGCTCGGCACCTCGAATCCGCAATTCGCGCTGATTGCGCTCGATCGCATCAAGACCATGGCGCGGGCGTCTGGCATCATTGCGGACCCGGCGTTCCAGGATCGCCTTGCTGCCGCCAGCATCAATGTCACGGCGCTGTCGGCGATGTTCAGCCATGCGGTTGAGCTCACCAATCAGGAGAAAAGCCCGGGGCCGGAATCATCGGTGGTCAAGATTTTCTCAAGCGAGCTTCTGCAGTCGCTCCATGATCTTCTGATCGAGGCGGCCGGCGGTCACGCCGCGATGACAGATTCCATCGCCACGAATTTCGGCGTGGTGGACGTCGCCATTCCGTTCCTGTTTTCGCGGCGCGTGACGATCTATGGCGGTTCGTCGGAAATCCAGCGCAATGTGCTGGCACGCCGCGTTCTCAATCTTCCAAACTGACAGGCGGCATAGTCGGCGTTCATGGAACTGCATCTCTCATCCGAACAGACTTTGCTTCGCGACAGCGCCGCCAAATTCATTGGCGCGGCGGGGCCGAAGGTGGCGCGCGGATTTCGCGCGCAGGATTTAAGCTTTGCGCCCAAGCGTCTGCGGGAGGCGGGAGAGCTTGGATGGCTCGGCATGATCGTTCCGGAATCCGCGGATGGACTTGGCCTGGGTCTGACCGAACTGGCTCTGGTGCTTGAACAAGCCGGGCGGGGTCTGGTGTGCGAGCCGATCGGGTTTGCGGCGATCTCGGCGGCTGCCTTGGGGCAGGGACAAAAACCGCATCCGATGCTGGAGCGCGTGCTCAAAGGCGAAACGCTGATCGTTCCGGCGCTGCAGGAGCGGGCCCATGGCGACGATCCGCTTGCGCCATCGACACAAGCCGTGGGCAAGGGCGGAGCGCTCCGGTTGACCGGCCAGAAGATGTTTGTCTGCGCCGATGGCGCCGACGGCTTTCTGGTCAACGCCAGCGGGGGCGACGGGCCGGTGTTGTGCTTTGTGGCGCAAGGCGCACCCGGCAGTTCGCTATCGGCGATGCCGACCGTGGATGGCCGCAAGCTTGCGGCGCTGAGCCTCGCGGATACGCCGGCCGATCTCATTTCGCCGCATCCGTCGTCGCGCAACGCGGTGGACGCGCTCTATAATCTCGCGCTATTGGCGCTATCCTCCGAATTGCTCGGCGTGATGGAAGAGGCGCAGAGGATTACATTCGACTACATGCGCATCCGCAAGCAGTTCGGAAAGCTGATCGGCAGCTTCCAGGCGCTGCAGCATCAGGCGGCGAATATCTACATCCGGACCGAGGCGGTGCGATCGCTGATATTTCAGGTCGCGGCCAATAGCGACGTCTATCGCATCGATCCTGCCATGGCGGCTGCGGCGAAGGCCAAGGCCTCGGAAGATGCCCTGTTCGTCACCGAGGCCTGCATCCAGCTTCACGGCGCGATCGGATTTACCGACGAGCACGACATCGGGCTCTATCTCAAGCGGGCGATGCTGCTGTCATCCTTGTTGGGAAATGCCGCGGCCCAACGCCGGCGCTATGTCGCCATCGCCGGGCTGGCAGTGTAAAGAGTGCTGCCATGGATGGTTCACAGCGTCATAGCGTCGACGGCGTGTCGGATTCCGAACGCAGCCTGCTCCGCAAATCGGTGCGGGACTTTCTGGCGAACAGTTGGCCGGTCGATCAGGCTGTCGAAAAGTCCGGCGACATCGAAGCTATTGCGAAGCTGTGGCTGGTCATGGCGCGGCAGGGGCTCGCGTCGCTCGGTTCCGATGCAACCGAGGCCGGTTTACGCGAGATTGTCCTGGTGTTCGAGGAATTGGGACGCGCATCCTGTCCGGCGCCGCTGCTCGGCGCGGTAGCGGCCAATCTTGCGCTGGCCGCGCAGCCGTCGAATGCGGTGCGGGCTCTGCTCGAAGACCTGCATCAAGGGAAAGCCGTTGTGGCGCTGGCGCTCGGGTCCTTCGACGGCGATCCGGCCGCGGGCCGTGTGACCGTGCGCGATGGTACGTTGTGGGGCACATTGTCGTTCATCGAGGGCGCCCAGGCGGCGACGCATTTTCTCATCGTCACCGACGCGCCCGCCGGCGTTGCCGTCGTCGCGGGCAATGCAACCGGCCTGAAGACACAGGTCATGCCGGGGCTGGCTGTGCCGCCGTTCGTCAACCTCACATTGAAGGACGCGCCCGGGTTGTGGCTGGAAATGCCGGCCGAAACTTTGGCCGAGATTGCGCTGGTTGCGCGGCTTGTTTGCGTGGGCCGCGCACTCGGCGCGGCTGAGCGTGCGTTCAGCCTGGCTGTCGATAACGCCAAGGTGAGAAAGCAGTTCGGCCAGTTTATCGGTCAGTTCCAGGCGGTGCAGCACAAGCTCGCGAATTGTCTGATCAGCCTGGATGGCGCCAGGCTTGCCATCGAGACTGCGGCCGAGGCGCACGACAGCGCCGACCCGAACTGGCGGGTGTTCGCTTCATCCGCGATTGCATTTGCCGGTCCGGCGTTGCGCGCGGTGTCGATCGAGACGCATCGGGCGCTGGGCGCCATCGGCTATGCCGAGGAGCACGAGGCACCGCGCCACTTCCGGCGCGTGCATGCCGACCTTGCCCGGTTCGGCGGCGTGTCGCGGGCGCGGGCCGAGCTTGCTGATGTCCTGCTCGGTCCGGTTCAATAGACCGCATGTCTTCGCTTCCCGCACACGATATCGGGCCTGCTGCCAATGCGTTCCGCAAGGAGGTGCGCGACTGGCTTGCCAAACACTGGACGCCAGAGCGGCGGGCGGCCCACCTGCGCAAGCCGTTCAAGGAACGCGGCTGGGATATCGAATTTTCCAGACTGATGGGCCGCGACGGCTGGATCGGTGTCGGCTGGCCTCAGGCGTTTGGCGGACAGGGCCGCAGTGCGACCGAACAGATCGCGTTCATCACCGAAATGGCCAACGCCAGCGTGCCGGTCCAGGCGCACAACACCGGCGAGTCCATTGTTGCGCAAGCTCTTTTTATACACGGCACCAAAGAGCAGCAGGATGAGTGGCTGCCGGCGATCCGCCGCGGCGAACGCTCCTTTGCTCTCGGATACAGCGAGCCCGAGGCAGGCTCCGACCTTGCAGCGCTTCGCACCCGCGCGGTTCGCGACGGCAGCGACTGGGTCGTCAACGGTCAGAAGCTGTGGTCGACCGGCGGCGACAAGGCCGAATACATGTGGCTTGCGGTGCGAACCGATCCGGAGGCGAAAAAGCATGCCGGAATCAGCGTGCTGATGGTCGACCTGCGGTCGCCCGGAATCACCATCCGGCCGAGCCTTGCACTGTACGGCAAGACCTTCAGCGCCCAATTCTACGACAATGTCAGGGTGCCTGACAAGCACATGGTCGGCGCCGTCAACGATGGCTGGAAGGTCATCACCGATGCGCTTGCGTCAGAGCGGGTGATGATCGGCGGTACACGCATGGCTGGCATCGAACGCGCATTTGACCATCTCACCGAATATCTGAAGACTGCGGTGATGGGCGGCAAGGTTCTGAGAAACGATCCGGTGATCCGGGATCGGATCGGAGCGCTGGCCGCCGACATCGAAGTGGCACGGCTTTTTCAGATGCGGAATGCGCGATTGGTCGAGCAGGGCAGGGTACCGGTCCACGAAGCGGCGATGGGCAAGGTTTTCGCAAGCGAACTGCAGGAGCGATTGGGGCAGGCCGCGCTCGACATCCTCGGCAGCGGTGGCTTGCTGTCAGAGGACGCCGAAGGCGCGCCGGTGGGCGAGATGGAGCAGGTGCTGCGTCATGCCATCATGGGCATGCTCGGCGGCGGCACGAACGAAATCCAGCGAAACGTTATCGCGCAGCGGGGGCTGGAATTGCCCCGTTGAACCAAGAGAAGTTCAAGGAGAAGTTTATGAGTGAAGAACAGACGGTTACCTACGAGTTGGAAGGCGAGGTCGCGCTTGTCGGCCTCAACCGTCCGGACAAGCGGAATTGCTTCAATCCGACCGTGATGAAGCAGTTGCGCACGGCCATCGAACGCGCCGGCGAAGAGGCCAAGTGCGGCATCATCTTCGGCCACGG
>Ga0075366_10001238_pt1 | contig 12661 bp, 10 predicted proteins | sample EndMethybrTD3031_FD_72351 | JGI IMG/M metagenome (GOLD analysis project Ga0075366, IMG submission 72351) | Populus endosphere microbial communities from Tennessee, USA - Endosphere MetaG P. TD hybrid TD303-1 | ecosystem: Host-associated > Plants > Roots > Endosphere | place: USA: Tennessee...
CCCCCAAAGCCGGCCAGAGGGGGCAAGAGCCATTCCGGGTCGGTCGTACGGAAAACGCCAGCGTACGGCCCGATGAGGCGCGACGCGCGTCGTGTAATTTCCCGGCCCAGGTGCCCAGGGCGATGACTGAGCAGCACTGCGCTTCCGCTTGAAAGCGGAAGCGACAGGCTCAAGGGGCTATTTCGCCGTGCCGGGAGATTTCCAGTTCACGACGTGATACACCGCGGGCGCCGTGCCGACGTTCTTCAGCGCGTGCAGCGAGTTCGACGCGTTGAAGATGATCGATCCCGGCCCGACGCGCTTCCACACGCCGTCGCTCAGCGTCTCGACGGTGCCTTCCCGGACGATGATCAGCTCCTCGTTCGGGTGCTTGTGCGGCTCGTGCGACGCGATGCCGGGCTTGAGCGTCGTGATGTGCATCTCGAGCTCGTCCAGCGTCGCGGTCGGCTGGCGTACGACGCTGCGGACCGACCCGACGTTGGTCGGGTTGTCCTTCATCTCGGTCCAGTCGAACACGGCCGGACCGAGGATCGGCTTCTTCTCGGCCTGCTGCGCCGCCAGCACGCCCCCCACACTGACGGCCGCGGCGACGGCCGCGACGACGACATCTCTGCGCGTGATCGTGAACATGGTCGCACTCCGCTGATGTGGGGTGAAGCCTACCAGAAGTCGAGGAGGCGCCGGACAGCGCGATCCACGCGCGTGCGGGACCGCGCCGCCGGTCCCCGGCCTAGACCGCCCGGGGTTTGATCCAGCAGGGGGGACCGACCCAGAACTGCGAGATGCACACGCCGTTGCCGCCGCCGTCGTGGTCCACCGCCTTGATCGCCGTGCCGCCGAGCTTCAATGCCGCTCCGGCGAGCGTGACGGCGACCTTCGTCTCGATATCGCCGGCGAAGACGCCGGCGACCGAGGCCGCCGTGGCGCTGACGTCGACCACGTTGAGGAGCGAGAGCGTGGAGTCCTCGTCGAGGCACGCCTCGACACCCCACCAGAACCGGTTCACATGTTCAGCCAATGGCCACCCCCGGCGTCTGCAGGTTGATGTCGCCGAGCGCCAGCGCCCCGTCCGACACGGCGGCGTTCACGTCGGCCACCGAATCGATCAGGCTCTGCACGTCGTCTCGATCGATCTCGAGCGACGCCAGGTCGGCATCGCCGAACGACAACTGGCCGTCGTCGGTCTTCACGAGGAGCGGTTCCATCGCCGCGATCGCCGCCTCGAACCGGCGGGCTGCTTCCTGCTGTTCTTCCACGTCGTCCATGACAGTCTCCCTTTCGGTGGGCGATGGGATTTCGCGCCACTGAAGGTAAAGCGCAGACGGCCCGTCTGCACCGCCACGGCGCTACGGGCCGACGCGGATGATGACGTCGCCGAGCGACTTCGCGACGACCTTGTCGTCGATGGAGACGGCCGGGCGGAACACGGAGCCTTTCGAGAGCTCCGGCTTCACCACGGCGGCGGGCGTCAGCTCGCCGCGATGGGCTTTCCAGACCTGCGAGCTCGTGAACGGCGTATCCGGCTCGAACGCCATCGCCAGTTTTCCGTCCGGACTCGTCCAGTGGACCGTGTCGCCTGGAGCGAGCTCCAGGCGGGCGGGATCGCATTTGGTCTCGCGGCCGTCGAACGTGACTGTGACGACATGTCTCATCGTGTGCTCCTTGGTTCGCTGAGTTGGACGGCCGCGGGCCGATGATTACCGCTTCCACGTGACCGTCGCGATCAGCTGCAGGTAACGGGGGTCGGCGCGCAGTGCGCGAAGGTCCGGATGGTGCGCGATCTGGTATTTCGGGTGGCCGCCGGCGATGGCGGCCCGCAGCGCGTCGAGCGCCGCCTGGCGCTGTCCGCTCAATTCAAGCGCCAGCGCCGCCATGAACGTGACTCTCACGTTCGCGGGGGCGTCGGCGCGCGCGCGCTCGATCAGGCGGAGGGCTTCGCCCCGCTCGCCCGTCTCGGCATACAGGTAGGCGAGATTGGCGAGCACTTCGGGGTTCCTCGGATCGGCGCTGATCTGACGGCGGGCCGCCGCGATCGCCGCCGCGTAGGCGCGGCTGGCGTCGCGGGGACGGGCCATCCATCGATAGCCGCGCGCCAGGCTCGCGAGTACGACTGAATCGTCCTTCGTCAGCGCGATGGCCTGCTTCAGGCTCTCGACGCCGTCGGCGAAATTCCCCTGATAGAAGTAGGCCCACCCGAGGTTGTTGTAGAGCACAGGATCGGCGGCCAGCGCCAACCCGCGTTTCAATTCCTGTTCGGCGGCGTCGAACTGCTCGGTCAGCGTGTAGAGGCCCGCCAGATTGGCGATGACGCGCGGATTGTCCGGCGCGTACTCACGCCCCTTGAGGAAGTGCGCCTCCGCTTCCTTGTACTGGCCATGATTCCACCGGAACACGCCGAGGTCCTCGTGCGCCGACCACGAGCGCGGCTGTGACGCGACGGCCTGCTCGAGCGTCTGTTCCGCGCGCGGCAGCTGGCCGGTCGCTTCGTACGCGCTCGCGAGATTGTTGCGCGCACCGGGCGCGTCCGGATCGATGCGGACCGCTTCCTCCAGCGCCGGGATCGCCAGCGGATGCCGGCCCGTCGCGAGATACGTCGATGCGCGAATCACGTGGAAGCGCGCGACTGCCGGCGCGAGGCGGCACGCCTCGGCGGCGCTGCGTTCAGCCAGATCGAGCAGCGCGGTGTTCCTGGCGGTGTCCTTCGTCGCGGCGTACTTGAGGACCAGTCCTTCGGCCAGGGCCGCATGCGCCTCCGCGTAGGCGGGGTCGCCGTCAATCGCGCGCTGGAAGGCCTCGATGGCCAGCTCGAGTCGGGCGGCATCGCCGCGCGCCGCGCGTCCCTGCTCGAGATATCCGCGCCCGAGAACGTAGCGCTCTTCGATCGCGGCCGGCCTCGAGCCGGAGTCGAGCGCGGCGACGAGGGCTGGCGCCAGGCGCATCGCGAGCACTTGCGCGACCTCCTGCCGTACCAGCGACAACGCCCGGGTCCCGTCCTTGATCTCGATCTCCCGATGCGGCGTCGATGCCGCCTGCCCGGCCGATCCCTGATGCAGTTCGACCGCGACGCGTCTCTGTCCTGTTGCGCCGTCGACGCGGCCGGTGACGATCAGATCGGCGCCGAGCACACGGTGAGCCCGGGCCGGGCCGTCCACTCCTGTGCCCGGCAACGCGGCCGGAGGAACGAACCGGAGCCCGGACCGCCCTGCGGCCCTGCCGAGATCGTCGGCGATCGCCGCCGACAGGCCGCGAGCGAAGGCGTCGGCGGCGGGCGTTTCATCCGAGGGCGTAAATGCGAGCACCACGACGCTTCGCGACGTTCCGGACGCCACGGCCGCGCCGTCGTCGGTCTCCGTCCACCACCGCGATCGGAGCGGCGAGAACAGCAGCACGGCTGCCAGGAGCACCGCGAGACACGCCAGCGCCACGACGAGCGGCCGTCTCAGACGGGACGCCTGCGCGCCGGGCGTCAACGACGCCAGGAAGGCCTCGACACTTCCGGTGCGCGCCTCCGGCCGCGCGTCGAGACCGCGTCGCAGCGCGGCGCGCCACGCGGGATCGAGCGCACCGTCGTCGTCCGGCCCCATCTCGAACGGCTGCTTCCCCGTGACCGTCTCGAAGACGACGGCCGACAGGGCGTAGACATCGCTGGCGCGCGTGGGCGGGTGGCCCGCGAGCTGCTCGGGGGCCATGTAGACGGGCGTGCCCCAGGCGGCGCCGCTCGTGCTCGCGGACCTCGATGCGGCGTCGCGCCGCGCCAGCCCGAAGTCCGTCACGACCAGACGCTCGCCCGTGGCAGAAGGCACGAGGACGATGTTCCCGGGCTTGAAGTCGCCGTGAATCACACCCGCGGCGTGCGCGGCGCCGAGCGCCGCCACCATCTGGCGCACGAGCGGAAGCGCGTCCGCCGCCGGCAATCGCCCGCATCGCTCCAGGCGGGCGGCCAGCGTCTCGCCGATCAGCCGCTCCATCGTGAAGAAGGCGATGACCGCACCGGTCGCCGCGACATGCTGGTCGACGTCGAAGACGCGGCAGACGTTCACGTGCGTGACATGGCGCGCCAGGGCGAGCTCGCGCTTGAGACGATCGATGGCGCGCGGGTCGCCGGAAATGTCGGCGGGCAGGGTCTTGAGCGCGACGTGCTCGCCGGGGAGGAGGAGGTCCTCGGCCTCGTAGACTTCGCCCATCCCGCCGGCGCCGAGAAACCCCACGATCCGGAACCGTCCCGCCACGAGGTCGCCGGCGGCGAAGGCCGGAGGGCCGGCCGTCAGCCCGAGGGCCTCGCGCGCGAAATTCTCTGGGAACTGCGCGAAGAACTGCTGTGCCGAATCGTAGTTCTCGAGCAGCGTCATCACCGCCTGGCGCAGCTCTTCGTCGCCGCCGCACGCTTCGTCGAGCGCGGCCGGCCGGGCCGCGGCGTCGAGCGACATCGCGGTCGCGAACACTTCCTTGATCTGCTCGGTGCGGGCGGCGGCGTCCTTCATCACGATCAGCGCGGCGGTGCGTGCGGCTGGCCGCGCAACCGGGCGTACAGCCACGCCTGCGCCAGGGCCCATTCCCGATCGACGGTGCGCTCCCCGATCTCGAGCACCTCCGCAATCTCCTTCGAGGTCATGCCGGCAAAGAAACGCAATTCGACGATGCGGCTCTGACGCGCGTCCACCGCGGCGAGGCCGGTCAGCGCTTCGTCGACGGCGATCACGTTCTCGAGGTTCGCCGGCGACAGGTTCGACTGTGCCAGACGCTCGAGCTGGTCGTCTTCGAGCGGCACGTGCGCCACGCCGTCGCCGCGCTTGCCCGCGCCGCGCCGGCGGGCGTGGTCGATGAGGATGCGGCGCATCAGCGTGGCGGCCACGCCGAAGAAATGCGCGCGGTTCTTCCACGACGAACGTCGCGCGACCAGCCGGACGTAGGCCTCGTTCACCAGGGCCGTCGCCTGCAGGGAGTGGCCGGCGCGCTCCATTCTCGCGTAGCGGCGCGCGATCTGGTGGAGCTCCTGGTAGACCGCGTCCACGATTCGGGCCTCGATGCCCTGGTCGCCGCGCCGCCACTGTTCCAGAAGCCCCGTGATGTCACCGCCGGCCGGCTTGTCCATTGACGCTCCTGACCATCGCAGGGGACTCACATTGTAGCCAAGCCGTTGGCGGCGGATTCGCCGAGTTCGCGCCTTCTGTCTCGTAGGTTGTTTTCGGGACGAAGCAAGGAGCGGACGATGAGAGGCACATATCTCGGCAGGTTTGGCGTTCTGATGGGTGTGGTCCTGGTCTCGATCGGGACCATCGAGCACGATCGGGTGGTCCACGCGGGCCCGCCCCCGATTCGAGCCGTCGTGCCGAAGGCCGACGACGCCGTTTCCCGCGCGATCCTGTCCGGATCGCCGGTACCACGCGACATCCGGGCGATCCGCCATCGCCTCCAGACCCAGCTCGGCGGCGTGCTGACGTCGCACATCGTGGCCAACGGCGGCCACGAGCATCCGACGCGCCGCGGCGTGATGTTCATGAGCTTCGAAAGCTACACAGGTCCGGCGCCGGGCGGATCCGTCGACGAGGGCGATCTGTTCTTCGGCTACTTCCTGGTGCCGCAGGGCGGCCAGCTGGTCGTCGGATCGGGATTCGTCGAGCTGATCGCCTGGGATCGCGCGAAACACCGGTTCAATTTCTGGGAGCTGCTCGAGGGCGAGTGGCACCTCCGCGGCGACTCCGACGACGTCCTGGCGAACGTGCAATCGATCAACGTCGGGGCGAAGGCGCCGGCGTTTACCTTTACGCGCGAGTCGTCCGACGGGACGCCGGTGCTGCGCTGTTCCGGGTGCCACACGCTCGGCGCGCCGATCATGAAGGAGCTGGAGGCGCCGCACAACGACTGGTGGACCGCGAAGCACACCCTGCCGCCCGGCGCGTTCACCCCCGACGCCGAGACCGCGGCGCTCTTCCGGCACGCCACCGACGCCTCGCACCTGTCGGCCCTCGTGAAGAAGAGCGCCGAGCGACTCGTCGCGGCGCGCGCCGACGCGGGTTCATCGGCGCCGCTGCCGCAGCGGCTGCGCTCGCTCTTTTCCACGATGGAAATGAACCTGGTGAGCGACAGCGTGCCCTTCGCCGAGCGCGGCGAACGCGGCACCGCCGTCGAGATCCCGACGACCTTCTTCGTGGACGCGCGCCTCGCGCCCCTCACGCGTCCCGTCTCGGTCGATCTGGCCGTCTACAAGGACGCGCTGGTCCGCGTCGACTCGCGGTTCCCGTCGAAGACGTCGCCCACGCGTGAAACCCGCCACGCGTTCGTCGTACCGGCGCCGTCCTTCATCGACGCGCGCACCGTCGACGATCTCGTCACGCGCGGCATTCTCGACGACGAGCTCGTCGCGGACGTCCTCGCGGTCGACATGACCACTCCGGTGTATTCGCGCGACCGGGCGTCGCTCATGCGCTTCGTGCCCGCCGCCGCGACGGACGCCGCCGATCTGCGGACCCGGTTGATCGCGGCGCTGCGCACGGCGCCGGCAGGCGATCGCCCCGCCCACGAGCTGCTGTCGAACCTCACCGATCCGTCGCGCACGGCCGCCGCGCACCGCGCCGCGGCCGCCGCCTATCTCGCCGTCTGCGCCAAGGCCGCCGCCACGCCCGGCACGGTCGAAGGCTGGCTGAGAGTCGCCGGACAGCGCCGCGCCGCGATCGACGACGCCGAGACGGCGATGCATCCCCAGGGGGCCATCACCGAACGCGGATTCCGCGTGATCTTCCCGCTGCAGCTCACGACTACGGTCGAGACCCTGCGCATCGACGCCAGGACCGGCCGGGCCGAACCGGTTCGCTGACCGGCGGCGTTCCGCCGCTCCCTGATACGACGCATTTTCCGAAGGAGACGAAGTCATGAACAACGAACCTGGTGCCGCCGTCCTGAGCCTCTTCGCGCAGCTCATCGACCGGATCAAGCAGCGCACCCCGACGGGATCGAACGACAAGCCGCTCGGGAAGATGGTGTATTCGCAGCTCGTGCTCGGCATGCCGATCTCGAAGGACGACTACTTCCGCCCATGGACGCCGGCGGGCGAGGCGTCGCTGCGTGACGCGGTGGGCAAGGGCGAGGGAAAGATCGACGGCGCGGCTGCCGAGAAGCGTGAGGCGCTTCGCGCCATGCAGGCCGCGTGGAAGACCTCGATGCTGTGCCGGACGATGCTGGCGGTCACCAACGACGGCCTCTACCGCGAGTACCCCACCGGACGCCACCTCGACTTCGCCTACGACAGCGTGCTCGGCGGCATGCAGCCGGGCAACCAGGTCGAGATGTCAGCCGACGTCAAGAAGCGTATCGCCGACGCCGAAAAGGTGCTCTTCAAGATCGACGCCGACGGCAACAGGATCGGCAAGACGCCGTTGTACGCGAACTACATCGTCAACGCCGACAAGCTGGCCGAAGCCAGGGCGACCTTCGCGACGCAGTTCGACCTCCATCACCGCGATCCCGAGAAGCTCGCGATCTGGCCGGTGGTGTCGGACAAATTCGACCGCGCCGTCAAGCAGGCGCGCAACGACTTGATCGCCGAGGGAGCCGCGAAGGTCGAGCGCGCGCTCGACGCCCTCGCCTCGATCGGCCAGCCCATGCAGGAGCACATGGTGGCCAAGTCGAAGGAGGCGTTCGACAACTGGAATCTGGGCCTGACCGGCGTCGTCCCCGGCAAGATGCCGTATTCCTTGATCCTGCCGACGCACTGGTGCGACCCCGACGACCATCAGGGATTCCAGACCCTGACGGTCGACAGCGGCGAGATTCACAGCTTCACCGCCAGCAGCGCGGTCTCGACCACGGCGCAGTCGTGGATGAATCACGCGGAGAGCACCAGCGGCAGCGCCGCGCTCTTCGTCGGGTTCGCCGCGTTCGGCGGCAGCTCGTCGTCGGCCTCCACCGAATCAGGGTTCCAGAACTCCAACGAGTCGAAGTTCAAGAGTGTCTTCAGCAACAGCGCGAAGAACCTGCACATCGAGCTGGAGTACGGGCTGTGCACGATCGTCAGGCCGTGGCTGGTCAGCGATCTGTTCTTCCTCAAGAACTGGTTCTGCGCCGGTGTGAAGAAGAACTCCATCAGCGACGGGACGATCGACGGGCAGACCGACTCGATGGAGAAGACGCTGCCGATGATCCCGCAGCAGTTCCTCGTCGTGAGGAACGTCGTCATCTCGACCAGCGAGTGGGGATCCGACGGTGCGGTACTGAGCCGGTTCTACGGCGCCAATCAGGGCTCCGTCGTGACCGACACCAGCGAGACCTCGGGCGCCGCGGGCGTGTCGCTGGGATTCATCAGCTTCGGCGGACGCGCCAGCCGTAGCGAATCGAATTCCGCCGGCCAGAGCAGCTCGTTCGCCGCGTCCTCGGCGAGCCAGCACTATGGCGCGACGTTCGACGGTCAGACGCTCCGGATGCCCGGCGCGCAGATCGTCGCCTTCCTCAGCGACATCGTTCCGGCGTGCCCGGAGCTCGACGATCCGACCCTGGCATAGCAGAGGTGCTCCATGACGATGACCATCGGCCAGATGACGGCTGCCTTCCACCGGCTGATTCTCGAGCGGTTCCGCGGCTCCGCTCCCGCAGGCGACGGCGTGCCGTTTCTCGCCTTCGAGCTCGGCACGCCCGTTCCCGACGAGGCGTTCCATGAACCGGCCGACAATCCCAGGTACTCGCCGGCCATCGCCCTCGAGTACCTGTCGCATCACGCGAACGTCGCGCCGCTGGTTCGAGACGCGATGTTCGTGCACACCGGCAGCACGGTGGACGGGCAGTACGAGCTGTTGCTGTTCGGATCGACGCTCGTCGATGCCTCCACCTTCGATCTGTTCGCGAAGGTGAAGAGCAGCGCGCTCGCCGCGTTCGACGAGACGCTCGGTTCGTCCGTTCCGCCGGGACTCGGCCGGTTTCATCCGGTCCACGCCGACCCCTCGAACTGGTACGACCAGTCGGCCGGCGACAACTGGACGAAGCTGCGCGTCGAAGGCGTCGATCAGGTGACGGCGCTGGTCCAGGAACCAGGCCTCCACCCGGCGCTCTCGACCTGGCGGCTGGCGCCGGCCGGCGGACGTCCGCTGCTCGAGGCTCCGGTCTCGATCCAGTCGATGCACGCCATGCGGCTGGCGAAGTCTTCTCCGCTCACGGCGAGCGTCGCGACGGGACCCCGCATCATTGCGCGGCCGCGGCGCCCGCACGACATCTGCGAAGTGTTCGATCCGCGCAACACGGAAAAGCTGTTCGACTGTCCCGTCCCGGAGGAGCCGGCGCCGCGGCCGGTCCCGAAGCCGATCGAGAAGCCGGTGTCGTCGGACAGCTTCTCGCTCACGGCGGACGTCTGCCTGGTGCACTTGCGGCGGCCATGGCTGTCCACGAATCTTCTGGCGCTGACCGACTGGTGCATCCCAGGCCTCGCACGGGGATCCATGTCCGGCGGCAAGGGGACAGGCGACGCCGGCCGATTCGCCACGCTGCCGATCGCCTGCGTGTTCGTCCGGAACCTGGCCATCAACGCGCGCTGGTCGGACGACGACCTGAAGAGCTCGCTCGACTCGACGCACCTGGGCGCGTTCTCTCTCATGGGCAGGACGTTCGACAGCAACGCCGCCACGCTCAGCGTTCCCGGCATGCAGAGCGTGGCGTGGCTCTGCGAAGCGTTGCCGGTGCTTCCGCCCGCCAATCCGAATTGAACCGATTGCAGAAACCGAGGACACAGACATGGCTACGCGCATCGTTCCGTTCACCGACGGCATGAAGGTCGGACTGGGCTTCAATCGTCTCAGTGGCGACCGTCTGCCGACGCCCGCGGTCGTCGGGCGGTCGGTCTCCGCCGTCGCCGGTGCCGTCGGCCAGCAGGTCAGCATCGACTGCACGACGATCGACGATGTCCAGACGCTGCACAAGACCCTGGGGATCTCGGTCGACGCCGCCGGCGCCTACATGGGGTTCACGGGAAGCGCCAAGGTCGACTACGCAAGCTCCTGCGACTTCTCGAGCTTCTCGACCTACGTCGTCGTGCGGGTCAGCGTGCAGGACGCGATCGAGACGCTCGATTCCCCCGTCTTCAGCCCGGACGCGAACGAGCTGCTGGTGAACGGCGACCCGATGCGTTTCCGGCAGCGCTTCGGTGACACCTTCATCTGCGGGGTCAAGAAAGGCGGCGAGTACTTCGCGATCTTCCAGATTTCCGGCACGAGCACCACGGAGAAGGAGAGCGTGGCGGTGAAGGTGCACGCCGCGTTCAACGGCCTCTGCACGTCGGCGGAGCTGAACACCGCGGTCAACACCGCGTCGGAGACGAGCAAGTCGCATCTCCAGACCAGCGTCCACGTGTTCCGGCAGGGCACCATCGCGACGGCCGACCTGAACCTCGAAGACATCATGAGGACCGCGAAGCAGTTCCCGCTCGACGTCTCGGGCGACAAGGCCTTCCCGTTCGCGGTCGTGCTGCAGGACTACGAGAGCCTGAAGAACCCGAACGACCGGTTCAACTACCTCGACATCCAGCAGCGGCAGGATGTCCTGGCGGACCTGGCGAGGAAACGATTCGAGTTCCTCGCGCTGCGCGACGACCTGAAGTACATCCTCGCGCGCAGCACGGAATTCCAGAACGCCGACGGCACGCCGGTGGACCGCGCGGCGCTGGCCAGGCAGTTCGACGAAGTCGCCGCCGCCATCAACACGATGCAGCACGAGGCCTCCGAGTGTGCGCGAGACGCCTCGAAGTGCGCGTTCACGACCTTCGACGTCGCGAAGTTCACGCGTCCAACGCTCGCGAAAGTCGCCGAAGATCCGCTGGCCGCCCGGGGAGAAGCGATCGTCGGCCAGGATCCGCTGGCGGTCGCTCTTCGTGAGTCGCTCCCCGACGAGGCGAGCCGGCGCGGCTTCAATGTCGCGTTCGCGGTGGACGGCAGCGGCACGGCGCCCGGTCCGGGCAAGGACCGCGTGCGCGCGTCGCTGCCCGAGGCGGAGCGATCGGGTTTCAGCACGGCGGTCAGCTTCTTCGTCGAGCGCAACCGGAACCTCGGGTTCGCGACCAAAGGCGCGGCGATCGCGAAGGCCGATCGGCGCGTGGCGGACGCTCGTGCGCTCGGACCCGACGCGTTCTTCTCGCTGGGGTTCGACATCGCGACGGGGCTGTTCGGCGACCCGGCTCTCGGCGGACAGGGAGACACCGCCATGGGGCCAGGCAAGCAGCAGATCCGCGATTCGTTGAGCCCGCAAGGGAAGCGGGGGTTCGACGCCTCCATGCGGCTGCACCTGGGCCCGCCGCCGCTGGCGCGGCGGGCGTAGAATGCGCCGGCCGGTTCCCGGCGCGAAGGATTCTGCCGGCCGCGGCACTCCAATTCTGTATGGCCCTGTTCGTCGCTGTCGCCCTTGCTCTTGCGGTCCCGCTCCAGGCATCTCAGGCCCCGTACGCGGGCCGGCCCGTAGCGGACGTTCTGCAGGAGCTGCGCACGGCCGGGCTGAACGTCATCTTCAGCACTGACCTGGTTCCCCAGACCTTGCGGATAACGACGGAGCCGAAAGCCACGGATCGGCGCCAGATCGCGCTGCAGATCCTCGAGCCGCACGGCCTGACGCTTCAGGCCGGTCCGCGCGGCACGCTGCTCGTCGTCGCGCTGCCGCGGAAGGACAGGCCCGCGCCGGCCCGGCGGACGCCGGCGCCGCCTCCCGCTGCGCCGCCGGCGGGCGAGCCGCAGAGACCGCCGGAGCCGATCCGGATCGAGGAAGCAGTCGACGTCGTGGATCGGCTCGGCGGCAAAGCCGGCATGCCGTCGGGCTACACTCTCGGCTCGACCGACATCCGTGAGATGGCCGGCGCCTTCGAGAACGCCTTTCTCGCGATGCAGCTCCTGCCGGGCGTCGTCGGCACGAACGACGAGGACGGCAAGCTGGCGGTGCGCGGCGCCGGCCCCGAGCACAACCTGATCGTGCTCGACGGCGTCGCGATTCACAATCCCATCCGCTTCGGCGAGTTCACGTCGACGTTCCTCAACCCCGACACCGCGGCGAACATGTCGCTGGACGCGTCGGGCCTCGAGGCGCAGCACGGCGGACGTCTGTCCTCCGTCACCGTCTTCGAGACGCGCGACGGCCAGCGCAGCCGCGCCTTCGGCGTGTCCGGATCGGTCGGCCTGACGACGGGCGACATGCTGTTCGAGGGCCGGCTCCCGAAGACCGAATCGGGATCTTGGTGGGTCACCGCCCGCGGCACCTATTACCGCGCCGTGCTCGACCGCTTCAACGACGGCGCCGTGCCGGGATTCGCCGATTTCCAGGGGAAGGTGACGCTCCACCCGAGCAAGCAGACGCGGCTGTCGTTTCTCGGCCTGACGGGCCGCGAGACGATGAGCAACTACGACTTCAACGACGCCGGAGCGAGGATCGTCGTCGCGGAAGTGAAGGGGATCAACCGGCTGGGCGTGATGAACCTGACGTGGAGTCCGAGTCCGCGCCTGGTGACGACGACCACGCCGTCCTTCTACCTTCACGACGAACGGCAGTTCGACGGCCGCGGGTTCCACCCCTTCGGCGATTTCGAGCGCGTGCTCCGCGTCCACGATCTCGCCGTGCGCCAGCGCGCGCTCTACGCGCTCTCGCCGCGCCACGTCGTCGACGGCGGCGTCGATCGGCCCCGTCGAGTAGTCGATCTGCTCGCCGA
>Ga0075366_10001239_pt1 | contig 12658 bp, 13 predicted proteins | sample EndMethybrTD3031_FD_72351 | JGI IMG/M metagenome (GOLD analysis project Ga0075366, IMG submission 72351) | Populus endosphere microbial communities from Tennessee, USA - Endosphere MetaG P. TD hybrid TD303-1 | ecosystem: Host-associated > Plants > Roots > Endosphere | place: USA: Tennessee...
ACTTCATCACCATCCTCGGCCCCTCCGGCTGCGGCAAGTCGACCTTGCTGCGCATCGTCGCCGGCCTGGACACACCGAGCACGGGTGAGGTGCTGCTCGACGGCGCGGCCGTGCACGGCCCGGGCGCGGACCGCGGCATGGTGTTCCAGAGCTACACGCTCTTCCCGTGGCTCACCGTGCGCGAGAACATCTGCTTCGGCCTGCGCGAGAAGGGCATGCCCGCGGCCGAGCAGGCCGAGATCGCCGCACGCTTCATCGACGAAGTCGGCCTCAAGGGCTTCGAGTCGCACTACCCGAAGCAGCTGTCGGGTGGCATGCAGCAGCGCGTGGCGCTCGCGCGCGCCCTCGCCAACGATCCGAAGATCCTGCTGCTCGACGAACCCTTCGGCGCGCTCGACAACCAGACGCGCGCGCTGATGCAGGAGCTGCTGCTCTCGATCTGGGAACTGCACAAGAAGACCGTGCTCTTCGTGACGCACGACATCGACGAAGCCATCTTCATGGCCAACCGCTGCGTGGTGTTCAGCGCGCGGCCGGGGCGCATCAAGTCGGAACTTGACATCGATCTGCCCTACCCGCGGCACTACACGGTGAAGACGACGCCGCGGTTTTCCGAGCTGAAGGCGCAGGTGACGGAAGACATCCGCGCGGAAAGCCTGAAGAGCCTGCTGTAGGCAGATTCCCGCGCGACCGTGCTCATGTTCACGTTTCGTGACAGCCCGGCGCATGTTCGTTCAAAAATTTGAACGACTCCGACAAGCCGGATGAAACGAACTCGCAAGTCGTCAACCTAAAGTGCGTCCGGCGTGCCACCTGGGCTCGTAAGTCTCGCCAAGTCCCCGATTCGACCGCACACCATGACCGACTCTGCATCCACGCGCTACACCGGCACCGCCATCGTGCTTCACTGGCTGCTCGGTCTCGCCCTGGTGGCGTCGTTCTGCCTCGGCCTGTACATGCACGACCTGCCCCTGACGCCGCACCGCCTGAAGCTCTTCAACTGGCACAAGTGGGCCGGCGTGTGCATCCTCACGCTGTCCTTCGTGCGCCTGGCCTGGCGCCTGACCCACCGCCCGCCGGCGGACCTGCCGATGGCCGACTGGCAGCAAAGGGCCGCCCACGTCACGCACCAATTGCTGTACGTGCTCTTTTTCGCCGTGCCGCTGGTCGGCTGGGCGTACAGCTCGGCGGCCGGATTCCCCGTTGTCGTCTTCGGCGTGCTGCCCTTGCCGGACTTCGTTCCGGTTGACAAGGCGCTCGCCGCCGCCATCAAGCCGTGGCACGGCTGGCTGGCCTGGACGCTGGCCATCGTCGTGCTTGCGCACATCGCCGCGGCACTGAAACACCAATTCGTCGACCGCGACAACATCCTGTCGCGCATGTCGCTCAAGAGAGCCTGAAAGACCACTCACCATGAAGCTGTCCATGAAAACCTACGTCGCGACCATCACCGTCGCGCTGCTCGCCGCCACCGCGTTTCCCGCCTGCGCGCAGCAAAAACTCGTGTCCGCGCAGAGCGACATCAGCTTCACCAGCAAGCAGATGGGCGTGCCGGTGGACGGCAAGTTCAAGAAGTTCGATGCGCAAGTGGCCTTCGACCCGAAGAAGCCCGAGGCCGCCAAGATCGCCTTCACCGTCGACCTGGGCAGCGCGACGCTCGGCGCGCCCGAGACCGAGGCCGAGCTCGCCAAGCCCGACTGGTTCTCGCTCAAGCAGTTTCCGCAGGCGACCTTCCAGTCCACCAGCGTGAAGCCGCTGGGCGGCGGCAAGTTCGACGTGGCCGGCAAGCTCAACATCAAGGGTTCGAGCCGTGACGTCGTGGTGCCCGTGGCACTGACGCAGGCCGGTCCCAACACGACGGCCATCGGCGCCTTCGTCATCAAGCGACTCGATTTCCGCATCGGCGACGGCGACTGGAAGGACACCTCCATGGTCGCCAACGATGTGCAGGTCAAGTTCAAGCTCGCGCTGACCGGCGTGCCGACGCTCTGATCACGCTTTCCTTTCGCCGTTTCCCACCGTTCGTCCACAACCACCACCAACACCCATGAAAAAGACCGTCTTCGCCCTTGCTGCCTTCTCCGTCGTCGGCCTGGCTCACGCCGAAATCGCGACCTACGCGGTCGACCCGACCCATACCTTCGTCACCTTCGAAGCCAAGCACTTCAACACCTCCACGCTGCGCGGGCGCTTCGACAAAAAGGAAGGCACTGTCTCGTTCGACCGTCAAGGCAAGAGCGGCAAGGCCGAGATCAACATCGATGCCGGCTCCATCAGCACCGGTGTGCCAGCGCTCGACAACCACCTGAAGAGCAAGGACTTCTTCGACGCGACGCAACTGTCCAGCGTGAAATTCGTGGGCGACAAGTTCACCTTCGACGGCGACAAGGTGTCGGCCGTGGCCGGCGAGCTGACCATGCTCGGCAAGACCGTGCCCGTCACGCTCAAGGCCACCAACTTCAATTGCTACACCAACCCGCTGCTCAAGCGCGAGGTCTGCGGCGGCGACTTCGAAACCACCATCGCCCGCACGCAGTGGGGCATGAACTACGGCCTGCAGTACGGCTTGCCGGACAGCATCCACCTGCTGATCCAGGTCGAAGCCGTCAAGCAGTAAGCGAGCGGGGGTGACGAGATGGCAGCCTGGCGTTCCCTTCTCGTTGCCCTGGCATGCACGCCCCTGCCGGGCCTGCATGCCGAGCCGGTGGCCTATGCCATCGATCCGTCGCACACCAAGGTGTACTGGGAGGTGCGGCACTTTGGCACCTCCACGCACCGCGGGCGCTTCGATTCGGTCGAGGGCAGCATCGAGATCGATCGCGAGAAGGGGCAGGGCGACGTCTCCATCAGCATCGCCACCGCGTCCATCTCCAGCGGCGTGCCCGCGCTCGACGCGGTGCTGCGAAACGGCAGTTTCCTTGCCTCGGCTTCCAACCCCACCGCCTACTTCGTCGCGAAGCAGCTGCGTTTCGATGGCGATCGCATCAACGCCCTGCGCGGCGAATTCACGCTGCGTGGCGTCTCTCGGCCGTTGTCGCTCAAGGCGTCGAACTTTGGCTGCCGCACGGATGCCGAGCTCAAGCGCGAAGTCTGTGGCGGCGACTTCGAGACCGAGATCCTGCGCAGCGACTACGGCAGCACCTTCGGGTTGCCGTTCGTCGGCGACAAGGTCCGCCTGCTGATCTCGATCGAAGGCATTCGTCAGTAAGGCTTCAGCCGACGGCACGCGCATGCACCCGGGGCGGGACCCCCGAAATGAGCGGCCCACGACCGCGGGATACCTTTTGTTACTGCTTGGCCGAACAATCTCGGCATGCGTTCAAAACCCCATACGTTCAATTGGGACGAAGAGCCGGCAGACGAGCGGCCCAGCGAGTTCATGCCCTCCACCGGCTATTCGGTCCTCTCGGGCTACCACCTGCCCAGCGAGATGAATGCGCGAGTCGCGCAGCGTCGCCGCGGCAGCGGCTTCGGCTTCAAGGGCATCGTGCTCGCCGCCATCGTCATCCTCGGCCTGAGCGTGCTCGCGGTCCAGCAGCTGGGACAACTGCTGCGGATGTGAGTCGGCGGGTTCGGCCGAATCGAACCCGCCGAGGTGCGTCTACTCGATGAACAGCGTCGCTGGTGCCTCCAGCAACGCCCGGATCGCCTGAACGAACTTCGCCGCGTCGATGCCGTCGACCACGCGATGGTCGAACGAGGACGACAGGTTCATGAGCTGGCGCGGCACGACCGCGCCATCGCGATAGACCGGGCGCTCGACGATGCGGTTGACGCCGACGATGGCCACCTCCGGGTGATTGATGACCGGCGTCGACGCGATCCCGCCGAGTGCCCCGAGGCTCGTGATCGTGATGGTGGAGCCGGTGAGTTCGTCACGCGTGACCTTGCCCGCGCGCGCGGCATCGGCCAGGCGTGACACCTCGATCGCAACCGACCACAGGTCGCGCGATTCGGCATGGCGCAACACGGGCACCATCAGGCCGGCACCGGTCTGCGTGGCGATGCCGATGTGCGCCGCGCCATGGCGTGTGACGATGCCGGCTTCGTCGTCGAATCGCGCGTTGATCTGCGGGAAGTCGCGCAAGGCGATCACCATCGCGCGCACGAGGAAGGGCAGCAAGGTGAGCTTGCCGCGTTGGGCGGCGAACTTCGCGTTCAATTGGCCACGCATCGCTTCCACGTCGGTGACGTCGATCTCCTCGACGTAGGTGAAGTGCGGAATGCGGCGCTTGGACTCCTGCATCTTCTGCGCGATCTTGCGGCGCACGCCGATGACGGGGATCTTCTGCTCGTCGTTCTTTTCTGCGTACGCGGGCGTGGCGCTGACCTTGGCCCCTTCCTCGCCTCGGGCCGCAAGCGCGGTGGTGGGAGCGGGGGGAACAGGCGAAGCGCCATGCTTGGCGACGTGCACTTCGAGGTCGCCATGCATGATGCGACCCGCGAGCCCCGTGCCGCGCACGGCGTGGAGGTCCACGCCGAGTTCCCATGCACGACGCCGCACGGACGGCGATGCGATCGGCCGGTCAACGCGCGGCATGTCGTCTTCGTCTTCGTCACGCCGGTCGTCTGCGGCGGGCGTTCTACCCTGAGGCGTTGCTCGCGCAGGCGGCGCCGCCGCCGCCGGCAAGACCGTTGCGCCCTCGCCCTCTTGGGGAGAGGGCCGGGATGAGGGGCCCGCCTCCGCCATCGCCCCCACCCTCGTCGCCCGCTCGACCGCCGCGCCCTCGGTCACTTCGATGCGAATCAACTCCGAGCCGACGGCCAGCACCTGCCCGACGTCCCCGCCGAGCCCGAGCACCGTGCCCGACACCGGCGACGGAATCTCCACATTCGCCTTGTCCGTCATCACGTCGGCCAGGACCTGGTCTTCCTTCACCATGTCGCCCGGCTTCACATGCCACGCGACGAGTTCGACTTCTGCAATGCCTTCGCCGATGTCTGGCATCTTGATTGTGTGAATGCCCATCATGCCTCCCGCCGGGCCGCCCCAAGGGAGGCATGCGCCCCAAGGGCCACGAAGGGGCCCCTTCGTGGCCCTTGGGGCAGTGAAGCGGCTGTGCCGCGTAACGTGGGGGTTGTCATTTCATGCCTCCATCGCGCGCTTGAACGCGGCGCCTACTCGCTGCGGCCCGGGGAAGTAAGCCCACTCCAGGGCATGCGGGTACGGCGTGTCCCAACCCGCGACGCGCTCGATCGGCGCCTCCAGGTGATAGAAGCAATGCTCCTGCACCAGCGACACCAGTTCCGCACCGAAGCCGCTCGTGCGCGTGGCCTCGTGCACGACGATGCAGCGCCCGGTCTTCTTCACCGACTCCACCACCGTCGGCAAGTCGAGCGGCCACAGCGTGCGCAAGTCGATGATCTCCGCGTCGATGCCGGTCTCGTTCGCGGCCGCCTCCGACACGAACACCATCGTGCCGTAGGTCAGCACCGTCAGGTCCTTGCCCGGCCGGAACACCGACGCCGAGTCCAGCGGCACCGTGTAGTAGCCCTCGGGCACCTCGCCCAGCGGATGCTTGGACCACGGCACGATGGGCTGGTCGTGGTGCCCGTCAAAGGGCCCGTTGTAGAGCCGCTTCGGTTCGAGAAAGATGACCGGGTCGTCGTTTTCGATGGAGGCGATCAGCAAGCCCTTGGCATCCACGGGGTTCGACGGCATCACCGTGCGCAATCCGCAGACGTGAGTGAACAGCGCCTCGGGGCTCTGGCTGTGCGTCTGCCCGCCGTAGATGCCGCCGCCGCAAGGCATGCGGATGGTGAGCGGCGCGGTGAAGTCGCCCGCAGAGCGGTATCGCAGCCGCGCGGCCTCGGACACGATCTGGTCGGATGCCGGATAGAAGTAGTCCGCGAACTGGATCTCGACCACCGGCCGCAAGCCGTACGCCGCCATGCCGACGGCCGCGCCCACGATGCCGCCTTCGGAAATCGGCGCGTCGAACACGCGCGACGTGCCGTACTTGGCTTGCAGGCCTTCGGTGCAGCGGAACACGCCGCCGAAGTAGCCCACGTCCTGGCCGAAGACGACGACGTCGGAGTCACGCTCGAGCATCACGTCCATCGCGGAGCGAAGCGCCTGGATCATCGTCATCGGCGACTTCTTCATGTCGGTGATGTCCTGCTCGATCACACCGGTCTTGGCTTTCTTGAGCATGGTCACGCCCCCGCCCGCTGGGCTTGTTGATATTGGTCATGCAGATGCGCCGGCATGTCCTTGTAGACGTCCTCGAACATGGTCGCGAGCGGCGGGATGTGCCCGTCTTGCAAGGTGCCGTAGCGCTCGGCTTCCTTCTGGGCGGCGGTGACCTGGGATTCCAGTTCGCCCTGTGCGTCGTCGTGTTCCTGCTGCGTCCACGCGCCGATGGCGATCAGGTGGTTCTTCAGTCGGAAGATCGGATCGCCCAGGGGGAAGCGCGCCCAGTCGTCCGCCGGCCGGTATTTCGACGGATCGTCGGAGGTGGAGTGGGCGCCGGCGCGGTAGGTCACCCATTCGATCAGGGTGGGCCCGAGGTTGCTGCGGGCGCGCTCGGCCGCCCAGCGCGATGCGGCCAGTACCGCGAGAAAGTCGTTGCCGTCCACGCGCAGCGACGCGATGCCGCAGCCCACGCCACGCGCGGCAAAGGTCGTCGCTTCGCCGCCGGCGATGGCCTGGAAGGTGGAGATCGCCCACTGGTTGTTGACGACGTTGAGGATCACCGGCGCGCGGTACACGTGCGCGAAGGTGAGCGCCGTGTGAAAGTCCGCCTCCGCCGTCGCGCCGTCGCCGATCCACGCCGATGCGATTCTGGTGTCGCCCTTGATGGCCGACGCCATGCCCCAGCCCACGGCCTGGATGAATTGCGTCGCCAGATTGCCGCTGATGCTGAAGAAGCCGGCGCGCTTGATCGAGTACATCACCGGCAGCTGGCGGCCCTTGAGCGGGTCGCGCTCGTTGGACATCAGCTGGCAGATCATGTCGACCATCGACACGTCGTCGCGCGCGAGCAGCAGGCCCTGCTGCCGGTAGGTCGGAAAGCTCATGTCGCCGTCATGGAGCGCGAGCGCGTGGCCGGTGGCAATGGCTTCTTCGCCCAGGCATTGCATGTAGAACGAGATCTTCTTCTGGCGCTGCGCGATCAACATGCGGGCGTCGAAGATGCGCGTCTTCATCATCGCGCGCAGACCGCGCCGCAGCAGTTGCGAGTCGGACTTCGGGTCCCAGGGTCCGACGGCGCGATGGTCTTCATCGAGCGCGCGGATCAAGGTGTGCGCGAGGTCGGCGGTGTCGGCGGGGGCCGCATCGACCGGCGGGCGGCGGACGTCGCCGGCGCGGGCCACCTTGAGGTAGGAAAAGTCGGTCTGGCAGCCGGGCCGGCCGGTAGGCTCGGGCACGTGCAGACGCAGCGGTTCATGCTGGTTCATCGCAAACGCTCCGCGCTCGATCGTGTCGAGCGCTCAAGACTTGAAATCAGCCGATGCTGCGGATGGCGGCCGGCCGGCAAGCGAGGCGTCGCGCGCGGGGTCGCCGCGGCACGAAACCATCAGATGCAGCGTAGCGGATTTCGAGCGCGCCGGTGATGCGGGTTATGCGGAAGTGGGCGGCCGCGGCAGGGGGTTCTTGCGTTCGGGACAGCCCGACGCCGTGGCGCCCGTGCCGCGCGAAGGCGCAAGAGTTCACGCGAGCGCCGACTGCGAGTGGGCCAGCGGCTTCGCGGTGCGAGAAACGCCCGAATCGCCAGCGCGAATTTCTTCGATGTGGCCGAATGCCTGTCGCGTGACGGTTGCTCGTCGCGCAAGGGAGCACCATGGAAATCGACCTTCTCACCTTGTCGCTGGTCCTGCCGGGACTGGTTGCGCTCACCTGGCTGTCGTGCCGCTGGTGGTACGTGCGCAAGCTGCGCGCAGCGCAACACCGGATGCTGTCGCTCGACGGCGCCCATCAATCGACACTCAAGCTGATGGCCCAGGCCCGCAAGCAGATCGACGATCTGCAGCGCATCGTCACCGAATACCGGCGTCGGCTCACGACCGCAGAACTGGCCGTGCGCCGGGCTCCTGTCCAGGTCGACCCCGTGTCCGCGGTCGAGGCGGTCGAGGCGGTCGGGGCGGACGAACGCGTCGCGCCGCCCCGCAAGATGCCGGTCGTCTGGGCCGACACGCAGCCCCTCTGAAATTTCAAGCCCTTGGTTCTTGCTGTTTCTGCAATGGCAAGTTGATCGATCCCCTATTTATTGATTCATTCGATACACCTAGAGTTAACCCCTATCGATGAGCCGGTTGCAAGTGCACGACTCGCCGAGGCTGGACAAGACGGTGTCGACAAGAACGCCGCCATGCCCGGACAACGTCAACCTGTATCGAAGGAATTACCATGAAGCTGTTCCCCACCGTCGCCGCCTTGGCCATTGCCGTTGCCGGCGCCGTCACCATGACGAGCGCGTTTGCCGTGGAAGCCACCCAATACAACCCTGAACAGGGCACCCAGACCCGCGCCGCCGTGAAGGCCGATGCGCTGGCCGCCAAGTCCAACACCACGGTCGTCCAGTACGGCGAAGCCACCGTGTTCGTGGACCGCGTTTCGCACCAAAGCCGTGCCTTGGCGCGTGTTCAAGACGCCGAAGGCCCGGTGCATGTCGCGCACGTGGGTGACGCCACCGAGTTCACCGACCCGCGTGGTCAACGCACCCGCGGCGAAGTGAAGGCCGAGACGCTGGCCGCGTTGAAGGCTGCGCGTCAGCAGTAAGGTTCGTCGCAGTCGCCGACAACAAGGCGCCTTCGGGCGCTTTTTTTGTGCGTCTGGAACAATATAAACTTGACCAGAATGGCGACTTAGATAATATCTATGTGATGCCAAAAGCAACGCCTGCCCTGATGACGCTACCACCCATTGCGGGCGACGCGTTGCGGCGCCTCGGCGAGAACCTGGCCATCGCCAGGGTGCGGCGCAAGGAGTCGCAGCGCGCTTGGGCGCAACGACTGGGCGTGTCGATTCCCACCCTCATCCGCATGGAACACGGCGACCCGGGCGTCAGCGCAGGCATCTACGCCACGGCCTTGTGGCTGATGGGGCGTGTGCAGGCGCTGCCGGATCTGGCCGATCCATCCCATGATCGCGGCGCCCTCGAAATGGACGTTCGCGAGGCCATGCAGCGGCGCGCGGTCCGTTCGGCATCCTCCGTGAACGCGAGGCTGCGCGGCAAGAAGGGCGTCGATGAGCCAACCTGACGCAGCCTATCGCCCTGGCGACCAATTGCACTTGTGGTGGCTCGGGCAGCCGTCGCAGCCGTGGTACATCGGCCAACTCAACACGTCGCGCGTGCTCCGCGGGGTTTCGTTGCGCTACGACGCATCGTGGCTCGCCAAGGGCTTTGCGCTCAGCGAAGACCTGCCGCTCATCGACCAGGAGTTCCTGCCCCGCGACAAGGACACGGCCGCCGGCGCGGTGGATGACGCGCGGCCCGATCGGTGGGGCGAACGGGTCATCCGATTCGTCGACAAGCCGCCGCGACTGTCGCTGCTCGAATACCTCTACTTTGCCGGCGACGACCGCTTCGGCGCGCTGGGTGTCTCCACCTCGGCCGATGAGTACGCGCCGCGCCGGCTGGGCCCCATGCCCTCGCTGTCCGACGTGGACGTGATCGACGAACTCGTGAAGAAGGTGCTGGCCAACGAGCCGATTCCCGAAGCGCAGAAGCGACTCATTGCGCCCGGCGTCACCATGGGGGGCGCGCGGCCGAAGGCGCTGATCGCGATCGACGGGCATCAATGGGTGGCCAAGTTCTCCGATGGTGACCCGATCGACACGCCGTTGATCGAGCACGCGACGATGACGCTCGCGGCACGCGCGCGCATCCGGGTGGCGGCCACGCGGCCCATCCGGCTGCACGACGGGCACGCGGTGGCGGTCAAGCGCTTCGACCGGGTCGGCGCCGAGCGAGTGCACGCGCTCTCTGCCAACGTGGCGCTCAAGGCGGCCGGCGACCAGTTGGGCTACCCGGAACTTGCGCAATTGCTGCGGCGCCGAGGCGCCTTGGCCGATGGCTCGGCCACGAGCCAGATGCGCGAGCTGTTTCGCCGCATGGTGTTCAACATCCTCATCGACAACACCGACGATCACGAAAAGAACCACGTGCTGCTGGTCGACGATTCGCAGCACTTCCACCTGTCGCCCGCCTTCGATGTGCTGCCCTCGGGCCAGGCGCTGGGCTATCAGCAGATGCGCGTTGGAACGAACGATGCTGACTCGACACTCGACAACGCACTGTCGATGCACGCCTTGTTCGCGCTCGACAAGGCCCAGGCCCGTCGCGAGATCACCGAAGTCGCGACGGTGGTGGACGGATGGCGATCTCACTTTGCCGAGTGCGGTGTCGCCGCGCGAGACATCGATCTGCTGGCCGACCAGATCGATCGGCCATTCCTCAAGGAACAGCGCGACGCTGTCTCCTCCTAGACCGCCACCGTCTGTCTCACCGCACGCTCCCAGCGCTGCATCAACTCCTGCGCGCGATCCCGCGGCATCGTGGGATGAAAGCGCCGCTCGACCTGCCATTGGTCGGCCAGTTCACTGAGGTTGGCGTAGAGCCCGCAGCTGAGGCCCGCAAGGTATGCCGCGCCGAGCGCCGTGGTCTCGATCACCTGCGGGCGCACGACGGGAATGCCCAGCAAGTCGGCCTGGAACTGCATCAGCAGGTTGTTGATGCAAGCCCCGCCATCGACACGCAATTCGCTGACTGGCGAGCCGCCCGCGGACACCGCGTCGCGGCTCATGGCCGTGAGCAGGGCGGCGCTCTGGAACGCGATGCTTTCGAGCGCCGCGCGCGCGATGTGCGCCACCGTGCTGCCGCGCGTGAGCCCGACGATGGCGCCGCGCGCATCGGCATTCCAGTAGGGCGCACCCAGGCCGGTGAAGGCTGGAACGAACATCACGCCGCCGCTGTCGGGCACCGTCTCGGCGAGGTTCTGCACTTCGCCGCTGCCTTTGATGGCGCGCAGGCCGTCGCGCAGCCACTGCACCACGGCGCCGCCGATGAAGACGCTGCCTTCGAGAGCGAACTCGGGCGTGCCTGTCGGCTGCGCGGCGCTCGTCGTGATGAGCCCGTTGGTCGACGTCTGGAATTGCGCGCCGGTGTGCATGAGCATGAAGCAGCCGGTGCCGTAGGTGTTCTTGGCCAGGCCCGCGTGGAAGCAGGCCTGCCCGAAGAGGGCGCTTTGCTGGTCGCCCGCCACGCCGCCGATGGGCACCGATGCGCCCAGCACGTCGGCGCGCGTGTGGCCGTAGACGTGGCTCGAAGGATGCACGGACGGCAGCACCTCGCGCGGGATGTCGAGCGTCTTCAGCAACTCGTCGTCCCAGGTGTTGTCGTGCACGTTCAGCAGCAGCGTGCGCGATGCGTTGCTCACGTCCGTGGCGTGCACCTCGCCACCGGTCAGGTGCCACATCAGCCAAGAGTCCACGGTGCCGAAGGCGAGTTCGCCGCGCTGGGCTGCCTCGCGCGCGCCGCTCACGTGATCGAAGATCCACTTGAGCTTGGTGCCCGAGAAGTAGGCGTCGATGATGAGCCCGGTCTTCTGGCGAAACAGCGGCTCCAGCCCGCGCTCGCGCAGCGCCGCGCAAGTCGGCTCGGCCCGGCGGTCTTGCCAGACGATGGCGTTGTGGATCGGCTCGCCGGTCTGGCGGTTCCACACGACCGTGGTCTCGCGCTGGTTGGTGATGCCGATCGAGGCGATGTCCTGCGCGCCGAGGCCGGCTTTCGCAAGCGCCTCGCGGGCGGTGGCGAGCTGCGAGGCCCAGATCTCCTTTGGGTCGTGCTCGACCCAGCCGGGCTGCGGATAGATCTGGCGGAACTCGCGTTGCGCCATCGCAACGATGCGGCCTTGGCGATCGAAGACGATGCTGCGCGAGCTCGAGGTGCCTTGGTCGAGGGCGAGCAGGAAATTCTTGTCAGTCATGAAGTGCTCCGGTGGCCCCGGGTGCAACCCGGGAAAGGGCCTGCGGTGCGAGGCCCTTTCCCGGCTTGCACCCGGGCTACGAATCGCTGATGGTCAGTTGGACGCCGGCCTCGGCCAACAGCGCGGGAAAGGGCGCCGGTGGGTGCGCGTCGGTGAAGAGGTTGTCGATCTGGTTCAGCCGTGCCAGCTCCACCATCGCCGGCCGGTTGAATTTGCTGTGGTCGGCCGCGAGCCACACCTCGCGCGAATGCTCGATGATGGCGCGCGCCACGTTCACTTCGCGATAGTCGAAGTCGCGCAAGGTGCCGTCGTTCTCGATGCCCGAGATGCCGATGAGCCCGATGTCGACCTTGAATTGCTTGATGAAATCGACCGTCACCTCGCCCACGATGCCGCGGTCGCGCGAGCGCACGACGCCGCCGGCCACGATCACTTCGCACTCGGGGTTGTCCGACAGGATGGCGGCCACGTTCAGGTTGTTCGTGATCACGCGCAAGCCCTTGTGGTGCAGCAGTTCGCGCGCGATCGCTTCGGTGGTGGTGCCGATGTTGATGATGAGCGAACAACCGTGGGGCACCGCCTTGGCGACGCTCTTGGCGATGCGCTGCTTGCCGCCCTCGTTGAGCTGCTGCCGTTGCCGGTAGGCGATGTTCTCGATGGTCGAACTCGGCATGCGCACGCCGCCGTGAAAACGCGCCAAAAGGCCCGCATCCGAAAGCAATTTGAC
>Ga0075366_10001241_pt1 | contig 12655 bp, 10 predicted proteins | sample EndMethybrTD3031_FD_72351 | JGI IMG/M metagenome (GOLD analysis project Ga0075366, IMG submission 72351) | Populus endosphere microbial communities from Tennessee, USA - Endosphere MetaG P. TD hybrid TD303-1 | ecosystem: Host-associated > Plants > Roots > Endosphere | place: USA: Tennessee...
GTCCTGCACCCAGGGCAGGCCGTGGAAGCGCCAGCCGTCGGACTTGCCGCGCTGCTGCGCGTCGTCGAGCTCGCCTTCGAAACCCTCGAGCACGTTGAACACGTTCGTGAAGCCGGCCTTGGCCGCGGCCTCGGCGGCGAGCGCCGAGCGCTTGCCACTACGGCACAGCAGCAGGCCGACCTCGTTCTTCTTCAGCTTGGCCTCGAGCTCGCGCACGAAGCGCGGGTTGCGCGTCAGGCTCGTGCCCGTGGCCCATGCGACATGCGTGCTGCCGCTCACGTGGCCGACGAACTTGCGTTCCTCGGCCGAGCGCACGTCGATCAGCTGCGCGAGGCCTGCGTCGACCAGCGCCCAGGCATCGCGCGGACGCACGCCACCGGCGTAGGGCAGGTTGACGGCAGCGGCCTTGGCGCGCGCTTCATCGAGCGCGGCGAGCGCTGCCGGGGTTTGCAGGATTGCGGACATGGTTCGTCTCCGGTTCGTCGGATGATGGTTATCGCCACCAAGAGGTTAGAGAGCGAGCCTCATGCCGTGAACCAAGAAAAGCGCATAAGCATTCGTTCTCAGGCGTTCGCGAGCGCCTGATCCAGGTCGGCGATCAGGTCGTCGATGTGCTCGATGCCGATCGACAGGCGCACCGTGTCTTCGCTCACGCCCGCCCTGTCGAGCTCCTCCGGCGAGAGCTGCCGGTGTGTGGTCGAGGCTGGGTGGGTTGCCAGCGATTTCGCGTCGCCGATGTTGACCAGCCGGGTGAACAGCTGCAGGGCGTCCAGAAAGCGTGCGCCGGCCTGGCGCTTGTCGCTCGACGCGCTCCTGACGCCGAAGGTCAGGATGCCTGAGGCCTTGCCAGACAGGTACTTCTTCGCCAGCGCGTGATCAGGATGCTCTTCGAGCCCGGCGTAGTTGACCCACGCGACCTTCGAGTGCAGCTTCAGATGCCGCGCGATCGCCAGCGCGTTGTCGCTGATGCGATCGACACGCAGCGCGAGCGTTTCGATGCCCTGCAGGATCTGCCACGCATTGAACGGCGAGATGGCCGCGCCGATGTTGCGCAGCGGTACCACGCGTGCACGGCCGATGTAGGCAGCCGGGCCAAGCGCCTCGGTGTAGACCACACCGTGGTAGCTGACGTCCGGTTCATTCAGGCGCTTGAAGCGCTCCTTGTGCTGCGCCCACGGGAACTTGCCCGAGTCGACGATCGCGCCGCCCACGCTGGTGCCGTGGCCGCCGAGGTACTTGGTCAGCGAATGCACGACGATGTCGGCGCCGTGTTCGATCGGTCGCGAGAGGTACGGCGTCGGCACCGTGTTGTCGACGATCAGCGGCACGCCGTGGCGATGCGCCACCTCCGCGATCTTCGCGATGTCGGTGACGTTGCCCTGCGGGTTGCCGAGCGACTCGACGAAGATCGCCTTCGTCTTCGCGTCGATCAGCGGTTCGAACGAGGCCGGGTCGCGGTGGTCGGCGAAGCGGGCCGTGATGCCGTACTGCGGCAGGGTGTGCGCGAACAGGTTGTAGGTGCCGCCGTACAGCGCGGTCGACGAGACGATGTTGTCGCCGGTTTCGGCGATCGTCAGGATCGAGTACGTCACCGCGGCCTGGCCCGAGGCGAGCGCGAGCGCGGCGATGCCGCCTTCGAGCGCGGCGACGCGCTGCTCGAGCACGTCCTGCGTCGGGTTCATGATGCGGGTGTAGATGTTGCCGGGCACCTTCAGGTCGAACAGGTCGGCGCCGTGCTGCGCGTTGTCGAACGCGTAGGCGACGGTTTGGAACAGCGGGACCGCCACCGCCTTCGTGGTCGGGTCCGGGCGATAGCCGGCGTGAACGGAGAGGGTTTCGAAGCGCCAGTTCGGATTGCTCATGGTTGCCTTTCAATGACGGGTTCGCCGAGGGTCTGCATCAGCCGATTCGCCCAGGCGAAGATCGCGATGACGTGGATCGAGTCGAGGGTCTGCGCATCCGTCACGCCGGCAAGGCGCAAGGCCCGCAATGCGCCCGGGTTGGTGACGGGAGGGTTCTGCGTGAGGTCCGCCGCGAGGTCGACCAGCGCGCGCCTGCGCGGCTCGAGCGGCGCGGCGATGCCGTCGTCGAGCAGCCGCTGCACGACCTGCGGCTCCTTCGTCAGCTGCGCGAACAGCCGTGCGTGCACCGAGGCGCAGTACGGGCAGCCGTTGATGCGCGAGACCGCGACCGTCGCAAGCTCGCGCTCGGCGCGCGGCAGGCCACCGGGACCGTACATGATCGCGTTGAAGAGACGCGAACGTTCCCGCAGCACGGCCGGCTCGTGGACCAGCGTCAGGTAGTACGGCGAGCGGCGTGCGGATGCGTTGCTCGCGTCGAGCACCGCGAGTTGCTCGGACGACGCGTGCGCGAGATCCACCGTCGGGAGCCAGGATCGCCAGGCCAGTTCGTCGAGCGTGAAGCCATGGCCCCGTTCGGGCGCGCGCGGCGCGGACGCGCGCTGTCCGTCGGCGCAGGCCGTGCCGGCCTGCAAGCCACGCAGGCCCGCCAGCAGCCGCACCTGGTAGTTGACGAATGCAACCAGCTGGGCCAGCGTCACGATGGCTCTCGGCGTGAGCCCGCAGCCTTGCAGTTCCTCGAGGTGGCGCGGCTTCGCGGTGTCGGGCCAGAGGGTCAGCCGGTCGGTGAAGCGCAGCACCTCGTCGGCGAGCGCGAGGCCCGAACCTTCGAGCGGAATCTGCTCGGCGGCGGCCAGTGCCTTCGGGCTGGCCGCGGCATCCAACGCACGCGCGCGGTAGAAGGCCGTGAGTGAGGCGTCGTGCTGCAGCACGGCGACACGCAGCGCGGCCAGCTCGCGCTCGGCGCGTTTCAGGTCGCCGAAGCTCGGAGGCTCGAACAGTGCGTCGAAGCTGGACTGCGTCGCATCGCGAACCTCCGGGCGCTTGCGGCGCAGGCTGTCCAGCTCCGAGCCGGGACTGAGGCCCAGCAAGATGTCGACGACATCGTCGCTTGCGGGTGTCGCTCCGACGCGCCGGGGTGCCGTAAAAACTTCAGTTTGTTCGGTCAGTGCGGTCACGGCGGACTCCTGTCGTTGTCGTGGGTCTGCGCCCGCTGCGCGGCGAGTGCGGTGCGGCCGAGCAGGCCGAGCGCGAGGTCGTCCTGCGGCGGCATGAACAGGCCGCCGCGGGCGTCGCGGAAGTGGCGTTCGAGGGGGGTCTGGCGGGTCAGGCCGAAGCCGCCGGCGACACGCAGGCCGAGCTCGGTCACCGCGCAGGCGGTGTTGGTCACGAGGTGCTTGGCCGCGGCGATGCGCGGCCCGAGATGCGGCCGGTCGTCGGGCCGCGCGGTCCAGTGGCGCGCGGTCTCGTGCAGCACCGCGCGGGCGCCGATCAGCTGCGCGTGCATCTGGCCGATCCATTGCTGGATGTGCGGCTGTTCGGCGATCGGCCGGCCGAGTGCGGACGGCGCGCGTTCGTTCGCGTAGCGCGTTGCTGCGGCAAGCGCGGCCTGGCCGGCGCCGAGGTAGGCCGCGGCGACCGTCAGCCACCAGCCGTTCGCGCCCGGCGGCGGCGTCGCGACACCGATGGTCGTGCGCTCCACGAGATGATCGTCCGGCACGAATACGCGGTCGAACCAGACGTCGTCGCTGCCGCCGCTGCGCTGGCTCAGGTTGTCGCGCCAGGTCGGCTCGATGCGCAAGCCCTCCGCGGGTGCTTCGACGACGGCCCGCGCCACTTCGCCCTGCGGCGCGGCCGCGCTGGGCGGCAGCTGAACGGCCGTGAGCAGAAAGCGCAAGGCCGGCGCGCCGGTAGCGAAGATCTTGTGGCCGCTGATGCGCCAGCCGCCCTCGACCGGCTCGGCGCGCGCCGCCGGCACGCCGCCGCGCGAGACGCTGCCGAGCGCCGGCTCGGTGACGACCGAGTTCACGAGCCCGCCCTCGCGCGCGATCGTCGTGCAGACCTTCTCGAACAGCGCCTGCGGCCAGCCGTGTTCCTCGGCGCGCTGCTCGCTCATGCGGCCGATCACGTTGAGCAGCATGCCGACCGCGACCGCGGTGGCGGTGTCGCCCTGCGCGAGGCGCTCCTGCGCCAGCACCAGCTCGAAGAGGCTCGCGCCGTCGCCGCCGTAGTCGCGCGGGATCGCGAGGCGCAGGTAGCCGGCCTCGTGCAGCCGCCGATAGTGCTCGAGCGGGAAGCTGCCACGCAGATCGTGTTGCGCCGCGCCGGGCGCGAACTCGCGCGCGAGCGAGGAGGCGAGGGCGGCCGTGCGGCGCTCGCGCTCGCTCAGGGCGTGCGGCAACGCGAGCACGTCGAGCGTCATCGGTGCCGCCGTCATCCCGCGACCAGCTCGAACCATGCGCCGTGGCTGCGCAACGGGTCCAGCACGGCGCCGGGCGATCCGCTCGTGCGCAGCGCGACGCCGAACAGGCCGTCGCCCCGCGTTGCGAGCTGCTCAGCCAGGCGGCCGAGGCTGGCGGCCGGCGCCTGGCCTGGGCTGAGCAGGATCAGCTGCGTGGCACCGAGCGGCAGCGTTGCAAGACGCAGCCCGGTGCCGGGAACCGTGACGACCGGATGCGCAGCGGGATCGAGCCCGAGCAGCGCCGCATAGCGGGCCGCGCTTTGCACCGGGTCCGCCACGGCGATGCTGATCGCCGCGACACTCGTCGCGCCGTTGCCGTGGCGCCGGACGTCGGCGCCGTGCTCATCGGTCTCGCGCACGCGCAGCGCGCGCGGCGTGATGTCGCCGCACAGGAAGGGCAGGTCGTGCGACGGCGGCAGGCCGATCTGCCACTTCAGGCGCGCGCGGTCGGGCCGGATGCGGCCGCCGGCCAGTGGGCCCCGGTACTCGAGTCCGCGCGCGCGGGCTGCGGCGATCACCTCGGCAGTGCTGTGCGGCAGCAGCGCGAAATCGGCGAAGCCGTCGCCATGCCTTTCGCCGAGCGCCCACCAGCGGCGCTCGGGCGCCGGCTGCAGAAAGGCGATCAGCTCGAGGTAGCTGCCGTCGGCGAAGTTGATCAGCGCGTTGTGCGTCGCGCCGTCGGCGTGGGTGCCGCCGCGCTGCACGTTGAAGCCGAGATCGCGATAGTCGGCGATGGCCTGGTCGAGGTTCGCAACCTGGATGACGATGTGGTCGAGGGCAAGAGTCATGATGTGTAGTGGGCGCAGAGACGAGGACAGTGGCGTCAGGCCGCTTCGCGCTCGCCGCCGAGATAGGCGTCGCGGATGCGCGGGTCCTGCAGCAGTGCGTTGGCCGGGCCGCTCAGCACGATGCGGCCGGTCTGCAGCACGTAGCCGCGGTGTGCGATCTGCAGCGCGAGGCTCGCGTTCTGCTCGACGATGAAGACGGCGACGCCGCGTGCGTTCACCTTCGCGATCAGCTCCAGCACGCGGTCGACGTACAGCGGCGACAGGCCCATCGTCGGCTCGTCCATGCAGATCAGGCGCGGGCGCCCCATCAGCGCGCGCGCCATCGCGACCATCTGCTGCTCGCCGCCGGAAAGCGTTCCGGCGAGCGCGCCGATGCGCTCTTTCACGCGTGGAAAGAGCTCGAGCAGGCCCTCGTAGTCCTGCACGATGCCGTCCGCATCGCGGCGCGTGTAGGCACCCATCAGCAGGTTCTCGCGCACCGTCATCGCCGGGAACAGGCGGCGTGCCTCCGGCACCGAGGCGACGCCGCGGCGGATGATCTGCGGGGTCGCCAGCGCGAGCGTGCTCTGGCCGTCGAGCAGCACGTCGCCGGCGCGCGGCTTCAGCAGGCCCAGCATGATCTTCATCGTCGTCGACTTGCCGCTCGCGTTGCCGCCGAGCAGGCTGACGATCTCGCCGGCGCGCACTTCGAGCGACAGCTCGAAGTGGACCTGCACCGGGCCGTAGAAGGTGTCGACCTTGCGCAGCTCGATCAGCGGTGAGGATGTGCTCATGCCGCCAGCGCCAATGGGTTCGCGCCCTGGGTCCGCCCGACGCCGCTGTGCCCGAGGTAGGCCTCGATCACGGCCGGGTCGCTGCGCACGGCCTGCGGTGCGCCCTCGGCGATCTTGCGGCCGTTGTCCATCACGACGACGCGGTCCGAGAGCTGCATCACGAGTTCGAGCTTGTGCTCGATCAGCAGGATGGTCTGGCCGCGCTCCTTCAGCGTGCGGATGATCGCGAGCATCTCGGCGGTCTCGCTCTCGTTCATGCCGGCGGTCGGTTCGTCGAGCAGCAGCAGGCGCGGTCCGAGGGCGAGCGCGCGGGCGATCTCGACGCGGCGCCGGTTCGCATACGAGAGGCTGTGGGCGGGGTGCTCGAGGCGCGGCGTGAGCCGGTCGCCGAACATCGCGACGATGGCGCGGGCCTCGTCGCGCAAGGCCGCCTCTTCGCGGCGCACCGAGGCCGGCCGCCACAGCGCGAGCGCCAGCTCGGCCAGCGCCGCCAGCAGCGCGGGCCCGCGCGGACGGACCGCGCGCAGGCGCGAGTGCGCGCCGACGAGCACGTTGTCGAGCACGCTCAGGTTCGCGAACACGCGGCCGTGCTGGAACGTGCGCGCGAGGCCGAGCGCGGCGACCGCCTCCGCGCCGGCGGCGGTGATGTCGCGGCCGGCGAAGCGCACCTGCCCGTCGTCGGGTGCGTCGAGGCCGCTGATCAGGTTGAAGAGCGTCGTCTTGCCGGCGCCGTTCGGGCCGATCACGCTGACGAGCTCGCCCTCGGCCACCTGCAGATCGATGGCATCGACGGCGGTCAGGCCGCCGAAGCGGCGCTGCAGCCGGCGCACGTCCAGCAGAGGTTCTGTGGTTGTCGACATGTTCAATGCGTTCCCAGCAGGCCCTGTGGCCTGAAGCGCACGAGCAGCAGCAGTGCCGCGCCGTAGATCAGCATTCGGTACTCGGCGGTGATGCGAAACAGCTCCGGCAGGCCGATCAGCGCAACCGCGCCGATCACCGCACCGGCCACGTTGCCCATGCCGCCGAGGATCACGATGGTCAGCGCCAGGATCGAGATCTGCGACGTGAAGGTCTCGTGGTTGATGTACGAATACAGGTGCGCCGTCAGCGCGCCGGCGATGCCCACGGCGAAGCCGCCGAAGCCGAACGCGAGCGCCTTGTAGCGGTTCGCGCTCAGGCCGTGGGCGCGTGCAGCGACGTCGTCGTCGCGCACCGCGCGCAAGCTGCGGCCCAGGTGGGTGCCGAGCAGGCGGCTTTGCAGCAGCGCGAGCGCGAGCATCGCCGCGAGCGCGAGGCAGTAGAAGCCCGGTCCGGCATCGATCAGCCGATTCGAGAACTGCACCGGCGGGATGCCGGTGACGCCGATCGGCCCGTGCGTGAGGCTCTCCCAGTTGAGGATCACCAGCGCGACGATCTCGCCGATCGACAGCGTCGCGATCGACACGTAGTGCCCGCGCAGCCGGAACGCCGGGTAGACGAGCAAGGTCCCCAGCACGGCGGTGATCAGGCCCGCGAGCACGATCGCGAACGACACCGGCACGTGAGCGTCGAGTGCCAGCAGTGCCGACGTGTAAGCGCCGATTGCCAGCAATCCGGCGTGGCCGAGCGAGATCTGCCCGACGGTGCCTGCGACGAGCGTCAGGCTCAGTGCGAGCAGCGCGTACAGCCAGGCGTTGGTCAAGGTCTGCACCAGGTAGGGCGCATTCACCACCAAGGGCAGCACGAACAGCGCGCCGATCAGGGCGGCCCACGCCCACTTCGGCAGCTGCAACGGGCGGCTCGGTGCGATGAAGGTGCCGGTCAGGGGTTCGGGCGGCAGCTTCTTCGAGCCGCCGAACAACCCGTTCGGCCGCCACACCAGGATCGCGACCAGCAGCAGGAACGCGAACAGGTTGCGGTAGGGCGTTCCGAACAGCGCGACGCCGTAGCTCTCGGTCAGCCCGAGCAGCAGGCTGCCGGCGATCGCGCCCGGCACGTTGCCGACGCCGCCGATCACGACCGCGACCACGCCCTTCAGGGTGGCCTGGAAGCTCATTGCCGGGCTGATGTTGTTGTAGTACATGCCCACGAGCAGCCCCGACAACCCGCCGAGCGCCGACGCGATCGCGAACACCGACTGGTTGACCGCGTGGATGTTCACGCCCATCTGCTGGGCGGCGTCGCGGTCCTGCGCGGTTGCGCGCACGGCCCAACCAAGCCGCGTGAAGCGCAGGAAGCCGTACAGCGCCGTGGCGCTCGCGAGGCCGATCCCGGCGATCAGCAGGTCGAGCGCGCCGATCGTGCCGCCGCCGAGCTGCACGCGCCAGTCCGGCAGCGGGCTGGGCAAGGCGCGCGGGTCAGGCCCCGCGATCAGCTGCACCACCTGATCGAGCACGAAACTGATGCCGATCGTCGCGAGCAGCGGCGCGATGCGCGCCTTGCCGGCCAGCGGGCGCAGCCCGATGCGTTCGATCGCCATGCCGAGCAGCGCGCTGCCGGCAACGACCAGCACGATCGTCAGCCACAGCGGAGACTGGGCCCGCGTGATCGCGTACCAGCCGATGAACGCGCCAACCGTGTAGACCGAACCGTGCGCGAAGTTGATGAGGTTCGAGACCCCGAAGATCAGGGCCAGGCCGACCGCGAGCAGCGCATAGATGTTGCCGACGATCAGCCCGTTGACCGTGTGGTCGACGAAGGAGTTCATTCAGTTCGCGGCAGCGGTGCTCACGCCCACGCTCTTCTCCCATACCGCCCACTTGCCATCCTTCACGACCAGGTCGACGCTGCGCACGCCGTTGACGCGGCGCGAGGCCGTGTCGAAGCTCGCCTTGCCGAAGATCACGCTGGGCACGTCCTTGATCTTCGCGAGCGCGTCGCGCACCGCCTTGCGGTCGCTGGCCGTGTTCGCGCTGCGCAGCGCCTGCGCCGCGATCTGCACCGCGTCGTACGCATAGGCGTTGAACGCATCGGGCTCGCGGTTGTACTTGGCGCGAAAGCGCTTGACGAAGTTCTGCACCTCGGGGCGCGGCTCGTCGGGGAAGAAGGTCGTGTTGGTGGCGATGCCATTGACCGCGGCGCCGCCGAGCTCGATGAACTTGGGCGAGTAAACCGAGCCGACCGCGACGACCGGCAGGCGGATGCCGGTGCTGCGGATCTGGCTCGCGATCAGCGCGCCGTCGGCGTAGTACGAGATCAGCACCAGGCCGTCGGGCTTGGCATCGCGCACGCGCACCAGCGTCGAGCGGAAGTCCTTCTCGTCCGGCTGGTAGCCTTCGCTGGCCACCACCTGCGCGCCGCGCTCCTGTGCCGCCTTGACGAACACGTCCCTGCTCGTGCGGCCCCAGTCGGTGTTCAGGTGCAGCACGGCGATGCGTTTGAGGCCCACGCGCTTGACCGCGAGCTCGGCCAGCAGCGGCTGCGAGTCGGCCTGGCTGATCGACGGGCTCCAGATGAAGTCACCACCCTTCGTGTAGTCAGGGTGCGAGTTGGTGAAGCCGAGCTGCACGAGACCGGCGCGCTGATAGATCGGCGACGCTGCCATCGAGGCCGTGCTCGAGAAGTCGCCGAGCTCGATCAGGATGCGCGGGTCGGCCACGAACTTCTGCGCGATCGCGACGGCCTGGCGCGGGTCGCTCTGGCTGTCCTCGAACAGGTAGGCGAGCGGGCGGCCGTTGATGCCGCCGTTGGCGTTGATGTCTTCGAGCGCGAGATCGAAGCCGGCCTTCCACTGCGCGCCGTACTGCGCGTTCTGACCGGTCAGCGGCCCGCTGACGCCGAAGTACAGCGGCTCACCGGCGGCCGGGGCGGCGCCTGCGTCAGGCGCTGACGTGAAGACCGAGGCGAAGACCGCGGCCAGCAGCCAGCTGTGCATCGCGCGGCGCGTCACGGCAGTGGAACGGAAGCGAAACATCGGGCTCTCCGAATAACATCGAGCCTGGGATGATCGATTGCCGCCAGCACGCCGCGAACCAAGACTTTTGCATGTCGAATCCAGTGAATGAATTGCCGGTTGCGGAATATGGCTGGCGGCTACTCAAGGTCCAGTGGTGGCAGGCGAAGGAACGTGCCGCGCTGCCATTGCCGTTCCGATGTCGCGTCGCCACTGCGCTCGGATCGACAGCACCAGTCCTTTGCGCTGGTTGACTTTGCAGACGTGTGGATTGTCCGTCGCCACAGCGTGGCCCGTTCACGCGTGCGCCCAAGCAGTGCGACGGTCAGTTTTCGGCCATGGGCTACAAATGGGCTACATGTAGTCCATTTGTAGCCCATGTAGCCCAAAAGAAGAAAAGGGGCCGCTCACTGGCGGCCCCTGGTGTGTAGTGGTGGAGAGGAGGAGGATCGAACTCCCGACCTTCGCATTGCGAACGCGACGCTCTCCCAGCTGAGCTACCCCCCCACTGCGGCCGTTAGTCTAGCAAATCTCGCGCAGCCCCTCTGGCGTGTCGCACCGGCTCGCGGTAGAAGGCGCATCTGGCTGTCTTGTCCATCCACACAGGAGCACGCATGCCCCGTCTCGATCCCGCCTGGCTCGATCTTCAATACAACAACCGGGCGCGTCAGCCCGAGCACCCGCAGATCCTGGCGCGTTGGGAGCGCGCTTCCGAGTTCGCGCGCGCCAACAGCGCGCGCCGCCTCGACGTGGCGTACGGTCCCACGCCTGCGGAAACGCTCGATGTCTTTCCGAGCCCGCGTGCCAACGCGCCGGTGCTGGTGTTCATCCACGGCGGCTGGTGGCGCACGCTCGACAAGCGCGACCAGTCGTTCGTCGCGCCCGTGTTCACCCAAGCCGGCGCGCTGGTGGTGTTGCCGAACTATGGGTTGTGCCCGGCGGTCACGATCGAGACGATCGCGTTGCAACTCACGCGGGCCCTGATCTGGGCCTATCGCAATGCGGCGCTGTATGGCGGGGACCCGCAGCGCATCGTCGTGGCCGGGCATTCGGCAGGCGGGCACCTGGCCACGATGCTGCTGAGCTGCGACTGGCGAGCCATCGACCCCAAGCTGCCCGCGCGCCTGGTGCGTGGCGCGCTGTCGGTCTCGGGCGTATTCGATCTGGAGCCGCTGCGGAACACGCCGTTCCTGAAGGACGATCTGCGGCTCACGCCGGCCTCGGTGCAGCGTCTCAGCCCGCTGCGGTTTCCGCGCCCGTCGGGCCCGCTGTATGCCACGGTCGGCGCGCTCGAAAGCGAGGAGTTCCTGCGCCAGAACCAGGCGATTCGCGAGGCATGGGGCGCGAAGAGCGTGCCGGTGTGCGAGACGGTTGCGGGCGCCAACCACTTCGACGTGCTGCGCGAACTGGCCGACCCGCAGAGCCGCTTGCACGCGCGGGCGCTCGAGTTGCTCGGCCTCGCGTGAGCGGCGCGAAGTTCGCTGATCTGAACAGATGAGAATTACTATCATTTGTATCGAATGAATAGCTCATCTCAATAACCCTCCATTGGTGCTTTGTATTTGATATGCCCCCTCGGGTGAGTTAGCGTCGATGAGTGCCAACCGTGCGAACGAACGGTGCCACGCGTTGCGGAGGCCGTCGAGTCGGGCCCCCGGGTTTCCACACACAAGGAGAGCGACATGGGCTTGAAAGGATCGAAAACCGAGCAGAACCTGAAGGACGCCTTCGCGGGCGAATCGCAGGCCAACCGGCGCTATCTGTACTTCGCAAACAAGGCCGACATCGAAGGCCAGAACGACGTGGCGGCGCTGTTCCGTTCCACCGCCGAAGGCGAGACCGGCCACGCGCACGGCCACCTCGAATTCCTCGAGGCCATCGGTGACCCGGCCACCGGCCTGCCGATCGGGCCGACGCGCGACAACCTGAAGGCCGCCGTCGCCGGCGAGACCCACGAGTACACCGACATGTACCCGGGCATGGCCAAGACCGCGCGCGCCGAGGGCCACGACGAGATCGCCGACTGGTTCGAGACGCTCGCGAAGGCCGAACGTTCGCACGCAAATCGCTACCAGAAGGCACTGGAGCAGCTGGTGGACTGAGGGGCGCGCCCCGCGTTCATCCGAACAAGGGGCCTTCGTGCCCCTTGTTCGTTGGAAGACCGAATCGCCGGAGAGCCGAATGACCAATCGCGAAGGCAACCTCGAAGCGCCGACCCGACATGCCGTCGCCTGGAAGAGCGCCGAGTTCTACGACCAGGCCGCGTGCGAGAAGGAGATGGAGCGCGTCTTCGACATCTGCCATGGCTGCCGGCGCTGCGTGAGCCTGTGCCAGTCGTTCCCGACCCTGTTCGACCTGGTCGACGCCACCGCCGACGGCGAAGTGCACGGGGTGGCGAAGAAGGACTTCTGGAGCGTCGTCGACCAGTGTTATCTGTGCGACCTCTGCTACATGACGAAGTGCCCGTACGTGCCGCCGCACCCGTGGAACCTCGACTTTCCGCACACGATGCTGCGCGCGAAGGCGATCAAGTTCCGCAAGGGCGAAGTCGGTGCCGGCGAGAAGCTGCTCGCATCGACCGACACGCATGGCTCGTTCGCCGGCATCCCGATCGTCGTGCAGACGGTCAATGCGCTGAACAAGACCAAGACCATGCGCAAGGTGCTCGACAGCGCGCTCGGCGTGCACCCCGATGCGTGGCTGCCCGAGCTGGCGACGTCGCGCTTTCGCTGGAGCGCCGACAAGAAGGCGGGCCGCGTGCCGGTCAAGGACGGCGAGCGCAGCCCAGGCAAGGTGGCGATCTTCTCGACCTGCTACGTCAACTACAACGAACCCGGCATCGGCCACGACCTGCTGAAACTGCTCGCCCACAACGACATCGCCTACGAGATCGTCGAGAAGGA
>Ga0075366_10001242_pt1 | contig 12655 bp, 5 predicted proteins | sample EndMethybrTD3031_FD_72351 | JGI IMG/M metagenome (GOLD analysis project Ga0075366, IMG submission 72351) | Populus endosphere microbial communities from Tennessee, USA - Endosphere MetaG P. TD hybrid TD303-1 | ecosystem: Host-associated > Plants > Roots > Endosphere | place: USA: Tennessee...
GTACGCCGCCGTGCCGCCCGGGCGACTGCCTCGTTCATCGCTAGAAAAGCCAGCCGAGCCCACTTGTCCGTCCTAAGAAGCGCGATGCCCGCTTCGACGCGGCCGTGCGCCCTGCGTGCAGCATCAAGCAAACGCTCGGCGGTTTTACGGCGCGGTTCTCCATCAATCGTGCCGATCCCGCCGGCTTCGGTATCTATCCAGTGCGCATACTCGTCCGGGAGACCCGACAACGCCGCCACCAGCGCGTCCGGATCACTGGCAGCAAGCTTCGCCAAATCCTCCATGCCGAAGGTCGCGCCGATCTCTTCATTCGGCTCGACCCGTTCCACCTCGGCCATTGGCAGGAAGTCGGTCTGCGCGGCGCGCACTATTCCATCTTCGTCGGCTACCCATCCCGCGGAAGTGGCGTTGCCGACCGCATATTCTGCCACGTCGCAATAGTGCAGATCGGAGGTCGCTGCGTCAGGATCGGCGGAGCCGAAGCCGGTCATATCGACGCGCGGATGCAGCGGCAGGTCGCTTCGCACCTCGAGCTTCACTTGGAAGGCGAAGGTAACGTCCGCGAAGCGCCGCCGCGTGGGGTCGCGGCGGTTGACCAGCATTATCGTGAGCGCCACTACTTCGGCCTTACTCCCATCCGGCTGAATAAGGCTGTATGGTCGCGCGAAGGCTTCCACCACCAGCCCACCGCCCGGGCGTTGGTGTCCTGAAGAGCCCGCAAGGGTTCGGGCAACGCGCTGCCCAGGGTTTGGCACCGGGATTGTCACGACGGCCCGGCCCGGAATGCGATTCCAGACGATATCCTTGTACCTCGGATCAAAGGCGGCAGCGTCATCTAGGAATACCTCGGGCGGGAGCGGAGGCTCAGTCACATAGTCGCCCCAAGTCGCGGTGATATTCACGCTCTTGGTGCGTGCGTCAACCAATACAGTTAGGCCGCATGCCGAGGGCGCAAGCGGCCGACGTGGCGCGGGGTCGTCGGGCGCGGCATCGTCGGCAGCGCGACCAGCGCCCGTCTCCGGGTCGCCCTGCTCATCGCCGTCGGTCGCGATGTCGCCGGTCTCATCGAGTTGGTCCAACTCGTCGACACCGTCCACCGGTGCGGGCACAAGGAATCCTGTCAGATACCAGCGCGAAGGATTGGTTTGGAGCGTCTCGCTGGCGAGGTCGGTATCGCGCGGCTCGGGTCCGATCAGATCGCGCCGGAGCGTCTCGACGAGACGACTGCGAACGGCTGTCGGCGATTTTGGATCGATTACCATATTTCCCCCTTACGTCGCCCCTGCATCTGGCGATACTTGCTAACCCAGTCCTATTCGTAGACGGCTTCCCGCCCTTCCTCGTAGTCCCCCACCACCCAGATGAAACTCTGGATGTCGATCCTGTCACGCCGACGCATATCGGCAAGCTTGAGCTAACTCTTCTCGGCGAGATCCAGCAAGCTCTCGTAGACCGGCAGGCTAAGCCGCGCTTCGTATTCCGAGGCGAAGCGGTGGCCGACGCGGGTCGAGAAATCCTTGGTGGCTTTCGGCTTCCGGAGCATGTGGGTGTCGGGCCGCCAGAGATATGGCAGGTAAGTCGCAACGGTCCATTTCGCGTTGTCGTGCGGCTTCAGTGCCTGCTCCATCGCAAGAAGGTGTGAGTTGCTGACATCCAGAGTGAAGCGAGCTGCGGCTTGGACGAAATCGTCGGCATGTGGACCGCGCAGCACATCCTGCAGTCGCGTCTTTTCGAACGGTGAGAGCATGTTCGTGGCCCGGAATATGGCAAGTATAGCTTCGCCGAATCCTGTCCCGTTAGCCGCCTTTTCGAGCGTCGCAGTGTCGTCGAGCTTGACCTTTGCCGCAAGCTTGTAGTCGCGCTCCTGCGATGCGTATCCGTCGGAATGGAAGCCGTTCGGAAAGAAGGTGAGGAAGCGCTCCCCCGCGTCATCGTGCAACTGGCGCCAGACGTCGTCGGCGTTTTCTCCCTCGGCGCATTTAACGCCATCGGCGAGACCGAAGTATCGGCCGTTCATCCGAACGAGGCGAAGCTCCTTCTTGCCGAGCTTTGCAGATCGGATCGTTTCGGCCTTGCTCATTCTTGCGTCTCCAGATTCGAAACGCCTGTCAGCCTTGCTGCCACGCGCTCCTCGAAGTTCAAGCGCCACCTGCCGTCGAGTGTACACCACTGTGACTTCTGCCCGCGTACCATGATGAACTCGTTGATGATCGGTTCGTTAAGGGCGTCGGTGACAATGGCAATTCTGTAGTGCGCGTTTGGATTGCGCTGTTTCTGGTAGTTCTTGAGGCAATCAAACTCGTTGACTGTCAGTTCAGCGCTCACGTCTCTTCCGGACCGCCCTTTAACTTCTACGTGCAAAACTTCTTCGTTCCGGGTGGCGACCAGATCATAACCGAGGTTTTCTTTCTCAACAGACTCGATGGTGTAACCGAGACGTTCTAGCTTCAAGCCAACCGCTAAAACGGCCGCCTCTTCGATCTTTCGACGCTTTTCAACGTCTGCCTGCCAGCCTGAACGCTTGGCGTTAGGCTTGCTGTCTGAGCGCCCATCTGTCGAAGGTTTTCCTATATCGATGTTTTTGAGAATCTTGTTCAGGAGCTTAAGAGCAGCAGAACCCAATTTCGGGTAGAAAACTTTTTGTTGCCCCGGCCATGACTGACCGTTTCGCGGTTGGCCCTGCCGGACAAAGATCGGGCGTGCATCAGGCTCCAGGAGCACGCAGTTCTCTGCCGTGGCGGCACAACGATAACTGGCAGCCTTGCCGTCGATCAGGCGCCTACGAGCAAGCTTGCCCTTGGGATGCTGGACTTCGCGAAAGACTGTCGCATCGCGCCACACACCAATGACAGCGCGGCCGCCCTGTTCCGGATGTGGAGCGGTCCAGACGACCGTTGCTCCCTCCAACTTTTCGGAATGCCGTGAGACATCGAAGTGTTTCTCCAGATGCAGATTTCCAGTTGGGGGCACATAGCCGTAGCACATACCGTCAATATTTTTAAAATTGAGCATCTCATGCCCGTAGCCATTTTCGACAGCATACTTAAAGCCACCAGCGCTGAAGCTGGCGCGGTCGCCATCGTACTTGGACATCCATGCTGTATGAAAAACAATGATGTCAGGCATCCATATACTCCTCGCCGTCTGGCTCGTCATCGTCTCCTTCATCCGCGTTAATGATTCCTGCGGCACGTTCCTCGACTGCTCGCTCTGCGTTCAGCGCGAGGAGTCGGGCAAGGACTTCGTCTTTAAATTCCGATGGCCAATCGAAGCGGGTTTTGGGCGTCTTGCCCTCCTCGACTTCCTGCTCGATGAACTCTGGCGCGGCGCGGTTGGCCAAGTCGTCCCAGCCATACGCACGCAGTACGGCGACATCCATCTCGTGATGAAGTGCACGCAAGTGTGCGATGTCGGCGCCGCTTTCGCCTCGTGCGTGAAAGCGGTTGTAGGTCTTGGTCAGGCCCTCGCCACGGGAATTCATCAGCCCCGCACGGAAGGCATAGTAGACCTCTCCTTGGGCTTGAAGTGCTGGGTCGGTTTCGAAGTTGGCAGGGAATGGGAACGTGGCGAAGCAATCGCTTGGTATGTAACGTTGGTCATCTTTCATTGACGCGGCGAACGTACGGGTCCATTTCTCATGTATACGAGATTGCATGATGCAGAATGCACAGCTCGAATCAAAAGCAATTACAATTAGAGTGTGCGCAAATACGCTACCAACATCTAGGAATGAAAACGAAACATGTGGAGAAGTCTGCGCAACAACAATGGTCCGCCTTAGGGCGCGGACAGCGGAATACAGTCGGGTCCCTGGCCTCGCATGCATCCACCATCTCTCTGGGTTGACGATTGACGCTTGTTTAAGGCGAGCCGGCTTGACCTTCTCCTCAACAATTTGCATCAACTCCGGCCAGCGTTGACGTACCTCTAGCTCACTGCGCTGCCCAAAGTTTATGACCCACCGATGATGATTCTGAGAAGGTGAGTTGTTTACTTCTTCCCCGCCGATATAGGGGAATATGACCTCTTCATTACTCTGTTGGCGCTCAACGATTTGTTTCATCAATTCCAGCGAACTTCCAGTTCCCTTCTTGCTGGCTTCATCGTCGAATGTGAAACCCATCCCAAGCACTACAGATCCCTGAAACGCTTTGCCAGAATTGGTCGCCAAAGAGATCGGCGAGTTATCAAGATCGCCCTCAACCAAATACGCCGAGATGCGGCGCACTGGGCGCATGTCTAGCGACGGCGAGAACGCTTGTCCCTTCACGACGTGCACAACCGAGACCACGACGGCTGCTTCACCCGGCCATTTTAATCGCCGTGTTGCGCGGGAGATCGAGCCTCCTTCCGCGATAATCTTGGTCAGGCCCGAAGCGCGTGTATCACCTTGGCCAACAGTGTTGGTGGCGATGAGACCAAAGGATCCACGCTTTCGCAATAGATGAAAGGCTCGCAGGAAGAAATGCGCCACTAGGTCGGCATTACCATGCGCGCCCGCGTGCAGCGTTTGAAGCCAGGGCAGGTAGTGATCACGATTTCCGGCGATAATGGTGTTCTTACCGGCGAAAGGCGGGTTGCCGACGATGGCGTCGAAACCGGGATTTTCGGCGCGCGACTTGACGTCGAAAACCTCGGGAAATTCTACCTCCCAATGGAACGGTCGAAGTGCTCCTTCGCCTGCGATAAGGCTATGGGAGCCGGTCGCAATCCGGTCGAACCATTCGGGTGCCGTAATGTGAGTCTGTACAGTCTTCTGGAAATCGACCAGCTTGGCAATGCGAGGCTTCGCCTTCCCTGCCGAGAAGAACGCGGCGACCACGCCATCGCCGACAAGTCTCGCCATGTCGAGCCGCGCATCTACTATTCGCAATTGCGCGCCGAGTTCTGAGGCGCTTGCCGATTCCGCCCGCCTCTGGATTTCAAAACGCAGCCGTTCGGCTTCGTGCAAATGGTCGGACACTAGCTTTCCAACAAAGGTCGGCTGCTTCGTTGTGTCCCAGTGCGTTGCCGCGATCTGATCCCTGGTCAGGCCCACGAGGCTATCGCCGCATTTCAGCGCATGATCGACGAACGTGAATTCATGGTCGCGGGCCAGCGTTGCCAGCCACAGTGACAGCTTGGCAAGGTCGACGGCACGTGGGTTCCTGTCGACCCCGTAGAGGCAGTGCTGGGCCACCAGACGGCGAGCATGGAGCGGCTCGTCCTCGTCAGGCGGGATGACCGGCCGCGTCTGTGGCCAACGCGCCCAAGCCAGCATCAGTCGGTCGCCGAGCGCCCGGCAGGCCTCCACAAGGAATGCCCCAGAGCCCATGGCCGGGTCGCAGACTTTGAGCGAGAGTACGTCCTCCGGCTTGGCATCTGAACCAATGCGTTCGAAGGCTGGCTCCAGCGCGTGTTGCACGATGGGGCCAGTGAGCGAGCGCGGTGTGTAATGGCTTCCTGTCCGCCGCCGTTCATCGGTCGGCTGCAAGAGCGGCATTCCGGAAGCGGCAAGAGCAGCGCCCGGCGAGGCGCGTTCATCGACGATAGGCGTGAGTGCCGCGACCAGTTCATCGATTGTACCGGCTTCCTTCAACGATTTGCCGACCTTTTCGGTCACCTTTCCCCGGTCAGCTTCGTCCTTTAGGAACTTTGCCCGTTCGTTAGGCTTCGCCGCAAGCAGACCGTTCAGGTCCACGAAGACCGGGGTCTTGTCGTTCTTGCCAGCACGGATCGCCAGCGCCGGACCGTCCATGGTTTCCACAGTGAAACCCATCACGGTCTCGTAGACGCTGCCAATCTGCTCCACGTCAAGTGTGCGGTAGGACAGCTTCTCGCCGCCCAACACTAGCAGCCGGTCAAGTACCTTGGCCACGCACTCGTCCGATACCTCGGCTGGCATCGGCGAATCCTCGGGTTCGTCTTGCCCCTGCAGGAACGGAAAAGCGGCGGGATCAAACAGCTTGCCACCGCGCCCGCGAATCCAGTCGCCTGTGCCGTCCCCCTGATGAACGAGGCGGAACAGCGTGAGCAGTCGCGACCAGGCACCACGGCGCAGATGCATTGTTAGCTCGTGCCGAGCGCGATCCTCAAGCAGCCGCGCATGTAACGTCCGCACTCCGTAGCCTTGATCATAGAGCCGCCTTGAATCGGCGTCCGTGCGTGAGGGGATGAGTTCGCGATCTTCAGCATAGAGCAGGAACACCAAGCGCAGCAGCACCGTCAGTAGGCCATCATAGACATGCTCGGGCTGAATGCGGGCCAGCCGTTCCATCCGCTCGCGGTCAGCGTCGTGCAGGCCGCGCATCAATTCGTGCAATGCGCCGAGCACCTGCGCAGCGAGCTTGGTCGATACCTCCGCCTGTTCGTCACGACTTTTCTGGAGCAGCGCTGGCAGGCGGCGCTCCGGCGCGTCGTTGTGCAGCCGGAAGGAGGAGAGGAGCAGCTTCAGTCCGCCGAGCATCGGCCGGCCACCGACCTCGCCCAGTGAGCGAAGCGGGAAGCGCAGCCAGCCGCTGGTCTCGCCGCGGGGTGTGTAGATCAGGCGCAGTTCGCTTTCTGTCACAAGGATTCCGGTGCGGACCCCCCGATCTTTACAGAGGCGCTCCAGCCGCTGATGCGGCGTCGCCTCCCAGCCCTCCAGCGCGCCGCGTCCGTCCGGGTCGATGCCCTCGGCCTCGATACGAACCAGCATCTGCCAACCACCCTCGGGATCAGCGACTGCCCAATGTGGCACAATCTCGATTTCGCTTTCCTCGATGCGCAAAACCAGATCGTCGGGGATCGGGGCGCCTCCAGGGCTACCTGCTACCCGGCCCGGCCGCCAGCCGAGAATGTCTGCGAAAAATGCCCAAGGATCGAGAAGCGCAGATCCGGAGTCTGTCAGCGACAAATGCGACTTGATTGCCTCGGTATCAGAACGCGTCTGCGGCTCAGGAACAAGCTCGTAGGCCTTCAACACCACTGGGGCGACGACTAGTCCGACCGGCTGGACATGGCCGAGCCACTCTTCGTTCGGATCGAATACGGCCATGTTCAATTCCCCTCCGGCCAGAGGTAGACGAGTCCGATGGTTTCCAGCCGATCTGCTACCACGTCATAAGACTCGCGTACGCGCTTCGGACCGGTTTCAATGTCGCTCGTGAGGCGGTCAAGCTTAGCCTTCCAGTGCCGTCGATCACGCCGACGTTGTTCTACCTCCTCCACGATCTCGGGCAGGAAGCTCATCTGCTTGTCGTCCGGCTCGGCGTCAGCCTTGGTAATACGCGCGCGCTGGTCCTCGAGCAGCCGCTTCAACGAAGTTGCCTCCGCCTCAGCGATCTTGGCTAGATCTTTAGCCGCCTCAGCTTTGGCCTCTTCGGCACGGACTTGCAGCTCCGGCTCCAGGTCAGCAGCATCCTGGCTGGCGTACTGCCGGACGCGATCAACGATCTGGTATGCGGGAACGCGAGCAGCCCGGAACGCTTCCTCGAGCTGGACGAGGGTTGCTGCCTCACGGGTCGGACCGAAAGGCTTTAGCGGTTTGCTGCCACGCCCAGCCTCCGTCCATGCGGCCGTCACTAGGATGATCTCCTCGTGGAGGCGTGCAGCTCCAGGCCCGTAGAGTGCAAGTCGACCGATCAACACGACCCGCGGCTGCGCACCGGGACCAATAACCACGCTCGCCCGTGACAATCCGGATGCGAATCCTTGCGCCATGAAGCGCGCCAGCAGCCGCCGCACAAGTCTATGCTCCAAGTGCACTTGGACTACACCCTCCGCATCAACGCCCGCCGGTGTAATCGCAGGCTTGAAGCTAAAGGAGCGAACCGGGGCATCGCGGCGCCAGTCCTTTAAGGTCTCGCCGCGCTTGCGACGACGAATGCGCAAGTCGTCCAGTGCCTCCGCCCAGCCTGCAGTCTGGAAAGCGGACTCCGACGGGTCGAAACGAAAGGTTGAGGTCTCTCCAATCGCAACGTCACGATGATCCTCTAACGAGGAGCCCGTGCGCGTGAGGGCCGCCGACATCACCGCCTTGAGGTCGTTCGGGTCAACTCCGACGCGCGCACGCGAATCCTCTAGCGCGGATCGAAGGTCGTCGAGCTCTTTGGCCTGGCGGGCACGGCGCGCCACGATCGTATCATCCATCTCCTCGACCGCCGTCTTAGTTTGCTCGTCAGGCGTTTCGCCGTCGCCGTTTATCTCACGGGCGAGCCCTTTGGCTCCGCGGATGCCATCATGCATGAGCCGTCGATTGATGCGTTCAGCGATAACCTGGCCAGCAGATCCCAGCTCGTCGTTGATCTTCTCCGTCTTGCGAACCAGCGCCTGCAGAACGACGTCCTCCTCACGCTGCTCGTAGACGAAATAGCGGCAATGCACGACTGGAGAGGGCTGCAGCTTGCGGTCTATACGACCATTCCGCTGTTCGAGCCGTGCAGGGTTCCAGGGCAAATCGACGTGGATAAGGTCGTGGCAACGCATCTGCAGATTGATGCCCTCGCGGGCGGCATCGGTGCAGATAAGGATTCGCAGCGGATCTTCCTTCGGATCAGCGTTGAACCGGCGCTTGAGCTCCTCGCGCCTATCCGTTGACGTTGCGCCAGTGAAGCACGCGATGCGATCGTCCGGAAAAAGATCGTCGAGCGCCTCTTGGAGACGCTTCTCCAGCCAGCGGCGGGTGTCCTCGTACTCGGTGAAGAGGATGAGGCGCCGCTCGTTCCAGCGCCCGCTGGGAGCCATGTTCTCGCGAATCCAATGGGCAAGGCGCACGACGCGTGCATCCGGCTCATGTGCGTGCCGGCGTGCTATCTTGAGCATCTCATCGACCATGGCGAGATCGGAGACAGCGGCTGCGGCCATGCCCGCCGCTTCGGCTGCTGCGTTCTCGTCCTGATCAAGCAGCAATTCTGCGGCAGCCTCGTCCTGCGGCTCTTCCTCAATTTCGGCGGCCTGACCAAGCGCGCTGGCCTCGAAGCTTGCCGTTTCTCCTTCGGCCCCCCGTATCATCCCTTTGCGATGAACCTCCAGCGTCCGTGCGAAGGCTGCAATGGAGGACAGGAGTCGCTGCTGCAGCCCGACAAGCGTCAGCCGCACATATCCTGCTTTCCGGGGAGATAGTCCCTCCGCCTTCGCCCGGACGGCGTCAGCATAGGCACGCAGCATAGAGGCAAGCACGAGTTCGGGCGCGCTCTGCGGCAGGTCAGAGATATGGATAGGCTCAATCTTCCGGAGCGGGAAGCGCTCGCCAAAATGGCGCAGGTCCGACTTCAACCGTCGAACCATGACCGGATCCAGATCCTTCGGCCGGACGGGCACACCGCGTGTGAACCTTTGGGGATCGAGAATTTCTAAAAGTGCAGAGAAGGAGTTCGAATGGCCGTTGTGAGGAGTCGCTGACAAGAACAGACGATGTTCGAACCGATCTGCAAGACCGCGCACGACACGCGTGAACTGGCTTTCAATCGCATATTTCATGCCGCTTGCAGGCGCCGCATGATGTGCCTCGTCGAGAATGAGCAGCGAACGCGGTCGGAAGTCTCCGAGCAGGTCGCGAAGCCCAGCGATATAGGTCTCATCAGTCAACAGCGAATGCGAGATAATGAATCGGGAACCCGATGACCAGGGCTCCGCACCGTATCCGCGTTCCCTCCGAAGTGCGTTCAGATGCTCACGGTCGACAATAGTGAACGACAGGCCGAACTTGGTCTCCAGTTCATCCTGCCACTGACGCACCGTGCCAGCGGGAGCTGCAACTACAACGAAATCTATGCGATGACGAAGCAGCAATTCGCGCAAGACCAGGCCCGCTTCGATCGTTTTGCCCGCACCGACGTCGTCGGCAATCAGGAGGTTCACGCGAGGGAGCTTTAGCGCCTTGCGCAGGGGCAGAAGCTGGAATGCATCCAGATGGATTCCGGCACGGAACGGCGCTTGAAACAGATCTCTGTCAGACGACGTTGCGGTGTTCCACCGGAGCGTCTTGAGATAAGCTGAAAAGGTCGCCGGGTCGTCAGTTCCTTGCTTGGCAATCTGCCCCCAGCCTTCTTCGTCTAGCACTTCGGCATCAAGCTCGGCGTCCCAGAGAACTTCGACCGTCTCGCCTGCGGCATCATCGTCGATGCAAGCTAGTCTAACGACGGGGAAGTATGCGCTTGTCGGCCCACTCTCCACGAGCCAGCGGCGCGCACGAACGCGCACGAACTGTCCAACTGATGGCGCCATAACTTCTCCTCACAGGCTTAACGCTGCCTCTAATCATCTTCACCGACCAGTAAAGAGGCGTCCGCACAATATCCATGGTAAATTACAATGGTAATCAGCGCCGCCAGCTAGCGTGTGCACGGGTCGACGCCGCAGAATGACAACGTCTCTCCAATTACGCTAACTACTTCGTCGGCGGGCTGCTGGGTCGTAATGACGGTAAGAAGACAAAGCCCCGATCATGCACTTCCCCTCGGACGCGTTCCATCCCCATCCCTTGTATTCGCGTGCAATGAATAGTTATCCTATTGTTGCTGCAACACAACCTCCGCTATCAATTTCCTCTGCGTTTTCCACGACACAAACATTCATAGTGAGGGGGACGGTTTCCGTGTCATCTTCCCAGGTCTTGATAAAATGATGGCCGAAGACACTCCGCGGAGCTTTTCCAACCCTAGTTTTATCTCCTCGTGCTGTTCCGTATGGGCTACGTCATCCCAAACGACAGCAACAATATTGTCATACGTCTCTGAGTGGCTGAGATAGAGGGCGCTGTCGGCGGCGACCTCTTCTACAATGCTGGCCCAGGCGGCCTGTCCGGCAGATCGAACAAATTTCACTTCGATGATGGTTCGCATCGAAGGAAGTGCAAGGTCAGCCCGCGGATTCTTATGGCCAATCGAGGGCAGGTTCTCTTCATCTTCAAGATCCGCGAACAGGGGAGCGAGAATGACCCATAGCAACGCCTGCACGTGGTATTCGTTTTCTATCTCCCATCGTGCGAGGAGAGATTTGGCCGTGCGCGGCGCGTCTTCATACCGCCAGAGTCTCATCGATTTGGAAAGGTTGCGAAGGATCCGGACAAGGTCTTTGTGTGACGCTGCGCCAAAATCTATTTTCGACTGGCGCTGTAGTGCGGCGTTAAAAACCGCGAGTCGGACTGCATCCCGTCCAACACCAGAAGGATGGCTTTCAAGCCTCATCGCCAAATCAACTGCCTGCCTCAAGTCTTCATCATGAAGCGCGCCGACGTCACGCAGCGCGAGCGCCGCAGCTAGGTCAACGGGCGTTACCCGCGCCTTCGGGTCGCCAACAATAATCATGCAAGCGCTGACGAGCCCCGAATGCCATGCGTCTTCGCCCCCTTCGCTTAGCGATTGACCAAGGAGGTTACTAAGCCATCCCCGGTCCACTGAAGGAAGTGACGCCATCGCCAAAGTCACACCCAGAAGCGCAACACCATCCACTTCGAACCGACGCGCCCGATTAGGAGCGAAGAATGTTCGCCCGGAGATATGTATTATCCCCGCCTGTAACTTTGGCTCGAGACCCGCGGGAAGCACGTTTGCATTTAGGCCGTATCCTAGGACAGCAGCATGCTCCGGAAGAAAACTCTGTCCTTGAAAATTCGATGCCTCCATCACCAAACGGCGGAGAACCTCATCATCACGGAGGATCCACGCCGTGAATGCCGCAACGTGAAGCGGGCTGTCCACCACAGTTGCGGCAGCCTCCAGAGCAGCTTTGACGTCAGAGAGCATAATCATGGTCATAAGAACCAGAGACGTCGGCCGATGTTGCCGAATTTTATCGCTTCGTCATCCCAGCCCGGGACACTAGATAGGCCTGCAAGACGCTCCGCGATTAAGTCGGAATATCGGATCGTGATAGGATAAGGCTCCGGGGCAAGCATTCGCCATGAATGGCCCGAAAACTCGAACGCCTGCCGGGCGAGATAGGTCATGTCCTTGAATGTTGAACGGCGATGCAATTTGAGCAGTGCCGGGCGCGGCATACCATCGCCTGCCTGCTTCAGCTCTGAGGCCCCAGAAAAAACCAGCAAGGATTCAACATCACTCAGCCTAACATGTTGGCCCCGAGAGGGCCCAAGAATTCCCCTTTTTTTGTTACCATACCCAACCCCTGGCTGATCTTCGTCGAATATCAGCAGTGGATGATCCGGGGCGATGTGCAAGAATGCGAAGGTGACGTCGTCAAGTTCAAGGTCCTTAACAGTCCGCTCGATTGTTTCAACCTCGAGATCCTTCAGAGGCTTGAACATGTGAAACACCAACCGAACTTTATCAGTCACTCTCCAGTTATCTTGTTTTCGCACGGTTTCGACCGTCCGCTTCAAAGTTTCGTAGAGCTCGTCTGCATAGCGTTCATAGGGCACGACACCTGTTCTATCGCTGAGCAGATAGCTGCCGTCGCTGGAAAATACAGTGGTAATGCCGACATAGCGCTGCTGGGGACCGGTCCGGCCGGTTGTTGTCGTATGCGAGCCTAAGCCGATTACCAGTTCATGCGCGGTTGTTTGCCGCGACGCGAGCAGCCATGGTACCCCACCGAGCTTAGCATATGTCGCAAGGCTCATATGATTCATCGAAAATACCAGTTCACTGCCGGCTTGGGACATCGTTTCAAGCCTGACGCTCTGGACTGGGATGTCGCGTTTCAGGAAAATCGACTTCGTCGCATAGTAAGGGTT
>Ga0075366_10001244_pt1 | contig 12652 bp, 17 predicted proteins | sample EndMethybrTD3031_FD_72351 | JGI IMG/M metagenome (GOLD analysis project Ga0075366, IMG submission 72351) | Populus endosphere microbial communities from Tennessee, USA - Endosphere MetaG P. TD hybrid TD303-1 | ecosystem: Host-associated > Plants > Roots > Endosphere | place: USA: Tennessee...
GCATCCTTAGCTGATGGGCAGGAACTTGCAAGCCGTTCCGCACCACAACGTAAGGAGCAAACCCATGCCATCTCGTCGTTCCATTCTCAAAAGCGCTCTGACTGGCTTAGTCGCAGCGCCCTTTGTCGCGCCATCAATCGTCTTCGCCAAGGCGCCTTTTGCCGCTGTTCAGGCACCGGGTTTCTACCGGCTGAAGATCGGCTCCGTAGAGGTCACAGCCCTGTCGGACGGCACAGTTGCCCTGCCGCTCGCCAAGCTCTACACCAACACTAGCGAAGAACACGCGCAGGACGCTCTGAATGATGCTTTTCTGCCGGAAATCGTACCAACTTCCGTCAACGCATTCCTGGTCAACACCGGCGAAAGACTGGTGCTGATCGACGCAGGCACCGGTACCTATTTGGGCCCATCGCTCGGCAAGCTCGTGTCCAACATCGAGGCTTCCGGATACAAGGTAGGTGACATTGACGATGTCATCCTCACCCATATTCATACCGATCATTCCGGTGGGTTGATGAGCGAAGGCAAACGCACTTTCCCTAACGCCACATTACGGGTCAATGAGCGGGAGGCGAAATTCTGGCTGAGCCCGGAAAACGCCAAAGCGGCGACCGGCATCGTCAAGCAGCATTTTGGCGAGGCAGACCAGTGCGTGACGCCTTACGTGCGAGCTGGAAAATTTGAAACCTTCGGAGATAACCAAGCACCCGTCCCGGGTCTGGGCTCGATTCTTTATGCGGGACATACGCCGGGTCACAGCGCCATCACGCTGGAAAGCGAAGGCCAGAAGATCGTTTTCTGGGGCGACATCACCCATGGCGATATCCTGCAATTCGATGAGCCCGGCATCGCCATAGAATTCGATATCGAACAGAAGGCCGCCGTTGCTGCCCGCGACGTCGCCTTCAGGCAGGCTGTGGAAGGCAAATACCTTGTGGCAGGCGCACATATTGCGTTCCCCGGAATCGGCCACGTGCGTACAGATAGCACCAATTATGACTGGCTCCCGGTCAACTACTCCTAGGATTCCCCCCCGATTGAGCGATGGGAAGACTGGGCTCGAGATAGCCCCGTCTTCCGCAGCGACAAAGGTCGTTTCCTACAGGTCGGTCGGCCGGAACCAACTCGCTACTGGTCCGGGTCGAGCGGACCGGAAATTAGAAAAATCTATGGGTGCTCGGCAAGACGCACCCAGCCCGTTGTCGCCACGAGTGCTAGGGGTGTGTCGTGCCTGTTGCAAACTTTCAGTGAAGTCAGCATGACCCCAAAGCGGGGCCTGCCTTCAAGCTTTGTTAACCTTTTGAAGTCCGAAGAGGCGCGCGAGTAGATCGTTCTGATCGTTGACGGCCCAATCGCCACAGGGCCGCTGGCCGCCTATATCGGCGGGTAAGGTTCGGAAGCGTTAAGCCGCACCAACTGCCCGCGAATAGACGCCGGGCGGCATTCCCACATGCCGATTGAAGGCGACGCTGAAAGCGCTGGTCGATCCATAGCCGACGCGCTCGGCAATGTCCGCTATGGGTATATCCTCGCGGAGGAACTCCTTTGCCAGTGCCATACGCCATCCCGTCGCGTATTCCATCGGTGCTACACCAACTTCCTTGCGGAAACGATCGAAGAAGGTCGAGCGAGACATGGTAGCCTCCTGAGCAAGCGTCTCCACCGTCATGCTACGACCCGGATCTGCGTGTATCCGGCGCAAGGTCGGCGCCAGCAGCGGATCGGCCATGCCACGCAGGAGACCCGGCGGCGCTTTGGCGCTTGCTGCCGATCGTAACGCGTCGATTAACAACACATCGAGCAATCGGTGGAGGACCATTTCGCGCGCGGCACGATCAGCCCTCGTCTCCTCGTTGATCATTCGGACGAGACCGATCAGTCGCTCTTCACCATGAACATGGATGACTTCCGGCAGCAGAGATACGAGAAGGGCTTTGTCATCCGAGCCGAAAGTGCAATGCCCGACCAGTGCCTTGATCTCCGCCGACGTTTCCGGGTCGCCCAGGCGAAAGACACCGGGGCTGGTTTCCAGACGTTGGGGAAGTGCGCCGCGTGGTGGCGGCTCCATGCTGCTCATCGTGAATGAGAAGATCTTTGGGACCAGGACGAAGTCACCCTCAGTGAGCACCATTGGCTCACGACCGGCAATCGTCATCAGGCAACGGCCCTCGACCACGGCGCAGTAGAAGGGGCTTCCGACCTCCGTACGCTCAACGAGCCACCGACCGCCGCCCGTCACCAGCTTTGATATCGACGGGCTCGGCTTCAACAAGGAAACAACTTCGGCAACCGGATCGGTCATCAATTCGGACTTCTGCTAAACAATCTCGGACATGAGCATATAGAAGGTCCGGTTCATCAGGTCCATCTTCAGCTTTGTTAAATGTCAGGAGACGGAACATGCCAAAGATCCTCATCACCGGTTGCTCGTCCGGTTTCGGCCTCGCCATCGCACGCAAATTCTTGAACACCGGGTGGGACGTCGTCGCAACCATGCGCACGCCTCGAAGCGACCTTCTTCCTTCGAACGACAGGCTCGAAATCCTGCAGCTGGATGTCACCAGCGCGGACAGCATTGCTGAGGCGGTCGAAACCGCCGGCACGATCAATGCTCTGGTCAACAATGCCGGGGTCGGCATGCTCAATGTGCTTGAAGGCACGGAGATGTCGAATATCCGCGAACTGTTCGAGACAAACGTCTTCGGTGCGATGGCGATGTCAAAAGCTGTCCTTCCGCAGATGCGATCCCGTCGCTCAGGCGTCATCGTTAACGTCAGCTCGGCCGTCACGATAAGGCCGTTGCCCGCGCTTTCGGTTTACAGCGCCAGCAAGGCAGCGCTCAATGCCTTCACGGAGAGCCTCGCGCTCGAGGCGGCGCTGTTCGGCATCCGCGCTAAACTCGTCCTACCTGGCTCTGCACCGACGACCGGCTTCGGCAAGAATGCTGTCTCGCGCATGGGCATGGAAATCCCCGAGCCTTACCAAGCATTCGTCCAAGACTACCTGACGAAGTTGAGATCCGGGACTGAAGTCACGACGCCGGATGAGGTCGCAGAGGCTGTCTGGAGGTCTGTGACAGAGAGCGATGCGCCAATGAAGATCCCGGCCGGAGCGGACGCGGAAACCTCATATCGCGAAGCCGGTCATTCGCTCGCCTAACATCATCACCCAAATCAACCTTTGAAGGTCCAGACCCATGAATAATCTGATCAATCTCGCGATGCATATTCCGAAACCTGAGGCCGCTCTCACCGTAGCCTACACGCCGATCCGTCTTTCGATGCACGGCCGCCAGCCATTGGAACTGCGTCTGACCGCCCCCGCTACGGGGGCCAAGCTTCCGATCGTGCTGCTGTCGCATGGCTACGGCCCATCCAACTACATTCCGTCAAAGGACGGTTACGCTCCTCTTGTCCAGTTTTGGGCCGAGAGAGGGTTCGTGGTGATCCAGCCGACGCATGCGAGTTCTCGCGTCGGTGGCCTGCCGTCAAATTCATCCGGCACGCCATTCTTCTGGCGCGAGCGTGTCAATGAGATGAAGGCGATCCTTGACCAGTTGACCGAAATTGAACGGGAGGCGCCAGCCGTTGCTGGCCGGATGGATCATTCACGCATCGGCGCGGTCGGTCATTCCTTTGGCGGCCACACCGTTGGGCTCCTGCTCGGCGCGCAGGTGGATGGTGAGGATTTTTCCGATCCAAGAATCTCGGCCGGCGTTCTCCTGACGACACCGGGCCGCGGCGGCAAGGACATGACGCCTGAGAGTGCTGCCCGGTTTCCGTTTTTCGACGTCGATTTCTCGACGCTATCGACACGCAGCCTCGTCGTTTGCGGTGATATGGACAATCCGCATTTTACAACCCGCGGTCCTGAGTGGCATGCAGATGCATTCCACGATGCACCGGGCGCTAAAGAAATGCTGATGATGCACGGGGTCGGGCATGGTCTTGGCGGCATTGCAGCTCTCGACGCAAAGGAAACAGACACTGAAGCACCAGACGTGCTGGAAGCGACCCGACGTCTTACGCTCGCCTGGCTTCAGACCGCGCTCGGCGCGGACAAGGGCGCTTGGCTGAGAGCTTGCCTCGCACTTAAGGGTGAGGTCGCAACGCTTGCGGTGGTCAGAGAGAAGCAGATCTAGACCTGGGGGCGATTGTCTTAGGCATCGTCGGGACTGATCTTGTTATGCCCGCTTTTACCGAGATCGCTCGCGATATTGGTGGCGACCGCTTCAACGCAGGCGACCCTCGCGGCTTACGTCGCGGGCACGCGGGTGGGGCTACTCGCCCGTACCTGTTGATCTGGTCGCTCTTCCAGATCCGCGCTGTTCATGGTCCCACCGCCGCCGCGCATTGAGTATTTCCATGACAGGCGATTACGCCGCACTACCAATCCACGTACGTTAAATCAATCAATAATTCAGTTAGCTATTATGTCTGATTGGCAGGTCGCAGGTTCGATTCCGCTCAAGACCTTAATACGCACACGTCCATTGATCGGTAGGGATTGTGCTTGAGCGGAGGAAGGTAGGGGGATCAGAGTCTCCGAAATAGCAAAGCCCTCCAAGCGACATCGGACAAGCATCAGTGGTGGCTACAAAACTACATATGTGTTAATGTGGGTTTTCTCAGTTTAGGAGTGCGTTAGATGAGCCGATTGACGATCGACATAACGGATCAACAACATCAAAGCCTGAAGGCGCTGGCAGCATTGCAAGGCAAGACAATCAAGCAGTATGCGCTTGAGCGCCTCTTCCCCGGTGACGCAGACGCAGAGCGAGCCTGGGAGGAGTTGAAGACTTTGATGAACATGCGCGTCAATGAGGGGCTTGCCGGAAGACTGTCGACTAAAACCGTAGGTGAGATCCTTGACGAGGAGATTTCCGAGGGTCGTGCTTGACTGCCTATATTCTTACCGCGGATGCGGAAGACGATCTACGTTCGGTAATACGCTACACACGCACGCAATGGGGTACTGCGCAGGTACGCCGCTACGTCTCTGGTTTGGAGCAAGGTATCGCATCCCTTGCCGAGGGCAGAGGTTCGTTCAAGGATATGAGCGCGCTTTATCCAGCGTTAAGGATGGCACGATGCCAGCACCACTACGTCTTTTGTCTGCCTCGAGAGGATGCGCCCGCCCTCATCGTAGCGATTTTTCACGAACGAATGGATCTGATGAAGCGTTTGGTGGATCGTCTGAATGAATGACGTTTGGGCGGAGGCGAGATTATGTGAGCGCAAGACCGACGAATCGTCGTTGTTGCGTGGCCGAAACACGGGTCGTCAGTTCTAATCCCTTCAAGAGCGAAACCGGCCAAAACCAGGCGGTTGTGCTATCTCGTCAGCCGTTGCATTAGCGCCGTCAGGACTTCGCTACCTGCTGCAGTCTGTTTATGTGCTCGCGGCAGAGCGCCTCGATAAGGTCGTGAAGTTCTGCGGTTCGCTCCTGAAGCCAGGCGAGTGCCTCTTCGGAAATTTCGAAACGCTTCGAATAGCGCGCTTTGACGTAGGCCTCGTTGAGAATGTTGTACCATGCGGTAAAACGCTGATGGTCGCGTGGCCAGATGTCGACCAGCCGCTGATCACGATCCTCTGAAAGGCCTCGGAGGAATTTGAGATTGTGTGACGCGGGCGAATAGTTTGTTACTGTCAGCAGGTAGCAGTTGTAGGCCGTCTCGACCGCCTGATGAAGTTGGAAGGCGGCGATGTTGGCATTGTTATCCTTGAGGGCATAACCTGCCAACTTGATGAAGGTTTGAGCATCAGGAAAATGCCTGCGGAAATGCTCCTCCGCCACTCTGAGGGCATTGGCAGGGGTAAGGGGTTTTGGCTCGGCGAGCGGTCGGTCATCGAACTCGTAGAGAACAATACCCTCGCAAGCGATATCGACGAAAAAGGCCTGGCCATCATTCAAAAAGTTACTGATCTCGCGGGCGCTATGCGCGATAAGACCGACAGGTGTCTCGATCTCCTTATCCCACATCAGCCGGTCGATGGGCTTGTCCCAGTATTTGGATTCGGCCAGTTCCTTGTTGCTGACGATGACGAGGATGTCGAAATCCGATCGATAACCTTTCGATGTGTGCGGCTCGTCCACCCAGGTGCCACGAGCATAAGAACCGAACAGGATGATTTTATAAATCCGTCCGTCTTTCTTGGCTTCGGACTTCGAGCGCTCCACAATGCTGGCGAACTCTTCGTGGATGATCCGGACGACCCTTTCCAATTCGCGCTGCTTCGTCTGCGGAAGATGTCCGATATCCGTTTTCATGGCCTCACCATCGATTCTTCTGAACGGATATTCTAGCCGTGATCGGGTGGCGATTGCTACTCCACATTGTTGTAGTGGTTGAGGGGCTAGGACGCCATTTTTCGGTTTAGGATCGAGGTCTGTCGGAATAAGAATACATGAACTACCTCCTGGTGGTCCAAGTTTCGTCCGCATCCCACCCCGCCAGAACCGTCAATATTCCATGCCGAAACACAGACATGTCGATATTCGACCAATGACAGAGCAAGAAATGAGCGATTTCACACGCAGCGCAGCCATCCCTTCACGGACAATTCACCCCCCACGGTCCATTAGCGTCGAAGCGCAAGCGTCACTGTCGCGCCTGGTCGACAAGGACGGCAGTCCCATCAATGCGCAGTATGAAATGCCCTCTCCGGAGGACTTTTCCGGCTGGATGAATATAAAAGCCGCAGTAGATGCGCATTACGCCGCCGCGGCAAAAGATCTTGCCGAAAGTTTGCAGTCCACAGTCGAGACAATTGTAGTCGAACAAGCAACGATCCATGTCGCGACGCCGCACGGGCAATTTGATGCTCGTGGCGCACTGATCGATCTGCACGGCGGCGCATTGGTGTTCGGAGGCGGTGAGGCCTGCCGCGTCAGTGCGCGTCGCCAGGCGCACCAGCATGTCGTTCGATGCTACGGCGTTGATTACCGGATGCCGCCTGAGCATCCATATCCGGCCGCTCTTGATGACTGCTTGGCCACGTATCGCCATGTCTTGACTGGACATTCCCCCGACAAGGTGGTCATCTTGGGTCGATCGGCAGGCGGCAATCTGGCGACCGCCATGCTGCTGCGGGCGAGAGATGAAGGCATGCCAATGCCCGGCAGATTAGTCTTGCTTTCGCCACAGGTTGACCTCACCGAATCGGGCGACAGTTTCCAAACAAACCAGATGATTGATCTCGTGCTGCCGCGCCCGCTCAGATCAAACAACCTGCTCTACGCCGGTGGTGCTGATCTTTCCAATCCCTATCTATCGCCGCTCTTCGGCGATTTGGCGGGCCTTCCGCCGACATTTCTGCAGACCGGCACGCGTGACCTGTTCCTATCGAACACGGTGAGGATGCATCGAGCCCTGCGAAAAGCTGGCGTGGAAACAGAATTGCACGTCTTTGAAGCCATGCCCCATGGTGGCTTCATGGGTGGGACACCGGAAGACCAGGAACTCGAAGCGGAGATCCACCGGTTCGTCATGGCAAACTGGAACTGAGGCGGGGAACCCAGACAGGTTAGGCGCAGCCCCTCTGTTGTCCTGCTACATCCCTGGCCACATTCCTCCGTCAAGTCGGAGGTTTGCTCCTGTGATATAGCCGGCACGGGGGCTCGAGAGAAATGCAATCGCATCCGCAATCTCCTCGAGGGTTCCGACCCTTCCAAGGGGCACCTGAGCAAACATTGGCAGGATTTCTCTCTCTATGTCATTCCAGGGGGCGTCAATGGCCATCCCCCTCTCAACGGCTTTTTTACGGAATGCGGTATCCAAACTGATGCTATGCACCGTTCCAGGCGAAACGGTGTTTGCGGTGATGCCGTGTGCAGCCACGTCTTTTGCGAGCGACGCCGTCATCGCGATCATGGCTGCTTTGGCGGCAGAGTAGTCCGGTCGACTTGCAGGCGGCATCAGGGCCGCCAGGCTTGAGATGTTTATGATCCGACCCCACCGCGACGCTTTCATTGCGGGCAGAAAGAGCGAGATGATCCTCACAGATGCGAGCACGTTCCTGTCATAGACGTGAGCGTCCGGTGAGCTGTTTTTGCTGATCGGGCAAATCAGGCGATGTTCTGGCATTCGAACCAGCATTAGTGCTGACATTAATACCAGAACAAAGAGGTTTCATGGCTCGCATGGAGATCATGTCCGGTACCGAGCGCAGGCGGCGCTGGTCGGACGAGGCGAAGCTCAGGATATTGGCGGAAGCTGATGAACCCGGTGCTCGCATTGGTGAGGTGGCGCGCCGGCATGACGTTCATCCTGGCCAGATCCGCTTGTGGCGGAGGTCGTTCAACTATGTGGATCGACCCACGGTGTTCCTTCCAGTGGAAATCATGGAGGAGGCTGGCGTAAGTCAGGCGTCTTCGACGGTAACGAGGCCGGCGATCGTCGAGATATTGCTGCGGAACGGTCGGTGCCTGAAGGTTCCTGCTGACGTTGAGTTGAAGCTGCTCGGTCCGCTGATCGCTTGCGTGGAGGCGGCATGATCGGGCCATCGGGCAATGTAAGGGTCTATCTGGCCTGCGGAGTGACCGATATGCGGCGTGGCATTGATGGCCTATCGGCGCTGGTCGAGACGGTCGTGAAGGAGGCGCCGGGCTCGGGCGCGATTTTCGGCTTCCGCGGAAAGCGCGCCGACCGGATCAAGCTTCTCTGGTGGGACGGCCAGGGGTTCTGCCTGTTCTACAAGATTTTGGAGCGTGGATACTTTCCCTGGCCGACAGCGAAAGAAGGTGTCGCGCACCTGACGCAGGCGCAGCTTTCCATGCTGGTTGAGGGGATTGATTGGCGCCGCCCGGCATGGACGTCCGCTCCTGGCCGAACAGGATAAAAGCTATATTTTGCAAGGGCATCCGAGGCTTAACGCTGGCGCGTCAGAGGCAAATCGGCTAGATTTGCGGATATGGAAACAGCGCCGCTGGACAGTCAGGACGAACTCACTGCTTTGCGCGCACTGGTCGCCGAACAGGCGGCGAAGCTTGAGAGCCAGGAAGCCGAGGTCATCAAGCGAGACTCCATCATAGGGCTTCTTCGCGCGCAACTGGAGCTTCTCCGACATCGGCAGCATGGCGCCTCTTCGGAAAAGATCGACCGGAAGATAGAGCAGTTCGAACTGATGCTGGAGGAGATTGAGGCTTCCCGTGCCGAGGCTGAACTGCGCTCCGGGAAAACACCCTTGCCGGATTTGGACGACGCGCCGGACAAGCCGAAGCGCAAACCATTGCCCGATGGTCTCGCCACCGAAGAGCTGATCTATGCGGCTCCCTGTAATTGCCCGACCTGCGGTGGCACCTCGTTCCTGAAGGCGCCCGACAGGGTGGTTCAGGTGCTGGAACACGTGCCGGCGTCGGTCAAGATTGTCCGCCATGTCGAGAAGCGTATGATCTGCAAGGAATGCGATACGACAGTGGCTGGCGAGATGCCGACCTTGCCGATCGAGCGCGGCAAGCCCGGGCCTGGATTGCTCGCCCATATCATGGTCTCCAAGTTCGATGATCACATTCCGCTTTACCGTCTCTCAGAGATGTATGATCGGCTGGGAATAGACATATCGCGCTCCGTGATGGCCGACTGGGTCGGCCGCGTATCCGCTTTGCTGACACCCATCGTCTTGTTGATCAGGGCCCACATCGCCGCGCTTGACCGAATACATACGGACGATACCCCGGTCGATGTTCTCGACCCCGGACGGGGCAAGACAAAAACCGGCAGGGTCTGGGTCTACGTCTTCGACGGCAGTGGCTATCAAGCCACCACTCCGGCAGCCATCGCCTATTACTACAGTCCTGATCGAAAGGGCACACATCCGGCTGACCACCTGGCAAGCTTTAGCGGCGTCATGCATGCCGACGGTTATGGCGGCTACAGACAACTCTACGGCAACCAGATCGTTGAGGCCGCCTGCATGGCGCATGTACGTCGCAAGTTCCATGACGTGATCAAGCTGAAGCCATCGCCGATCGCCGACGAAGCGCTGTCGCGCATCGGCGCGCTCTACGATATCGAGGATCGTATCCGCGGCATGTCGGCTGATGAGCGTCGTACCCTGCGCCAACACCACGCCAGACCCATTCTGGACGAGCTGAAGACCTGGATCGAGGCGACACTCTCAACTTTGCCACAGAAGCAGAAGCTGGCCGAGGCAATGCGATATGCGCTGTCTCGATGGGCAGCCTTGAGCGTTTACATCGACGATGGCCGTGTCGAAATCGATAACAACATAGCTGAGCGAGCGATGCGTCCGCTGGGCCTCGGCAGAAAAAACTCTTATGACCATTATCAAGGCTTGAGACGCACTTTAAAACACCGCCTGCAAAGCAGGCAGCACATAGCACGGTGTCACGGTCGGGATGGGTCAGAGCGCCAGGAGTACTCGACGGTTGCTCAAACTCTTGTCCTGGGATTGGCTACCCAATGGTGACGATGCGTCGGAAGGCTGCCTCGATCTGGCTGCGGACATAGGACAAACCCGTCCAAATTTTTGCCCGAGGATTCCTTCTCCGCTCCCGACGCTCTGACCATTCCCGATCGCTGATGATGGGATAGCTGCTCAAGCAGCAGATGACATTGTCTCGCTTTCAGTTTTGCGAGCGACATCCCATAGGAAGCCGACAAGCTCACGAGCGACTGCGGTGATGGCCACGTTGCTCTTTTTACCTGATCCGACCAATTTGCGGTATCGAGCGCTCAGTCGCACTTGGGCTTTCCAAGCGATGTCATTAATGGCCTGGGGGACGTCAGGGCGTCGCTTATGCATCCAGTTCCCAATCTTGGCCTGAACGCGATAGGACCAGGCAGCTTCGAAGAGCAAGGCGCGAAGGGCCGAGTTGCCGGTCTTCGTTATGCCGCGTGGCCGAACGGACCCGCCGCTTGAGTGCTCTCCAGGGACCAATCCAAGGTATGCCATGAGCTTCCTGGGACTGTCGAAGCGAGAAAATATTCCAACCTCAGCCACCAGTGTTGCGGCAATTACCAAGCCTATGCCTTTGAATGCCTGCAGGTTCATCACTGTACGTGCCAGGGACCATGTTTGAGAAATGACAGCGATCTGGTCCTCCAACTCCTTTTTGCGGGCCTCTGCCTGTTCCAATCGATTTAGATAGCTTTGAAACGCGATCTGCTGCGCATGATGTTGGAAATGTCGGTTACGTAGCCAGGTTCGATGCCTCGAAGTCCATGACTTGGCTGAATATCGGAGGTCGTGCTTCAACAAAAACAGTTGGATCAATGTTCGTGCTTTCCGCGCATCGTGAGAGGCGACAGACCGGGCTCGAACTAGATCACGCATCGCCTCGTGCACGACATCAGGAACCCAAACGAAGGTCAGCTCTCCGGCGCGCAACAGCCTTGCAAGCATCACAGCGTCGCGTGTGTCGTTCTTCTGCCGATTGCCCGGTCGGACAGGGGTATGGCTTGGCGCAACTACCCGGCAGACAAACCCCAACGCCTCAATTTGCCGAAAGACGTTGTAACCACACGGCCCTGCCTCATAAACGAACTCTACCCGTCCGTGCTTGCTCGAAAGTTTCTTTACAAGTTTGCAGATCGCGTCTGGCTCGTTCGCAATTGCGCCGAATAGACGGACCTCGCCAGAACGGCCAGCGTCCGCGATGGCAACGGAGATCGAGTCTTTGTGGACGTCCAACCCAATATATGCATCGTAGTCAGTCATGACGAATCCATCCTCCAATCGGCCGAAATGGCACCAGCCTATGCTGCGCTCAACGAACAACATCGCAAGGAGGAATGGTCATAGCATCTGGTTATTCGCAGGCTCGGACAAGGGCGGTGAGCGCATCGCCAACATCCTGACCATCATCGAAACGGTCAAACTGCACGGCCATAATCCGGAGCTCTACCTGACAGATGTCCTGACCCGGATCCAGGATCACCCCAAAGACCGATTTGAAGATCTGCTGCCCTGGAACTGGATGCCAGCAAAAGCTCGATGCGAGGCCGCCTGATGGCTCGCTCGAGGTTCATCTATACGCTCAGCCAAGTCGCCGGCATGATCGGCGAAAACCTCGAACTGATCGAAGAAGTAACCGCAAACCCGGACAACATCTCCGAGGGCGAACTGGTTTACGTCAGCGATGGCAGTGAAGATGGCACGAAGGGTCTGACCGGGAATGGCATCGAAGAACTTCAAAGCCTACTTGCCGACATCAGGACGTGGGACGGCGGTATCCGCGAGTTCCTCATCGACACGCAGTGCGATCCTGAAATGATCGACCGCGTCATGGCCGATGAAATGAAACGCGGCTCATAGCTTCCATCTCTCGATACCCGAAAACGCTTTCGCCGGACGCTCACTCATAGACAGCGGCCCACGTTTCAGAGTTTGTCGAGGTCCAATCCTCCGCCGGGGCAGATCCGCCGGCATTGTTGACCAGGATGTCGATCGAGCCTGCTGCAGCCTTTGAATCACGAACCAGACGATCGACCTGATCCGGCACAGTTAGATCGCCGAATACCGCAAACGCCTGCCCCCCAGAGGATATGATGTCATGCGCGACCTCCTCTGTTTTCATTCTGTCGCGACCGTGGACAAGAACGGTTGCCCCTTCCTTTGCGAGGCCTCTGGCCACGCCCTCGCCAATCCCCTTACTGCTTCCCGTGACCAGTGCAACCTTGTTTTGGAGT
>Ga0075366_10001247_pt1 | contig 12636 bp, 11 predicted proteins | sample EndMethybrTD3031_FD_72351 | JGI IMG/M metagenome (GOLD analysis project Ga0075366, IMG submission 72351) | Populus endosphere microbial communities from Tennessee, USA - Endosphere MetaG P. TD hybrid TD303-1 | ecosystem: Host-associated > Plants > Roots > Endosphere | place: USA: Tennessee...
AACACCCGCGGCAGTTCAGAAAGCGGCACCGCATTGCCGAACGGCAACCCACGACGCTTGCCGATCCACGCGATCATCAGCATCAGGCTGACGGCGAGCAGGAGGCCCGGCACCACGCCCGCGAGGAACAGCGCACCGACCGAAGCGCCGCTTAAGATCGCGTAGATCACCATCGGGATCGACGGCGGAATGATGGGACCCAGGCACGACGAGGCCGCCGTGATCGCGACCGCGAGACCTGCCGGATAGTTGCCGACCTTGCGCATCATCTGGATCGCCACCATACCGGCGCCGGCGGCGTCGCTCACCGCGCTGCCCGACATGCTGGAGATCACCACGTTCATCAGCACGGTGACGTGGCCCAGACCGGCGCGGGTCCGCCCGATCACGGCGTCGGCGGCGGCCCAGATCCGCTCCGAGATGGTCGCGGCGTTCATCGCATTGCCGGCCAGCACGAACATCGGGATCGCCAGCAGCACGTTGAGCTGGAAGCTCGAGTTGAGCGTCTGATCGACAATCAGCCCGATGTCCTGCCGGCTGGCCCAGAGGTAGACCAGTCCGCAGCCGAACATCATCAGCGCAATGGAAAAGCGCAGCATCGCGAACACGATGAACGCCGTGCACATCAGCAGGATCGGGTCGGCGAGCATTGTTAGCCTTCAGCCCAGCACGTTGGCGCGCTCGTCGGCACTCACGATCGCAACCTCGTCCCGCCAGTTCGGACCGGCGAGGCGAATGAGCTTGATCCCGGCGCGCACGATGACGGCCACCCAGAACACCACGAAGCTAAGGTAAACGTAGTCAAGCCGCCATTGCAGCGCCGGCGTGCGCTCCCGCCAGAGGAACTGCACGTAGCCGAACACGGTCGGCAGCGCGACGAGGAACATGACCGCGATCGCAAGCGCGCCCGCAGCCAGGATGGCACGGCGCCAGCGCTCGCCGACCAGTTCGTAGATGCCGTCGAAGGTGACCTGCTCGCGCTCCGTGATGACGAAGGCTTCGGTCAGGAACACCATCCAAAGAAAGATGATCATGATCAGCTCGTCCGACCAGACGAGCGGGCTGTTCAGCACGTACCGCATGAACACGCCAGCGAGAAACAAGAGGAACATCGCCGCAAAGGCCGCAGCCGACGCGGCCTCCGCGGTTTTCGAAAGAATCCGGAGCGTCCGCGCCAGCATCGCTCACCCGGCTACGCTGGAGCGGCGTTTGCCGGATGGCTGGCGGACGGTCACTTGGTCGCCGCGGTCTGCTGCAACAGATCCTTGTTCCAGGCCTTCGCCAGGTCGGACGCGGCATAGACCTTGTCGGCGTTGTCGTGGAACGGCTTCATATCGACTGCCGAGACCGTCAGGCCTTGAGTCTTGAGCCGCTCGGCGACGAGCTTTTCGTCGGCCAGCCGCGCTTCGGTGTTCTGCGCCGTTGCAACACCGGCCGCGGACTGCACGATCTTCTTCTGGTCGGCCGACAGCGCGTCCCAGGTTTCCTTGCGCAGCGCATAGAACACTGGCTGCACCAGATGTCCGGTCAGCACCACCTGCTCGCTCACCTCGTAATACTTGGCGGCGTTCATGATGGTGAGCGGGTTCTCCTGCCCGTCGATCGAGCCGGTCTTGAGCGAGAGATAAACCTCCGGCATGGCCATCGGCGTCGGCGTGACGCCGAGCGACTCGCCGAGCAGCAGCCACTCGGGTCCTGCGGCCATGCGAAGCTTGACGCCCTTGAGATCGGCCGGCGCTTTCACCTCGCGCTTGGTCCGCAGATTGAGCTGCCGCGTGCCGAGATAGGTCGGCGCCAGGATGACGATGCCCATCTTCTCGGCGACCTCTTTCTTGTAGCGCTCGCCAATCGGGCCGTTCATCACCTTCGTGACATGGTCCCAGTCGCGGAACAGGAAGGCGCGATTGAAGAAACCCCATTCGGCGATCTGCTGTGCGACCTCGAACGTGGTCATCGTGCTCAATTCGAGATTGCCGCGCTGGATGGCCGCGACCTCGGTGCCTTGCCGGAACAGGCTCGAACCGGGATGCAGCCGCACCTCGAACTGATCCGGCGCGGCCTTGTCGACCTCCTCCTTGAAGCGCTCCAGCGACTTCGACAGGAAGTCCGGCGGCGGGGCGGCGGTCGAGAAGCGGAGCAGAACCTTGTTCTGCGCATGGGCCGGAGCGGTCACGACAACTGCGGCGGCGAGTACAAGTCCGGCAAGGCGAAGCATGGCGTTCATGACTGTCTCCGATATCCAGAACCAAACCAACTAGAGCGGCGCTCCGATCTTGACGGTGAGCTTACCAATGCCGGCAATCTCCGCGTCGATCGTGTCGCCAGGACTGAGAAACGTGCCCTTCGGCACGCCGACGCCGGCCGGCGTGCCGGTAAGTACGACGTCTCCGGGATCGAGCGTCATCAACTCGGACGCGCGCGCGATCTGCTCGGCGACCGAGTAGATCATCTGCTGCGTGCTGCTGTCCTGTTTGGTTACGCCGTTGACCGAGAGTTTCAGCTTGATGTTCTGCACGTCGGGGAGCGCCTGCGCCGGGACGATCCATGGTCCCATCGGACAGGACGTGTCGGTGGCCTTCCCGGCCACCCAGTCGAATTTGTAGAACTGGTCCGGCGCCTGGTTGAAGTCGCGGGCCGACATGTCGATCGCGATGGTGTATCCGGCGACGTGGTCCAGCGCCCGTTCGGCCGAAACGTAACGGGCGGTGCTCCCGATCACAGCCGCGAGCTCGATCTCCCAGTCGTATTTTTTGGTGCCGCGCGGCATCACCACCGTGGTGCCCGGCCCGACCACCGCGTTGCGCGGCGGCTTGAAGAAAAAGAACAGCCGCTGGGTTTCCTTCTTGGTGCCCGGGAAGCCCATCTCGGCCATGTGGTCATAGTAGTTGGCGCCAGCGCACAGCACCTTGCCGGGATAAAGCAGCGGCGCCGCAAGCTTGGCTGCCGCGGCGTCCGTATGGGCGACCCCGTTCGGGCCAGCCGACGCGGCAAGCTCCGCCAGGATGGCTTGCGTTCGCGGCCAGTCGGCAAACAGATCGATCGTTGCGGACGGCAGCGTCTTGCCGGCGGCCTGGGCCACCGCCGCGAGGGAATAGAGCCGTCCATCGACGATCAGCCCGGGCTCAGGTTTCGTCCCGGCAATGGTCGCCAACGCCCACATGTCCTACCCCTCGCTGCTGCCCAATCCTTCGATGAATTCAGACGTGAGTCAATTATTTTGGAAAAAAATGTTATTTTGGAAAATCGTTGACCGAGGTCCGATTCTGCGGTTTCTCTGAAAGCGATGACCGGGAATTTTCAGTCCACCAGCCGTACGGTCGCTGAGCAGACCTACGACACCCTGAAGGGCGATCTCCTCTCCGGAGTCTTCGCGCCCGGCTCTGCGCTGCTGACGCGTGAACTCTTGGCCCGTTATGGCTGTGGCATCAGCCCGCTGCGCGAGGCCATCGCCCGGCTCGTCGGCGAAGGGATGCTGGCGGCGTCCGGACACCGCGGCGTGCGGGTCCCGCTTCCCTCGGTCAGCGATCTCGACGAGTTTTATCGGATCCGGACGCTGCTGGAATGCGACGCGCTCAAGCTCGCCATGGATCGCGGCGACGATCAGTGGGAGGCGCAGATCGTAGCCGCCTGCTATCGCCTGGAACGCGCCGCACTGCCGCAGCCGGCCGATGAGCGAAGCGCGACGGTGATCGAATGGGAGAAGCGGCATCGGGCGTTTCACGAAGCCATCATTGCCGCCGCCGGCGCCCCGAGGCTGCTGCGGATCATCGAACAACTGGTCGACCAGACCGAGCGCTACCGTGCGATCCGGCTCACCAAAGTCGACAACACGCAGCTTGCCCGCGATGTGTCCGCGGAGCATCGCGCACTGGCCGACGCCGTCATCGCCCGCGATGGCCACGCGCTGACACTGCTGGCCGAGCACCTCGAGCGGACACGGGTTTTTGTTGCGCAGGTTCTCGTCGGCCACACCGGATAAACGTGGTGCTATAGTCCGCGGTGGACAGAGAGAATGCGGAGCGCGCCGTGACACAGCCATCGCAACAGCAGATCAAGCAGGAGCTCGTCGATGCAATTCGCATGCTGGAGCATGCGGAATACATCGACCACAACGGTCACTGCAGCGTGCGGCGCGACGCCGGCTCGTTCTACATCAACTCCGGCGCCTCGATGCGCTCATGCCTGACCGTGGAGGACATCGTCGCGGTCGATCTTGAGGGTCGGCCGGTCGACGGTTCGAACGTCAAGCCGCCGCTGGAATTTCCGATCCACGCCGAGGTCTATCGCGCGCGGCCCAAGATCAACGCGGTGTTTCACACCCATCCGCAGTGGTCGACCTATCTCACCATGACCGGCGTGCAGCAGAAGGTGGTGTACGCGCAGGCGTCGCTGCTCGGCGACATGCCGGTGATGAATTCGCCGATGTCGGTCAACACCCGGGAGATGGGAGAGAAGATGGTCGCCGCGATGGGCGACAATCCGGTGGTGATGCTGAAGGCGCACGGCGTGGTCGCGGCCGGCGAGGGCGTGCTCGAGTGCTTTGCTTATGCGGCGTACGTCGAAGAGAACGCGCGGCGGCAGTACATGGCGCTGCAGATCGGTGAGCCGTACGTGTTCAGCGACGAAGAGCAGGCGGCGTGCCGGCAGAAGCTTCGCTCACCGAGTCTCTTCAAGAAGACCTGGGACCACTATCGCTCTAAAATCTCCTGATATTTCCGGAGCGATTTCCTGACAGCGCCGAACCGGCAATTACGGCTCGAATCGGGCAGACTTTGGCCGTCATCGGGCGAGATGGCCGATCGTTGCGCCTGTGGGGAACTCTGTGGACACAGAGTTGCGCTGGAATCAAAAGATGTTGCGGTTTGTTGCCAAAACTGATCGCCCGCGCGTCAACGGGTCAAAATATGTTTCGCTCTGTTGCTCATTTGCATCGGGCACACCGCAAAACATGCTGATTCATAGCGGAATCGGCCGATTTCGCCACGTTAAGCAAAATAGACCCACCCTTTGCACCGTATTTCGATGCGCACAATCCTTAACGCGTGAGGAACCGGATGTTCCACAAGGTTGTTTTCGGACATGTGTTTGGCGTACACCTCGCAGGCTCATGGAACGGTCACGAATCGACGGCTCGAGAATTCGAGCCACTACGGTTCGGCCTTTGAGCGGAAACAACAGGGAGCGGGTGGCCCGATCACAGGCACCTGCGGGGCGCGAGTGACGATCAGCAAACAGCTTTCCATCGCCTGTGCGTTGTTGTGTACGACGGCATCGACGGAGCTGTGGGCTACGACCGACTCACCCTCACCGGCGAAGACATCGTTCGCCTATTCCATCAGTCACACGGTAAAGCCGCTGCCGGCTTCGGTGATCGAACGCATCACCGAGCCGTATGCGGATTCGCTCGACGCCGATGACGGTGCCGAGATTGTCGAGCCGCGCGCCAAGCCGGCGGCAGTTGTTGTCAGCCCGACACGGCAGCCGTCGCGCGATCTGGTTTGCAGCGCCGTCGCGTCCGTGGCGATGGCCAACAATCTTCCGATTCCGTTCTTCGCCAATTTGATCTGGCAGGAGAGCAGCTTTGACAGCAAGACGATCAGCCGCGCCGGCGCCCAGGGCATTGCGCAGTTCATGCCCAAGACGGCCGTCGAAGTCGGACTGATCAATCCGTTCGAGCCGATCCATGCGCTCAACGCCGCTGGAAAGTTCGTCAGCGATCTGCGCCGGCAGTTCGGCAATCTCGGCTTGGCGGCCGCGGCCTACAATGCCGGCCCGCGCCGCATCAACGATTGGCTGGCGAAGCGCGGCGAGCTGCCGGGCGAGACGCGGAACTACGTGATCCGAGTCACCGGTCGGCCGGCCGAGGAGTGGATCGCGCCGAAGAACGATCCCGAGACGCTGTTGATGCCGGCCAAGGCGCCGTGCACCGAGGTGGTCGAAGCGGTGCAGGCTCAGGTCAAGACGGTGCGTATGGCCAGGCTGATCTCCGAACTTGCCACGACTGCAAGCCAGATGCGTGACAAGCCGGAACTTGAGACGGCACCGGTTGCGCTTGCATCCGAGGCGACGGAGCGCGGCTGGCGTGCGCGCGCGACCGCCATGGTCAGGAACGTGTTGAAGCGGCTGGAAGAGAAGCAGGCTGCGCCGAAGATCGCTGCCAAGTCTACCGAAGGCGCGGCGGTCAAGACTGCGCGGCAACTCGAAAAGGCCGATGAGATCTCGGCCAGCAGAAATGCGCGGCGTTCCGAGATCAAAACCTTTGTTCCGTCAGGGAGCAAGCACGTTCCGAAATCGACGGACAAAGAGCTTAGCCGCTCGGCCATCAAGATCGCGAACAGGGACGAGCAGAACGAAGCGGCCAATGCCGAGACCAATGGCCTCGCGAAGGTCATCGATCTTTCCAAATCGGAATTGGTGAAGCCTGAAACGGCAAAGCTTGAATTGGCCAAGCAAGACGAAGCCAAAGCTGACGACGCCAAGGCTTCCGAAACCAAGTCCGATGGCAAAGAGGCCGCCAAGGCCGCTGCGCAGCGCCGCAACTCCACGCGCATCGTCAAGTTTCTCTACAACGACTTGCTCCGGCCGAACTAACGGCCGGTTCAATCGGGCGCTATAGCGTCGCCTCAATCCGGGCGCGGAGCTCAGCCGTGACCTTCGGCGCGATGCCGAACCAGGCCTGCCACGCCGGAATGCCCTGGTGCAGCAGCATTCCGAGCCCCGTCACGGTGCGGTTGCCGCGGGTGCGGGCGGCGACGATCAGGGGCGTCTCGCGCGGAATGTAGATGATGTCGTTGACCAGCGCGGCCGCAGGAAGCTTGTCGAGCCGCAGGTCGAGCGCCGCTTGACCGATCATGCCCTGACTGGTCGCATTCACCAGCATCGCGACGCCGTCGATCGCGTCATGACGCTGCTCCCACGGCACGACCTCAATGGGGCCGCTGAATTCTTTGGCCAAAGTCTGCGCCCGCGCGAGCGTCCGATTGCACAGCCTGATCTCGCGCGCGCCGCGTTCCAGCAGTCCATACACGACAGCGCGGGCGCCGCCGCCGGCGCCCATCACGGCGACAGGGCCGGCGTCGGCGCGCCAATCCGGTACGAACTCGAGGATGTTGTGCGTGAAGCCGTACCAGTCGTTGTTCGATCCGGCGAGCGAACCGTCCGGCCGTACAACCACACATGACATCGCGCCGATCTTTTTCGCCGTGACATCGACCTCGTCGACGATCTTCATGGCGTCCTGCTTGAGCGGGATGGTCAGATTGCAGCCGGCGAAATTGAGCGCAGGCAGCGCCCGGAGCGCTGCTTCGAGCCGCTCCGGCGGAACGGCGAGCGGCACGTAGCTGCCGCTCAGTCCATGCTGCGCGAACCAGAAGTTATGCAAGGCCGGTGAGCGCGATTGCGAGATCGGCCAGCCCATGACGGCGGCGAGAAGAAATCGGTCGGTGGGAGCCATCGGAAATCCGGGTCGGGAATACAAGCGGGCAGCACCAAGCACATTGTGGCTGCATCTCGTCAAGCGTACAAACTTCGTCCGCCGTTCACCGGGAGCCACCCCATGCCACGTCCCTTCCGCCGCGTCGTCACCGGCCACAACGCAGAGGGCCGCTCGATCTTTGTGTCCGATGGCCCGGCGCCGGCCGTATTTGACCGCGGCGCAGGGGCCACCGCCGTCACCGAGTTCTGGGAAACCAGCGCGACGCCCGCCAGCAATGCCGGCAATGACGATCCGACGGTGGGCGGCCAGCAGCGGTTGCCGCCGCCGAAGAACGGCTCGAAATTCCGTGTCGTCGAGTACCCGCCGGATTCCAAGCGCGTCGCAGCGCTGCACGGCGCCTCTCATGACAACAAGTCCGAGGGCTACGCGCGCGATCTGGCCAACAAGCGGCATCCCGGCTTCCACAAGACCAGCACGATCGACTACGCCATTGTGCTGTCGGGCGAGATCTACGCGCTGATGGACGAGGGCGAGGTGCTGCTCAAGCCCGGAGACGTGCTGATCCAGCGCGGCACCAGCCACGCTTGGAGCAATCGCACCGAACAGCCGTGCTGCATTGCCTTCGTGCTGATCGACGCCGAGCCGGTGTAGACGCTACGCCGCCTTGGCGCTTGTCGCCGGCAGAAGCTTCGCCTCGACCAGAGCCTTGCGGATGCGCTCAATCTCGGCACGCTCGATCTTGACCAGCGGCGGCCGCACCACGGCGCGCGGCAGCTTGCCCATCAGCACCAGCGCTTCCTTCATGCGGTTGTGCATATCGACCCACGGCTGGGCGTAGAACACGCTGGCCAGCGGATAGATGCGGTCGTTGATCCCTTGCGCGGTCTTGAGGTCCCCCGCCTGCACGGCGCGGAACAGCTGTGCCTGGAGGTCGGCGATGACGCTGCCGCTGCCGGAAAGCAGTCCCTTGCAGCCGAGCGCCAGCGACGCCATCAGCCACGAGCTCTGGGTCGACAGGACGTTGAACGGCCGCGACAGATGTTGAAGCGTGCGGACGTGCCACTCGTGCTGCTGCGGCGTGCCGGCCCAATCCTTGATCGCTTTCAAGGTCGGGATCTCCTCGATCATCCGCAGCATGGTCTCGTTCGGATAGCCCTGTCCGGTCGTGAGCGGATACTGGAACGCGATCAGCGGCAGGTCCGAGGCGTCGGCGATACGCTTGAAATGCTCGATCGCCATGCCGGCATGCTGGCCCATCGTGAACGGCGCCGGCGGAAACACCAGCAGCGCCGATGCGCCGCCTTCGGTCGCCATCTTGGCAAGCCGGGCCGCTTCGATGCTGCCGTCGGCCCAGATGCCGTTGACCAGCGGGACCTTGTCGCCGATCTCGTTGCCTGCGATTTCGAGCACGCGGCGCTGCTCATCGAAGGTGCAGGATGCGACTTCGGTGGAATGCGCGTTGATGGTGACCGCAGAGAGCCCTTCGGCCGACGTCACGTCGCGCAGGTGCTTGCGGAAGCTCGCCTCGTCGATCGACAGGTCGTCAAAGAACGGCAGCAACACGGCCGGAATGACGCCATGCGGGACGTAGCTCTTGTGACGGGGCATTTCCGGTCTCCTTGGTGTAGTGATGTTCGGACGCTTAGGTGCGCGCACGACGATTTGCTCTATTATGCCCAAAAATGCCCTGCGGGGCACGTCAAAATCCGGGGAGGGTTTATGCAGATTCGACGCCGTCAATTCCTGTCGCTTGGTGCGGGTGCAGCATCGCTGGCGGCCTTGCCGCGCCGAGCGAACGCTCAGGCCTATCCGTCACGCCCCATCACCATGGTGGTGCCGGTCGCCGCCGGTGGGGCGCTGGACACCAACGCGCGGCTGGTGGCGGAGGGCATGCGCGCCGCGCTCGGCCAGACGGTGGTGATCGAGAACGTCACGGGCGGTGCGGGCTCGGTCGGCGCGGGACGGATCGCCCGCTCGACGCCCGACGGTTACAACATCCTCTACGGCGCCAACGTGACGCATGTGCTCAATCCCGCCGTGCTCCCCGTCACCTACGACCCGGTGAACGATTTCGAGCCGATTGTGCTGATCGGCAATACGCCTTGGCTGTTCGCCGTGAAGAACGATCTGCCGGTGAAGGACCTGCGCGAACTGATCGCCTGGCTGAAGGCCAATCCCGACAAGGCGACATTCGGCACCGCCGGAGTCGGCAGTCCGTCGCACGTCGGCGGCGTGCTGTTCCAGAACGTCACCGGGACGACGTTCCAGTTTATTCCCTATCGCGGCACGGCGCCGGTCATCCCCGACCTCATCTCCGGGCAGATCGACATGGCGATCCTCGATCCGATCACGTCGCTGCCCCAGTTCCGCGGTGGCCGCATGAAGATTCTTGCTGCGATGTCGAAGCGGCGAAGCACCGGCGCGCCGGATATTCCGACCAGCGAGGAGTCGGGCGTGCCCGGCGTCCAGACCGATCCCTGGCAGGCCATGTGGGCGCCGAAGGGCACGCCCAAGGACATTGTCGCCAAGCTCAACGCCGCGGTGGTCAGCGCGCTGAGCGATGAGGCGGCCCGCAAGAAGTTCGCGGACCAGAGCTACGAGCTCACCCCGCGCGCGCAGCTGACGCCGGAGTTTCTGGCCCAGTTTCAGAAGTCCGAGATGGACAAGTGGTGGCCGATCATCAAGGCCGCCGGCATCAAGGGCGGCGGGTAAAGACGCTCAGACCCGCACGCTGGTCATGATGCCCTTCGGGAATATCTCCTCCGGCTTGGCGTGCCGGTGGGCGATGCCCTGCTCATACGTGTAGCGCAGGAACTGCTCGAAGGTCGGACGGTTCTCTTCGATGCCGAACGGGAATGTGTCGCCTGCGAACTGGTCCGCCATCTTGCGCGCATAGGTCGGCAGCGATGCGACCGGATAGCGCGACACTGCGGGATCCATCAGCCGCTCGACGCTGCGGTTCTTGGAGACGAGGAACGCGTTGTAGAGGTTGCGCGCCACCCAGGGATTTTCATCGAGCACGCGCTTTTGCAGCGCGATGATGTGCATGATGGGCCAGACCTTGGTGGCCTTGTAATACGGCTCTTCCATCGCCGAGAAATCCGGAAACAGCCGGACGATGTCCGGATGGCCCTGCCGGAAGCAATCCGGCGGCCGCGCGATCAGCGCGCAATCGATCTCGCCGGCCGCCAGCATTTCGCTCAGGGACTTGTCCTTGACGCGCGTCAGCTTGACGCCCTTGGGCAGGCTGAGCTCAACCTTCTCGATCCGGCCGGCCTCGTTGGCGCCGGCCTGGTACCAATGCACGTCCTTCAGGCCTACGCCGTGCTCGTCGTTGAGCCAGCCGCGCATATAGACCGCGGCGGTGTGCGCCCATTCCGGCGAGCCGATGGTCTTGCCCTTGAGGTCTTTCGCGGTTCTGATCTTGCTCTTTCGGTTGACGTAGAAAGAGGAGAAGCGGAACAGCCGCGAGCACACCACCGGCAGCCCGATGATGTCGGAGTCCTTGCGCGTCACCTGGGCCATGAACTTGGCGAACGACAGTTCGGCGGCGTCCCATTCGCGGTTGAACGTGAAGCGCGCGAAGACCTCGTGGTGGCCGAGCATCGACCAGTTGGTCTCGACGCCTTCGGCTTGCACGGTGCCGAGCCGGAAGTCGCGGAAATGGTCGTAGTCGGTGGTCGCGAGCGAAAGCTTCAGCTTGGCCATCATGCCCCCCGGCAATGACGTTGATGATTTTTATAGCAGGTGGGATGGATCAGAAGCCGCCGCGTCCACCAAAGAATCCGAACGGCGACTGTTGCCGCCCACTGTTTTGATCCATCTCGGCAGGGAAGCCGTTGTTGCGGTTCGGGCGCCTGGCATTGGTGTCGAATTCGCGACTTCGCGTGGTGGGTTGCGGTGGGCTGTCGAAGCCTCGCGAAAAGAACGGCGCAAAGAAGAACCCGCCGCTGTTGTTGTAGTTGCTCTGATTGTCATCCTCGCCGCCCACCGTATATTCGTGGCCGCGCGACACCAGACGGTACTGCGACTCATCGAGCCGGCCGCTCTCATCAAGCCTGAAATATTCGACGAAGGCGGTGCGGTTGCGACTTTCGATCCGCGCGCCCGATCGCACGTCGATCGGCAGCGCGATCAGGCGGCGACTGGCCTCGGGCGACGGCCCCGGCAGCGCCACCTGCGGCGCGTAGTCGGCCCAGACCGACTTCATGATGGATTCGAAAATCGGCAGCGCAACCCGCGATCCGGCTTGGCCCTGGCCCAGCGTCTTCTTGCCCTTGGCATTGTCGTAGCCGACCCAGACCGCGATGGTGACGTCGTTGCTGAAGCCGACGAACCATGAGTCGTTGAAGTCGTCGCTGGTGCCGGTCTTGCCGGCAATGACGTTGGACAGTGCGCTCAAGCGCGCCGCAGTGCCGCGCGCCACCACGCCTTGCAGGATGGTGCGAAGCTGGAACATCGACGCCGCATCAACGCCGGGAATTGGCTTCAACGATTCGTCGGCCTTGTAGACCACGCGGCCATCGAGCGAGATCTGCTCGATCACATGGGGGGTGGGCCGCTTTCCTTCGTTGGCGATCGCGCCATAGAACGCCGCAAGATCAATCGGCCGCACCGGCTGGGCGCCGAGCACGAACGGATAGAAGCGCACGCATTGCGGATAGATCTGCGCCTTCACGGCGATTTTGCAGATCGCATCGAGGCTCTCCTGGGGCGTGTCGCCGATGCCGCCGTCGAGCAACCTTGCGGTGACCAGGTTCTTCGATTGCTCGAGCGCCCGGCGTAGCGTCATCGTGCCGGAGGAGCCGCCGTCATAGTTGCGCGGCGACCAGTAATCGGCGGAGCGCGTATGGCGATGCACGCCGCCGATCGGCGGATAGGTGATCGACGCGTCGAGGATCAAGGTGTTGGGCTGCAGGCCGTGCGACAGCGCGGCGAGATAGACCAAAGGCTTCAGCGAAGAGCCGGGTTGCCGGCGCGCCTGCATCACGCGGTTGAGCTGGCTCATCGGGTAGGAGAAGCCGCCGACCATCGCGAGCATGCGGCCGGTCTTGTTGTCCATCACCAGCGCAATACCCTGGACTTGCGGCCGCGCGCGCAGCTCCACCCGTGGGCCACCCTTCTGGCCGGGATTCTCGATTACTTTGACGTAGACAACATCGTATTGGTTGATGCGCGAGCGCGTCCGGGCGCCCCAGGTC
>Ga0075366_10001251_pt1 | contig 12603 bp, 12 predicted proteins | sample EndMethybrTD3031_FD_72351 | JGI IMG/M metagenome (GOLD analysis project Ga0075366, IMG submission 72351) | Populus endosphere microbial communities from Tennessee, USA - Endosphere MetaG P. TD hybrid TD303-1 | ecosystem: Host-associated > Plants > Roots > Endosphere | place: USA: Tennessee...
GATCAGGCGGAGGATTTTATGTCAGCGGTGAGAACGGTAATGCAACACCCGGATGTGATCCCGGTGCCGCCAATGGTGTGAACGCCCTTGTGCAGACAGGCGCTCAATACCCCGCCAATACAAGAAGAAATCGTGTGATTGCTATTACCATTTTCTTTGGTAACTCTGGCAATGTGGATATACCGGTACCTACCCGGTTCCTTCACAGTACAGCAGGAGCGCCGCTTTCATTTGATGTGGCAGGTCTTGCGCAAAACAGCACCGACCTCTACCTTGAATTTAAAGAAGTAAACGGGCCTCCGAATATATTGAGGGCCGGAGCTACAGGTTCTATCACTGTTTACACTAAAGCTGTCGCTCCATTGAGTTTTTTAATATCCGACTAATCCTTTGAAAATTATGACAAATAAAAAAATGGGTTTAAAATATGTTCGTATGAACAAATACAAATTACTCACCAGTATTATTGGTTTATTAACCTCAATGTTCATTCACTCCCAGAATATTACAAAACCAAATATTGCCGGTCCCCTTGGCATACGCGTAAACAGCTATACGGGTAATATGTTTTACCAGCGTACAGACTTTATCATTCCGGGTAGAGTAAGAATGGATATTTCGTTTACTTATAACAGCGCCGACAGGAATAAGGACAGGGGATTCGGACGTGGCTGGACCTTCGGCTACGGTATGCGGTATGCTGTTAACGGCGATACGCTGACGATTATCCGTAACGATGGAAGAAAAGACAAGTTTGTAGTTGACGCAGCCCATCCTGAAATCCTCAATCCGCCCAAAGGCATTTTCGACAGTTTGCGGAATACAGGAACAGGCACTTATTTACTGAAAAGCCGGGGTGGGTTAAAATATTTCTTTAATGATGCCGGACATAAACAGCTGACGAGGTATGAAGACAGGAATGGCAATGCCCTGATCTTTACTTATACTGACACCCTTCTTACACAGATTGCCGATAATGCCGGGAGAACAATCCAACTGAATTATACGGAGGGCCATCTCAGTTCAGTGGCTGATGCGAATGGCACTGGTACACGCACCTGGACTTACCAGTACGACAACCAGCAAAATATGGTAAAGGTCACAGATCCTATGGGTTTCACTATGCAGTATGGTTATATCGTGAATGGCCCGATGAATACTTTTAAGGACAGGAACGGTACTGTAATAGATATTGTATATAATGGGAACCTTGCAGTAAAAGAGATCATCAGTTGCATGACAAGACAGACTATCAGTTACAATGCATCGAGCAACAGCACTTTTGTGACGGAACTGGTAGGTACTACCAATCAGCTTACCATTTATAAATTTGACACGGAAGGTAATCTTATTCAAAAGACAGGAGCCTGTTGCGGGTATAATATCAAATACGAATATGACCAGTATAAGAATATATCCAAACTAACCGATGCGAATGGTAAAACGACCAGCTATACATACGATATACAGGGCAATCTCACTTCGCTGACTGATCCATTGGGCCGGAAAGTATTGTATACGTTTGAACCTGTATTTGGTAATACGACCTCGATCACCGACAAAATGGGTAATAAGACTACCTACACTTATGATGAGAGAGGCAATCTGCTGGAAATACAAAGACCGCTGAATATTACGGAATCTTATACCTATGCCGCAAACGGTAATATGCTCAGCTATACAGACGGCAGGGGAATCACTACCAGTTACGCCTACAATGCATATGGTCTTCGTACGGCAGTAAACCGTCCATTTGGAGCGACTACATCTTTTTCCTATGATGCGAGGGGAAGAAAATTAACAGAGACGGACCCGCTTGGTTATACCACGTCTTATGCATATGACTCGCTTGACAGACCGAAGAAGAAGACAAATGCATTGGGCCAGGTGACCAGCTATACTTATGATCCGAATGGTAATATGCTTTCAGTAACAGATGCGAACAACCATAGCACCAGTTTTGAATATGATGCCCTTAACAGACGGGTGAAAATTACCAATGCACTTGGCAAAAGCCAATTGATGAATTATGATGCAGCAGGGAATACAATTTCTATGACAGATGAAAATGGATTTACTACTACATATACTTATGATGCACAGAACAGGTTAAGTTCGGCTACCAATCCACTGCACGAATCCGTCTTACATGAATACGATGGTAATGGCAATATTATTAAAACGGTTCATCGAAATGGCAAAATCAGTACGCATTCCTATGATGCAGCCGACAGGCTTGTACAGACAAGAGATGATATAGGGATTGTAGAGTCCTATACCTACGACAACAATGATAACCTGCTCACCAAAAAAGATGGCAATGGAAACACCATAAGCTTTAGTTACGATGCTTTGAACCGACTTATTTCTGAAACAGATGCTCTAGGCCATCCTGCTGCTATCGCCTACGACAAGAGTGGAAATACAATCTCGTACACAGATCGTAATAGTCATACTACTACTCACACGTACGACTCTTTGAGTTTGAGGAAAACAACCACCGACCCGTTAAACCATGTCATCCAGTATACTTTCAATAATTCCGGCGACCTGGTAGCCATCAAGGATGCAAATAACCATACGACAACATATACTTATGATTCCCTTCACAGGGAAAAGAAACAGATCATGGCTGACGGATCGTTTGCATTATTCAGCTACGATCCGGCAGGTAACCTGGTAAGCCAGACCGATGCTAACGGAGTGACTACCTCTTATGTATACGATGCAGGAGATCAATTGCTGCAGAAAAGCTATCCCGGAAATAATAACGATGTATACACTTATGACAGCGCAGGAAGAATGGTCACTGCCACAAACAATGATGCAGCAGTCACATTTTCCTATGATGCAGCTAACCGTTTGAAATCAGAAACGCTTAATGGCAAGACCACTTCTTATGATTATGACCTGACTAATCGTAAAGCAACTATTCATTATCCTGCCGGAAGAACAATTGTAAAGCAATTCGACATGAGAGACCGCCTGATGAAAGTGAGCGAAGGCAATCAGAATATAGCAATATTTGAATATGATGCAGCAGACCGTAATATAAAAATGAGCTATCTCAATGGCACTTCCACTCTAATGGCTTTTGACCAGGCTGGGCGTGTCACCTCTGTCATTGGCAATCCGGGCAGTCTTTTACAGCTTGCTTACGCATATGATAATGAAGGCAACAAACTTTACGAAAAGAAACTTAATAACCCTTCGCGCTCGGAAGGTTATACCTATGATGATTTCAACAGGCTCACAACTTTTAAAAGAGGTACTCTTAGCGGCAACAGCATCCCCTCACCCGTTGCTACGGCAATTTATAACTATGATGCAACAGGCAACAGAATAAGTACCACGATTAATAGCAGTACTACGAATTACACCACCAATGCAGTAAATGCTTATACAGCGATTGTCGGTGCAGCTACGATCAATCCTGTTTACGACAACAATGGCAATATCACCAACGATGGTAATTTCAATTTTTCCTATGACATTCAAAACAGGAGAACCTCTGTGAACAGTGGTGCTATAGCCAACTATAAATATGATGCACTGGGCAGACGCATAAAGAAACAATTGGGAGCAAACCTGATCGAATATTATTATGCGGGTAACCAGATCGTCCAGGAAGACCGCCAGGGGGTATCACAAGCCACTTATACCTATGGTAATTATGTGGATGAGATACTCAGCATGAACCGCAACGGCAACAGTTATTTTTATCATCATAATAATCTTAGTTCAGTAGCTGTCATCACCAACCAATCGGGGAGGATTATCGAGAAATACGAATATGATGCTTTTGGGAATTTCTCAATAAGCGATAGCGCCGGCAATACAGTAGCTGCATCTATTGCCGGCAATGATTTTACGTATACCGGCAGGCAATTCGATGCAGAAACGGGTGATTATTATTATCGCTTCAGGAATTTTGATCCGCAGTTTGGCCGTTTTACTGAACGCGATCCAATAGGGTATATGTCGGGCAGTCTTAACCTGTATGCTTATGTAAGTAATAATCCAGTTAACTGGGTAGATCCTGCCGGTCTTTGTGATGAACCAAAATCCTGCGACAAACCGCAGTATGAACCTAATGGTATGTTGAAGTGTCCGAAGTGTAACAAAAGCAAACAGCCTCCGCCGGGTTGGAAAAATTATGAGGGCAAATCCTTTGTATTTCATTGCGGTTTTTATGGAACGCTTGAAAACAGGGCTCCAACACGTTCCAGTCCCAAAAATGAGTGCTTTTATGATGATAACGGTGACCTGGTAGATGCAAATCATAAATATGCAGATTGCGGGGGAACACCGGATCAATACGATGCTGATGACTGGCGTCATACCGTTATAGATGAAGGTGGAATTGTAAGAGCTGGTATGCCTGCGTACAATGAGTCGAGAAGATATTATGAAGAAACCGGTATACATGATCCTATGGATGATGTCAAAGCGGGTGTAGTGAGTGGTGCAAAAGATGGCGCAGTAAAAGGAGCTGTAAAAGGCGCAGTAAGAGGAGGAGTACAGGGAGCAATTATTGGCAGTGCCGCGGGTCCTGAAGGCACTCTCATTGGTGGAGCAACGGGCGCAATAAGAGGTGGTATAACCGGAGGTATAACCGGAGGCATAAAGGGAGGTATTTCTGGAGGCATAGCGGCGTATAAAGGATTGTAAAACGTATCATTCACAATGATTTTGAAACAGCAATTCAACATAGAATAATGTCAACTTTTTATTCAAAATTCTTTGTGCTTTTAATCGCAGTGCTTTTTGTACTGCCTAATGCGGCCTGGTGTCAGTCAAAAGATTGTGATCCTCCACCAGGCGGTCCGGGTGATGGTTGTCTTGGCTGCGGTGGTGGCCCTGGCGGTGGTGGTGGCGGCACTCCCATCTTTATACCTACGCTTCATGCTACCGATCCCAACGATATACAGGGTCCATTGGGTATTGCTGCAAAAAAATGGATGTCGGTAAAGGATCGCCTCGGTTATACCGTGCGATTTGAGAACGATCCTGACTTTGCCAATGGCCCCGCCCAAAAAGTGATCATCACGATACCGATCGATTCCAATTTCGATATCAACTCACTGCGTGTAGGCAATTTTGGATTTGGTAATCTATTCTTTGCCGTGCCACCTAATAGTCCTACTTATTACACAAGACTGGACCTGAGAGACTCTCTCGGATTATTCGTAGACGTGCTGGCCGGTATCAATATCACCAGCCATGAAGCGATATGGGTATTCCAGAGTATTGACCCTGCTACCGGTTTAGAACCTTTAGATGCTAACATGGGTTTTCTGCCGCTGCGTGATACCGCCATCAACCGGTTTAATGATAGTATTCCTAATAAGGGTGAAGGGTTCATTACGTTTTCCATTAAACCTGATCCTGGTATACATACCGGGGATACAGTAAGAGCACAGGCAGGAATCATCTTCGATCTCAATGCGCCTGTAATGACTAATGTATGGACAAATATCATTGATGCGGTGGCACCCACCAGTGAAGTCACTTTGTTACCCAGTTTCGTCAATCCTGATTTCCCGGTTCAGTGGCATGGCATTGATGATGCAGCTGGTGCAGGATTGAAACACTATGATATTTATGTGTCCAAAGACAATGGGCCATTCCAGTTGCTGCTTGGGCAAACTAATGGCACGGGCCTGCAATTTTCCGGCGGCGCAACAGGATCTACTTATTCATTCTATTCTTTAGCCACTGATTCAACCGGTAATAAAGAACAGCTTAAAACTACAGGCGATCATTTAACGACTGTGAGCACACCATCGGCTGTCATTTGTCCGGGTGAGGATACCTTCTTTAATTTCCCAGCACTGTCCGGTAGTGGCATCACTTATAAATGGCAGGTAGATATGGGAGCCGGTTTTGCTGATATCAGCAATTCGTCTATCTATGATGGCACCAGCACCAATAACCTGGTACTGATAGCGCCACCTACCTCCTATTACGGTTATAAATACCGTTGCATTGCCACCGGACCGGGAGGCAGTTCACTCAGCGGGCAATGGATCCTGAAATTCGCCATGACCTGGACCGGCAGTGTGAGTACTGCATGGGAAAATCCTGCCAACTGGAGTTGCAACGCTATACCAGATGCTTATGTAGATGTGACGGTAAATGCAACAGCACCTAATTCACCAAAAGTAAACAGCAATGCAGCTTGCAGAAGTCTGTCATTGGGGAATGGAGTGGTGTTTACAGTGATGGCAGGTTATAATCTGGAGATCAGGGGAAAATAAGTGGCCGAACACACCTGTATGCCATCAGCCAGAACGTTGATCTTTTCCAGGACACGATCCAAGAATTTGAAAAGGCAGGCCTTAAAAATTATGCCCACATAATTCTTACCGGCAACTCGCTTAAACTTGGTGGCAATACGAATGGCTCCTTCTTTCCATTACTGAAAGAAGTCTCCGGTATACATTAAATCCTCCAATATCGTTGCTGTGTTTAACTGCAACCGATAATGCTGACAAAACTATCAAACAAAGTTGCGCATTACGATTAAAAAGATTTTACTATCACTCAGGAATCCACTTAGATAATATTCTTAAATCCAGTGCTGTGCTTCTTAATTTGCCTAATTAAACATCCTCCATCAAGTAATTGAGAATAAAATTCTCTAAGATATCGCCAGCAATTCCTTGATAAGCATAAATTACTGATTATTATATTAAATATTGGAATAGTTCGAATCCCGTAAGGGCTGTTCTTTACTTTGCAAGAAGAACCCTTTTTTACCCAAGTCTTCCTAACTTGAAGAAGAAGTATTGACGATCACTAGAAAAAAATTGTATTTCAAACTACGCAAAAAACATTTGGTAGTCAATTTGAAGAATAATTGTGAGCTTTAGGCCCTACAGATTGTATAGTATGAAACCAGTAACTATATTTTTATTAATTTGTTTATTTTATGTGGATTTTAATAGAAAAGATAATGATAATCAGCCTGAAAGAAAGGTAGTTGCTGTAACTATAGTCCACGAAGAGGATGAAGTAGAGATTACTGATACTTTAGAACCAACTTTTCAATCTTTGCAGGAATGGGTCTTCCATCTATGTGATAGCGAAAAGCCAAGTAAGAGAATTGAGAGTTATAACTTCGGAATTACTCAGTCTGGCGATGATTTTGTTATGTCTTTAGTTGGGGCAAACGACTATCAAATAAACGAAAACCATACTATTTCGCAACGCGATTTTGAGCCGGTTAATATGTTCCTTTTATTGCCCGACAAAGACTACAAAGAATTAGATTTCGATCAGGTAATCACAAAGGTTAAGTCGCAACTAGCGGAAATTTTAACAACTGAGAAATTTAAAACTTCGTATTTGGCTCAAGCCAAAATGATAAAGGTCGCCGGTGAACAGATTTGGTCAAGATGATTTAAGTACTTTGTCTTTAGATATATTGAGGACAGTTACTTGATTTCTTTTGTTTAATATTCTCGTACGAAAGATTACTTATATTAGTGATGGAAAAAAGGATTCGATCTTCAGATCTGGTTGATAAAAACTTATTTGTCTTTAAGTTGTCGTTCTAACAATTCATTCTTCTCTCGTTCACTTTTGAGCAATGCTTCATACAGGTTTTTGGTCTCTGCGACTTGTTCAACGTATTTATCCAGTAGGTTGAATGTACAATGATAGTTCCCTAACGGCCCATTATTAATACTATTGTCATTAAATGTATTGATAAAATTTGCAGCCGCATCGTCAGTCATATTTTTAATAGCCTCAACAGGAACTTTCAAAATTTTAGCTACATCTGCCAATATTTTCCCATCAAGTTTCTCTTTTTGTTCCAAAGCAGAAATCCCTTGCTGAGTCAAGCCTAATTCTGCGGCCAATGCATCTTGTTTAATACCTAAAATTTCCCGGATTCGCTTAACATTCCGGCCTTCATGTATGATTTTCTCCGTCATAGTGCGAAATTTCTAATGCAATAATAAGGTTTTTTTACGGCCCGTAAGATACACAGGAATCGTGGTAAAATACAAATAGTTATGGTAGGTTACCGTGTGATTTGATAGTTAATTACTTCCATAATTAACTAATATGGACGTAAACCTTTCTAAAAACCTGAAAGAACGGTTATCGCTTTTCTTTGAGAATCATCCCCCGGAACAATTCAGCAAATCTCTGCGCAAAATGTTATTGGAGTATATTAGGAAACAGAGTAAAGTCGGCTTTTACGTTGATTTCTCGGACTTCATTTCTGCTCTGGAAGATTTATTTGATTTGCTGGATCTAGCCGCCGAGGAAATCGAAGAATGAAAAAGCCAGCGATAACATCCAGAAGACGCAAAAAAGGAAATCCATACAAACTTCGAAATGAACTACAGGGGATGAGCGAACCAGGGCAAACTCTACACCTTCGGATTTGAACCAATATCCTCTTATACTTTTCATTCTTTTCCAGCTTATGTGCGATAATTTGGATTATATGTTGAAATGCAGATTAAGCCGGAATAAGCCGCATAAATGCAAATATAATTTCCCATATTTTCTCACAGTTTTCCGTATTGGTTTAGATTATTACGGATTAAGCCGAACAAGGCAAATTACGTGCAATTTTCGAATGGGTGAACAGGTCGGCTACCCGAATCGAGCCGGAGCACAAAAACCATACAACCCGTTAAAAACGAAGTGCAAAATCACTCAAGCTTCTTCACTCAAGACATATGTTTTCGATAGCGCACCGGACGGACCGCCCATGCTAAAATAATTTCTGTAGTATTGGGTCACTAAGAAGGTTCCGAAAAAAGGATAACAAGCACCGTCAAATGACATGAAACCAAAATTTCAATCCAAACAGTCAGTAATCATAAATGCTCCTCTTGAAAAAGTATGGGATTTCAATCAAGACCTTTCAAGGATAGCAGAATATCATCCACGGGTGAACAAAGTCGATCTGATTTCTGGCAAGCGGTTTCGTGAGCCGGGCGTAGCATACCAATGTCATCTTTCAGACGGCAAAAACACTTGCGTAGAAAAAGACATCGAAATCGTTCCTATGGAAAAGATTGTTACAGTATTTATTTCTGACACCATGGGCCTGACAAAACTTCTACCTGATTATATAGTGGAATCTACAGTAAAAAAAATTGATGATGAGTCTACCCAGGCAGAAATATCACATTTCTATTCCAGTTCAAAATGGAAAGTGTGGCTATTAAATTTTCTTATTAAACGAAAGATTGCAAGGGAAACAATGGATACCTTACTTGCAATCAAAAAAATAATAGAAAATGAGCATTAAAACCCTACTTCGGGATACAAGATCTGTCTCAAAAATTTCAACCTTCATTATTTTTCTGGCATTAATTCGTTGCATCAGCGAGCCTTTCAGGTTACAATATTACTCAGCGACGATACTAACGTTCACCGAGATAAAACCATTTCTAATTGGTTCTTTAGTGAGTGCATCAGGGCTATTAATAATAACGATTTTGTCTTATTTCGAAAGGTATAAACTGATTATTGCCACCTGCCTGCTGATAATTTCAATTTTGATAATCATCAAATTGAGCTACTTTTTAATATAGCTTTAAAGAAAATAAATCAGACTTTGTTATAGTTCCTGAGACAAGAATCGATAAACTAAAGTAGTTGCCATACACTACTTTTCATCCTTTAACACAGGCCAATTTTTATTCGCCTGTTCAATTCGCTCTTCCTGGTTTCTAAGCCATTTCTGCTTTACCTCTAAATTATAGTTGAGGTACAATTTCCCGTCAACAATTGTCCATGCGGCCGGGTCAGTTGGCGCTTTGTGACCTTCTGAACAGCCATATGCACAATAACCCCCATATTGCGGTGCGTACTTCATCGGATCACGACTAAATGAATCAAGATTTTCCCTTGTTGAAAAATACCAGTTAGCTTCCTTCCAATAGTAAGTGAGCGCCTCATCACCTTTCACAGGTTTCCCTTCTCTAAAATAAGCTACCGGATCATACCCTTTTATAGCCCTCGAAGACTCAGAGAAAACCTCAGTATTTTGTCCGCAACTTGCCAAAAGCACAACAATACATGCAATCAATAACACATACCTTTTAATTCTTTATAAATTTTGAATTTTAAAATAAATACCTGCTGTGATCTAAGAAGTCAACCGACCAGCGATAATCGATAGACTCAAACAAATTTGTTCCTTCTTTCAGCCGCGATTAATGTCTCCGCTATCTGAAAATCCATTTCCGTTTTGCAACTCGTAATTGCTGGCAGGAATATCGCGTAAAACAGGTTACACATTTCCTCTCACAATTGAGTGAACGAAGATGCAATACCTACAAACAAAATAAAATGGATTAACGGTGCAAACAGATGGATGATTTTTTACTGACGCCTTATCTTTGCCTCAAACGTCTGAAACCTAAATAAGAAAAGGAGACCCATCTTCCTTTGTAATGGCAAAGAATTCCGGGCACCTCCCTTTCAATCATCGAAACCACCTTCAGCTGAAGACTACTCTATTCTTCGGATAATCCTGATGTCATCTTTCAGGCACATTACGTCTTTTTCAATTTAATGTTAACCTGAGATTTGCCTTATTAAGAATCAATAATCCACGTGCTGAAAATTACTCGGTCCAACACACGTAAAAAATAAATTGTTTATGCTATCCCTCTTCCAAATCCAACGGTGTTGCGGTACATCTGGGGCGAAATATCAGCATTGGCTTTAAAAAACCGGCTGAAATAATATTCATCGTCATATCCCAATTCATAAGCAATTTGCTTGATTGCCTTATTGGTTAAATACAATTCTCTTTTTGCTTCAATAACGATCCGCTCGGAGATAAGTTCTGTCAATGTTTTATTAAAATGATTTTTTGTAATTCGCGCCAATGCATTTACTGATATATTCAGCATTCTGGCGTAGTCGCCTGCTGTATGCTTGGTTTTAAAATCTCTTTCAATCGCATCTTTCAGGTTCTGTAATATAAAAGGCTCTTTGAGTCCGGCGACCGACTGAAGTGCCTGGCTTTGTTGTTCCGTTTTTAACCTTGACGCCGTAATCAAAAATATTTTAAGGTATGATACCAATAAGTCGCATTGCGCCAATCCGGCATTTTGCATTTCAGTATGCATTTGCCCGATCACCATGCTTAGAGTCTGCGATGAATAGTCGTCTACATGTACAAAAGGTGGTTGATAAATATTATTGAACAAAACTCCGTTACAAGCCACTTCTTTCTGGTGAAAATGGATACAAAAGAAATCTGGATGAAATTGTATGGCAATACCATTTAACTCTTTCTCTGCGGCAAACATAAAGGGCTGGTATGGGGAAAAAGAAAATAAAGAATTTTCTTCGAGATCATACTCCGAAAAATCTGCTTTTGCTTTTCCCGTCCCATGCTTTATCCATATCAATGAATAATAATTATTTCTTTGAATATGGTCAAAATAACTACTATCATCAAATGTAAATAGTTTCAAGGCGAGATTACCGTTCTGGGGGTTAACCAGTGTCAATACTGTTTGCGTTATCATTTTCACTTTCCTGAATGATTCTTTGATTGATTATTTTAATCTTCCGCTATAGCCTTCTTTCGGCCTGTTCAATTGCCATGTCATTGATACTTGCATATCGTTTGGCCATATATCCATTTTCATCAAACTCCCACATTTCGTTTCCGTAACTCCTATACCATTGCCCGGTATGATCATGCCATTCGTATTCAAAGCGGACTGCCATACGGTTACCCCTGAAGCCCCATAATTCCTTCTTTAGTTTATAGCCCAATTCTTTATTCCATTTTCCAGTAAGGAATTGTTTTACTTCCTCGCGACCGCTGATGAAATCTGTCCGGTTTCTCCATTCGGTATTGATCGTATAAGCCGCACTAACCTTATCCGGATCTCTTGTATTCCATGCATCCTCGGCGGCCTGCACTTTCTGTATAGCAGTTTCCTCAGTAAAGGGTGGCAACGGGTATCGTTTGTTTTCCATCATGCATTTTTAATAATTAGAAAATAAGAGATGCCAACTAAGACTGGCACCTCTTAACTTGTTACTTTGACTTTTTAATTTTTGCCCATTTTACAGGCAACGACGTCAATAGTTCACTCTCATTCTTATTCCATTCCTCTAACGTATTAAAGGGGCTACCGTTGAAATCTCCGTTGAAAAAAAGATGCAATTTGCCGCCAATAATTTTAAAGGTCTGAGGATTGACAGGCACTTTTTTACCTTTCTCTGCGACACCCCATGCACAATACCCATCACAAACTGGAAGGTATTTCTGGGGAGCGCCTTTAAACAGTCTGAGGTGCTCCTCAGATGCAAATTGATACTTCGCTCCCTTGTATTCGACTATGTGGTCAGTGCTCCCTTTTACAGCGACATTGTCGGTAAAATATGCTACCACATCGTAACCTCCATTTGCGATTTTGTTTTTATCCACCGGGTTTACCACTTGTGCGCCAGCAAGGGTATAGTTCATCGCAATGATTACTAGTCCGGCAAATTTTAGCACGTTTTTCATTTGTACTTGTTTTAATTTTTGTTTTTAGTTAAAGCACAAAGATGTAGTCGGAACCCGCGATTTGAAATGGAGAAATAACGCTATTGGAT
>Ga0075366_10001252_pt1 | contig 12602 bp, 12 predicted proteins | sample EndMethybrTD3031_FD_72351 | JGI IMG/M metagenome (GOLD analysis project Ga0075366, IMG submission 72351) | Populus endosphere microbial communities from Tennessee, USA - Endosphere MetaG P. TD hybrid TD303-1 | ecosystem: Host-associated > Plants > Roots > Endosphere | place: USA: Tennessee...
GCCGGTGCGGCTCGAACTCGATCTCGAGGAACAGGTCTCCGGCCGGCGCATTGCCGACACCCGGGCCGCCCTGCCCGGCCAAGCGCAGATGCTGCCCGGCGCGAATGCCTTTCGGGATGTTCACGTCTAGCGTGCGCTCGTGCATCGCGACTCGGCCGTGTTCGTCGAGCGCGGGCAGCCGCAGCACGATGCTGCGCTGACCGCCGCGGTACGCGTCTTCCAGCGCGATCATCACCTTGGCATGGTGGTCTTGGCCGCGCAGATGCACGTCGGGTCTGCGCGCATGCGCCGAACGTGCGCCGCGCGCGCGTCCGAACAATGCCTCGAAGAAATCGCTGTGGTCCGCGCCGCCGAAGAGATCTTCGGCATTGAAGCCACCTGCGCCGGCTTCGTCGCCGCGGCCGCTGAACTCGAAGCCCGCGTCCCAGCCCGGTGGCGGATGGAAGTCCTGGTCGCCGCTTGCACGCTGGCGCTCCCACTGCCGGCCGGCCTGGTCGTAGGCCGCACGCTTCTCGGGGTCCTTCAACACCTCGTTTGCCTCGCCGATCTCCTTGAAGCGCGCCTCGGCGTCGGCCTCCTTGCTGACGTCCGGGTGGTACTTGCGGGCGAGCTTGCGGTAGGCCTGCTTGACCTGGTCCTGGGTGGCGTCACGAGGAACGCCCAGCGTCGCGTAGTAATCCTTGAATTGCATCGTCTGACCCCCGCGCGACAGATCAGTGCTCGTGCGCGCGTTTCAAGTCCGTCGGTTCGGCGCAAGCACCTTCGCACAGCGTCATGAACGGCGTGCGGATCACCTGCAGCGTGACGTGGCCGATGCGGAAGCGATCGCGCAGCCGGCAGGTCGCGTCCTCGAAGAAGGGATCGTCCGGATGGCCCTGCGGCATCACGAGGTGCGCGGTCAGCGCGACATCGGTCGTGCCCGTTGCCCACACGTGCAGGTCGTGCACCCGCTGCACGCCGGGCAGCGACTCGAGCTCGCTGCGCACCGCCGCCAGGTCGATGTGATCGGGCACGCCGTCGAACATCAGGCGCAGCGAGCGGCGGAACAGCCCCCAGGTCCCGAAGACGATCACGAGCGCGATCACGAGGCTCGCGACCGGGTCGAGCCAGCCCCATCCGAACCACAGCGACAGGCCGGCCGCGACCACGACGCCGAGCGAGACCAGCGCATCGCTTGCCATGTGCAGATAGGCGCCCTGAATGTTCAGGTCGCCGTGTCGGCCGCGCATGAACAGCAGCGCAGTGCCGAGGTTGACGAAGATGCCGATGCCCGCAACTGCCATCACCGTGAGCCCGTGGGTCGGCGGCGGCGCGCTCAGCCGACCCACCGCCTCCCATGCGAGAGAACCCATCGCGACGAGCAGCAGCACCGCGTTGACGAACGCGGCAACGATAGACGCGCGCTTCCAGCCATACGTGTACCGGTGATCGGGGCGCAGCTTGCCGGCGAGCGCGCCGCCCCACGCGAGCACGAGGCCTGCCACGTCGCCGAGGTTGTGCCCGGCGTCGGCCAGCAGCGCCAGCGAGTTGACGCGCCAACCATAGAACGCCTCGATCGCGACGAAGGCGATGTTGACCGAGATGCCGATCGCGAACGCGCGGTCGAAGTTCTCGGGAGCGTGGCTGTGGTCATGCCCGTGATCGTGGCCGTGGCCGTGGCCGTGATGAACGTGACCATGCCCATGGTCATGCCCATGGTGACGAGTGTGGTCGTGGGCGTGTGTCGAAGACATGTCTCAGTATGCGCCGCAGCGCGCTAGCGCGCGAGTTGCGCGCGCATCGCGTCGATCACTGCCTTGTAGTCGCCCTGCCCGAAGATCGCGCTGCCGGCGACGAAGGTGTCGGCGCCCGCGTCGGCCGCCGCGCGGATGTTGTCGACCTTGATGCCGCCGTCGACCTCGAGGCAGATCTCGTGGCCCGTCTCGCGGCGATGCGCGTCGATCATGGCGCGGATGCGTTCGATCTTCTTCAGGGAACCGGGGATGAAGCTCTGCCCGCCGAAGCCCGGGTTCACGCTCATCACGAGGATCAGGTCGATCTTGTCGAGCGTCCACTCGAGCACGTCGAGCGAGGCAGCGGGGTTGAACACCAGCCCGGCGCTGCAGCCCTCGGCGCGGATCAGCTGCAGCGTGCGGTCGACATGCGCACTCGCCTCGGGGTGAAAGCTGATGCGGTCGGCGCCCGCCTTCGCAAACGCCTGCGCAATCGCATCGACCGGCTGAACCATCAGGTGCACGTCGATCGGAACCTTGGCGCCACTGGCGTCGACCGCGTGCTTGCGCAGTGCTTCGCAGATCATCGGGCCGAAGGTGAGGTTCGGGACGTAGTGGTTGTCCATCACGTCGAAGTGGATCCAGTCGGCGCCGGCGGCGATCACGTTCTTCACCTCTTCGCCCAGCCTCGCGAAGTCGGCCGAAAGAATGCTCGGGGCGATGCGGTAGGTGCGCTGAGTGGTGCTCACTGAGATGCTCACTGAAAGGTGCTCACGGTCGTTGCAAAGTGACGAACGAATTCTAGGTCGCTTCACTTTCACGCACGGCTCCTAGAATGGCTGCATGCCCAAGCCCGAGTTCAGCGTCAGCGTCGCCGTGCGCCATCTGCCCGAGCAGTCGGATGCACAGTCCGGGCAACATGCCTTTGCCTACACCGTGACGGTCCGCAACAGCGGCGACATCACCGCGCAGCTGATCGCCCGCCACTGGATCATCACCGACGCGAACGGCCACACGGAAGAGGTGCGCGGTCTCGCGGTGGTCGGCCATCAGCCGTTGCTCAAGCCGGGCGAGACCTTCGAGTACACCAGCTGGACCCGGCTGGCCACGGCGCACGGCACGATGCGTGGCAGCTTCTTCTGCATGACCGAGGAGGCACAGCCCTTCGACGCCCCGATCGGCGAGTTCGGCCTGACGCTCGCGTCTGCGCTGCACTAGCGCCTGTCCGACGCGCCCGGATGGCCCTTGCCAAAGCGTCCCCCTGGGACCTGACGGCGCTGCTCAACGCGGCCGACCCGAAGGCCTCGCGCGCCGAGCGGCACCTCTGGCTGGTGCGCCTGCTCGAGTGGCTGCGGCGTGCACCGGTCGACGCCGAGGAACGCGTGACGCCCACGCCGGTGCTGCGCCTGAAGCACCTGCTCGGCGTGCTCGACCGCAACGCCGAGCATCAGCAGCGCGTCGCGGCGCTGCTGCACCGCTTCTGGCGCGAGGTCGACAGCGCCGCATTGCTGGCCGACTTCGGCTTCGCGCCGCGCATGGACCTGTGGGGCGAGCTCGGCCGCCGCGTGCGCGCCAGGGTGCTGCCGATGACGCCCGACACGAGCGACCTCGGAGAGCTCTTTGCGCTGCTGTTCCCCGGTGCCGACGATGCGCAGTGGCTGCGTGCGCTGGACGATACGACGCTCGAGCGCCTGCGCCCGTATGTCGAGGCGCCCAAGGAAGCCGGAGCGGTCGTGCAGGTCGAACCCGCGGAGCCGGACGCACGGCCGGACGCACGACGCGACTGGCGGCTGCCCTTCCTCGACGCGATCATGTTCCTCGCGAGCGCCGTGCGGGCCGCCGGCTTCTCGCCTGCGCTGCGCCCGCGCATGAGCCCCGAACTGCTCGCCGATCGCCCCTTTCGCCAGCTTGCGCAGGTGGCCGAACAGGTCCGCGCCCACGCCGAGGCGAGCAGTCCCGCCGAAGCCGACGACAGTGCACTGCTGCGCGAAGCGCAGTACCTGCGCGCGCTGCTCGACGTCTGCCGCTCCGCGGCCGACAGCGTGCACGAGCATCTCGAAACGCACGGCGTCTCGGTCGACGTGGTGTTCGAGGTCGATCAGCTGCGCGAGCGCACGCACCGCATCGAACTGTTGCTGACCTGCGTGATCAGCCCGGCGCCGGCGCGCGACGTGCTGAACCTGATCGTCGAGCTGGTCGAGACGGCCGAGGCGCGGCGCAGCGTGCGCGCGCTGCTGTCGCGCCATTACTCGCTGCTCGCGCGCAAGGTGGCAGAGCGCAGCGCCGAGACCGGCGAGCACTACATCACCCGCGACCGGGCCGAGTACCGGCACATGCTGCTGGCTGCGCTCGGCGGCGGGCTCGTGCTGGCGGGCACGACGCTGCTCAAGTTCCTGATCGCCGCGCTGGCGCTGTCGGCCTTCTGGGGCGGTTTCTGGGCCGGCGTGAACTACGCGGCGAGCTTCGTGCTCGTGCAATTGATGCACTTCACGGTCGCGACCAAGCAGCCGGCCATGACAGCGCCGGCCATGGCGGAGAAACTGGGCGACGTCGCGAGCGACGAGGCCGTCGAAGGCTTCGTCGACGAGGTTTCGCACCTGATCCGCTCGCAGGCGGCCGGCATCTTCGGCAACCTGTGCGCGGTGGCCCCGACGGTGCTCGCGGTACAGCTCGTCTGGCAGTCGGCATTCGGTGCGCCGCTGGTCGGGCACAAGGAAGCGGTGCACGTGCTGGAGTCGCTCACGCTGCTCGGCCCGACCGCGCTCTTCGCCGCGTTCACCGGCGTGCTGCTGTTCGCCAGCTCGATCATCGGCGGCTGGGTCGAGAATTGGTTCGTCTGGCACCGGCTCGACAGCGCGATCGCATGGAACCCGCGCATCGTCGCGCGGCTAGGCGCGGCACGCGCGCGGCGCTGGGGCGCCTACTGGCGCGCGCACATCTCGGGCTTCGCGTCGAACATCTCGCTGGGCTTCATGCTCGGCGTCGTGCCGGTCGTCGCGCTGTTCTTCGGGCTGCCGATCGAGGTGCGGCACGTCACGCTGTCGACCGGCCAGCTCGCCGCCGCGCTCGGCGCCGAGGGTTTCGCGGTGCTGCACCAGAGCGCGTTCTGGTGGTGCGTTGCGGCGATCCCGTTCACCGCGGCGCTGAACCTCGGGGTGAGCTTCGTTCTGGCGTTCCGGGTGGCGCTGCGTTCGCGAGGCATCCGGCTCGCCGATCGCAGCCGCATCTACCGCGCGGTTCGCAGCCGGCTGTGGCGCAGGCCACTCTCGTTCGTGTTGCCGCCGCGCGAGACGCGCGCCGCGCCTGAAATGTAGGAACTTGTTTCCAAGCTTTGCGAGCTCGCAGCGAGCGCGTACATCCTGGTACAGCCGCAACGGCGCGCGGCGCAGCATCCGCGAGTGCGAGATTTCGAAGATTCGACGCTGTGGCGCGTCAGCGAATATGACCGCGTCCGACAGTCCACCGGGACGAGCGGCTTCGATCGTTTGAGCGGCGCCCAGCTGCTGCCGACGACGCTGCTTGCGGATCTGCGCCGGCTGGACGCCGACCCGGACAGCAACGACGTGCTCGAGGTCGTCGCGGCCTGCATGCGGCATCGCCAGTCGGCGCTGCTGATCCTGCAGCACCAGGGCCTGGTCTGGCCCGTCACGCTCTTTCCCGCGCAGATGATGTATCACTCGCCGATCTCGCTGCACGAGAACGTGCGCGGTCGCGGTGTGACGGGGCTCGCCGATCTGCGCGTGCTCGAGACCGAGACCGCCGGCGTGCGGCCGCCGGGTCCATGGCTGCTCGCTCCGAGTGTCGATGCCACGCAGGCCAGCCACTACCGCGAGCTGCAACCCCTGCTGTGGGCGCTCGCACTGGACGGGCCTCGTTCATCGCTGTTGTCGGAGATCGGGGGCACTGCCGCCTACCGCGCCATCCGCAGTCCGTCGGACGAAGGTCTGAGCACGCCGGGCGCTCTCGGCTCGGCATGCGAGCACCTGCGGCGCGAGACGGTTTCGTTGCGCACGATCGGCAGTTGGCCGGCGATGAACGTCGAACGCGCGAGCCGTCTGCTGAATGCGCTGTACCTCGCGTCGGCGCTGCTCGTCTCGCGCACGCACCCGGCGGCGCGCAACGCGCCGAAGACGGGCTGGCGGCTGCAACGCTGAAGACGCGATCGAAAACGCGCGCCGCCGTCAGCGCGGTGCGTCATCGCCGCTGCGTTCGCCGCGCTTGCGCCCCGCGAACATCGTCCACCAGACGATCGCGACGAGCAGAACGAGCGCACCGAGCGCTTCCAGCAGAATCACCCACATGACAAGACGGCCTTCTTCGAGCGTGCCGAGCGCGCGTATGCGTCATTGCGAATGTCTTCTCGTGCGTCTGCAACGCTTCTCGGCCGCGGCGATTCTAGGGGCGCTCGTCGCCTGCAGCAGCCCGCCGCCCTTGCCTTCGTCCCCTCCACCCTCCGCTGCACCTCCAGCATCATCCGACGCCCGCATCCCGAGCGCCGGCAGCGCGCAGGCGCCGCTCGACGCTCCCGCGATCGTTCGCGGCCGCGCGCGTTGGGTCCCGGTGCGCTGGGCCGAGCTGCCGGGCTGGGACGGTGACCGCAGCGCCGAGCTGTGGCCCGCCTTGCTGCGCGGCTGCGACCGGCCCGCGCCGGCATGGAGCGGCGTCTGCGCGCAGGCGCGCGCTGCCGTCACGCCGGCGTTCAGCGACGAGGCTGCGCGCTCGTGGCTGCAGCAGCGGCTGCAGCCGTATCGCATCGAGTCGAGCGAGGGGTCGGCCGACGGTCTCATCACCGGCTACTTCGAACCGCTGGTCGACGCCACACGCACGCCGCACGGTGCGTTCCGCGTGCCGCTGTACGCGCCGCCCGCAGACCTCGCCACGCGCAAGCCGTACTGGACCCGCCAGCAGATCGACAGCTCGCCGGCCGCACAGGCGAGCCTGCGCGGCCGCGCGCTCGCCTACGTGGCCGATCCGCTGGACGCGCTGATCCTGCAGATCCAGGGCTCGGGGCGACTGAACCTCACCGAGGCCGACGGCAGCCGCAGGCTCGTGCGCGTGGCGTTCGCGGCCCACAACGACCACCCCTACAAGTCGGTCGGCCGCTGGCTGATCGAACAAGGCGAGCTGCGCGCCGAGCAGGCGTCGTGGCCGGCGATCAAGGCCTGGGCCCGCGCGAATCCGAAACGGCTCAACGAAATGCTGTGGAGCAACGCGCGTGTCGTGTTCTTCCGTGAGGAAGCGCTGCCCGACCCGCAGCTCGGGCCGAAGGGCGGCCAGGCGGTCGCACTGACGCCCGGCCGCTCGATCGCAGTCGACCCGACGAGCATCCCGTACGGCACGCCGGTCTGGCTCGACACGACGGAGCCGCTGTCGAACACGCCGCTGCGGCGCGTCGTGATGGCGCAAGACACCGGCAGCGCGATTGTCGGTGCGGTGCGTGCCGACTATTTCTGGGGCTGGGGCGACGAGGCCGAAGCACAGGCCGGCCGCATGAAGCAGCCGCTGCGCTTGTGGGCGCTTTGGCCCAAGGGTTGATCGCCCTCGTCGCGAGGCGCTGAAGGACCCTGCGATCCGTCAGCGCGCTGCGGCACGGGTCAAGGCTTGACGACGTGCCAGGCGCCCATCACGCCTTCGCCGGTCATTTCGCCCGGCTTCGTGTCCTTGACCCAGTAGTACAGCGGCTTGCCCTTGATCGCCCACTGCTTCTTGCCGTCGTCGCGCGTGACGATCGAGTAGTCGCCGCTTGCCGCATCGCCGTCGGCGGCCATCAGCGGCGGCCAGTTGGTCGCGCATTGCCCGTTGCAGACGGACTTGCCGCTGCCCGCGGTGTCCTTGTCGAAGGTGTACAGCGTCATGCCGTTGGAGCCGACGAGCACGCCGCCTTCGACCTTGGTCGGCGGCGCTGCCAGCGCTGCGCAGGCGCTGAACAGGGCCGAGGAGAGCGTGAGGAGCGCAGCCGCGCGAGTACCGAAGTTCATTGGACGTCCTTTCATTCGTGACCAGACGAGGTGTCTGCACGAGGTAGACGATCCGGGCCGCGCCTTTATTCCTTCATTGAACGGCCGGCGGCTTGCCGTAGTTCGGCGACCGGGGACCCGGCAGCACGCCGTTGTACCGCGAGGCTCCCAGGAGCCGCTGGTTGGCGATGCCGGCGTACCGGTAGGAGGCATCAGTGGCCGTTCCGACGATCTGCTTGACGATGGCCGTCACCAGCAAGCCGACGATCCCGCCTTGTGACTGCTGCTGCTCTTCGGCGGACGTCGCGACGGCCACTCCTTGCCACAGCAATTCGCCGCTGCGCAGATCGATGATGCGGGCCTCGACCTCGACCCGGGTTTCGCTTGCCAGCACGGCGTAGCTCGTCCCGTACTTCTTGACCTTCATGTAGACGGCCGCGTCCGCGCCGAAGAACTCCCGCAATTTCTTCGGAGAAATCTCCTGGGCATCGTTCGCGCTGGACACCCCGTTCTGGCGGAACGTCTCGTCGACCAGCGTGACGGGCAGGACGTAGTAGCCGGCTTCGGCCAGCGGCAGCGTGGCATGCGCCCACACGCCCGACGTCGCGTTGATCTCCGGCGACTCGTTCACCGGCGGCATCACGAGGAGCGTGGCGGGCTTGGCCCTCATGAAGGCTGCGTAGTCATAGGGCGGGGCCTTGGTCGCGCAGCCGCCAAGGAACGAAAGGGCAAGGACGGCTGCCCACAATGCGACACGGGTGGGCTTCATGCGGGGTTGTCCTTCTTCACGGGCGCATCGAGTCGTTTGAGCAGCTGGTCCATATACGGGGCCGATTCGGGGAACGCCGCCTTCTCGGCCTGCCACAGCTGGCGAGCCTGATCGACGTCACCAGCGGACAGCTTGAGCATGCCCAGATGCGCGCGAAAACCAGGCGGCAGCGCAGCGCCGGCGGCTCGCGCCTTCTCGGCCTGCGCTTCCATCGCTCCCACCTGCTCGATCGGCGTGACCCCGGGACGCAGCAGCGTGTCGTACTGCATCTTCGGGAACGTCTCCCACATGTAGAGAGGAGGTGTGGCCTTGTGAGCGCATCCAGCGAACAGCGCAAGGCCGACGACGAGAAGCAGCCGACGGCTCGAAAGGGCGGCCTTCAACGGCGCACCTCTTGCTGACCCCACTGTCCTGCGTCCTTGCCGGCAACCAGCGTGTTCACGGCTTCGCGCATGGCCAGGTCGAGGACCTTGCCGTTCAAGGTGGAGTCGTAGCCCGCGGTCCCGCCGAAGCCGAGGACCTCGCGGTTCGACAGTTCGTACTCGCCGGCGCCGCGCGCGGAAAACACCACCTCGGAGGTGAGACTGTTGACGACGTTCAACGTGATCTTCGCGTAGGCGATCTGCGCCTTGCCGCGCCCCAGCAGGCCGAACAGCTGATGGTCGCCAACTTCCTTGCGGCCGAATTCGGAGATGTCGCCGGTGACAACGTACGAAGCCCCGCGCAGCGTTTGCGCCGCACCTTGCAGCTTGGCCTCCTGGCTGGTTTCGGACATGTTGTCGCGGTCGAGCACCGCGAAGCGCTGCGATTGCTGAAGGTGCGCAATCAGGGTGGTCTTGGCTTGGCTACCCAGGCGGTCCACGCCATCCGAGAAGACGCCGCGCATGAAACTGGAGCGGTTGTCGAACTTGCCGACGGACACCGGCAGGCGGACTCCTGTATAGGGAGCGGCGGCGCTTTGCACCTTCTCCACTTGCACGGAGCGTGAGCTCTCCGTCGCACAGCCGACCAGGACAAGAGAGCACGCAGCGGCTGACACGGCCGCAAGACGACGAAGCATGGGGAACCCCTCGAAGATTCGCTCGCGTTGAAGGGCCATCGAGGGCCCGGAGCTTGTAAGAGAAAGTCTATCCGCTGTGCGGGCAGCCTCTGGCTGCGCGCACCTGATATGCGTCAAGAACTCGTGCGGTCGTTGACACTGTGCAACGTCGCCTCAGGCAGCACGCAGCTGCCCCGGCGCCGGCGGACCCTCGGACTGGGTCAGCGTGACACGGCCTTCGTTCCAGGCGCGTTCGAAGTCGGCCTCGACGTCGCGCAGTGCCTCGCGGTCGCGCGCCGTCGTCGACGTGATGCCGACCGCGCGGTTGCGACCCTGGTTCTTCGCTGTGTATAGCGCCATGTCGGCAAGATTGATCGCCTGCTCCCACGGAATCGGCGCGTTCAGCGGCGGCAACGGAAAACGTGCATAGCCGATCGACGCCGTCACGCGCACCGGGCCCACGCCGGTGTCGATCGCCATCGAGCCGATCGAGCGCAGCACGCGCTCGGCCATCTGCTCGGCCTGCTCGGGCGCGGCGCGCGGCGCAAGCACCAGGAACTCCTCGCCGCCCCAGCGCACGACCAGGTCGTCGCTGCGCACCGCCTCGCTGAGCCGGCGCGCGACTTCGACGATCACTCGGTCGCCGGCGCCGTGGCCATGCAGGTCGTTGACATGCTTGAAGTGGTCGATGTCGACCAGCAGCAGCGCCCCTTCGAATCCGTTCTCGGCCCCGCTCTGGGCCATCACTGCCTGGAAGTGGCGGCGATTCGCGAGGTCGGTCAGCGGGTCGCGTTCGCTTTGCACCTGCAGCTGGCGATGGCTGGCCGACAGCTGCTGATGCGTCTGGCGCACGCGCCGGTACAGGATCGTCACGAGCACGCTGGCCAGCGCCATCACCGCGGCGATCAGCCACCAGATGCGCAGCATCAGCGCGCGGTTGCCGAGCTCCTCGCTCTTGAGCGCGTTGTCGCGCTCGAGCAGCTCGATGTCGCGCTGGCGCGCATCGGCATCGTTCTGCGCCTGCAGCTCCTTCAGGGCGGCATTGCGATTGGCCTGCATCAGCTCGGCGCTCAGCGTGCGCTCGCGGTGGTACAGGTCGAGCGCGCCCTTCGCGTCGCCCGCCTTGGCGAGCGCCTCGCCGAACTCGAGCAGCGTCTCGGCGCGGCGCGCCGTTTCGCCGCTGCGCTCCCACAGCTCGAGCACGCGCGCCATGTCCTGGCGGCCTTCGGCGATGCGGCCGAGGCCGATCTTCGCGATGCCGGCGTTGTTGATCAGCAGCCGCTCGGCACGCAGGTCCTGGTACTGGCGCACGATCGGCATCGCGAGCTCGGCGGCGTGCAGCGCCTCGGCGTAGCGGCCGAGCTTGGAATAGGCGTCGCTCAGGTTGTTGAGCATCTGCGCCTTCAGACGCGGTGCGTTCGCACGCGCTGCGAGCGCGTAGGCACGTTCGAGGGCGTGCAGCACGCCGGCACGGTCGTTGCGCAGGTCGGCGACGCGTGCCTCGGAGTTGCTGACCCGCGCCTGCTGCGCGAGGTCGTTCGACTGCACGGCCAGCCGCTTGGCTTGTGCGATCAGGCGCTGCGCGTCGTCGGTCTCGTCGCGGCGCTGCGCGTACAGCGCGAGCGCGCTCGTGCCGAGGGCCGAGCGCCAGGCATCGCCGGCCGCTTCGGCGAGCTTCAGTCCGTGCCGCGCATGCGCCTCGGCGTTGACGTAGACGCCGCGGCCGAGCGAGCGCCGCTCGAGGATCATCAGCGCGCGCCAGGCCGAGCGGTAGTCGCAGTTCTCGGCGCGCGCAGGTGCAGGCGCGGTGTCTTCGCAGCCGACCTCGAATACCGCCAGCGCCGTCTGCGCGAGCGCGGCCGCCACGTCGAGCTGGCCGGAGGTCTCGGCGAGTTGCGCGCGGACCAGATTCGAGGCGGCAAGCGAGCGGCCCGAGGGGTCGTCGCGCGACAGCGTGAGCAATTGCTCGGCGGCCGCACCGGCCTCGACCATCGCGCCGCTTTGCGCATGCACGCTGCCGATCGCCTGCAGCACCGCGCGTTGCGCGACCAGGGTGTTGGCACGCACGCGCTGCCATTCGCCGAGTGCCGCGAGCGACTGCGCAGGGCGCTCGAAGCCGTCGCGCACGAGCAGGTCGAGCTCGGTGTCGAACGAGGCGCTCGCCTGCGCGCCGCCCGCTGCGAGCAGCGCGCAGGCGAGCACGCAGGTGGGCACACAAGCGAGCAGTGCGCGCCAGCTCTTCATGCCGCGGCCTCCAACGGCGCACGCCCTTGAAGCAAGGTCAGGTCGACCCGGCCGTCGCGCCACGCCGCTTCGAGCGAGTGGGTGATCGCGTCGAGCGAAGCCTCGTCGCTGTCCTGCAGCAGCCGCACGCCGTAGGCACGGTTGCGGCCGTGCGCCTTGGCGAGGTACATCGCGGTGTCGACCAGGTTGATCGCGCGCTCCCACGACACCCGCAGCTCGCTCGGGCCGATCGGGAAGGTCGCAAAGCCGATCGACGCCGAGACCGAGACCCGTCCGGCACCGGTCTGCACCGGGAACTGGTTCAGCGTGGCGAGCATGCGGCGCGCGAGCGCCTCGACCTGGTCGCTCGCGAGCGATTGGGTCACCACCAGGAACTCCTCGCCGCCCCAGCGCACGATCAGGTCCTGCTCGCGCAGCGTGTCGCGCAGCCGGCGCGCCACCTCGATCAGCACCGCGTCGCCGGCGCTGTGGCCGTGCTGGTCGTTGATGCGCTTGAAGTGATCGATGTCGATCAGGTAGACGGCACCGCTGAGCTTGCCGTCGGCCGCGAGCTGGCGCATCACGGCCTGGAAGTGGCGCCGGTTCGCAAGGCCGGTGAGCGGGTCGCGCTCGCTTTGCACCTTCAGCATCTCGTTGCTGCTGGACAGCAAGCTGTTGGTGCGGCGCACGCGCCGGTACAGCAGCGCGACCACCGCGACCGAGAGCACGAACACCACCGACAACAAGCCCCAGAGTCTGGTCTGCAGCTCGCCGCGGCGCAGCTGCTCGTTCTTGATTTGGTTCTCGCGATTGAGCAGCGTCAGCTCGCGCTTGCGGCGGTCGGCGTCGTACTGCTCCTGCATCGCGAGGATCGCCTTTTGCTGGTCGCGCTGCAGGATGCC
>Ga0075366_10001253_pt1 | contig 12600 bp, 8 predicted proteins | sample EndMethybrTD3031_FD_72351 | JGI IMG/M metagenome (GOLD analysis project Ga0075366, IMG submission 72351) | Populus endosphere microbial communities from Tennessee, USA - Endosphere MetaG P. TD hybrid TD303-1 | ecosystem: Host-associated > Plants > Roots > Endosphere | place: USA: Tennessee...
TGAGATGCATCGGTAAAACCGGACAGTAAGATTTGCTTAAATTAGCAAAACTGATGCAAGAAAAAAAGTTAGATAAGCCTCGTAGGAAATACGATGCTGAATTTAAAAGGGATGTTTTAAAAATGATATCCTCTGGTCGTTCGGTGCAGGATATATCCCATTCATTAGGAATCAATTCAAACATGATTCATAAATGGAAAGCTCAACACAATGAAGTTTCTGGTCAAAAAGGATCATATCCTGATGTTGTTAGTGGCTCTGTTTCTGATGCAGATCAGGAACAATTAAGGGCCAGAATACGAGAGCTGGAGCAGGAAAGAGATATTTTAAAAAAAGCGTTGGGCATTTTCAGCCGGGGGATTTAAAGCAGGTGTACGCCTTTATTCTTTCCCAGGAGCAGTTCTTTCCGGTTATATTGATGTGTAGTGTTCTTTCGGTAAGCCGGAGTTGTTATTATGTTTATCGTAAGCATGGCAATGATCCTCCCAGTATCGAAGAACAACAGATAGAAAATATGGTGATCACTGCATTTGCACTGCATAAGCGGCGTTATGGCATCAGGCGGTTGTTGCCTGAGCTGGCGGATTTGGGCTTGAAAATCGGAAATTGCAAGGTTCGAAGGATATTAAAGCAGAACGGATTAATAGCAATCCAGCCCAAATCATTCGTCCCCCGGACAACCGATAGCAGGCATCCATATCCAATCAGTCCTAACCTGTTGAAAGGGCGTAAGCTTCCTGTAAGGATCAATGAGGTGTGGGTAGGCGACATTACTTATATTCCGTTAGCGGGTGGCGGATGGGGCTATCTGGCCGTCTGGATGGATCTGTTTTCGCGCAAGGTAACCGGCTGGCAGCTATTGGGACATATGAGGGAAGAGTTAATCGTACAGGCGTTTAAAAAAGCTTGTATCAACCGGAATGTAACTGAAGACCTGATCGTTCATTCAGACCGTGGCGGACAATACGCCGGAAATAAATTCCGTGGGCTATTAGCAAGCCCCCGGTTGCACCAAAGTATGAGCGGTGTGGCTAACCCTTATGATAATGCTTTTATGGAATCCTATTTTTCCAGATTTAAAGCAGAGTTGTTGCAAGGAGGGGCTTTTGATGGATTGACAAATGCCCGTACTGAAATATTTGAATTTATAGAGATGTACTACAATCCTGTTCGCAGACATTCATCATTGGGCTATATCAGCCCGGTAGCTTTTGAGCGGCAGGCAAGTTATCAACAAAAACAGGAATCCAGATAAAAAGAAAAAAAGAAGCAAAAAAAGAAAAGCGTGTTGAAATATGGAAAACCTAAGAAGGTTTCCCACATTCCAACACGACAAACAACAACAAGTTATTATTTAACTACATTTAAAAACTAAGAGAGTCCACTGTCCGGATAAACCGTCACACCTCATGCAAATCGGCCTTGCAAATCGGCCTGGATATCCTGTGGTAGACGCAATTATGCGTCTCTACAACAGCCCCATTCGCAACCATATCATTGCTGTTTTTTCCAGCCCAGGCTGGTGGATACCCGCAATGACATAATTGTTATTGAGTCTTATCTGATAACTAAATCCGCCATTGTTCCCCCTTCAGGGGGTTAGGGGGCTTCGTTGGATAAGGAGTAAGGTACATCGCCGTCCTTCACCCCTCTTGCCTTATTAGGCGTTGGCGCCATATTAAAGTTAATGGTTGCGCCTTTTAGCAATTCCTTGTGGCTTAACCAGTTTAAATCATAAGGCTTGCCGTTTACACTCATGGTATTGATGTACCTGTTGGCGTAATTATTATTGGCGGCATTGATGGTTACCGTTTTGCCATTCTCGAGCTTTAAGGTGATCTTTTTAAACAAAGGCGCACCCAGCACATATTGGTCGCTGGCTGGTGTAACCGGGTAAAAGCCCATGGCCGAGAATACATACCAGGCCGAAGTTTGCCCGTTATCTTCATCCCCGCAATAGCCATCCGGGGTGGCTTTGTAAAGCTTGTTCATCACATCGCGTACATGCAGCTGGGTTTTCCAGGGTTCGCCGGCATAATTGTACAGGTATATCATATGTTGTATGGGCTGGTTGCCATGAGCGTACTGCCCCATATTCACAATCTGCATTTCGCGTATTTCGTGGATAGTTTCGCCGTAGTAACTGTCATCAAAAATTGGCGGCAGGGTAAATACGGAATCAAGCTTATTAACAAATTGCTTTTTGCCGCCCATCAGGTTTATCAGTCCCTGGATATCGTGAAAAACACTCCAACTGTAATGCCAGCTGTTCCCTTCGGTAAAGGCATCGCCCCATTTAAACGGACTAAATGGTGTTTCAAATGAGCCATCTTTATTTTTGCCACGCATCAGCCCTGTCGAGCGATCAAACAGGTTTTTATAATTCATGCTCCGCTTTTTGTAAACATCCGTTTCAGAAGCCGGCTTGCCTAAGGCTTTACCTAACTTGTAAATGGTAAAATCGTCATAGGCATACTCCAGCGTACGGGCAGCGTTTTCGTTAATCTTTACATCGTAAGGCACATAGCCCAGGCTATTATAATACTCCACTCCTTCGCGGCCGGTTGCAGCGGGGCCTTTGTTATTGGCGCCATGTACCAGGGCTTCATACAGTTTTTCGATATCATAACCTTTACCTCCTTTTAAATAGGCTTCGGATACAACAGATGCCGAATTATTACCTATCATCACGGCAGAGTACCCGGGGCTCGACCACTCGGGCAGCCAGCCGCCTTCTTTATAATCGTTAATAAGGCCTTCCTGCATCTCTTTATTGATCGAAGGATAAACCAGGTTCAGGAATGGATATAATGCCCTGAAGGTGTCCCAAAAGCCGGTGCCGGCAAATTTATAACCAGGGAACACCTTGCCTGTCGATGCGCTGTAATGCACAATATTGCCTTTTTCATCTATCTCATATAGTTTGTTCGGGAAGAAAACCATCCGGTACAAACACGAATAAAAAGTGCGGGTTTGATCAACGGTGCCACCTTCGGCCGTTAAACGGCCAAGGGTTTTATTCCAAACGTTTTTGGCTTTCTGCTTGGTGATGTCAAAGCTGTCGTTACCTACCTCTCTTTTCAGGTTCAGTTCGGCCTGCTCAATACTGATGAATGATGAAGCAACCCGCAGGTGTACTTTCTCGCCATGGGTAGTTGCAAAACCTATTAAAGCGCTGGCGTGTTCGGCTTTTAGTTCCAGGCCATCACTTAAAGTAGTATCGCTGTAGGTTTGTGCCAGGGTTATGGGCTTGTCTACATAAATAACAAAATAATTTTTAAAATTTTTTAAGGGCCCGCGGGCATATTTGGTTGAATAACCTATTATCTTTTTCTCGCCGGGAATAATCTTTACATACGATCCTTTGTTCAACGCGTCTATCACTATAAATGAACTATCGGTTTTGGGATATGTAAACCTGAATTGTGCCGCCCGTTCTGTCGGCGTAATTTCTGTAGTTATATCATGATCGGCCAGGTAAACGCTGTAGTAGTATGGCTTGGCTATTTCAGCCTTGTGCGAAAACCAGCTGGCCCTGCCGTTTTGCGATACTTTTAAATGTTTGGCCACCGGCATTATAGCAAACTGACCATAATCATTCATCCATGGCGATGGCTGATGGGTTTGTTTAAAACCACGGATTTTATGGGCATCATAAGTATAAGCCCATCCATCGCCCATTACACCTGTTTGCGGTGTCCAGAAATTCATGCCCCAGGGCAGGGCAATTGCCGGGTAGGTGTTACCGTTGGATAGATCATAATGCGAATCGGTACCCATTAGCGGGTTAATGTATTCAACAGGGTCGGTAACCTTGTTTACCTGCTGCGCAAACGCAGCCGTTGCAGCAATAAAAAACGAACCAATAAGTACAATGCTTTTTTTCATTACAGCGATGTTTTAATGTTTTTCAATTTACCTGTAAATATAAAAGACCAGCTGTAATAGCCGGTCTTTTATGTTTAAATAATTAGCCTCACCTAAATCCTCTCCAAAGGAGAGGACTTAAAAAAAAACATTCAAATCAAGAACCCTCTCCTTTGGAGAGGGCAGGGTGAGGCTTTATCTACCACCCCGTATTTTGGGTGAGTTTGCTATTGGTACTAATTTCGCGCTGTGGTATAGGCCATAAATAGTACTGGGCCTTCATGGTAACACCTTGCTCGTTAGGCGTAGATGTGGCATCGCCGAAAGTATCTGTGGATACCTTGTATATCATGTGGGTACGCTGAATATCAAAATAAGCTTTATTTTCATAAGCCAGCTCATGATAACGCTCACGCCAGATAGCTGTACGGAAATCGTCTTTGCTTAAACCGCTTAATGGGGGTAATAATGCACGTGCCCGTATTTTGTTAATCTGGGCATATGCCGCGGCTGTTGGGCCGCTTACTTCGTTAGTGGCTTCGCAGTAAATCAGCATTGCCTCTGGCAAACGTAAAAATGTCCAGTTTTCGTCGGCTGCCGAATTACCGATATTTTCGCTTTCCTTATGAAAATATTTATACAACGCATGTACCCCAAAGTTGATGGTTTGCGATGGGTCATTATGGTTAGGGTAGCTTGAAAAGTAAAACTGCCTTTCCTGTTTACGCAAATCGGCGTTGTCATAGCTGTTAAAAAAGCCATTTGTTGGTATCATAGCCCCAAGGTGATCGCCATATGCGCCTACCTGTAAGTTAAACGGCAACGTTAACTGTGGAATGGCGTTGGTAACAACACCCACTTTATATTGCGATTGAAAAATCAATTCGCCCTGGTTTTTATGCGCGTTATCATGCAGGTAATCATACTTGTCAAATAAAGTATAATCGCTTAGCACCGGCAAGACTTCGGCTGCGGCCAGCGCGTAGTTTTCCGTCTTCTTTAAAGGGAAGCCGGCAGTTGTTAAATAAACACTGCCCAGCAAAGTACGTACCGCACCCAATGATACCTTACCTGTTTGATCTGTTTCGGGAAGACCAGATGCTTCGGCAGCTTTTAAGTCGCTGATGATTTGATCATACACAGCGGCGGTAGCAGTACGTGCGGGATACAAATCAGGGCTGTTAAGGGTAACCGGCGTTACAATCAGCGGCACATCGCCGTACAGGCGAACTAAATGATAGTAAAAAAACGCCCGTAAAAAATACGCCTCACCCATGGTCGCCTTTTTATCATCGTCGGCCATCGAACCTATTTTGGGTATTTCGGCAAGCGCGATGTTTGCGTTTGAAATAGCGTTGTAACTATTTGACCATACATCCTCAAAACCGGGGTTTACGGCATCGGTGCGGTTGTTAATTACGTTATTATTGTTAACGCTTTGCCCCAATGATGTGGTGTGGCCTGCAAAAAGCTCGATGGTAATAAAAGGGCTTTCGCCATAAGCATCTCCGTTTAAAAACAAATAAAGCTTTTGGTAAATACCCGTAACAAAAGCATGGGCCTGCCCGGCATTTGTAAAGTAGTTGCTCTTCACAAAGTTCCCTTTATTTTTTTCGACAAGGTCTTTTTTGCAACTGCCAACCAGTATAACAAGAATCAGCAACATGCTGCTAATTCGATATTTTTTTAAGTTAAACTTCATAATTGTATGTATTAACGTTTAAATTAGAAACTAACATTTACGCCAAGCAGGAATGTTCTTGGTTTTGGATAATCATAAAACTGAATGTTTTGAGTGAAGTTGCTTGAAGTATTATAGGTTGATACTTCAGGATCATAACCAGTGTATTTGGTTATTACAAACAGGTTTTGCGCCTGTGCATATACCCTTAACCTGCTCAGTTTTATCTTCGAGATCATGTTAGTTGGGAAAGTGTAACCCAGTGTTACTGCCCTGCCACGTATGAAGTTGCCGCTTTCAACTTTTGTTGAATATATTTCTGTTTGGTAACGTACAAATGCCGGCCTGTCTTCTGCTATGCTGGTATTCTGGTTGGTAGGTGTCCACGCGTTTAACACTGTAGCATAGCTGTTTGCCTGCCCCGTACGATCCTGGCCCGAGTGACGTGTCAGGTTCATAATTTGGTTGCCGTAATTAAACTGCAGGTCTACACCCAAATCTATGTTTTTATAGCGGAAGGTGTTGGTCAGGGTGCCATAACCATCAGGTATTGATTTACCAAGGATCACTTTATCGTCCGATGAAACTTTACCATCGCCATTGGTGTCCTGTATCTTCAGGTCGCCTGGCAACAAGCCATACTTGGCTGCTTCTGTAGCTTCGGCTGTACCCCAGGTGCCTAATACCTTGTAGCCGTAAAAGCTACCTGCCGGTAAACCTACCCTCATCAAATTAAATTGCGACAGGAAAGTTGGCGCCAAAAAGATGTCATCATTTGACTCGCCCAGTTGCAATATTTTATTTTTAATAAATGAGATATTGAAAGAGGTGTTCCAGCTAAAATCCTCCGTTTTGATGTTTTGGGTATTGATGGTAATTTCTAACCCTTTGTTTTGCAGCCTGCCAATGTTTTTATAAACGCTGGTAAAACCGCTTGTTTCGGGCAGTGGTGCATTAAGCAATAACGCTTTTGTTTTTTTCAGATACGCATCAGCTTCAATATTAACCCGGTTGTTGAATAAACCCAACGATACACCAAGGTCATATTCGGCGGTTTTTTCCCATGACAGGTCGTCGTTACCAATAGAGGTTTGCTGGGTTCCAATAGCTTGTTTACCACCAAACACGTAGTTTACGGTACTAATATTGGCCAATGAGCGGTATTCGCCAATTTCGGAGTTACCTGTTAAACCGTAGCTTGCCCTGAATTTGAGATCAGATATCGTTTTGTTATCCTTCAGGAAATCTTCCTGGGATGCGCGCCATGCAAAAGCGGCTGAAGGGAAAAAGCCGTTTTTTACATTGGTGCCAAAACGCGATGAACCATCCTGGCGCCCTGTCACTGTTAACAGGTATTTCTCTTTATAATTATAATTGATACGGCCAAAAAATGAGCTCATTTGCCAGGCGTCATAATTTGACGATGGGATACCCGGAATTGAACCTGCACCAAGGTTATAATATTGATAGTAATTATCTGATAACCCGCTGGTAGATGCACCAAACCCTGTTTGCTGGAAATTTTGTTTTTCCTGGCCCAAAACAACATTTAAGGTATGTACCTTATTGAATGTTTTATTATAGGTTAAGTGATTTTCCCATTGCCAAAAGGTATTATTAGCTTCGCTGATAGACGCCGAACTGTTTGCCTGGTCTGCAGTTGCGCCGCCAACCAAACCGCTTTGAAAATGCGGGTTGTAGTTGGCACCTGTAGTGACACCTAACGTACTGCGAAACTCCAGGCCTGGCAGGATATTTACATTCAAATAACCATTACCACTAAATATGCGTTTCCGGTAAATGGCCTGAATTTCATTTGCCTGCGCAACAGGGTTATCGCCGCCTTCCATATTGGGATAATCGGTACGTTTGCCATAGCTACCGTCAGGGTATTTAATAGGGATGATAGGGATCATCTCAATTAACATACGTGGAATGTTGTTACCACCTGTACCATCGTCGGCCGTACGCTGGTCTTGCGCATTATAATTTAAGGTAGCACCCACTTTTAACCAGGGTTTTATCTGGTTATCAAAAGTTAAACGGGCATTGTAGCGCTTTAAGTAACTGTTTAAAATAATACCTTCATCATCGGCATAGTTTAAAAAGAAACCATAGTTAATTTTATCGGTACCACCTGTAAATGTAAGGTTGTGGTTTTGGCTAACCGGTGTACGGGTAGTAGCTTTTTGCCAGTCAACATCGTACAAAGGTTTCAGGTTTGAGTCGAACAACTTACCAATAAGGCCCGTTCTTATTTTCACCGGGTCGTCGTCAACATAGTTACCGGCAGCCCAGCCAGCCGGGTCATATTTTTTAATATTAGCGTACGATTGGTCTTCGACAGCTAAAAACTGCGCCGAATTAAGCACCGGAATTTCCTTGGCCATATGGCTTACGCTCACATAGCTGTCATAGCTAACGGTACCTTCGCCTTTTTTACCACGTTTAGTAGTAACTAATATAACACCATTTGCGCCACGTGTACCGTAAATAGCAGTTGATGATGCATCTTTCAATACATCTACCGATTCGATATCGTTAGGGTTTATGGAGTTACCGCCTTCTGTCCATACGACGCCATCTACCACATACAATGGATCAGTATTGGTATTAATTGAGCTATAACCACGAATACGAACCTTGGTTGCACCACCCGGGGCACCGGAGTTGGTTGATACGTTTACACCGGCAATTTTACCGGCCAGTTCCTGTTCAAGGTTGGTTTGTGGCCGTTCCTGTAAACCTTTCGCACTAACGCTACCTACCGAGCCTGTTAAATCAACCCGCTTTTGTGTACCATAACCAACCACAACAACCTCGCTTAAGGCTTTTTGCGATTCGGCCATCAACACGTTTAATGTGGTTTTCCCGGCTACCGCAACCTCCTGGGTATTATAGCCAACAAAGCTAAACACCAATGTCGCGTTATCGGGTACAGTTAAAGTAAACTTGCCATTTACATCTGTTTGCGCCCCTATATCTGATCCTTTTACCCTTACGCTTACACCAGGCAAAGGGCCTTTGCTGTCAGATACTGTACCCGATACTTTAATATCGGCAACTGCTGCAACAGGAGCGTCCTTCTTTTTAACTACTATCGTTTCCTGGAAAATTTTGTAGGTTAATGGCTGGTCTTTAAATGCCAGGTCGAGCGCCTGCTCTAAAGAAACACCTGCAACTTCGATGTTAATTGCGCTTGCCTTGGATACATCCTGCTTATCATACATAAAGTGATAACCTGTTTGTTTTTCAATTGAGCGAAGGACTTTTTCGACTGATGCATTCTTTTGATGCAGGGTTACTACCTGGCTGTAGGTTTTGGCGCTTACGTTGGTTAGCACCGCCACCATCATAATAACTGTTAGCTTCATAGCTAAAATTATTTTGGATAATTGAGGCCATACCAAAGGCATGGCCTTAGAATTAAAATTCATAAGTTTGTAGAGTTTGGGTGAAACATTAACTTTCAATTCGTCGATTGCATTTTTTTGAGGCCCAGATGCTTAGCCGGGAAAGTACTGCGAATACTTCCCGGTTTTTGTTGATAAATTTTTGGCGCTATTAGGCTTGTTGTAACACATGCGATAAGCACATTTATCTTGCGGGCCTCTCCAGGGTTAACTTATCTTTGGTATTTCTTCCATCATAACATTTTTTAAAGTGAGCAATTGGTTGATTAGTTGTTTATTTTATTGGTTATTAATTGGGTTCGATATTAGGGCAATACTGTAATGTGTTTGTCTTCAATTTTAAAATTCACGCCCATGTATTTAAGCATTCCCATTAGCTCGGATGCTTTTACATTGCGCGAAATACGGCCTGTAAACTCTTTTACGGGTATGTTGCCGGCAAAACTCACCTCCACATCATACCAACGGGCCGCCTGCCTCATAATCGCCTCTATACCCGCATCCCGAAATTGAAAAATCCCTTCTTTCCAGGCTATGGCATCATCCGCATCGGGCTCATATGTTATTTTTATCGGACCGCTTTGGTTAAGTGAGGCTTGCTGTCCCGGTTTTAAATAACTGCTAAATTGTTTGTTACTTATTTTTACCGATCCTTCCAGCAAAGTTGTTTTCATGGCATTTTCATCGTTATAAGCCATGATATTAAAATGAGTGCCCAACACTTCAACAACGGTGTTATTAACCTTTACTTTAAATGGCATTTTTGCATTTTTTGCAACCTCAAAATAGGCCTCGCCGGTAATTTCAACCTCCCTGGCCGGGCCTTTAAATACAGCAGGAAAGCTTAATGATGATGCCGAGTTTAACCAAACCTTGCTGCCATCGTTTAATACCAGCTGATATTGGCCTCCGCGCGGGGTAGACACGGTGTTCATAGCAGCAGGTGCATCGCCGGTTTCATTTTTACCTGCTTCATACACTAACTGGCCGTCATGAGTTTTTTTGATGTGCGCGGCCCCCTGGTTAGCAAGCAAACCATTTTTTGCGCTATCCAACGTTATCGTTTGGCCATTGCCAAGGGTAAGTATTGCTTTGTTACCACCAGGCAAAACATCATGTGCCGGCATGGGTTTTAACCGGGCCTGCCCTTTTTTATTGATTGTATTTTTTTGCTGATTGATAAATACGTAAGCGCCAAAACCAACAAAAACCATTACCGCAGCCGCAACACCAACTTTTAGCCATAATTGATTTTTATTTGGCGGCCTTATTGGGTGTATGTCGTCCGGCCCGGATTTACTTTGGAGGATGTTGTTGAGCATATCCATGCTTTTTGTGGCATCAAAAAGCGGCTCATTTACTTCAAGGCTGTTCCAGGCCTCATGAATAAGTGCAGTAAGCTCCGCATCGTTGGCCGACGAATTGATGATTTCAAACAGTTCGTCCCGCTCCTGCTGCGTAGCAGTTTGGTGGTAATAACTATTAAACAAGTAGTTAAGCCTTGCATTAAATGCACTCATACAGGTAGATGTTAATTCATATTATAAATTGGTAAATGCCGAGTTTGGGGTCAACTCACCTATAAGACAATAAAGGCGATAAAAAAGGGGCTATCGCTTTTGAAAAAAAATGAAAAAAGTTTTTATCGCCAGCAAAACCACCGGATACACATCCAAATGGCTGCGTACATAATCGGTTATGGAGGTGGTGGCTATTTGCAGGTATTTTTTTACCGTTTCGCGGGAGAGTTTAAGCTGATCGGCAATTTCGTTATACTTAAGGCGGTTGTGCCTGCTCAGCAGGTAAACTTTTTGCTGTTGCGATGGCAAATGGTCTATAGCTTCATCCAGTAAATTATAGTACATGTTATCCTGCTGATCAGTTATTACTAATTCAAGGCTATCCTGCTCCAGTTTTTTTATCTGTACCTTTTCCCTGGCCAGTTTTTTTAAACAATTAAGAGCATGATTTTTTGAGATAACAAAAAGATAAGCTTTAAAATCGTCGACATTTGCGAGGGTTTCACGAGCCATCCATATTTTTAAAAAAACATCCTGTACTACTTCTTCCGCCAGTTCTATTGAGTTGGTGATACGGTGGATATGGCTTCCCAGTTGCTGGTGATGGGCAACAAACAACATGCGAAAGGCATGTTCGTCACCTTCCGCTACCTGTAAAAGCAAATCCTTATCATGACGTTGCAGCCGAGCTTTAACAAGCAACTCCGGCTCATGATTGTAAGCAATATCCAACATAGGTAAATGTAAAGTAATGGCAAATAATGTTAATTAAAATGCACAAAAATTCATTTAGGTTAAAACACTATTACAACTACGAAATTGCGAAATAGTTTATACTTTTTTATCAACTAAATGCATTTAGTTGTTATTGTTACGAAAACGTTTAACAACTGGCAGCTATAATTAATTTTCAGTATCGTGGTGGGTAAGTTTATTTTCGATCCTTTTATCAGGCATAAACCAGATGCAGGCCACAACAACATACAGTACAAAAGCAGCGATAGCGCTAAACCACGATAAGCCAATAGCTATTGCATATAAAATAATCGATATTTTACCTTTCCAGTCTTCGCCAAACGCCTGTGCCAATAAAGAATGCTCGCCATGATGGCGGACAAGGTTTTTTACGAGGATTGAATAGGCTATGCCATTCATAAACAGCACAAAGCCATAGCACATTACCGGCCATTTGGCAAAATGGTTCTCGCCCATCCAGCCGGTTACAAATGGGATTAAAGATAGCCAAAACAGCAAATGCAGATTGGCCCACAGGGTTTTGCCATTAATAGATTTTACCACCTGCATGGTATGATGATGGTTGTTCCAATAAATGCCCACATAAATAAAGCTTAAAACGTAGCTCATAAAAACAGGAATAAGCGGTTTTAACGCTTCAATGCTATCTCCATGAGGCACTTTCATCTCCAATACCATAATGGTAATAATAATGGCGATAACGCCATCGCTAAAAGCCTCTATCCTACCTTTGCCTAATGCCATTTTATAATTTTATACAGCTAAAAGTAAGTTATTTTTTTGTGCCGAATGCCTGGTAACGCTGCATTGCTTCAATAAAATAATAATCGGCGTAAGTTAAGGGTACACCAATTTCTGTTCCGGCCGGGAAATGCCCAACGCTGTGCTGCAAAATAAAACCGCCATTGGTACCCGTGGCAGCCATATACGGCGGGGCTGATAGTGTTTTTAAAATTGTTTGCGCCACGTTAAAGTACTCCCGCCCTTTTTTAACGTCACTATACCGGCAAAGCTCCAGCAATGCCGAGGCCATTACCGAGGCAGCTGATGCATCTTTTAAGGCATTGGGGATATTGCTGGCGTTGTAGTCCCAATAGGGGATTTTGTCGGCCGGCAAATTGGGGTTACTGAGGATGAAATGCGCTATATGCCGCGCCTGGCGAAGATATTTTTTGTCATGTGTTTCGCGGTACATAACAGTGTAGCCATACAGGCCCCAGGATTGCCCCCTCGCCCATGCCGATTCATTAGCAAACCCCTGCGCGGTTTTCTTTTCCTTCGCCGCTCCCGTTTGTGCATCGTAGTTAATTACATGATAGGAACTATAATCGGGCCTGAAATGGTTTTTCATGGTGGTATTGGC
>Ga0075366_10001255_pt1 | contig 12598 bp, 9 predicted proteins | sample EndMethybrTD3031_FD_72351 | JGI IMG/M metagenome (GOLD analysis project Ga0075366, IMG submission 72351) | Populus endosphere microbial communities from Tennessee, USA - Endosphere MetaG P. TD hybrid TD303-1 | ecosystem: Host-associated > Plants > Roots > Endosphere | place: USA: Tennessee...
ATCACTACATGGTCTTGGCAGGCTTTGGCCAAGCTTGATAGCTCCTGCTTAATTTTGGCGTCGTACTTGCCTGCAGCAATGTCTGCAAGGTCAAAGGTGCTGTCGTAAATTTCGGTGCTGCTGGCCCAGCTTTCCCAAGTAATAACTGGCACGTAATCTTGGGTACAAGTATTTTTGAGCTTTTGGCCAACTAGTGGGTTGGTCCATTTGGTATACCAGCCTACAAGATCCATTTTTTGACCCAGTAAATCTTCTACTGGTTTAGGGCTGTTATCGTTAATAATGTACGATCCAAACTTAAAAGACTCGCCTACTTTGGGCACATTGCCTTGATTGTAAGGCTGCGCCGGGTGCGTGCTTTTGGCTTGCTGCGCCGAAACAGTTGGAACGTCTGAATTGTCTGCTAGTGCCAGACCGGTAACGATTAAACCCGCCACAATTAAGGCTGTGGGAATAAAGTAGCGCAAGCCTTTTTTGGTATTACGAAGTCGCTGCATGTGCAAACCTTTCACGGATTTTAAACTTCCTTTTAGCTTGGTAGCTATTGGCACGGGTACCCCAGCCAAGGTCGTCGGCTAAGCGGGCAAAACCAATCATGCGCACCGGCGCCATAACAAAGGTCAGCAAAATGATGTAAACTGGCATAAATATAAAGTGGCGAGGGTTTTCGGATAACACGCGTAATTGGCGAATGGCATAGCTAAAGTAGGCTCCGCCCAAGGTGGCAAGCAGCACAATTAACAGTGGCCTGTGAGCCAAAAACAGCATGTCAGCTTGCTGTGTGCTGTGTAAAATAACGGTTTTGATAAAGAACGATAAGTAAATGCCCCACAAAAAGAACGGCAAAAGCATATCGGTCCAGTAAATAAAGAACATCAGCGGTGCGCGGCGCAGCATCCAACCAGACATACGCATATTGTTGTACTGCGAGCCCTCGGCCCAGCGTAATTGCTGGCGCAAAAACTTCTTCCACTGAGTGGGTGCTTCGGTGTACACCACGGCCGTTGACTGCATAACGGTTTTGTAACCAGCCTTAAGGGTGAGGTTGGTTAAGCTGCGATCGTCAGACACTTCTTTGTGTAAGCCTAAATAGCGTTCGCTCATAAATGCGGGCAGTATCTGCTTTAAGATTGAATGGCGAAAAGCAATGGTGCGGCCTGGCAGGCAACCTACCTGCCCTACCACACTCATGGCTTGCATGGTGCCATAAGCTCGCACGTCTTCCAACCAGTCGCATAAACGAGCAATTATGTTGGCTGTTGGATCGGTAATGCGCTGTTTGGTAGTAACGCCCCCAACTTTAGGGTCGGCAAAGGGCTTGAGCAGCTCAGATAACATCTTAGGTTCCCAAATAGTGTCGCTGTCCACAAGCAGTACGATCTCTCCTTTTACATACTTCATGCCGTACTTAATGGCATTCCGCTTGCCAGCTTTTTTGGTCCAATAGCAATCAACGCCTGCAAGTTGTTTACAGGCGTTTTCTAGGATAATGTTACGTGGCCCATTAATTACCACAATAATCTGTGTAGGTTTTTGCTTGGTAATAGAGCGCAGCACTTGTTTAAATACGTCGATGGGCTCATCGACCACCGGAATAAGCACCGTAGTAGTGGCTTTGTATTTTTTAGTAGCCGGTTTATAAAACAGTGCGAGAGTATTAACTACAAACCAACGCAGCCAAATAAGAGCAAAAAAGATTAAGAAGTAATGCACGTGGTGAGTGCGCAAAAAATCGACAAACTGAATTAAAAAGGCATACACGGTGCCCACTCCTGTTATTTAATTGCAAACTATACACATAATATGCGTATTTGTCAACAATATGTGTATGTATGGTTTGTGGCCACATACTGTGTGTCAACAGAGTAAAAGTGGGCCTCGTAACCTGTGCTTACTAGCAGGTGTATATTATGCTTATGTTTTGCAGCAAATATTGCTATACTTGCCAAATTACAGTGCTAAAAACGGAGACTGAATGACTAAGCCTAATATTAACGCGCCAGTTTTTGCTAATGTCGAAGTACGGGAAATATTTACTCAAATACTAGACACTCAACAGTTTACCCAATTGCCAGAGGTGCTATGCGTGGGTGCTCCAACCTGGGTTATAAAAACGGGTATCAGCCCTCGTGATCAAGATCAAGTGGCCATTCGGCTACGCTATTCAGCAGAACCCGAGCAATTATTAGAGCAAGTCGAACAGCAAGTGGACATGACGCAGCGTTTGCGCCAGGCTGGTGGCCGTGTTGTAGAGTTTTTGGATAACGCCTGGCTGGAACGCGGTCAGCGTGGTACTCCCGGGGGCTATGTGGCCAGCATATCCCGCTACTTGCCGGGCAAAGCAAATAGCTGGCAATACGGCGCCGCAATTGCCACGCTCCATAATGCTAGCCGCCGTCTGGACCTTTCGGCATATGACAATATGGACCCGCTGGTATCCATATCTAATACCCAAGCTGCTCTTAATCACCTTAAAGATTTGCATATACAAGGTAAAACCTTCGGCATCGGTGGTGTAGATATTGGCGTTAGTGACATTGATAATATGGACCGAGCCTTTGGCGAGGCTACGCAGCTTCGCTACCGTTTATTTGAAGCTGCCCATGCCAACGGTTCGCCGCTGGTGGTTGTGCAAGAAGATGTGCAATCCGACAATATTGGTCAATCGTACGATGGTATCGGCACATTATTAGACGTTGACCCATTAGTCGGTCCGGCAGCTATGGATTTTGGGCGCGTCGAAGACAACTGGTTGCGCTTTGCCGAGTCAAACGACGGTGCTGCTAAGCGCGATGCCTACCGTGATGGGTATAAAGATTACATTATTGGCGCACAACTGCCTCCCGAAAATGAACGTCAATTGGCCCGCGAATACGCGCACCGGCGTACGCCGGTGCTTATGGCGACTCTGGCCATTAACGCCGTGCGACATGGCCAGAAGGGTGACACTTGGCAGCTCAAAGAGGCACTTTATAGGTTAAGAACGCTCGATCAGCCCGATGCCCCCTGGCACTCCGACGACAACGCTCGCCGGATGCGTGATCGCACCTAGTGGTACTACTCTACAGCAGGCAGTCACTTACTCGTTAACTGTTTGATCAGCTACTTCAACAACCTGCGAGATCTCCAAAATAACACTGGCTAGCCGCGTGGCATTGGTCACGCTTTCGGAGCGCTTTTCTTGTCGTTCGTCGGTTGCGCTTGCACTCAATAACTTATCGTATTCAGTTGGTTTACGCCTAAACCTATATACCAATGAACGCTGAGTGCCCAGGATCTCTGCGCCTTCCTCGTCGAGTTCTACTATGCTGCCATGATATGCTGGATTGCTGTCGGTATTCTTTCCAATCGCCAGTCGCAGCCCCGTAAAGGTTAATTCCGCATCGTTCTCGCCCGATATTTCGATAGATAATGGACCTTCCGGTACCGTTATCTCTGTGGCTAGTTCGGCGGCTTCGTCGGATATAACGTATTGGGACCGATCCGGAAATTCTAGGATAGTGTCGGTAAAATTAGCGATTGCTTCGAGGTTTTTTACTGTTTGGCTGTCAAGCTCGGCGTGTGGTCTAGTCATAGGACCAGTATAGCCATGTAGCATGGGAAGTCCAGCATCTTAGCCAAGCCGGACGGGCAATGCCCGGGGTGCCCTAAACAGATAGTCAGGCTCATATTGTATGCCGTTAGTCTCGACTACTTTTAGATTAGGGAATCGTCGCCGTAGCGTAAGGAGTGCTTCCCTAACCTCCATAATCGCCAGCTCTTTGCCCATGCAGAGGTGTGGGCCAATGCCAAAGCTCACGGGCGCAGGATGTGCCGGACGATCTTTAACCTGGTCGGGATTCGGGAAGGCATCTGGATCGCGATTGGCAGCCCCCAACAGAGTCAGTATTTGCCTGCCACGTGGGATCCGGGTTTTGCCATCGGCCAGCGTAACAGTGTGCTTGGCACGGCGTTTCCAGCCCACTAGGCCAGTCTCGAGGCGAATAAGTTCGGGAGTTAATTTGGCGGCATATTTTGGGTCAACCAGTTGCTTCCAATGGGCTTGGCCAGCTTCTGAAGATAAAAAGCGCACACTATTGCCCAGTGTGTTGTGTGTGGTGGCATACCCGGCGGCAATCAAGTTCATAGCTGCCGAACCGGCTAGCTTAAAGGATAATTCGTGATAGTCGGCTACCAGTAAACTAGCCAAATCTTTTTGCGGATTCCTTTTGCGGTCCTTAACCAGGTTGTAACATTCTACCGCTAAATTAGCTAAGGCATGTACAGCTGGGCCTTGCTGGCGCTTATCGAGTTTTTGGCCTAAAAGCGCGGTTTGACCTTCGCTCCACTCACGGATATTTTCTTGAGCTTGCAGCGAGAATCCAAGAATCGTGCCAATAGTGTGACTAGCGATTGGACTAATGTAGGCATCGTTAAGATCGACCACGTCATCTTGACTGAGTCGTTCTTGCAGGTTGCGTGCCGCCATGTCTATTACGTGCTGCACCAAGCTGCCGTGATTGGTTTCGGTATGGCGTCGATTGAGCGAGCATCGATTGTCCGAATCAAATACCGCGTCTTTTACTGCACCATGATCCGGGTCTTCGGCGTTAGCGGTCGCAGGCCGTACTAGGTGCTTAAGTGTAAAAAAACCGCCCAGCGTTTCTGTCGTCAGGGCGAATTCGGTTGGTTTGGTGAGGGGGTCCAGGCTGTTTTCGTTGCCAACGTTTGGATCTTGCCCACTCAGGATCTGCTGCACGTCGGCGTGGCGCCAAACGGCTTGCAGCCCAGTGTCTCTATCGTAAAACGTGCGATGCCCAGATTCATGCAGCCGACGGTAAAATTCCGCCAATGCCTCTGGCTGATATACGCCGGCTTGCGCTAAAGGTAGCTTCTCGATCATCGTTGCCCCCTGTCTTGTTAATGTAAAATTCATTATACTAACCAAAATTCGTTGTGAAAACATACACACATAAGGTAAATTTGGTTGCCAGATACAGAGATATGTTAGAGTTTGTGGATGAGTGAATTTGTTCCCCTTTCTGAGCTTGATGCAAGCATGTATAGCTTGCCAGTTCCCGAGGCTTTGGACGCGAGCCGAATTGGTTTAAACGTCAAACGTCTTAGGGGCATTGCTGCCCTGGGCGGCTTTATAGCCGACGAAACGCGTATTATGAGTGCTGCCGGAGAATCTTCTGATGAATCGGTGGGCATTGGTGGCACATCTGGTCATGCAGCTTTTGGCGCAATGTCTGCAAGCGCCCGCAAGGCGCGGACGGCGGACTCGCAGCTCGGTAACGGATATCGCCTAGATGCAATGCCCACGCGCCGGCCGAGCTCCGTAACCATTACACTTAACAGCACCGCAATTGCCGAGCAGGCTCAGGCTACCGGCAAGCCGGTTAGGGAGCCCCAGGCTTGGAGTGCGCCAATCGACCATGCCCTGCGCCGTGAATTGAGCCGCGCCGCATGGCGGAATATGGCCAAAAAGCCTACCTGGCCAGAGCAAGCTGCATCCACTATCTCGTTCTTTTTTATTGGGATGAGCCAATTCTGGAATCAAAATTTCGACCCCCGCCCCTTGCCAGTGGCCATAGGTATGATAAATGCAATGCGCTTTGGCGAAGTCGCTCATGGCGCCGACAGCTGGCGTGAAGCGCACTTTTCCCTCCTCCCTTTTTATCATATAGATCGGGCGGCCGCAGTATCTGCTCGGCTGGCCTGCAGCCGTTTAGTAAAGGCCTTGTAAGCCACCACGAAGCAGCAACCTACTCATTGGCAATCTTGTTTGCTAAGCTTATCTGATGAACAAATTTACGCCGTTATCCGAAATCGACCCTGCAGTTTGTAGTTTGCCTATCCCCGAATATGTGGACTATGACAATATTGGCGTAAACCTCGACCGCCTTATGGGGATTACTGCCTTGGGCTGCTTTGCTTCCGATAAAGTACGCATTACTTCGGCGGATGGCGAACGTGACAAAGAGATTGTTGGTATTGCAGGAACTTCGGGCGGTGCTGCGTTTGCTGTGCCAGCAGCAAGTGCAGCTGCCAGCAAGATAGCCCGCCACGATACGAGTCAAGACATAGACAATCTGCTCGGACTTCATCAATCAAGGATGCCAGCCTCACTGCTTGTTACGCTTAACAGCGTTGCTATTGCTGATAAAGTATCTAACTCGCGGAGCCCGCTTGAGTGGGCCGCCCAGACCGATAAAGCGCTTCGCCACGAATTAGGTCGGGCAGTAATGCACAACTTGGTTAAGTCGGCCCCAACTTCCAGAGAGATAGGTATGGGACTGATTATTACAGTATTGGGGGTGGGCAACCTACCCGGATGGTTTGCTACTTCACCGGTGTTCGCTGGTGCCAGTATGGCCTGGTATGAATTGTGTGCGAATATCGGTGCTGTCGGCCAAGTTGTTCGAAATAAAGCTCGCTTATCCGAGGCTCGCCTGTCGCTTGTGCCTTGTTTTCATGTTGACCGCTTGGCATTAGCTGCTCTGCGGCTTAAAACAACAAAGCTCATTAAGCCAATCAATACCTAAACACAGCACTGCTACCAGCCGATTCTATGCGATTAAGCTATCTAAAAAGAGTTTAGTAACTCAAGGAGGCCGCGAGCTTCTTTGTTGGTGACACGATTAATGCCCGTTGCTTCTTCGAGCGCTGCACTCTGCTGTAGTGATGCTAGCTGATTTTGGGCCTCAGCAACGGCTTTCTGATAGCCGCCAACCGGAATAGGACAACTCTGTGGAAACATGCGATCAACTAAACTTAGTTTTGGAATATCAAAGCTGTATTTACGAATTGTCGGTGTTCCATCGTCTTCGTAACCAGGCTCAAAATAGGTGCTTATACTGCGAGCGTTTCTGCCGCTCGCATCACCAAAGTCCTCGACTCTAATGCAAATACCTCCTGGCCATTCAGCCTCGGTATATGGTATGGAATTGTTGCCCGGTGCCAGGCTCACTTCATACTCCTGATTGCTGCCGGCAACCATGCCGGAAACTTCATGCAGTTCGTAAGGAACTTGGGAAAAATGCACTCCATCACTAAAAGGTGCTTCGGCAGTAGCGCCAACGCCTACTATGCCCAGCGTGGCAATGAGCTTGTCGTGAACTTGTGCAGCTAATTCTGAGCTACAGGGTTGTTCTGGACCTTTAATCTGTTCAGGGGTTGTCATGTTCACGTACTATAGTATCGTGTGAATAATACGTCAAATTCGTATTTACACACAATATGTGTAGGAATATAATGGCCTGCATCATGAACACATTACAATCTGCATCTGCCGTATTAATGGTTCGCCCGACTACCTTTTGCTTTAATGAGCAAACCGCAGTGACGAACGCTTTTCAAAGCCACGTCGACCTCGATCAAGGGCAATTGAGGCAACGAGTAAATCAGGAATTCGACGCCATGGTAGCCGAGCTACGCCGCAATGGCATCTCGGTGACTGTGTTTGAAGATCCCGATACCACTGTTGCCAAGCCCGATGCGGTCTTCCCTAATAATTGGTTTAGTACATGGCCCAACGGCGACATGTATCTGTATCCCATGGCCACCGAAAGTCGCCGCAACGAGCGCAGCTACGCGGCTTTACAAGAATTAGCTCGCACACATAAAATTCGTCGCGTGACGGACATTACCGAAAGCGAAAAGTATGGCCTGAACTTAGAAAGCACTGGTGTAATGATTTTTGATCATAACAACAAAGTGGTATATGGGTGTCTGTCGGAGCGCTGCGACGATAGCTTATTTATTAGCCATGCTATAGACCTTGGCTACGAGCCAATTGTTTTTCATGCTTACGACAAGGCGGGTACGGCTGTGTATCATACCAACGTTATGATGGGTGTGGCGAGTTCTACGGCCACTATCTGCGCCGAAGCCATCACCGACCCTGCCGAAAGAGCTTTAGTGCTCGGCAAACTTAAGCAAACGGGCCACCAAGTAATCGAAATCACTCAAGAACAAATGGCTCAGTTCTGCGGTAACGTTCTTGAACTTCAGAATAATCAAGGCCAACGCTTTTTAGCAATGAGTCAAACTGCCTACGACGCTTTTAGCGATGAGCAGCGGGCAGTAATGAGCCAAGATAAAGCATTGTTACCTTTTGATATCTCAATCATCGAGACGGTTGGCGGCGGCAGTGTCCGCTGTATGCTGGGCGAAGTATTTTTACCCATACTTGTTTAGACATTTGCTAGCTAGAAATTTTTGCAGACCACCTGCCCGCACGTGGGTGGTCTGCTTGTATATGGTGCTGTAGAATGGTGGCATACGTTACATTGGGGATCACATGATTACACACACCACCAACAAACAGATTTTGATGATTGGTACAGGATACGTTGGGCTTATAACAGCGGTGGGGCTCATGAAGCAAGGCAACGAAGTGAGCTGCTACGACATTAATCCTGAGCGTGTTACCCTGCTCAAATCTGGCCAGCCGCCCTTTTATGAGCCTGGTGTAGCCGAGCTGATGCAACAAGGTATGGCTACACAGAAACTACACTTTTTTGACAAGCTCGACGATGCATACAATGGCCAACGTTATATTTTTGTTGGCGTTCAAACGCCACAAGATGCGAATGGTCGTAGTGATCTATCCGCATTATTTGCCGCTATTACATCAGTGGCCGAAAAGATCACCGATCAGCCGGCACTATTGATTATTAAATCGACGGTACGTGTGGGTGTATTCGATGAGCTTGCGGCTATCCCAGCGGTCCAGGGCAAGCCAATTACTTTTGTGTCGTGTCCTGAATTTTTAGCCGAAGGTACCGCAGTGCGTGACTTCTTTAATCCAATGCGCACCATTGTAGGTTCTGATGATCAAGCAATCTCCGAAGAAGTGGCTGGACTCTTTTACGGTTTGGGCGGCGCTAATATTATTACTAACGCCAAAACTGCCCAAATGATTAAATATAGTGCCAACTCGTTTTTGGCTACCCGCGTTGCATTTATTAATGACATTGCCGAAATTTGTGAAAAAGTGGGCATTAGCGTGCACGATGTTACCAAAGCACTGGTTATGGATCCGCGTGTGGGCGGCACCTATTTGTCGCCAAGTATTGGCTTTGCTGGGCCTTGCTTGCCCAAAGACATTGCAGCCCTTATAGAAACGAGCGAACGTATTGGTGTTCCTACGCTGCTACTGCGAGGAGCATTAGCGCATAATGAAGAACATTTGCGCCACGTTATTGCTCAGATTACGCAGAACGTGCCGCCCAATGCAACGGTGGCTATGCTCGGTTTGTCGTTTAAGGCTAACACCGACGACGTGCGTAACTCCTTTGCTTTGCGCATTGCCCAGTCGTTGCTTGAGCAAGGCTTTAGTATTCGAGCTACCGACCCACATGCAATTCCTGCAGCGCAGCGTGAGCTTAGCCACGACAATCTTACCTTTTATGAAGATCCTTTTGAGGCAGCTGCACAATCAGATCTCCAGCTGTGGATGACACCGTGGGACGACTATAAAACACTCGATCTAGCGCGCTTAGGCAAAGTGGTTAAGACCAAGCATATCTTTGATAGTATGCAGGTCGTTTCTGCTGCTGATGCTCAGGCTCAGGGCTTTGTGTACCGCGGAATTGGCGAGTCAAATGCCAATGATACCAAGCCACCCTTTGTAATTACCGATAACCCCAAAATCGTCTAAATAACTTCGGTAAAACCGCGACTTACACCTGAAATACATCTATTGCATATTCACCCTATTTGTGGTAAAATATGTTTCTTATGAGTGAAGTACGCAGATACCAAGAGCGCGGCATTGATGGCTATGCCCTGTCTATCGATGTTATCCCTGGCGATCCACCTCCACTTACCTACGAAGGCAAATATCCGTACGGGCAAGATGCACTCGAGGCTAGCGTACACGCCGTTCAGCAATCAGGCGATAATTTTGATAACCGCAATTCGCTGAGTTGGCGCTACCTTGCTGGCCAGCAAATAGTCCCTTTAAGTGTGGCGGCAGAAATGGCTGCATCGCAAGGTACTGTACCGCCCGCAGCAGTTGCCTTAACAACGGTTAGTATGGCTGTTGCTACTTTTTTGAATCGGCGAAAAGATAAATCACAGCTTCAAGAACAGTACGGCCAAAGATATCAGGACGCCGCGATGGTGGGACAGTCGTATGAACTTTATCGCCCTGTGGGACATGCTGATGCAGTGGATAAAGAAGAAAATACTCATCAAAATTCTGATGTGGAACTTGTATGGTATGGCCCACTGGCTGACTCAGAACGACTCTGGGATCGACGTGATAACTTGGTACAAATGGCCACCATGGCAAAAAAAGCGGGCATTAAAACTATGCACGTTGACTTGGGTGCTAAAAAAGATGTGCATTTTTCTTATGCCGCCGTAAATGCTCGCACCTTTTTGTGGCAGAAAAAACACATACAAGCACATACCTGGGGAAAGCATTTTATTACCAAAAGCCCCGAAGAATGGATGGAACTTCCAGCCGAAATTCCTGAAACACGAGAAGCCTACGACCCTGCTACTAAAAAGCAGCTTATAGCAGACCGATTGAGGGTAGTAAACCCGAGTCTCCCACTCGCCGAGGTCTTAGAGGATCAAGCCTTCTTGAGCACTGCAGAGCTTTTGAACGAACGCAGTCCAAACCCCATAAAAGAGGCAGCGACTGACGCTTTAAACAGGCGCTTGCGCCGAGAGGAATATTACCCCGGGGCAATTCGAGAACAAATTGTTGACCAGAAACAGCGTGAAGTTAATCGTCAAGACATGGTAGCGAGCGAAGACGCTTACATTAGCGTAGTGCCTAATGCCGATGCTGGCGTGTTTGAAGATGTAGTAACCTGGCGTACAAAATATGGCCCACAGACCCAAGAGACCCTTGCGGCACTTGGTCTTACACAGGCTGAATACGCGCAGTACATTAATATGTCTGTCGACCAGATTCGCGAAGGTATACAGAATCGCACTTTTGAGGACCCCAAGAAGATTGCAGTTGCCTTGGAGCTAGCCGCTTTTAGATTGTCGTATGGCGGTAAGGCGCCGCTTGTTAGTGAAGTGGCGCAAATTGAACAAAAATACCGAGGTTCGGGCTATGGCCCTGAATTAACTATGCAAGATGCCCTAAAATTTGCCGGTGACAATAAATCGACACATAAGGGCTACAGCGAGACGATCAATTTGCGCCGTCACAGAATATTGCAGTATGGCGTGGGTATTGTAGCTACCGCAGCTCTATCGATGGGTCTTGCAGCCTTACATCACGAAGCTGATAGCCGTAATGAAGTTGCCGTAGAGCATGCAAAGCATACCTTAGCGGCTAAGAACCATGTGGGTCCAGAAGTTATCTCCGAAGGAGATGCGCAGGATTTAGTTAATTCACGCAGCATCAAGGCGCGTGCCTACAATAGCTGGAACGAGCTTGTGAACCAGGTGTCGGGTTCTTGGCCAGACGTCCCCGCTCTTTTTAAGGGTGGTTCAGAAGGCGAAGACGGTAAAGTATCATCAGTATCCCAGGGCAGTTTTGAGGTTGGTAACGTTAATCACTCCGGCAAAGATACCGATCAATTTAAAATTAACGCATTCAATGGAGCATCTGCTGAAGGCTTTTGGTTTACGGGCACCGCAAAAGACCTGGTCGTTAAATCTGAAGACGATAAATTAGCATCGGTAGAATGGCAGATCCAAAAAACCATCGAAGAAGAAACCAACGTGCCTATCGTCTTGCCATTCGAATATGTTAACTCACCGCGCCTCAGGATTTTCCGTGACCTCGTAGATACCCAGCAAACTGCCTGGGGCAGCAAGTCGGGCGACGACCAAGGTCCCTTGGGTGAGGGGCGCTTTATTGTACCTGTTCGCGAGGGAACCAAGTTGGTTGCGGCCTCGATTGACAACAAGCCTGTTAAGCTCATGCGTATTACGGGCAATACCTATGCACTCCAGCTATCTGAGGGCCAAGAAGTTACCGGTAAACTCAGCTATTGGCTTGTAGAAGACAAAGACGCAGCCAAGCCCGAAGCCACCGGTCCAATTACAATCAATGCAACTGAAGGCGACGATAGCGTGCTCGGGCCGCGAGCTGCGAGACTTAAGAAACAACTCAGAGACTTCTACCCTCCTCAATTACCAAACGATAACGGCGCAAGAGCAGAACAAATTAGTCGTGACTGGAGCTACGCGCTAGACCCTTTTACCGATGAGCAAAAGAGCAGCTGGAAGACTTTAGACGACATGTTGACCGATGCCGAAAAGAATAAACTAGCTAACTGTAATGTGTCTAATACTGATGCTATTTTGTCAAACCCTACCACTAATATGGAATTTGGTTTTTTGAATGGCGCTGGGGCTACATCGGGTGCGCTCTCTACCTTTGAGTTGCACCAAAAAACCATCCTTCGAGATGCAACACCGAGTGTAACCGCCGCATCGCCAGCAGAATCTAATCGTACTGAGCGTGACCTAAACATACCGTATCGAACAATCGGTCTTGTAGGTCTGGGGCTCGCTGCCGCTTATACGCAGCGTCGCCGTGTTGTGCGCGTAGGTCGCAAGATTATCGATATGCCTTACGCTGCTGCGGCCCGCAAAGACGCCGAGCTGAACGCGCAGATTGAGTATGCGTTTGCTG
>Ga0075366_10001256_pt1 | contig 12596 bp, 8 predicted proteins | sample EndMethybrTD3031_FD_72351 | JGI IMG/M metagenome (GOLD analysis project Ga0075366, IMG submission 72351) | Populus endosphere microbial communities from Tennessee, USA - Endosphere MetaG P. TD hybrid TD303-1 | ecosystem: Host-associated > Plants > Roots > Endosphere | place: USA: Tennessee...
GCAATCGTTCCTCCATGAGCCGTAACATATTGATTTACGATAGCCAGCCCCAATCCTGTCCCATTGTTTTTATGCCTGGTAACAAAAGGCTCAAAAAGTGTTGAAATAATTTCCAATGGTATCCCCGGGCCATTATCGCTCACTGTAAGCACAAGGTCAGTGTTTTCAATTTGAGCCGAAATGGTGATCATCGCATCGGTTACTTTAAGGTCGCTCAACGCGTCTGCAGCATTATTAACAAGGTTAATTATGGTTCTTCTCAGCTTGCTTTCGTCGCCATTAATAACCATGTTTTCGGGGATGTTTTGGTGTATCGTTATTCCGTTTATCCCTTCACGTGTTTCTGTCTGCTTTATGGCTTCACCAGCTATTTTGCAAAGGTCTACAGGTAACTTTTTAGCCGGGGTGTCTTTAATAAAATCTAAAAAATCGTCAAATATCTCTGAGGCTTGTTCTGCCGATTGGTCAATCAGATCAACGAGGTCACTCACCTCACCATCCTCGCGCATCAAGCTGGTAATCAACCTTATGTTTTTTATTGGCGAACGAAGATCGTGCATAACCATACCCATAACCTGCCCTACTGCCGATAGCTTTTCTTTTTGAATTAACTTCTCATTTAACTCGGCATTCCGGATGGCTTGTGCAGCATTTTGAACAAACAACTTTAAGAGATACATTTTTTCCGTTTTTAGTTTCTCTTGTTTTTTCAATACTGCAAATACCGAATAATTATCCATCCGGGCCAGTATAAGTTCATCAACCTGTATCACCTCATCTTTCTCTATTTTAATGTTTTTAACCCGGGCTATCAGTTCGTTTATATTTATTTTCTCTTCTAAGGCACCAATAGAAAGTACTTTTTCGTAATCAAAATTATCATGTAGCTTTCCTATAAGCGCCATATCGGTTTCTACAGAACTTGCCAGTTGATCCAGGATGTTTTTTAATAGCGATGTAAGTTGATGTTTATTTAAACCAATAGAGGAAATGGATTCGATCAGTTTTTCAAGATTGCGTAGCTTATTATAATCGGTTACAGCCTTTGTAGCCAATTGTATAATCTCTTCGGGTGCATAAGGTTTACAGTGGTATCCTACATTTTGCCCAGCTTGTTCTACAATTTCGTCTATAGAACGATCGCTATAAGCTGTAATGAAAATTATTTCTGCTTTAATATCATATTTCCTGATCTCCATGGCAGTTTCCAATCCATTCCAGCCAGGCATGCGCATATCTAAAAAAATCACAGCGTAAGGACAACCACGATTCAACGCTTCTTTTACTTTGCTGACGCCGTCCATACCGTTGGAGGCTTTGTCAACCGTAAAGATCGGTATATTATGTGTGCGGGGTAAAAGTAAAGGTTTGGGTACATCAAATAATATATTTGCGGCATTACTTATATTGTCCTGCTCTTGCGATTGCCCACCCGGAACCAGGATATCCTCAATGTTATCTCTTACCATTTCTTCATCGTCAATGACTAAGACGGATGTATTTGGTTCCCTCATATTAGTTAATTTTTTAAATAAGCTTTTTAATGAAAATGTTCGAGCCGGATTTTATCTGCAATAGCTATGCAGAGGGTTAAAATATGCTACAATACGTTTTACGTATGATTTTTTTTTAAGTTACTTAATTAATTATTAAAATAATTAATTTCCAATAATTAAAATCAATTTCGGCAGGGCTGATTATATAATGCCCAACCGGCGGAACTTGTAGACGCGCTGATCTCAAACACCTGTGGAAAACCGTGTCGGTTCGACTCCGGCGCTGAGTACAATTGAAAGAAAGCCTGCTAAAAGCATTAACTTTCTCCTGTTTAAAGTACTTTTAAGTATGTGGCTAATAATTATCATTAGGAGTCAAAAGTATAAGATGAAGTTTATTAGCAGTTATCGTATCCGGAAGCTATCATAAAAAAAGACAATGAAAACTTTATAATTTTACCGGATAGAGAAAACTTATATGTCGAGATTGCTGGCCATAAGACAAAAACTAAATCTAACACAGGAAGAGCTGTTTGAAAGATCGGGCATTTCTGTGCGCACCATCCAACGCATCGAGGCTGGCACCGACCCACAGGGATATACCCTGAAAGCATTAGCGAAAGGATTAGGTGTAAGTGAAGACGAGTTGCTCGAAAAGAAAGAAGCAGTTACCCGGGAGGATACTAAATGGTTGAAATTGATCAATCTTTGTGCTTTGCCATGTATGTTTGTCCCCCCTTTAAATATTGCGGTTCCGCTGCTTATCATGTTCGTAAAAAAACAGTTCACTCCTATCACACGGAGGATTGTTACCATTCAAATTATATGGACGCTTATCGCCCTCGTATTGTTTTTAACTGTCATCATATTAAACGATGTGTTCGCAATAAGAGGTAAGTATATGATGCTAATACCATTTGTATGGATACTTGTAAACACTTTTATCATACTTCGAAATGCAGCTGAAATAGTTAAGAACAAAACACTTCGAATTGGTATGGAATTTAGCCTTATATAAATCTTGTCGGGAAATTGGCAGGCCATTGTCGCTTATTTGGCGGCCTCAGGGTTACGGGCTTCTTTAAAGTTTTATCTTCCTTTGGGCCGATAAAACATATAAAATGAACAACATCAAAATTACTTTAAGGCCAATATCCGTAATAGTTACATTATTGCTATGCATGGGCCTAAGTTTGTATGCGTCAGCACAAAAAAAGCTTCCTGTAATCAGGGCCTCCAGCAGGCAATCCACTATCCTCGACGGGCTTATAAAAGTGCCATGGGCCTTAGACCCTAAGCAAAAGCTTGATGTTTATTATGTAAACGTCAAGCACAGAAAAAACAAAGTAACGCTGGTAACTGACCAAGACCAGATTAACTTTAAAACCACCTACGGAAATAATTATGACCTGGTGGTTTTGGTTAATGATAAAGACAGCTGTTTTGTCCGCATCAGCGCCAAAGATGACCCGGCAACAAGGGCATTAAGGCCCGGAGGGGCATTTCCAGATACCATACCGTTTACATTACGAGGGTCGCGAATTTACTTGCAGGGGATGCTTAACGGGAAAGAGCAGGTAAGTATACAGTTTGACACGGGTGCCAACGCGCCCTGTGTCAGTAAAGCCTCGTCCGAAAGGTTAAACCTTGTTTTCGGCAGTAAAACTACGCTTAGCAATTCGCAGGGGGTAAATGAGGTACGGAAAAGCCTGAATAATAACCTGACCATCGGCCATCTAAATTTTGCTGGAATATCATTGGTGGAAACTGGTAATATGCAACCCGGCGAAGATCTGATCATCGGCTACAATCTTTTACGACATAAGATCATTGAGATTGACTATGATAAGCTACTTTTCATTGTTCACGACAAATTGCCTGCTACTGCAAAAACCTTTACTAAACAACCCATGCTTAACAGGCTTAGCCTGAAAACGAGAATTGTACAGAATGGCAAAAAATATACATTTTGGGTTGGTATGGATACCGGACGTGACGGAACCATGCTGATAGGACAGGAGTTTACGGAGCAACCCGGAGTTTGGGAAAACCTTAAAGAATTAACCATACTAAACGGCCGCAAAATTTTAAGGCTTGATGTAACTGTAGCGGGGGTAACTTTTAAGGATATTGTAACCAATGCGGCAGATCCAACAAAACCTGCGGCCCGAAGAACAGGGACCTACTTCGGCAATGTACTGCTTAACCATTTCAATTGGATAATTGATAATCTGAACGGCTATATTTACCTAAAGCCCAATAGCCGCATTAATGAACCTTATTCCAATTACAAGGATTTTGAAAGTGAAATGAGGAAGCTGAATAATAAAAATTGATCCATATCCCAACCGATTAACATTAAAAGCCTTAACAATTAAATTGTTAAGGCTTTTATAATTTTATTGATTAACACTGCGCTAATTTAGCGTATCAGTTTATGAGTTGATCATTGGCAGATACTTTTCCCAGTTTTCTATGATTACCCAAACAAGTATAGCAAAAAGAACAAAAGCCATTGGTAAGCCTGAAGATAAAGAAATAGCTGTTAATAATATACCCACCATTATCGGGAAAATAATAATAGCACCCAAGGCCCTTGATTTGGGAATAATAACCAGGATGCCGCCGATAATCTCCGCAATGCCTATAAGAGGCATCAGCCATGGAATTTGCATTAAAGCACCAAACATTGCCATTGCGCTTTTCGGCATATCTTTAGGAACAGGCATGTAATTAAAAAACTTGTTCAAGCCTGCATTAATAAACATCAGCCCAAATAACAGGCATACTACAAATAGGATTTTCTTTTTCATTTTTAATTGATTTAGTTTTTGATTTACAGAATGCTTTATAAATTTATTGTTTTTTATTGTATTGTGCATATCCATTTAACTGGCAATTATGGTTACTTTAAAAAACCATCCAAATAGCCTGCTATCGTTTTGGTCTGCATCATCAGGCTAACATGTCCCTGCGCAGGAACGATCGCCAATTGTGATTTTGGCATTGCTCCCATATCAGCAAATACAGCCCCGCCCAGTAACTGATAGGTTTTCATCAATTCAATTTTATCCAGGCCGTCATTATCGCCCGAGATAAGCAATACAGGGGATGTAATTTTCTTAATATTGGCTTCACCCATGTCATATGGCAACCCGGCTAAAGCAATCATCTGTTCCAGGAACTTTGTCCATTTTGTTTTGTCAGGCGCTACTGCATCGTATGCGGCTTTCATAGGACTATTTGCAAAAACTTCAGGCTTCATCGCTTTAAACGCATTGTTTATTTCCGGTTGCCAGCCATCACTTTTATAAGTAGAAGAAATGATCACTAATTTGGTTACCCTTTTAGGGCTTTGTATTGCAAACTGGTAAGCTATAGATCCGCCAAAACTATACCCTACTATATCAGCACTGTCAATTTTCAAATAATCCATTACTCCTTCAACATCACTTGCTAAAGTTGCACGCGATAACTTTCTGTCCGAAAATGGTGTGTGCCCATGTCCCTGCAATTCAATGGCAATTACTTTTCTTGTTTTTGTTAGTTCTGGTATTAATTGCCCCCAGTTCATGGCAATGGTCATAAAAGCGCCGTGCAGTAAAATTATAGGTTTACCTTCACCATACACTTCGTAATAAACTTTAGTGCCGTTAACAGGTACGTAGCCACTGTTGGCAGGTTTGATTTGCTGCCCTTTTGATGGGGACGCTGTAAACACAATGATTGCAATTAGTAGTATTGATTTAAAGAGACTACTTGTTTTGAATAAATTTTTCATACGACTTTTAATTTTGAGTGATTGATATTACAAAGATGGCAAGCATTTCAGGATTCAATGCTGGGCAATAACGACAAGTACGGGGGTAAATCCCGACAAAACGTTTAAATCAAATTCAACAAATAATTAAAAAGCTGTAAATATTTAATTTACAGCTTTTTAATTATTCAATAGCATACATCGAGGTACTGAGTGCCCCCTTTAAAACCAGTATATCTATATTACTGCAGCTTATTCAATATTGGCTCTTTAACACTGTTTAAAGAAGATATGTTGTTTTTTAGTAGTTCGAATACTACAATATCATTTTGCCCTTTCTTTAGCCACTCGGCTGGCAGGTAAAGCGTTTGCTGCGGCCCTACAAACCAATATCTGCCCAAATTATGCCCGTTAACCCAAACTACGCCTTTTCCGCACTGGCTCATATCCAAATAGGTATCTGCAATTTTTGAAAGATTGAATACCCCTTTTTTTACAACCGGTACGTCACCTGCTTTTTTAACATTATAAGCAATTTTGTTTACGTTACTAAAAGGCAAGCCATACATAGCCCAATTATTAACCTGCTTACCATTAAACTGTACGCTTTCTGTTATCCCCTTTTTGTTTTTTAGCAAGTATGGACCAAAATTAATACGGCCCAGGTTCTCCACAAGGATATCCAGCTTCACATTACCGGCTGGCAAAATAAGTTTTAAACTATCTTGTTTATGCCTCCTGTCCAAAACTCCTACCCGTTTACCATTTACCATAATAACAGCATAATCGCGTAGGTCGTTAAGTTTAAGTATACCTGTTTGGCCACCCGTTAAAGTACTGCGGTATAATACAAATCCGTAGTCCTGGTTTAGATCTTCAAAAGTAAGCGGGGTTTTGTTAAGCACCGGTTTGGGTAGTATTGTTGACAGATCGGCACTCCTGGTTAACTTAATATTGGCAATAGCCATGGTTGGTTTAATGGCAGGTACCGGTGGCAGTGTTTGCCCTGCGGGCAGGTGTTTGGCTATAACATCCCTAAAGAGCATAAACTTATGTGTGGCGTTACCGGCTTCGTCCAGCGGTGCATCATAATCATAACTGCTTATCTGTGGTTCATAAGGGTTTTTATCATTATAATTTGCACCGTTCATAAAACCACGGGTAGTACCACCATGAAACATGTACATATTTATAGATATACCGGCAGCCAGTACCCGATCAAGCTTGGTGGTATAATTTTCGGCCGGTACGGTATGATGTTGCGTACCCCACCAGTCGAACCATGCCGGGTACCATTCCGCAATATAAAATGGCCCCTTGCCATTATGATTATCTCTGATCAGTTTTTTTACTTTAGCCGGATCGTCAATGCCGTTTGCCGCAGGCAGTAAACCCGGTAAGTGGCCTTTAGCCACATCATTTGCCGGGTCGCAGGTGTATAGCAGTCCATCAAACCCTGCTTCTTTAAACAGGCGTTCATTAATAGCCAGGTATTCTTTATCGCTGCCGTAAGAACCATATTCGTTCTCAATTTGGATCATCAGGATATTACCGCCATGATTTATTTGCAGCGGGGCCAGTTGTTTGCCAACTTCTTTAATATAGGTTTCGTATTCTTTTAAATACTGGCTTTCCTTACTGCGTACAACCAATCCTTTTTCATTTTGCAGCCAGTATGGGTACCCGCCAAACTCCCATTCGGCACATACATATGGGCTGGGCCGCAGTATTACCCATAAGCCTTCTTCGCGGGCTATTTTAACAAACTCGGCCACATCATTATTTCCGCTGAAATCAAATTTGCCTTTTTGCGGCTCATGCAGGTTCCAAAACACATAAGTACCAATAGTATTCAGGCCCATGGCTTTGGCCATTTTCATGCGGGCGCGCCATGCTTCGCGCGGCACACGCGGATAGTGCATTTCGCCCGATATCATCTGGAAAGGTTTACCATCCAAAACAAAAGCCGAATCGCTTAGGGCGAACTTATGTTGCTGGGCCTTAAGGCCGAAATGTAATAACAGGATAACTGAAAGTGTAATAATTTTTTTAAAGGTCATGAGGATTGAATTGGGTATGTACAATTAGTTATGGATTTAATAACATCCTGTTAAAGTAACTACACAACGAGGTGCTATCGATAAAATGCCTGAATGAACAGGCAGTAAATATAATAATTATTGATTAACGGCTTCGATTGTTGCCTTGCAATGCAGCTTTCTTTACTTCGTTTCCGGTAATATTTTAGCCATTACAAACCTACAGGGAAACACATCTTCAATTATAACTTCATATTTGTCGTAATTAATTGGCATAGCTCGTTTTTACAAATACATATATTATTTCTTAAAACAATGTATAATTATCCAAACAGTTAAATTAAATATTGTACATTGTAGTGTACATTTAATCAGTGGGCAATATTTTTGCCATTTTTTCATATTTATCTTTTAATTTTAAAAAATTAAGTTTAATTTTAAAAAATAATTCGAGGCGACGGCTATTTACAAGAAATAACACATCTTTCACCAGCTTTCTCCCCGAACCGATAACACCCTGATTATTAATTAAACTATTGATTAACTCAATTCAAAGAACAGTTATGCATAAAAAACTGAAACTGCGCGGGATAACTACGCTTACATTAACCGCACTTACAGCCGCAACCACTTTTATCAGCTCGTGTAAAAAGGATGACATGGTGCCCGAACATTCAAACATTGCTACGCTAAGCACTGAAATTAATACCAGTATTAACGCTGCCGGTACTGTTAGCTGCGAACAATGGGCAAACGTTAACGGAAATAACGTAAGCGACATTCCCGTTAATACAACAGCAAGCAGTGTTACTGCTCTTTCCTCACTTGAAACTACTTCAGATTATACGGCTAATTATGGCCGGCGCATCCGTGGTTATATCACCGCCCCTGCGTCCGGAAGCTATACTTTCGCAATAGCGGCGGATGATGCAGCCGAACTATGGTTATCAACCAGCAGCGATCCTTCGCAAAAAGTTAAAATTGCAGGTACGCTAAGCTGGACCGCTTTTCGCCAGTTTGATAAATATCCTTCACAAAAATCGGCAGGTATTAGCCTGCAGTCCGGACAAAAATATTATATTGAAGTATTGCAAAAGCAGGGCGGCGGCGACAGCCATCTTTCTGTGCAATGGACCATGCCCGATAACAGCGTAGAATGCCCGATATCGGGGTCGCACTTATCCCCTTTTGCACAAGGCGGTGTATTGGCTGAGTTATGGAGCAACGTAAATGGAAACGACGTATCGCAGATCCCGGTTGGCACTACCCCAGGCACTACCGGTACCCTTGCCGCGCTTGAAACAATTTCAGATTATACGGCTAATTATGGCGGGCGCATGCGTGGTTACATTACTGCACCGGTTACCGGGGGCTATACTTTTGCTATTTCGGGCGATGATGCTGCCGAACTTTGGCTATCGGCCAGCAGCGACCCAGCGCAGAAGGTAAAAATCGCCAGCTTACTTAGCTGGACAGGTTTCCATGACTTTACCAAATTCTCTTCACAGAAATCAGCGTCTATTTCCTTACAGGCCGGGCAAAAATATTATGTTGAAGTGTTGCACAAACAAGGCAATGGCGATGGCCATGTTTCTGTACAATGGACGTTGCCTTCAGGCGCAATTGAATGCCCTGTTCCGGGGTACCGCTTAACACCTTTTGATCCAAGCAGTGCAGGTTCTGCTGTAGTTACTATACCTTCGCCATATACGGTTTCAAATGTAATTGCGCTTGATGGCGCGCATGATATTACCATTAGCGGTAAAGGCATAGCGGCTGGTTCGGTACCGGCAATCAGCCTTAAAAACTGCTATAATATCCATATCACTAATTGTAAACTGTACAATTCTACCGATGTGGGCATTTACCTGTACAATTGCAAAAACATTACAGTTGATTATAACTACTTTACCAATGTATCCACAGGGGTATATGCCGATCATTCATCTGAGGGGGGAATAATTATCAACAATAACCAGTTCTTTAATATGATGGGGCCTTTCCCACGCGGGCAGTTTGTGCAATTTAACAATGTAAACGGGGCCAATAACTCTATTAACTATAACAAAGGCGAAAATATTTTAGGATCAAGTTACCCTGAAGATGCTATAAATGTATACCAAAGTAGCGGTACGGCAAGCAGCCCTATCACCGTTAACGGTAACTGGATAAGGGGCGGCGGGCCAAGTAACAGCGGCGGCGGTATTATGCTGGGCGATCAGGGCGGATCGTACGCAACGGCATCCAGTAACATTCTGTTAAACCCGGGGCAGTATGGTATGGCTATAGCCGGCGGCGATCATAACCAATTGATCAACAATACTATATTAGGCTCATCGCAGTATTTCACTAATGTGGGCTTGTATGTAAACAGCATAGGCGGCTACAATGCCACCAACAGCACTGTAAGCGGGAATAAAGTTCGTTTCTATAACGCCACTAATTATCAAAACAATGTATGGTTAGCGCCGGGTGTTGCAAAACCCACAGGCTGGGACACCGATAACACCTGGGGAGCAAGTTTAGATAGTTCGATACTGCCTTCAGTACTAATTACATATCAATAAACGTGTAACCACATAAAAAACCGCAGACTTAAAACCGTCTGCGGTTTTTTTATAGATATATTTTAAATGTCTTGTGGCCATTAATGAATACCTATACTAAAACCTAACACCTGCCGATAAGTAAAGCAAGCTGCCATCGGCACCGGTTGTGGTTTGCCCGATTACGGCCGATAGCATCACTTTGTTGTATGGGGTAATAAATAACCCGCCGCCAAACGCATCGTGTATCGTATCTGAACTTTCGCCCGGTAACCATACCCGGCCAGCATCGTTGTAGGCTATAAGCCCCAATGTACCGGGGAACAGGTAGGTATTAAACTTAAATAGTTTTAAACGCAATTCAAGATTGTTAAATGCCATTTGCTTACCAATAAACCTGCTGGTATGGTATCCCTGTAAACTGAACGGGCCGCCTAAATTCATCATTTGAAAAAACTCCCCACGCCCGGTAAAAATTCCGCCGCCAATGCGGTCGGCTATTACAAATGTAGAATCGCCGCCGGGGTTTAAATAAAAATTGAATGCGGTAAATATTTGCCCGTTGGTATGGTCTTTTATATTAATGCCGGTTAAACCGGTTATTTTGGTTGTCCAGTATACCCCTTTGGTGGGCCAGGCTTTGCTGTCCCTGGTATCCAACTCAGCACCCAGCACCAGGCCGCCGTATGATTTGGTTGCAAAAAAGTCATCTGCAGGATGCTGTTGGGCGTATTCAAAAAAATAATGGTTTACATTGGTGGCTAAATTACTGGTATAATATTGACCAATTATGCCTTCGCTTATTTTCCACTTGCGGTGTTGCTGGTATATCCTGATATCGGCATCGATATGATCGTACCGGTTACGGTAATAATTAAACTCCTTTGTCCCTTCATTAACAAATACAGAATTATTACCATAGCCAAAAAAGCTGTTCACATTATTTGGCCCGCGGCCAATAACATTGATATTAAGGCCGCTTGTGCCTATAAAATTCTTAAAATCGCCGGTATAAGTGAAGATGAACGAGCTTTTAGACAATGTATAGCCGGCGCTAAGCTCCTGCCTGTAAACGTAGGGACTATCTCTAAAACCATGTTTTTCAATAGCGTAACCAACTTGTAGCCTTACGCCATCTTCGGTATTATAACCTATGCCTACTTTAGGCAGGTACAGGTCGTACTTGAAATTATACTTATCGTATTTATTAACGTCGGTATCTTTGGTAGCCATTATATTGGCTAAATGGCGCGGTGGCAGGTCATTTCTCTCGTCAGACCTATCAAAAACAACCAGTTTATGCCGGTTATTTAAAGTGCTGTCTATAACAAAACGGTCTTCGCCATCACCACCAATCATTCTTACTTTTATTGGCGATGGCACGTGCCCATTCACCATAAATACATCCTTGCCGCCCATACCATAAAGGCGTACACTTTTGGTTTCATTGGGCTGTAAAACACGGTGGTAGATTACTTTGCCCAAGCTGTCGTCTTTTTTAACCGCACGCATAGTAACATCAAGGCTGCCATTATCCAGTTCGTTAACCGTAAATTGTTCCTTTTTATCAGATGCTGATACGTCTACATTTTTGGCAAGGAAAAGGTAATATTCCAAAGCATCGTGCTTAATGTTGCTACGGCGGGCTATCAGCTTTTCGGTTGTTTCTCTGCCGGTAAGCTTGTAAATATCGGCTGGTAATTTTTTTACCGCACTTGTTAATACCTCATCGGTAAGTTTGCTTTGCACATAAGCTATTTGCTCTTCCCAATCAGTCTTACTTAATTGGTTAAGAAAATAAAAATCAAAGTAAATGGCATTTTTATTCCAGAATTCTATATCACTGATATGATCTTTAAATGGCTGCAATTGCGGATTAGCTAAAGCGGCAAAGAATGGAAAAACACCCGATGTCGAATAAAAAACCTTATCCCTATCTTTAGGGATAGGCTGGTACAGATTAATTTTACCACTATCCGCTTTTTCCCAGCGCCATTGGTCGCCGTGCCTGTCCCAATCGCCAATAATCATATCCAGCAGGCGGGCGCGCAACAGTTGTTTTTGATCGATGCGGTTATCGTTATCATCCTGTATTTTTTCCTGCACCTTTTCTGTTTTGTAGGTTTTTGTACCATCAAGTGGTTCGCGTTCTTCAAACAAATACACATGGTTAGCAAACTCTTTACGATATTTCCCTAATGCCGGGTCATCGGGCAGGTAAACAAATACCGGGTTGCTGTGCGGGATATTAAGCGCGTCGGCCAGCGGGGGTACTGCAAGTGCGGCGTATGGGTTTGATGTAGTTACCTCATCCTGTAAAATAGCCTTTAGCACAGTATGCCGCTGATCTTTAGGCAATGCCCTTTCGGGGTATTTTTGCACGGAGCGTAAAGCCCACTCGTGTCCGGCGGCATCCTTTAACTGCAGCGAACGGGTTTGGTTGCCACCACCCTGATCTGTTATGGTTAACCCCTCTTTTTCGAGGTAAAAAACCTTCATATTAACCGGCGTGGCCCAAAGTTCCCGGTAGTTTTTGCCCCAAAAAGCTTTATGTAAAGAGCTGACCTTATTATAAGGCGGGGAAACGGCTATTTTAATACTATCGCCCAAAGCTTTTTGCTGCGCCAAAGCGATATTTGAAAAGCCAATAAGGGATAATATGAGTATTAATGCAGAATAAGCTTTTTTTGTAAACATGGTTTATCTGTTGATATCTACTCACTATTGCTGCATAATAAGCCCTGTGTGTAAATAT
>Ga0075366_10001257_pt1 | contig 12592 bp, 2 predicted proteins | sample EndMethybrTD3031_FD_72351 | JGI IMG/M metagenome (GOLD analysis project Ga0075366, IMG submission 72351) | Populus endosphere microbial communities from Tennessee, USA - Endosphere MetaG P. TD hybrid TD303-1 | ecosystem: Host-associated > Plants > Roots > Endosphere | place: USA: Tennessee...
CAATCTCGTAGACGCTCATCGGCGAGGCGGTGACGGCGTTCATCGCGTCGACGAGCGCGAGCGCCTGCGACAGGAGATCGTCCGGCGTGCCCGCGCCCGGCACGAGCGCTGAACGGGCGGGAAGCGCCTGCAGCTGGAACAACTGGAAGAAGGCGTCGATTTTCCAGCGCAGCTTCAGCGGCAGGATTGTGAGGCGGTAGAGCAGCGTGAGATGTGCGTGCGTCAGCGGAATCAGCGGCGCGGTGAGGCCGAGCGCGCTGACGGCGAACGTGCCGACCGCCGCGAGGTCGGTCTGGCTGATCCGCAGCGCCGCGCCGAGACGGTCGGCGAGCGCCGGGGCGTTCCCCACGCGGTACTCCGACGTGGCGTCGGGCGCGACCGTCCACGCGTCGTACATCGTCGCGACGCGCGCGCTGCCGGCGTACGACTGCACCACGCCGAGCTGTCCGGTCCCGGTCCCCTTCACGATCGCGATCGCCAGGCCGACGTAGACGTGGTCGGCATCCGACGCCGAGGCGGCGAGCGTGATCGTGTTGGTGCTCCCGCCCTGGGCCGTGCCGCTGGTGACCGGCGACGCGGTCGTCTCGTCCACGTGCCACGTCAGGGGCCGCGCCGGATCGAAGGGAATGGGTGTCGGCGCCGTGTAGGGATCGCGCCCGGCGAGCGTGGCCGGCGCATTGAAGACGACGTCGAAGAGATCGGCGGGCGCAGGACCGCTGCCCTTGCGGATCGTCTCGATGTCGGCCATGAACGCCGCGGCTTCCGTCCACGACAGACCGGCGGCCCCCACGAGCGCCTTGACGTTGGCCAGTGTCACCAGAAACGCATCCGAGATCTCGCTGGCGCCGGCCGCGCGCATCAGCGTGTCGAGCGCCGCGAACGGAATCCCGGTAGACCGGGACAGGCGGATGAAACGGTGCACGCGATCGAGGCGCCGCGACGATTCGATGCCGACGACCTCGGCGACCGGATCGCTCGAGTCGCCCACGTTGGTGTCGATACGAAGAGGAGGAAGCGCGGTATCCCTGTTGATGAAGAACGTCGCGGCGACGCCATCCCTCAGCTCCGCCGCACTGAGACCCTGGACGAAGAGGCTGTTCATCTCGTCGACCGACAGCGCCGTTCGAGACGAGAACGTCGGGACCAGCGACAGCGAGCCGACAGGAATGATGGTGTAGGTCCCGCTGGCCGGCTGCGAGAAGTCCTCGGTGACGAAGAGCCGTTCGAGCGTGTCGTGGTAGTCGGCGGTGCGCGTCTGCCCGTCGATGCGAATCTGGTCGCCGCGGTGAACAGCATCGAAATCAGTGCCGTTCCCGCTGACCTCTTTGGATCCGGGGACGACGGCGATCGTCCCCGGTCCGCCGTGGGGCAGGTGGGTGTCGATGTCGAGTCCCCACGCGTCGGCCAGCCCCGACGGCGAGAGGTCCGCTGTCGTGATCAGCCTGGCGAGATCGGGCGACACGCCGAGCGACCCCAGCGCGACGCGGAGGTCGGACGTGCCCAGGGCATCCGGCTGTGGATTGACGACCCGGCCCCAGAGTTCGTCGAGTGTCAGCTCCGTCTTCGCAAGGGCCAGCCGCATCGTCTGGAGCGGCAGGACGAACGGCAGGTTCATCGGATAGTGCGCCGCGGCGAGCCGGCCCCAGACGTCGGCGATCCCGTCGTGGTGGAGCTTGGCTTCCATCACCTCGTTGGCGATCCGGACGAACGGCACGAGCTCGTTCGTGTTGGTGCAATCGAGCGTGCGCGCGAAGATGTCCGGCCGCCGATCCCGCAGCGAGTAGCCCGACGGAATCGGGCTGCGCTCGGTGATGTAGCGCTGCGTGATCCGAAGCAGGTCGAGCAGGTAGGCCGCGGGACTGAAGATCGATCGGCACTCCGGGCAGCGGCAGAAGTCGAGCGTGCCGAAGAGATCGCCGTAACTGGGAATGCTCGTGAAGTACTCGATCAGATCCGGATCGGTGTTGGCGAAGGTCGTGGCGCGCCAATAGGGGGACGCGACGAGGTCGCGCACGTTCGCGGCGAGATGCGCCACCCGCCGCGTCACCTGGACCGCGGCGCCGTGCATGCGCCGGAGGTCGTCCGGGCGATCGTCGGCCAGGCCGCCCGCCACGCGCACGAACTCCTCCACCGGCATTGCCGCGATGTCGTGCGCCGACGTGATGCCCGCCTCCGCCAGCGCGTGGGCCGTCTCCGCGCGATCGCGAAGCCGGCGCAGGCGCTGGATCGTTTTGGCCACCGGGATCTCTTCGTCGAGCTCGGCGGCGGTGCCCTGGAGCGTCGAGCGCTGGCGAGGATCGTGGAAGTCGAAGCGCAGCAGGTCGACGTGGTCGTTGCGTGCAAGAAAGCGGCTGAGAAGTGTGGTCGTCATGAGGTCGTGGTGGTAGTGGTGGTCGTCGTGAAGACCGGTGGCGGCGGTGGTGGTGGCGGAATCAGCGGCAGGCCGAACAGGGGTCGGGCCTCCAGGATCTCGGCGGCCGTCGGGTATTGACCGGTGCGGCTGACTCTGCGCGCCATGTGCATGTCGAGCTGGTCTTCGGCCGAGACAGTGATCGTGGTGTCGGTACTGCCGGTCGCATACGTGAACGTCTTCAGGTTCTTCACCATCGCGTCGTACGAGTTGTCGGCGGCCTGCATCTCGAGCGATGTCGGCGGCGGCGGCGCGTTCGGCTTCCGTGGCGGGTTGAACCGCTTGTCGAAGGCGTACCCGAGCTGGTTCAGCTGAACGGCGGTGTTCACGTCGCCCTTCTCGAGAAACGCGCGCTGTGAATCGCGGTACGTCTGTGAGTTGAACCCCGACTCGTCCTTCTTGGACTTGGTCCCGGTGCCGATGTGGTCGCGGTGGAGCGGCTTGTACTCCTGATAGGCCGGGGCCTCGTTCTCCAGCTTCCGTGCGCGCTTGCCCTTGCCGCGCTTTTCCTCCACGCCTCGCGAGAGCGGCTCGAAGCCGACCGAGTGCTCCGACTCGTGCGTGTCGCCCGTGACCTCGAAGCCGGTTTCGTCGAGGAGGCGCTGCTGCTCCTTCTTCTTGTAGCCGTGCGATCCGATCTCGTGCTTCCGCTTCTTCGTGCTTTTCGCGGCCGTTGACGTCGTCGACGTGCTGCTCGACGGCGCCGGGACCTTCGCCGGCGGCTTCTTCCTGCGGCCGTAACCGCCGGCATCGGCGTAGACGACCGGGTTGTCGCCTGCGAAGGCATAGAGGTTGAGGCCGTCGACGAAGCCCGCGGGATCCGGGGTCATCCACCGTCCACACCACGGGATCGCGTAGCGTGCGCCGTAGTAGTAGAGCCCGGTCGCCTTGTCGCGCTGCTCACCGCTGTAGCGGTACTCCTTCAAGTCGACGTCGACGAGCGACGGGCCTGCCGCATAGGTAGTCGCGCCGTAGGGCGCGTACTCCTCGTAGCTGATCAGGTTCGCGGCGTCGTCGGTCTCCAGCGCGACACCCTGGTCGTCGCCGAACTGGTAGCGATGCTGATCGTTCGGCACGCCCGACGGCGGGTCGCCCAGCGTCCAGAGCAGCCGCTCGGCAATGCACGCGTCGCGGTGCAGGATCCGCGCGCGCTGCCGCTCTTCGACGACGACGCCGCCCAGCGTGCGGCGGTAGATCTCGAGGGCCGCGAACGTGAGCACCTCCTCCGTCTGTTCCTGGCCCGAGACGAGCGTCCTGGTGACGGTGCGGAGGCGCATCCCGTCGCCGTCGTAGACGTAGTACGCCGCGTCCTCGAACGGGGCGGCCCGCTTCACGAGCGTCACCGCCGCGATGTTGTTGCGATCGTCGAACACGATCGGGCGCAGCGCGCCAAGACGGATCTGGTTCCCGGCCGCGTCGAAGTACTCGGCGAGCTGTGTGTGCTCGTCGAGCTCCGCCCCGCGGTTCGACGTCCCGTCGATGGTGACGTCGATCGCAAAGGTCGACGTCTGCGACGCAAATCTGACGCGATGCAGGTTGCTGCTCCCGTCGTATTCGTACGTCGTCGTGTATCGCTCGACGGCCGAGGGATCGGCCCGTGGCGGACGAAAGAACGGCGCGTAGCCGCCGCTGCGCTCGTCAGCCCTGGTCAGTCCCTTCAGCGCGCGCCCGGTCGCCGCCGTCAGACGATAGAGCGCGTCGAACGTGTAGCCGCGGTCGGCCGTGACGAACTGATTGTCGTGGAACACGGCTCCGAGCGGCGCGGCCGCGTCCTGCACGTACGTGAGGTTGCCGGCCGGGTCGTACCAATACTGGAGGTTCTGGAGCGCGCGCCCGTCCGCGAGCGCCGTCGTGACGTGCGAGATCAGGTGCGTCGTGTCGGGGTCGTAGACATACGCCGTTTCGGCGAACGTCGCGCTCTGGCGATCGCCGAGGCCGATCAGAAGCGGACGGTCGCGGGGATCGTACGACGTCCCCGTCACGTAGGTCCGCGGCGATCCACCGGCCGGCGTCCATCGCGTCCTGTCAAGGCGGCCCGACACGAAGTAGTCACGCCCGAGCACGTTGCCGGCCTGATCGGTCAGCGTCACCGGCCGCGCCAGGGCGTCGTACGTCGCGCTGTCGGTGTAGCGGCGGACCTCGAGCTGCGGATCGAGATCGGCGAAGAGCTGGGCCCATGCCGTCCAGCCGGCCGCGTCCCAGGCCGGCGCGGATTCGAACGCGGTCGTGACGCGGCGTTCACGCGCGAGGGGCTGCCCCGTAATCGTGAAGGTCCCCGTCTCCTCCCGCCCCGCCTGGTCGTAGCGAACGACGATCTCCCCCCGAACGTTGAGGCCTTCGTCATTCCCATAGGGCGTGTGGCCATCCGGATCGAGGCTGTCGCCGTAGATGGTTCGTTCGGCGACGCGCTCCGCAGCGCCGGCCGTGACACGCGTGAGGCACGGGCGATGAAAGCTGTCGTAGGCCGGGCGCACGATCGTGCCGCGTGCATCGCGCGAGAAGATGAGCCTGCCGACGAGATTCGACAGGTGATGGATGGTGCCGCGATCGCAACTGATCGACCGAACCTTGTTGGCGGTGAGGCCGTACGCATCCTCGACGTTCCTGACGCCCGCGTCGAAGAGCCGCGGATCGGAGGACCAGAGCAGATCGCCTTCGATGTCGAACGCGTTTCGCGTCACGAGCGGCGGCGCTTCCCCGTCGGGAGACAGGCACGCGCGCACCTCCACCGTCCGTCCCATGACGTCGTAGACGGTGGTCTGCGGCGTGTCGGCGAATGCGGCGGCCTTGACGAGCGCGTCCTTCTCGTTCGCCGGCAGCGGATGGCCTTCGACGATGAAGTATCGGTAATAGACGGAGTCCGTGATGGTGTCGTTCACGTCGTAGGCGATCAGCGACCACGGCGTATGGACCGTCTTGCCGAAGAACGCGTCGTCGAACGGCCGGCGGGGATACTCCGTCCTCACGACACGATCGAGCGCGTCGAAGAAGAACGTGGGTGAGACCGAAGACCGGCTGACCTCGTCGTTCGGGATGAACTCCGCGGTGGCCGCGTAGAAGGGCTCGTAGATGCGGAACGGATTGGCGGCGCTGTTGTAGCGCGTGCGCGCCGAGACGAGCCACCGCGGACCGATCGCTCCGGGTCCTGGCTCCGTCTTGACCGAGCGCTGCACCGTGCGTCCGACGCCGTCGACGTACTGCAGCTCGATCTGCACGTCGCCGACGGTGCGATCCGGGTGCCGCGGATCGGGATACGCCTGCGCGGTGGCTTTCACCGACACGACCGGCGTGCCCTGACGCGCGAACGCATCGACGTCGTAGAAGAAGAACGCTTTGGCGCCGCGGACGTACGTCGCCGGATCGGCCACGAGATCCGACAACGACGCCGGCTGCGGCCAGTCCCACTGCCGTGCGAAATCGAGCGCCGTGAAGCCCACCCGCTCGATCGTCGTGCCGGCGCGCTCCCGGCCGTACTGCGATCGTACCAGCACGAAGCCGAGCGGATCGTAAATGGCCTCCTCGATCACGCCGTTCTCGTCGGCAATCTGGAGCGCCTGCATCGCCTGGTAGTCCATCCGCTCGATCGATCGGCGGGAATCGAGCACGTCCCTCTTGCTGCCGGTCGTCGTCAGGCGCGTCACGATGAGCCGATGCGGGTCCCAGTCGTAGGTGGTCGTCGCGCCGCCCTGCCGCAGCGCCGCCCGGGCGAACGGATCGGCGATCGCGGAGGGCAGATGAAAGTCTGCCGCACCGAGATAGGTCTGCGCCGAACCGGGATCCCACCATTCGCCGTCGACGAGGACATAGCCGCCGTCCTCAGTGAGCAGGCCGGCGAGCTCGGCAGGTGTGAGGACGCCTTCGTACTGTCTGGCGAGCGTCGCGTCGTCGAACGCGAGTTGGGCGACGCGCACGAGCAGCTTCTGCGGCGTGATCGTGCCGGGCGGTGCCTCGCCGCCGTCCTCGGCCACATAGAAGAACGAGCGACGGCGCGTCAGCGCCTGCGCGACCGGACCAGGGTGATCGGACATCGCCTCCGCGATCTGCTCGACGCTGTAGTAGCGGCGATCGACGGCCGGCGGCGGCAGGTTCGTCAGCTCGATGTGACGGACGTCGGCGATCGCGTCGGCGACGAGCGCGTCGTCCGTGACGAGCGCGGGCACGTAGGCGTTCCTCGTGCCGAGGGCGCGCACCGTCGTCTGGCCGTCCACGCCGCCGGCGCGCCGTGGATACCAGATCGTGCAGCTCTCGAGCAGGTTCCCGAACCCGTCGACGTCGAGCGTGAACGTGTGCCTGGTGCGTGGATCGCCGGCGACGCGTTCGTAGGTGTACTCGAGCGCTTCGCGGGCGTGGACGGTGAAGATGGCGTGGTGCCTATAGTCGTCGGCGTCGTTGGGCTGCTGCAGCTGGATGCGGTAGCTGTTGTCGCGGACGATGTAGGGGACGGGCTGAAGCGCCGTGCCATCAAGACCGTAGACCTCTTCGTGCACCATCGATCCGGCCGACGCATTCCACGCCTGGCGGAGGGTCTCGCCGTCGTGCGGCAGATCGTTCCAGTCGATCACCGCCAGCGGCACGCGATTGACGTCGGGATCACCGGGAAAGTACGTGCGCCGGTAGATCTCGGCGAGCGCGCCGTCGGCCGTCCATCCCGTGAGGAACCATCGCTTTGTCATCGTCGGCGGCTGTTGCGCGGGCGTGCCGCCGGCGACGGCAATCGTGCCGAGGAACCCGCCCAGGCTGTCGGCGGCGCGCGTCTCGACGCGCTCGACCATCGCGAAGCCGCGAAACTCGCCGTCGTACGAGTCGTAGTAGCCGTCGTGATAGGCGAACGAGACCGCCGTGTGCGTCTCCGAGATCGGGTCATCGGTCGTCGTGCGCTGGACGACGTGCATGGGGAAGGGGAGGCGCGTCAGCCATGGCACGCCGTTGCGCTTGTCCTCGAGCGCATAGTGCGTCGTGCTCGCGTACTCGATCGTCGTCACGGCGCCGACGCCGTTCTCCACGCGCTCGAGCAGGTACGGCTTCCGGCGCTGGCAGAAGTCGTACGCCACATGCGTCGGTCCGGGACCGCGGCGCGTGAACACGGCGGCGTCGCAGCCGATCCCGAACGCGTCGGCGAACAGGATCCGGCTCGCCGTCGAGTCGAGGCGTCCAGGGAGCGGGATGACGATCGGCTCGGTGGCGAAGGCGTTGCCGCTGTGATTGACGTAGATCTCGATGCGATCGGCGTGCGCGATGACGAGATCCGCGGTGCCGGATCCGTCCACGTCGGCCATGAAAACGGCCGACGCCGGCACGCCGGGGCCGAACGCCGGCGCGTGTGCCAGCTCGATCTTCGCGGCGAAGCGTCCGTAGCCGAGGCTCGGCCAGCACTCGACACGACCGCTCGAGATGCGCACCCGCTGCGGCGTTCCCGCGCCGAGCAGATCGGCGAACCCGACGATCGCTCGCGCGGAGTCGTCGGCCGTGATCGGCAGATCGCTCGCAGGCACCACGCGCGCGGGCGCGAACCCGTCGAGACCTGCCGATTCGTACCAGGTGACCGACGTCCGCTCGACCTGCAGCGCGTCGACCCAGCCGTCGCCGGTGAGATCGCAGTATTCGAGCGCCGCGGAATCGAGTGTCGTCGGGAAGTCCGAGAACGGCCAGAATGGCCCAAATCGCGCGTCGGGGCGCATCTCATACGCACCGGCGATGCCGCCGCCGACCACCATCACGTCCATCCGGCCGTTGGCGTCGAGATCGATCAGCGAACGCCCGCCGGTCAGCGTCCCGCCGAGCGGGAAGTCGATCGGCGAAGGAGGGCCGAACCCGATCTCCGCCGGCGAAACCCCCATCTTCCGATCCCAGTAGATCGCCGCGCGCTCGTCCGCATAGAGCACGCCCGGGATGCCGTCGCCGTAGAGATCGACGAAGGAATAGAACGGGGCCCGTTCGAGGCTCGACGGAGGCGGATCGCCGTCGATCGCCAGCGGCTCGAACGAATGGCCGCCCGGCCGGAAGGGGACGTAGCCGAGCGTCATCCGCGGGAGCGACTTCGTTCGATAGCGCTGCCCCGGCGACCTCGACCCGTCGTACTGCCATCCGCTCGTCTGCGCGCTCGTCAGCATCGCCATCGCGGGCGATTCGTCGTACGCGAGCGCCACGACGCGGGTCAGCACAGGCTCGCTGCCGATTTCCGGGAAGCGGTGGAAGAGCAGGACGTTCCGGCACAGCCGGTGCGTGCGGATCTCGAACCCGGCGAAATACGTGGAGAAGGGATCGGCACGGGCGGTCCACGCGCGGACCGGAACGAACGGCTCGTCGTTCTCCGGAGCGACGAAGTACTGACCGTAGTCGAAGACCACCGCGAAGTGCCACGCCTCGTCGGCGAGCGCGTGGGCGTCGGCGGGCGCGGTGACCGGCGTCGCGTTGCCGTAGAGAACCCGATCCGGATAGCGCATCGCCGTCTGCACGCGATTCCGCTCGAAGATCGCGTGCGGCACGTTCTGCGTGTCTTCCGGGACGTAGCGATACACGATCGCGTTGCCACGCGCGTCCAGCTCCGTATCGAGCAGCCACTGAAAGATCTGCGACGGACGGGCGGGGTTCGCGATGCGCGAACCCGCCGAGCGCCCGAACCACTGGCTGCGGTTGTCCACCGAGATCACGCGCCAGAACGATTCGGTGCCGTCGGCCGCGCGCCACCATTCGATGCGCGCGAACGTCCCGTCCACGTGCGGCCGGTATGCGACGACGTCGTAGTCGATCCCGTCGAGGGTCGCCGTGGCCGCCGACTCGAGGACTTCGGTCAACGGTCCGGCGCTCGAGAGCTGAAGGTCGTCGCCATCGTCGTACCGCGGCACGTGCGTCATGCGGCGCGAGACGAACGGAATCGACGCGGCGAAACCGGCTCCGAACGGACCGTTGCCGTTCAGGGAGTCGTACTCGAGCCGCAGCAAGGGATGGAGCCCGCGCGCGGGCGTGACCGGCAGCGCGATGGTGAGCGTGGCCGACCCGCTGAACTCGTTCGCGGCGAACGCGTCGTCCATGCCGCGGATCGCGCCGCCGCCAGCCGGCAGCGCCAGCTCTCGAACGGCGATCGATGGCTGCGACGTACGGCCGTCGCGAAGGGCACGCATTTCCGCGCGATCGTCTGGCTCGCCGGTCGTCGGAGTCAACCTGACAGTGGACGACTCGTGGGAGCAGGGATGAACTCTGGGCTATCCTTTCGGCGTGATCCTGGATCGCTTCATCTCGGTGGACGTGGAAGCCTCCGGCCCGGTGCCGGGTGAGTTCAGCATGCTCTCACTCGGCGCGTGCGTCGTCGGGACGATCGACGAGCAGTTCTACGTCGAGCTGAAGCCGATCACCCGGCAGCGGGACGCCGACGCGATGCGCGTCAACGGCTTCGATCACGACGAGCTCGAGCGGCGCGGAACCGATCCGGTTCAGGCGATGCTCGCGTTCGAGTCCTGGATCCACCGCGCCACACCCGACGGATACCGGCCGATCTTCGTGGCCTATCCGGCCACGTTCGACTGGATGTTCGTCGCGTACTACTTCCATCGATTTCTCGCGCGCAATCCTTTTGGGGTGACCGGCCTCGACCTGACGTCGATCTACGCGGGCACGGTCAACACCGCGGCGGCTCCGCCATGGACCGTGGACGCGCTCGAGGAACGGCTGTCCGCCGGCCTGCCGCTCACGCACAACGCTCTCGAGGATGCCATCGAGCAAGCGAGGCTGTTCGAGCGGCTGCTGCTCCAGCGGCCCGAGGACTTCGTCCAGGCCGCGGCGCGCGCGGGAATCGAGCTCGATCCCGCCGACGCCCGGACGTGGATCGTCGCGGCCTCCGGCGCCGAGCGCGAGGCGTTCGCGCAGGACGCCGCGACGGGCGTCTTCGGGCATGGCGTCTCGCTGATCGATTTCGATCCGGCCGATCTCGAGTACTTCCGCTACCTCGCGCGTCACGTGCGCGCCGCGCTCCGCCCCGGCGTCGAGTCGGCCATCGCGATTGCCGGCAGCGCCGCGCAGGGCAAGGCGCAGGTGTTCCCCGGCGACTATGACTTCTTCGAGCGCGTCCACATCAAGGCCGAGACGCTCGACGCCGCGCGCGCGACGCTGCGGGAGGTCGTCCGCGACACGGCGCTTCGCGCCGAGCGCGAACCGGACATCGTGCTCGTAGAGGTCAACTTCGGGGTCTACCCCACCGCGGTCGTCGAGCGCGGCACGCCCCGCGCGGCCGGTGATCCGATCACGTGGCTGCCAGCCGACGTCGCGAGCGGCTCGATCGCGGTGCGCGGCGCCGACGGCCAGCCGCTCGTCATCACGTGGGACGAGGTGGCGGGCGGTCCCGGATGGACCTACATCGGCTGGATCGTGGTCGAACCGGACGGCGGACGGATCGCCCTGGCGAGCAACATGATGGAGGTGACGTGGGAGTCACCGGCCGGCGAGGTGATCGCGCTCGACGGATCGATCGATCCGTGCCTGCAGGAGGTGTATCTCGAAGCGGACGCCATGCCGCTCTTCCGGAAGCTCGCCGCGTGCATCGATCGGACGGCGACGCGCGCCTACGTGAACACGATGCGGACGCAGGCGCATCACTACGTGCACGTCGAGCCCGACTTCTGCAAGGCGAGCAAGCGGCTCTACAACCTGTTCCGCCTGACCGGCGAGCTCGCGGCGGCGGCCTACGTTCGCGAACTGTTCGACGAGCCGGCCGCGCGGATGTACCAGGTGCCGGGCTTGCTCGAAGCCGCCGACATCGCGCTCGGCGCCACGACCAAGATCGGGCGTGACGTGGTCGTGCGGCAGCTCGATCTCGTCATCCGGACCGTCGTGATGGCCGGCGGCGCGGCGGCCGCGGATCTCGTGATGGAGCTGATTCGACTGCGCGACGTGCTCATGGGCCAGGACCACGCGACCGCCCAGTCCACGTGGACGGAGGGGCTGCGCGCGACCCGCGCGCGTTGCAGCGAGATGGTGAGCGAGCATTTCCGGTCGCGGCTGTTCGGTCTGCCGCGGATTACGCAATTGGTCGCGGAGCTGGATCCGAAACGTTCGTCAAATTCCCGACATCTGAGTTAAGCTTTCTTTCTCCCCACCAAAAGGATTCCGCGTTGCGACTGCGAGCGCTCGTCGCCCTTGTACTCTTTGTGTGCCTCTCCGTACGCCCGATCGGCGCGGGCGGTGCCACGATCACCATCACACCGGCCGTGGTCCCGACCCCGTCCGACAACGACTTCACCCGCATCCAGAACGCGCTCGACGGCGCGAGCGACGGCGACACGATCATCCTGCAGGGGACGTTCGACTTCTCTGAGGCGAATGCCGCGGCCTCGTGGGCCCTCGGCGGGGACGGCCTCGTGGGGACGGCCGACGACTACTCGGTCTACATCCCCGGCGGCAAGAACAACGTCACGATCACGGCGAACGCACTGGGCGATGGCACGATCCAGGGTCCTGGCGATCTCGCGGCGGTCAATCTCGAGGGGGTCTTCTTCTTCGACGGCGGCGGCAATCACGGCTGGACGATCTCCAAGCTGCAGATCTTCGACTTCGACCTCGCCATCGGCATGTTCGGGAACACCGCCAGCGCATTCGACGGCCTGCACATCCAGGACAACTACATCCGTCTCGCCCGGGATCTCAACGCGACGGTCGCACCGGTCGACGTCAATCAGAACATCGGCATTCACTTCTCGTTCGGCGCGAACCAGGCGATTGTGAACAACACGATCGAGATCCCCGGCGACGCCCTCAGCGACAGCGGCAACGGGCTGTTCGCGTCGAGCGTCGGCATGCAGAGCAGTGTGAGCGGGGGCGGGATCTACGACGGCCTGGCAATCGCCGGCAACCTCGTCCGCGTGCTCCACGCGCAGAGCGCGGATCCGGAGCTGATCATCGGGATCTGGGAGAACGGCCAGGCCCACACCAGCAACATCACCGTCGCCAACAATGCGTTCGTCAACCTTGGCGCGGGCAACGACCCGGCGCTGAACCGGCAGCGGGCCTTCCGCGTCACGTCGCACTCGAGCGCGACGACGGTCGTGTCCTTCCAGGCGAACTCCGCCGACGGCCCGAACGTGGGCTTTCAGTGGGTCACCGGGCTCGACTTCACCGCGCTTCAGCCGGTGGTGCTGCGCGGAAACCAGATCACCAACGCGAACACCGGCGTGCTCGTGCAGTCGAACGGCG
>Ga0075366_10001259_pt1 | contig 12586 bp, 9 predicted proteins | sample EndMethybrTD3031_FD_72351 | JGI IMG/M metagenome (GOLD analysis project Ga0075366, IMG submission 72351) | Populus endosphere microbial communities from Tennessee, USA - Endosphere MetaG P. TD hybrid TD303-1 | ecosystem: Host-associated > Plants > Roots > Endosphere | place: USA: Tennessee...
GCCTGGCGCGCCAGCGCAAGCGAATGGGCTCCCGCGGCGATCACCATCTGGCGCGCCAGGCCGGCGAATCGGTGCCGCTCGATACCGAACGGGGTTACCACGTCGAATACGCCCTCGATACGCTGCCGATCCGTCGGCCCGTGTGTCCGGTCGAGCGCGGCATCTATGCCACGCCGATGACAGGCCGCCTGCGCGTGGCCGGCACGGTCGAGTTCGGCGGCGTGGCACGGCCGGCGAACCCGAAACGATGGGCACTGCTCGACCGCGGCGCGCGCGAGCTGTTTCCCGCTTTGCCGCGCCCGAGTTCGCAGTGGCTGGGCTTTCGCCCGTCGATGCCCGACTCGGTGCCGGTGATCGGTCGCGCGCGCGGCGCGCCGGGCGTGCTGCTTGCTTTCGGCCACGGCCATCTCGGCCTCACGCTCGCCGCCGTCACCGCCGAGCTGGTCGCGGCCGAACTCGGCGGGAAAGCGGATGCGAGTGTATTGGCCCCGTACTCGCCACGCCGCTGGTCGCGCTGAGCACGGCCGCGCTGCAACCGGACCCCTGACCATGAGCTTCACCCACACCGTCGCCGGCCGCGTCTATCGATTCGACGACCTGAAGACCTTGCTCGCCAAGGCCACGCCGGAGCGCTCGGGCGACCAGCTGGCAGGCGTCGCGGCGCAGACGGCGCTGGAGCGCATGGCGGCGCGGCTGGCGCTGGCCGACCTGCCGCTGTCGACGTTTCTGAACGAGCAGGTGGTGCCGTACGAGTCCGACGAGGTCACGCGGCTGATCGTCGACACGCACGATGCCGCGGCGTTCGCACCGATCGCACACCTGACGGTCGGCGGCTGGCGCGACTGGTTGTTGTCGGCTTCGACCACAAGCGAGACGCTGGCCGCACTGGCACCCGGCGTGACGCCGGAGATGGTGGCGGCGGTCAGCAAGCTGATGCGCAATCAGGATCTGATCGTCGTTGCGCGCAAGTGCCATGTCGTCACGCGCTTTCGCAACACGATCGGCCTGCCAGGCCGCCTCGCGGTGCGTCTGCAGCCGAACCACCCGACCGACGACCTGCGTGGCGTCGCCGCGTCGATGCTCGACGGCCTGCTCTACGGGAGCGGAGACGCGGTGGTCGGCATCAACCCGGCGAGCGACAACATCCCGGTGCTCGGGTCGATGGTGAACATGCTCGCCGACGTGATCGCGCGCTACGAGATCCCGACGCAGAACTGCGTACTGACGCACGTGACGAACACACTGCGCCTGATCGAAGCGGGCGTGCCGGTCGACCTCGTGTTCCAGTCGGTGGCCGGCACCGAGAAGGCCAACGACGGATTCGGCATCAACCTCGCGCTGCTGCGCGAGCCCACGACGCCGCACTCTCGCTCAAACGCGGCACGGTCGGCAACAACGTGATGTATTTCGAGACGGGCCAAGGCTCGGCGTTGTCGGCCGACGCGCACCACGGGCTCGATCAGCAGACCTGCGAAGCGCGCGCCTACGCGGTGGCACGCGAGTTCAAACCCCTGCTCGCCAACACCGTGGTCGGCTTCATCGGGCCCGAGTACCTGTACGACGGCAAGCAGATCATCCGCGCCGGGCTCGAAGACCACTTCTGCGGCAAGCTGCTCGGCCTGCCGCTCGGCTGCGACGTCTGCTACACGAACCACGCCGAGGCCGACTCGGACGACATGGACACGCTGATGCTGCTGCTCGGCACGGCCGGCGTGAACTTCATCATGGGTGTGCCCGGCGCCGACGACGTGATGCTGAACTACCAGAGCACCTCGTTTCACGACGCGCTGGTGCTGCGCGAAGTGCTGGGGCTGAAGCGCGCACCCGAGTTCGAAGCCTGGCTCGAGCGCATGGGCATCGCCGACAGCGCCGGCCGGCGCTTGCCGGCGAACCCGCGTCATGCATTGCTCGCCGGCGTCGGTGCGGCGAACCTCTGACCGGAGAGATGCCAAATGAGCAAGGCCGTTCGACACGACCCGTGGACCGAGCTGCGCCGCCACACGCCGGCGCGCATCGCACTCGGCAGCAGCGGAGACAGTCTGCCGACCGCCGAGCTCTTGCGCTTCGGCGTTGCGCACGCGCAGGCGCGTGATGCGGTGCACCTGCCGATGGATACCGATGGCCTGCGGCTCGAGCTGCGCCGGCACGGCTTCGACGACGTGCTCGAGCTCGAGAGCGCCGCCCCCGATCGCCCCAGCTATCTGCGCCGGCCCGACCTGGGCCGGCAACTCTCGGCACGCAGCCGGCAGGTGCTGGGCAACACCCAAGGGGCGGGCTGCGATGTGCTGTGCGTCGTCGGCGATGGCCTGTCGGCGACGGCCGTGCATCGCAACGCCACGGCGCTTCTGGTGGAACTGAGGCCCCGCCTGGCCGCCGCGGGGCTGCAGTGCGGGCCGGTCGTGCTGGCGCACCAGGCGCGGGTCGCGCTCGGCGACCCGATCGGCGAAGCCTTGAACGCACGCTCGGTGCTGGTGCTGATCGGCGAACGACCGGGGCTGTCGTCGCCCGACAGTCTGGGCGCCTATTTCACATGGGCACCACGATCCGGATTGGCGGATTCGCAGCGCAACTGCGTCTCCAACATCAGGCCACAGGGGCTCTGCGCGGCCGATGCCGCCGACAAGCTGGCGTGGCTCATGGCTGCCGCACGCAGACTGGGTGCAAGCGGCGTTGCGCTGAAGGACGAGAGTGGCGACGCGTCGGAACGCATCGAAGCCTAGCGCCTGCGGCCCATCGCATCGCGCGCAACGCCGTCAGAGAAACGAGGCTTCGTCCGACTGTCACGCAGCGCCGCGCTTTCTACTATCGCGGGGTGATCACAAGGCTGCACCATGCGCTGGATCAGGTCGGGGACCTGCCGGGACTCCTGCATTGGCGCAGGAGACACTTCGACAGGAGCTTCGCGGCAGGCGGCGCGGCAGGATGCTGTCGCGGTTGCTTCGCAAGCTACGCGCAGGCCGCTGCCGCCGCCCCGACGACCCTGCCTCTGGGCTACGACCATCCGGCCGCCGCCGCGATGTACCGGGACCGGCTGACCCGCATCCACCCGAGCGACTACCCGGTGATGCTCTGGCTTCAGAAGGCGTTCGCGGAGGGCGCACGCGTCATCTTCGACCTGGGCGGGCACGTCGGCGTGGCGTACTACGCGTATCAGCAGGTGCTGAGCTTTCCGAGCGAGATCTCGTGGCGCATCTACGATGTGCCGGCAGTCATGGCAGCGGGCCGACAGGAGGCGCTGGAACGGGACCCGGCGCATCGGCTCACCTTCACGGATCGCTTCGAGACGGCGGCGGAAGCCGACGTGCTCTTCACTTCCGGATGCCTGCAGTACCTCGAGCAGACACTCGCCGAACTCATCGCACCGTTGCGGCGCCGCCCGCGCTGGGTCTTGGTGAATCTGCTGCCGCTGCACGAGCAGTCTGCGTATTGGACGGTCCAGAGCATCGGCACGGCGTTCTGCCCATATCGAATCCAGCATTCGCAGACCTTCTTCCGCGACCTGGAGCGACTGGGCTATCGCGTCCTGGACCGCTGGGAGAACCTGGAGAAGGAGTGCTGGGTTGCATTCGACGCCGAGCACTCGCTGGATCGCTACCACGGGGCGGCGCTGAAGCTTGAGTAGGAAGCTTCGCCGCGCTCAACGCCGCGCCGTGTTCAGCGCACCGTAGACCATCGCGCGGAACTCGGCATGCACGGCGGCACGCTCCGACGGCCGCAACAGGAACAGCACGCCCACCAGTCGCTGCTGCGGATCCATGAAATAGCGCGGGCCGGTGATGCCGCCCCAGAAGATGTCGCCCACGCTGCCGGGGAACACCGGGCCGCCGGCGCTCGTGCGCACCGGATTGAACAGATTCCACGCGTAGCCATCGCCGGGGTGCGCGACGCCGCGCACGGTCCCGATCTGGTCGGCCATCGCCCAGCGCACGGTCACGGGCGACAGCACGCGCACGCCTTCGAGCTCGCCTTCGTTCAGCACCATCTGCAGCAGCCGGGCGTAGTCGCTCGCGGTGGAGGCGAGCCCCGCGCCGCCGGAGTAGCGCTTCGGTGCCTTGCTCACATCGAGCCAGTCGAACACCCACATGTCGGGGTCGTTGGCCTGCGGCCGCGCCAATCGCGCCAGCGTCGGGCCGCCGACGTGGAAGCTGGTGTCGTTCATCTTCAGCGGATCGAGCACCAGTTCCTTCAGGGCCTGGTCCAGCGGCTTGCCGGTGACGCGCTCGATGATGTGACCCAGCAAGTCGGTGGCGATGGAGTACTCGAACGAGGTGCCGGGCTCGAACGCCAGCGGCAAGGTCGCCAGCTTGCGCAGCATCTCGGGTGCGGCGTCGGCGTCGATGCGGTCGATTCCCAGTTCGCGGTAGCGGTCGCGCAGCGCGTTCTTCGGGAAGAAGAAATACGTGAAGCCAGCGCGGTGTGTCATCAGGTCGTGCACCGTCGGCTGGCGCGTCGCGGTGACGAGTTCGGCGGTGGCGTTGCCGCTCGCATCGCGTCGCGCGACGCGCAGGTTGGCCAGCTCCGGCAGGTAGCTGGCCACCGGCGCCATGATGCGCAGCCGGTTCTCCTCGAAGAGGCGCAGCGCGGCCACCGTCGTGACCAGCTTGGTCGACGAGGCGATCGGGAAGATGCTGTCGCGCGCCATCGGCACGCGGTTGTCCTTGTCGGCCCAGCCGATGGCCTCGTGCAGCACGGTCTTGCCGTCACGCGCCACCAGCACCACCGCGCCGGGGTAGCGGCCCTTCTCGACGTCGGCCCTGAGCCAGTCGACGACCTTGTCGAGGCGCGCGCCGTCGAGCGCCAGCGGCGGCTGCGTCGGCGGCACAGCCGTCGGGCTGGCACACGAGGCCAGCCCGATGGCGAGCGCCGCCAGCAGCAGCGCCCGGCGTGCAGGCGACGAGGTGGGGTGAGCTGTGGTTGCCGTGCCGTGCGCGGCGAGGGAATCCGTGCGCATCAGTCACGCCCCCGATCGTCGTCGAGGCCATGGCCGTGGTGCCCGCTCGGCAGCGGCACGCGGCGAATGTCGTGGTTGCCCCGCAGCGGTCCGGCCCCCTGCAGCAAGCCTGCTTCCTCTTTCAGCAGCGCGGGGTCGTCCTGCGCATTGACCTGGCAGACGAAGTTCGCCTCGTCGTCCGTGCTGCCCGCGCCGACGTAGCGCGGCGTGTTCGGGTACATGCACACTTTGCGCGTGCGCGTCGGGCTGACCTGAGCGACGAGGTGATCGGGCTTGACGCCGTTCTCGACCCAGCGGGTCAATGCGTTGAACAGCACGGCCTCGGTCATGCCCGCGCCGCCGCAGTGCGTCGCGTTCGGGAACACGTAGTAGCGGTAGAACTGCTGCGTGCGGCTCACGCCGCCCATCTCGTCGAACAGGCGCTGCACGTAGTTGTAGTGGCCGTTGGGCGGGATGATCTGGTCGAAGTTGCCGTAGCTCACGATCATCTTCCCGCCGCTGCGCTTGAAGTCGTGCAGGTCGGGCGAGTCGGAGCCGATGAACGGCGAGAACAGCCAGGTCAGCTTGCGCTGCTCGCCCTCGAACTCGGCTTCGCTGACGCTGCGCCAGTTGAAGTACGGATCGCGGTGCACCCAGTAGCGGTTGATCTGCTCGCCGAACAGCGTAGGCGCACCGGTCGCGGCCGGCGTGATCCCGAAGATGCCCTGCGTGCCGCGTTCCCATCCGACCCAGAGCTTCTTGCCGCGTGCGCTGCGCGGGCCGTCCCAGATCTTGTTGACGACACCCGCCTCGCCGGGTGTCAGGCACAGTGCCGGGTCGGCCGAGGCGCCCGGCTGCCCGCACACCGCGGCACTCGCGTCGTACTTGCAGCGGCGCGTCTCCTGGATCATGCCGTCGACGATGCCGTCGATCGCGTCGCAGGCCTGCACGGCACGCTGGCTTACGTCCTGGAACTTCGCGGCATCGAAGCCGTTCTGGCCCAGCTCCTCGTTGGCAACGTAGTTGCCCCAGCCGGCGGAGAAGCCCCAGCGGTCCCAGTGGATCGCCGGCGAGATCGAGACGATGCCGTCGAACTCGTCGCCGAAGCGCTGCGCCATCTCGTGGCCTTCGCGGCCGCCGTCGGAGCAGCCGACGAAGTAGTTCCGCGCGTGGCGCCGGCCGTAGTACATCTTCGCGACGTGGCGGCCCCACAGGTTGGCGTGGTGCTGGCCGCGCCAGGCGTAGTCCATGATGCGGCCGTAGTTGACCGTGCCGTCGGGGTTGAGGCCGAAGGCCGCGCCGCCTTCGCTCGGCGGCAGTTCCACCGTTGCCGGCGGCGCGTTCGGGTTGGGAACGGGGTTCGTCACGGTCGCGTTGTGACCCGTGTCCGTGCCGGTGCCCACGTAGCCGGCGTTGGTGGCCGGGGTCACGTTGCTCACGTTGCCGGCGAAGCCGCCGTTGCCACGCGACTGGATCTTGCCGTTCCACGCGCCCTGCACGCCGCCGCTGCCGCCATCGTTGGCGTTCAGCGGCAGGCCGACGCGGATGCGGAACTTCGAGCTTTGCCCGTGCAGGTAGCCGTAGGCCCGGCCCTCGAGCGACACGTCGGTGAAGTCGACCTGGCAGTACGCGAGGTTGGTGCCGGTCGCCGGCGTGATGACGGCGGTGATCCCGGTGACGGCCGGATTGCCCGCGAGCCCCCACATCGGGTTGTTCGCGAGGTCGGCACAGGTCGGCGTCGGGGGTGGTGGCGGATCGCGATGGGCCGATGCCTGCCCTGCCGCGAAGCTCGCGATCAGAAGCACCGCAGCGGCGATGTGTCCGTGCGTGGTCATGTTGTCTCCTCGCGCAAGCGTCTTTCATGCTTGCGCCGCCGGATTGGAGACGGTCGGTCGGGCCGCCGTCTTTCAGAATTCCGATGCAACGCCGTCGGGAAAACCCTGTTCGCATCGCTGGCCCTTCGCGGCGTCAGCGTGTCGTCAGGCGAGAAGTCGCACCATCCGCTTCCCATGCCGGCAACGCCTCTCACCGACGCTCGCTGGACCGGCCTGCCGCTGGCCCAGTGCAACATGGATCCGGGCCTGTACCGGCTCGACGTCGAGACGCCGATGCTGGTGATCCGTGACGACGTGGGAACACACGTCGAGGTGCTCAACGACGGGGAACGTCGTGTCGCCTTCCGCCAGGCACCGCTGCGCTTCGACCTGTTCGCAGCCGGGCTGCTGATGCACGCGGTGAGCGACCGGCCCGCGACGAAGAGCCTCGTGGTGGCACTGCCACCGCAGTGGCTGCCCGCCGACGACGGTGTCCAGGACAGTCAGATCCGCCTGCGTTCGCGCTACCAGTTCAACGACACGGCTCTGCGCCGCCTCGTGTGGCGCCTCACCACGCACCACCGCAGCGGCGAGCCGCTCGGGCATGCGTACAACGGCGCGGTGTCGCGCACGATCGTCGACCGGATCCTGCGGCTGCAGTTCGCGCACGATGCGCGTCACCCCGACAGCGTGGGCCTGAGACCGGAGGCTCGCCACGTCGTCGAGGCGCTGGTCGACGCGAGCCTGCAGGAGCCGCCGACCTCGGCCGTCCTGGCCGCCAAGGTGGGCATGGGGCAGGGCCGGTTCGTGCGCGAATTCAAGGTCACGTTCGAGGTGACGCCGCACCAGTACATCCAGCAGCGACGCCTGTCGCGCGCCTGTGAGCTGCTGCGACGCACCGACGCGTCGCTGTCGACGGTGGCACTCGAAACCGGGTTCGCGAGCCATTCGCACTTCTCGACCGTGTTCCGGGCCGCCACCGGCGTGACACCCAGCCACTACCGGCGCGCCGTCTGACGCTGCCGGGAGGCTCCTGCAGGTCCAGGAGGCACATGAAGTCGCGCGTCCCTCGTTCTTGCCACGGCCTTGGCGCCGTGGCCGCGAGCGTCGTTCTGGCTGCCTGCTCGATCCTGCCTGCGTCGCAGCCGGTCGCGCGTATCGACCCGCCGACCGATTGCACGGCTTGGGTCGGTACCGACCGCAATGCGGAGCTGCCTGGCTACCTGCTGCCACAGGCGAACGGCACGAGATCCTGTGTTCCCCTGCTCGTCACGGCGAACAAGCCGCCGGCCGACTATCGCGGCGACTACCACGTCGACGAGTTCACCGACGCGAAGCTGAAGGAACGCTGGGCGGCCTGCAAGGCCGACGCAGCCTGCTTCAAGCGCATCAACGACCAGATGCAGCGCTGGCTGCCGCCCAACAAGGAGCGCGCCACGCGTGTCACCGGCATGGTCGATCCGGTCGGCAAGATCGACTCCGACGGCCAAGTCGACCTGCGCGACATCCGCAAGCCGGGCTTCTTCGGCAAGTCGCCGTACCACGAGGCGGTGGCGGAGGCCGATGCCCGCACGCATGTGGTCGAGTTCACGGTCCCGCGCGATCCGCTGGAGCGCTTGAAGCTCAACATGCCGGGAGAGATTCGGCTGCGCGGCTGGTACGTCGAAGGTGCCGGGGTCGACGACGGACGCGGCGGACGCACCCGCGCTCTCGTGATCATGAGCGCCGGCGGCGGCGGCCAGCTCACCGCGATCCAGCACCCCGCCGACGTCCCGGTGCGAGTCGACCCGGCCACGCGGGTTGCAACGTCGAACCGATTCCCGAACGCGACGACGGAGGGCATGGGCATGCGCTTCTGGCGCGACCACCTCTACGCACTCAACCGTGCCGGCTTCGATGTGCTGGCCTACGACCGGCGCGGCGAAGGTCTGTCCGGCGGCTTCAGCGACACCAACACGCTCGAGCAGAGCGAGGACATCTTTCGTGTCCTGGAGCAGATGGAGCATGGGCGCGGCATGCGCGTGCTCACGCAAACGGGCCAGCTGCTGGAAGGCGCCGCGGCGGGCGGCAGGCTGATGGCCGGCATGAAGGCGCGTCAGATTCCGCTGCTGTTGCTCGGCTACTCGAGAGGTTCGATGACCACCGGCTGGGCGATGACGAAGAACTACGCCAGCGGGTGCAGCTACGACATGCCGGTCGTCAGTTGCGGAGCACCGAAGGGCTACCCGAACATCAAAGGCGCGATGCTCTATGCGTCGTTCGTCAGCGGCGCGGGTTACCTGCCGCAGGCGCCCGACTTGGCCGACCGCAACCTGTTCCTCGGCGGCATGGCCGCCGACAACTTTGTCGCCTTCTATCCCAACTCTGCCGTGCTCGCCCACATGCACCGCTGGCCCGCGGCGTTTTTCGCCAAGGGCCTCTGGGACCGCGCCGAAAGCCTGCAAGGGACGATCGCCGCCTACGACCGCGTGCGAGGCCTGAAGGAGATCGTGGTCTCGCGCGGGCCGCACTCGATGGAGACGTGGCCGCAGCAGGAACTCGACCGTGTGCGCGACCGCATGGTGACCTTCGCCAGGGCAGCCGTGCAAGGCAGGGCCGCGCTGCCGGACTCGGCGCGCTGGAACAACATCAGAGAGCTCGTCGCCACCAGCCCGGATGTGTGGGAGTTGTCGTCGCAGCCGCGCTGAACTTGGTTCCAGCTCGCCGACGGCGGTCGCGCCTTCAACGGAAAGGTCGGTGAGACTTCCGCAGCGCACCCTGCTTGGCCGTCACCTCCTCCAGGCGCGCCTGGATGCGCAGCGCCGACCGACGCAGCAGATCGGCGATGCGCACACCGTCCTCGGTGCTCGTGCTCGCTTTCTCGCGCACGACGCTCAGACTTCCCGCCAGTTGCTGCCCGACAAAGATAGGAACCGCCCACCCGCGTGCCTGCGGGTTCACCTCCCCCGCCGAGCTCTGGACACTTTCCTTGCGAAGCGCCTCCAGGCGCCGCTGCAAGGCCGAGAGGTCCGTCGGCCAGCCGGCACGGCGCAGGCCCGCCGAGTCTGCGTCGACCAGCCGCTGCAGCAATGTGGCGGGCAGGTAGGCGAGGATCGCGCGCGAGGTGGCGCCGCGATACAGGGGCATGGCACGACCGCGCTCGTAGTCCATGACCCGCGGGGCGGCACTGCCGGCCACGCTGTGCACGCACAGCGCCTTCAGGCCGTGCAGTCGACACAGCAAGACGGTGCCGCGCGTCCGTTCCGACAAGCTGCGCGAGATGTCCGAGGCCGCTGCGATCAACGGATCGGCAATGCGGATCTGGCGGTCCATCTCGACGACGGCAGGCCCCAGCACATACAAGCCACCCCCGATGGCTTCCAGCAGGCCGACGCGCTCCAGATCATCGATGCACCGGTAGGCCGTAGCCTGCGAGATCCGCAGATGCCGGGCGATCTCCGTCGCCCGCAACACGGGCCGCTGCTCATCGTAGAGCTGCAAGACCTGAAGAACCTTGAGCGTGCGCGACATGGCGGTGTGGGCGTCGGATCGTAGCGCGGCCCAGGCAAGCGCGTCCTGAATTCTCAATATCTGAGAAGGTCGATTGACGCTGCGACGGGCTGCCGCGACGATCCGGACACGCCAGCGCCTTTCAAAACATCGGAGCCGAGCCATGCAATTCCACCTGAACGGTTTCCAACCCGGCGATCCGCACCTCTCGATGGCTTCTCCCCAGCCCGCTGCGAACACCGAGGCCGCACCGACGCAGGTCGACGTGCTGATCGTCGGCTGCGGCCCTGCAGGGCTCACGCTGGCGGCGCAGCTTGCGGCGTTTCCCGACATCCGCACCTGCATCGTCGAACAGAAGGACGGCCCGCTGCAGCTCGGCCAGGCGGATGGCATCGCGTGCCGGACGATGGAGATGTTCGAGGCCTTCGACTTCGCCGAGCGGGTGATGAAGGAGGCCTGCTGGATCAACGAGGTCACCTTCTGGAAGCCCGACAACAAAGCGCCCGGGAAGATCGTCCGCCACGGTCGCGTACAGGACACCGAAGACGGCCTCTCGGAGTTCCCGCACGTGGTGCTCAATCAGGCGCGGGTGCACGACTTCTACCTCGAGACGATGCGCAACTCGGCGAGCCGGCTGGAGCCGCACTATTCGCGCCGGCTGCTCGATGTGAGCGTCGATCGCGATGCGGCGGACCACCCGGTCTCCGTGCACCTCGAACGCACGGATGCGGTCCACGCCGGCCACGTGGAAACGGTGAAGGCGCGCTACGTCGTCGGTTGCGACGGCGCGCGCAGCGCGGTGCGCAAGTCGATCGGGCGGCCGCTGGTGGGCGACTCCGCCAACCACGCCTGGGGCGTGATGGACGTGCTGGCCGTCACCGACTTCCCGGACATCCGCTACAAGTCGGCCGTGCAATCCGCCGCGGGCAACCTGCTGGTCATCCCGCGTGAAGGCGGTTACCTGGTGCGCCTGTACGTCGAGATGGATAAGCTCGGCGAGGACGAGCGCATCGCACAGCGCAAGCTCACGCTCGAGCACCTTGTCGCCGCGGCGCAGCGCATCCTGCACCCGTACACGCTGCAGGTGAAGGAGGTACCGTGGTGGTCCGTCTACGAGATCGGCCAGCGCATCTGCGACAAGTACGACGACGTGCCGGCCCAGCACGTCGCCACGCACATGCCGCGCGTCTTCATTGCCGGTGATGCCTGCCACACCCACAGCCCGAAGGCCGGTCAGGGCATGAACTTCTCGATGCAGGACAGCTTCAACCTCGGCTGGAAGCTCGCGGCGGTGCTGCGCCGGCAATGCGCGCCGACGCTGCTGCACACCTACTCGGCCGAGCGGCAGGTGGTCGCGCAGGAACTGATCGATTTCGACCGCGAGTGGGCCAAGATGTTCAGCGATCGCGCCAAGCTCGGCGACGGCAGCGGCGAAGGTGTCGACCCGAAGGCCTTCCAGACCTACTTCGAGCGCCACGGTCGCTTCACCGCCGGCATGGGCACGCACTACAAGCCCTCGATGATCTGCGGCGAGGCGACGCACCAGCAGTTGGCCACCGGCTTCGTGATCGGCACGCGCTTCCACTCCGCGCCGGTGGTGCGGATCACCGATGCGCGGCCGATGCAGCTCGGCCACGCGGGCAAGGCCGACGGGCGCTGGCGCCTATATGCCTTCGCTGGCGCCGGCGACCCCGCGGATGCGCAGACCGGCGTGCGCGCGCTCTGCAACTTTCTAGAGCAGTCGCCGGACTCGCCGGTGCGCCGCTTCACGCACCCGGGCCAGGACATCGACGCCGTGTTCGACCTGCGCGCGATCTTCCAGCCAGGTCACCGCGAACTCGCGATCGAATCGATGCCCGCGCTGCTGCTGCCGCGCAAAGGCCGCCTCGGGCTGCGCGACTACGAGAAGGTCTTCTGCCCGGACCTGAAGAACGGCCCGGACATCTTCGAGGCGCGCGGCATCGACCGCGCGCAAGGCGCGCTGGTTGTCGTGCGCCCGGACCAGTATGTCGCTCACGTGCTGCCGCTCGCCGCACACGGCGAGCTGGTGGCGTTCTTCGCGGGCTTCATGCTGCCGAACTGAGGTGGCGGGCTCCTTCGAGCGCTCAGCCGGCTTTGAGGTGCTGACCGACCAACTTCGTCATCTCGAACATCGTAACCTCGTCCTTTCCCATCACCGCCTTCAACTGCGCGTCACAGAGGACGTTGCGCTTGTTGGCGGGATTCTGCAGATTGCGCGCCTTGATGTACTCCCAGATGCGCTTGGTGACCTCGGTTCGGGGCAAGGGCTGCGCGCCTACGATGACTGCGAGCTCGGGGCTCGGGGTCAACTCCTTCATGAAAGCGGTGGTCT